>LNFM01011666.1_pt1 | contig 11856 bp, 7 predicted proteins | sample 596031 | NCBI WGS metagenome assembly LNFM01 (sample SAMN04254537, study PRJNA301005) | activated carbon metagenome | isolation source: dual media filters at the Ann Arbor, Michigan drinking water treatment plant | place: USA: Ann Arbor | reverse complement strand
GCGCAAGTCGCGAGATACTTTTCCCAGGCCCATTTGTACTTGAACGGAACCAATTGGTTGACATCGGTGCGGCCGTTGATGATGCGCTTGTCGGCGGCAACCACTCGCCGGGTTTCAACAGGTTTGTCTGCAGATGGATGAATGGGTTCGTCAGAAATGGACGCTGGAGATGCCTTGGCAACGAAACCGCCCATGTCACCAAGCGGGCTTTGAATGTCGTCAGGAATCCGCGGCTTGGCAAAGGCAGCCGGAGGCAACGTCGGTGATTTAATTTCTTCTTCCCAAACCAGCATGGTGGATTTCCAGTCAATATTGATTATCCGAGCGATATCGGAAAAAACAAAGCATTACCTGTCAGACAAGAGCGCGCATAGAACCTATTTGTTGCGCGGCTGCGTCGCCCATTCCATGGGCGAGCACCAAACACATCGCTGATCGATGTGCGCCAGCGCGCTCGCCCGTGGCGCGGTTCGCCTCACTGGCACGCTTCACAGTCGGGGTTGTCGATCGCGCAGTACTTGATGTCGGTGGCCGCTTCGGCGCTCGACTGCTTGGCTTGCTGGATCGCTGCGGCAGCTTGTGCAGAGCCCGAGGAGCCGCTGCTCACCGAATTGAGTTGTCCGGCCTTCACCGTCGATTTCTCGGCGTGCGTGGCCCCCACCGTGCGCAGGTAGTACGTGGTCTTCAAGCCGCGCAGCCAAGCCAGCTTGTAGGTCTCGTCGAGCTTCTTGCCCGACACACCGGCCATGTAGATGTTGAGCGACTGCGCCTGATCGATCCACTTCTGACGACGCGCAGCGGCCTCGACCAGCCACTCGGTATCAATCTCGAACGCGGTGGCGTAAAGCACCTTGAGCTCTTCGGGCACCCGGTCGATGCGGCGCAACGAGCCGTCGAAATGCTTCAGGTCCATCACCATCACGTCGTCCCACAGGCTGAGCTGCTTGAGGTCGCGCACCAGGTACTCGTTGATGACCGTGAAGTCGCCCGACAGATTGTTCTTGACCGAGAGGTTGCTGAACGAGGGTTCGATCGAGGCGCTGACGCCGATGATGTTGGAGATGGTCGCGGTCGGTGCAATGGCCACGCAGTTGGAATTGCGCATGCCGTGCTCGGCGATGCGGGCACGCAGGACATTCCAATCCAGCGTGCTGCTGCGATCAACGTCGACATAAGAGGCGTCACCGCGCGCCTCGGTCAGCAGATCCAGCGAGTCCAGCGGCAGGATGCCGCGATCCCACAACGATCCGCGGTAACTGGAATAGCGACCCCGCTCGGCGGCCAACTCGGTCGACGCCCAGTAAGCGTGGTAGCAGACCGCTTCCATCGAGCGGTCGGCGAAATCGACCGCAGCCTGTGAGGCATACGGCACGCGCAATTCGTGCAGCGCGTCCTGGAATCCCATGATGCCGAGCCCCACCGGGCGATGGCGCAAATTGGAGTCGCGCGCCTTCTTCACCGCGTAGTAGTTGATGTCGATCACGTTGTCGAGCATGCGCATCGCGGTAGCTACGGTGCGCTTGAGCTTCGCATGGTCGATCTGTTTGCCGCTCGGGCCATCGATCAGGTGATGCACCAGATTCACGGAACCCAGGTTACACACCGCGATCTCGGTCTCGCTGGTGTTGAGGGTGATTTCGGTGCACAGGTTGCTCGAATGCACGACGCCGACATGCTGCTGCGGAGAACGCACATTGCAGGCATCCTTGAAGGTGATCCAGGGATGCCCGGTCTCGAACAACATCGACAGCATCTTGCGCCACAGGTCACGCGCAGGGATCTTCTTGTGCAGCTTGATGTCGCCTGACGCTGCGCGCGCTTCGTAGGCCACATACGCGGCCTCGAACTGGGTCCCGAACTTGTCGTGCAGGTCCGGGCAGGTGCTCGGCGAGAACAGGGTCCAGTCGCTGCCATCCATCACCCGCTTCATGAACAAGTCGGGAATCCAGTTGGCGGTGTTCATGTCGGGCGTGCGACGGCGGTCATCGCCTGTGTTCTTGCGCAGTTCCAGGAATTCCTCGATGTCGAGGTGCCAGGTTTCCAGATACGCGCACACCGCACCCTTGCGCTTGCCACCCTGGTTGACCGCGACAGCGGTGTCGTTGACCACCTTCAGGAACGGCACCACACCCTGGCTCTTGCCGTTGGTGCCCTTGATGTGGCTGCCGAGGGCGCGCACATTGGTCCAGTCGTTGCCCAGGCCGCCAGCGAACTTGCTCAGCAGCGCGTTCTCCTTCAGCGCCTCATAGATGCCGTCGAGGTCATCGGCCACGGTAGTCAGGTAGCAGCTCGACAGCTGCGAGCGGCGCGTGCCGGCATTGAACAGCGTCGGCGTGCTGCTCATGAAGTCGAAACTGGACAGCACCTCATAGAACTCGATCGCACGCGCTTCGCGGTCAATCTCACCCAGGGCCAAACCCATCGCCACGCGCATGAAGAAGGCTTGTGGCATCTCGATGCGGACTTCGTCGATGTGGAGGAAGTAGCGGTCATAAAGCGTCTGCAGACCGAGGTAGTCGAACTGCATGTCACGGTCTGCGTTCAAGGCAGCGCCCAAGCGCGCCAGATCGAACTGCAGCAGCTTGTCGTCCAGCAACTCGGCCTGCACACCCTTCTTGATGTAGCCGCCGAAGTACTCGGCATAGCGGGTGCGCATATCGGCTTGCAAAACCTCTTCGCCCAGGATCTCGCGGCGGATGGTGTGCAGCAGCAGCCGCGCAGTGGCGCGGGTGTAGCCCGGGTCTTTCTCGATCAGCGTTCGAGCGGCCAGGATCGACGCCTTGTGTACCTCGGCAATCGGCACGCCGTCGTACAGATTGCGGCGGGTCTCCGCGAGGATGGGCTCAGCCCGAACGTCGGCTCCCAGACCTTCGCAGGCCGCCTGCACGATGGCTTGCAGATGGATCGACTCGAGCGGCACGCGCTGACCGCCATCAAGCACCGTCAGGGTCGACTCGCTCGCGGCCACCGGCAGAGATTGCTTGGCGCGCTCCTGCGACCGGCGTTCGCGGTACAGCACATAGGCACGAGCGACCTCGTGATGTCCCCCACGCATGAGGCCGAGCTCGACCTGATCCTGGATGTCCTCGATGTGGAAGGTGCCACCACCCGGACGCGAGCGCAGCAATGCGCGCACGACCGATTCGGTCAGACCATCGACGGTCTCGCGCACGCTGGCCGATGCAGCACCCTGCGTGCCGTGCACCGCCAGAAAGGCCTTCATCAACGCAACGGCAATCTTGTTCGGCTCGAAAGGCACGACCGCGCCATTGCGTCGAATGATGTGAAAGGCCTCATAGGTCGACGAGGGTGACGTGGTCGGCGCGTTGGGCGCTTCGACAGGGTAGGCGGTGGCGCGAGGGGCGATATTGAGTGCTTGCATGATCAGCCTTTGGTGTGCGAAGGGGTTCGTTGCCGCGCTTCTTGGGAGGTGTGGACCGGTAGCCTGGCCGGCAGGCGCGGGGCAGGGGTAAATCAGTGTGTCGTGCGTTGCTGTGACCTGCGCGGCCCGGACAGATCCGGGTCCGTACACAGACGGCGTGTCGGTTGTGAACAAGCGCCGATCATTTGCGCCTGTGGGTGAATGCTTTTCGCATCAGGACACTATATCTGGGGTCAGAAGGGGCTTCAAGCGCTACCGCTAGCGTCTGGCCTTAAAAATGACATCGCTGAGAAAGATCCTCTGTCGTGCTGATGCCGGTACCCTTTTCGCTGACGATCACACGCTTGCCCTGGGCAGCCGCCCGGACGCTTCGACGAGTCTTGGGCAGCCTCGAATTCATTGACTTTCCGGCCAATCTGACGCGGCATCGCGCACCAATGCTTGAGTCGCGATTTCCATGCCGAGCGCCGCGATGTCCGCGCGTGCCCCTGGCATTGAGATGCCTTCACGACAGCGTGGCAACGCCCTCGGGAAAACACCGGGCCGGCCAGCCCAGGTCGGCGATGAGCTGCGCCCAGTCGAATCCGCTCCCGGGATCAGACTTTCGGCCGACCGCCACATGCTCATGACCGGCCACATCAAGGTGCCGCTCCTCGTGATCGAGGGCTCTCAACAACTCGACCAGACGCGCATACTGCTCTGGCTCGAAGCCCTCTCCTTCGAGCCCCTCCAATTCGATGCCGACCGAAAAGTCATTGCAGTTGGTGCGTCCGCGCCATTGGGATGCTCCGGCATGCCAGGCACGTTCACGGCAGGATACGAATTGCACACACTCGCCATCGCGGCGAATAAAAAAATGCGCGGACACGCGCATCCCACGCAGTGCATCGAAATAGGGGTGCGCCGACACATCGAGTTGGTTCAGGAAGAACTGTTCGACCTCGGCACCACCGTAGACGCCTGGCGGCAGGCTGATCGAATGCACCAGGACCAGACTGACCCCGCTGGCCTCGGGTCGTGGCCCGAAGTGAGGCGACGGGCAATGGCGCGCGTGCGCCCACCAGCCTCGCTGCCAATCGCCGCCCGGTTCAGGCGTTGCCGCGCTCGACATCGAGGTGGGTGTCCGCGCCGTCCATCACGTGCAGCCGGGCCATTCGGTAGCGCATTTGCCGCAGCGAGAGTCCCAGGCTGGCGCCAGCGGCCGTGCGGTTGAAGCGGTGTTGCTCAAGTGCGCGCAACAACATGTCGCGCTCGATGTCATCCAGGTAGACCGCCAGGTCGCTGGGCAGGCTCGCCGCCGCAGTTGCGGTGCCGTGCAGCGGGCGCGGAGGCTCCATCAGCGAAGTGGCCAGCGGCATCGGTGCTGACGCATCGGCCAGCAGGGGCGAGGGCATCACCTCCATGCCCCAAGCGTCGGCCGGTGCGTCGCCGGGCAGAGCCAGATCGCCCGCATCGATGGTGTCGCCGCCGGACAGCGCCACGGCACGGTGCAACAGATTCTCAAACTCGCGCACATTGCCCGGAAAGGGGTGACGCGACAAGTGCAACAAGGCGGCGGGCGTCAATCGCGGCGCCGGCCACACGCCGGCTTCGCGGGCGATCCATTCAAGCACCCGTTCGCCGATACCCGCCAGGTCTTCGAGCCGTTCGCGCAAGGGCGGCACGCGGATCTGGATCACGTTGAGGCGGTAGTACAGGTCCTGGCGAAAGCGCCCAGCCTGGACCTCGACGCCGAGGTCCTTGTGGGTGGCGCTGAGCAGGCGCACATTGACCGGCAATTCGTTGACGGCACCCACCGGGCGCACCGACCGCTCCTGCACCGCGCGCAGCAGCTTCGACTGCATCGACAAGGGCAGTTCGCCGATCTCGTCGAGGAACAACGTGCCGCCATCGGCCGCCTGGAAGAAGCCCTCGCGGTCTTCCTGGGCGCCAGTGAAAGCACCACGCCGGTAGCCGAAGAACTCCGCTTCAAGCAAGTGATCAGGGATCGCGCTGCAGTTGACGGCGATGAAAGGCTGGGCGCTGCGCACGCTGACCTCGTGAATGGCGCGCGCCACGAGCTCCTTGCCGGTGCCAGACTCACCTTGCACCAGCACCGGTGCCATGCTGCGTGCCACCTTGTCGACCATGGCGCGCACCTGCTTCATCGCGGCGGACTGACCGGCCATGCGGTTCAACGCCGGGCTGGCAGACGCTGCGGTCGATGCCGCGGAAGGTAAAGCCGCCGACTCCGCTGGCGTGCTGTCGGGCGCAGTGCGGGCCGATGATCTCGCGGGCGACTGATCACTGGACGGCACCGGACGCTCCGCGGGCAAGCTGGACGGCAGCGTGGTCGGGGCTGTCACAGGTCCGCGACCCAAGGCAGAGGCCACCACCGCGCGGAACTGCTTCAGGTCGACCGGCTTCGTCAGGTAATCGTAGGCACCGGCCTTCAGTGCCTCGACTGCGTTTTCGGCCGACCCATACGCCGTGATGACGATGGCCTTCTCCTTGCGACCTTCGCGCTCCAGAAAGGACAGCAGGTCGAGCCCCGTGCCATCGGGCAACCGCATGTCGGTGATGACGGCGCTGTAGACACGGTCCTGCAGATGAAGCCGCGCCTCCTCCACACTGCCGGCGGTTTCGATCTCGTAGCCCTCTCGCAGCAGCGTCAGCTCGTAGAGCGTGCGCAGATCGGGTTCGTCGTCGACGACGAGCAGGCTGAAATAGGCAGGGGAGGACATGGCGGGAACGTGTCAGGGCTTCGTCACATCACCTTGGGAGCTGCAGGCCAAGCTCTGCATCAACTCCGTTGCGGCGCCGCATATTGACAACGAAATCGTTTCGGTTCGCTTCGGTCACAGGCCGCAGCCGGTAGTCAATGCTGGCACCGTATTGCTCGCACAGCTGCCGACAAATATACAGGCCGAGGCCCGTACCCCGACTGCGTGTCGAGAAGAAAGGCTCGAACAGGTAGCGCTCGACATCATCGGGGATGGTCGGGCCATTGCTGCTGATGCTGAGCTGAACCGTGGTGTCGTCCAGCGCGATCAGCCGCACTCGTACCGCGCCAGGTTCGGATGTGGCGTGACGCCTGGCGTTGTCGAGCAGATTGATCATCACCCGCCTAAGGTGTTCGACATCGAAGGTGGCACCCAATGGCTCTTCCGGCAGTTCAACCTTGAAGACGCTGCTGGCGCCCAATTCCAGCCCGGCCGAGCGCGCCCAGTCGCTGCAGATCACGCCGACTTCGGCAGTGACATCGATGACACCCGCCTCAATCACCGTCCCAGGCGTGACCTCCATCACGTCGTCGACGATGCGGGTCAAGCGCTTGACGTTGTCGGCGACCATGCGCGTGAGTTGCTGCTGTGCGGCCGTGGCGGCGTCTTCGGCCAGCAAGCCGTTGGCCTGTGCGATTGCCGCCAGTGGGTTGCGGATCTCATGCGCAATGCCCGCCGAGACCCGGCCCATGGCAGCGAGCTTCTCCTGGCGCATGCGGGCCTGCATGCTGCGCACATCCTCCAGCAGCAGCACGCACAGTTCCTCTGCCGAAGGCTCGTCGGCACCACGTGTGAAACGGATGCGCACCCGCAGCGTCCGGGTAGTGCCCTGCTCGAACTGCAGCACCACATCACGCCCGGCTTCTGGCCAGACAGCCTCGTGAAAACCCCGCTCGACGGTCTTCACCAACTGGTCCCACGCCGACACGCCGCGCAGCTGGAACGGCGCCGGTCGCCCGAGCCCACGGCGTACCAGCAAACGCCGTGCTGCCGGGTTGGCCGCGCGAACACGGCCGGTTCGATCAACCACCAGCACGCCATCCTGCATTTCTTCGATCACCAGGCGGTTCAGCTGCACCTGCTGTCGCGCCAGCTCCATGCTGTCGCGGGCGGTCAACTCCTCACGGGCGAGCCGGCTGGCCAGTTCACCGGCCAGCACGGTGATGACAAACAAGCCGCTGCCCGCCAGGCCGGCCTGCGTCATCAGGGTGGCTGGATCGCCACCGGCCACCACACCCACCCAGGCATTGGCGAGCAGCAGCAGGGCGACGCCTGCGGCTGTGGCCAGTGCTTGCACCCGCCGCGTCAGCACGCCGGCCGTCAGAACCGGCAAGACCAGCAGCGCTGCAAAATTCAGGCTGTTGGACGGCGTCAATACGTGCAAGGCGGTGAAACAGATGATGTCGACGCCGATGCACGCCAACCAGGTCAGCCGCCCCAACCGTGGCGACTCGGCATGCTCATCGGCGACACCGGTGCGCGGCCACAACCACAGCCCGACAGCCAGGGTGGCATAAGAGATGCCGATCCAGGCCACCGCCGCACTGGGACGCGAGCCGAACAAACCAGCCACCGCCAGCGTCACGACCAGCGCCACGCCAAGTGCCGCGCGCGCGCTCAGGAATGCGCGGTAGATGCGGTGGAAGGCAGAGACATCGCCAGCGTCTGCCCCGACGTAGCGTGTCGCATCGTCATGGGTGTCGTCGCGGCGGCCTTCGTCGGGTGTCAGCGAGTCGGCGTCCCCGATGAAGGCCCCGAACCATGACTCGTCGGCACGTGTACCTCGCGCGCGCCTGCGCCGATCGGTTTTGCGACGTTCAACGGGACCGGCGGCGTCGACCATCGCAACGGGAGTCAGCGCGGCTTGTCGATACCGTGGGCGATGCGGTGCGCATCGCCACAGAACCAGCCGGCATCGCCCGAGACCGCCTCACCTTGAGGCAGGTGAAGCCCGCAATGAGTGCAGGCGACGATGCTCTCGCTGCTAGGCTGCGCGTCATCCGACGGTCCAGCTGGCGGCTGCGGCGGTGTTCCACGCTCAGCTCGACGCCGCCCGCCGCGAAAAAGCCAGACCACCACGAAGAACAGCACCAGCAACACAAAGAATTTCATCGCGCATCGGCCCGGGTCATGGCACCTCGGGCGGCCGGTGCAGCAGGACTTCGGCGACGAAGTGCGAGCCGACATAAGCCAACAGCAGCAGCACCGCCCCCGCGTAGACCCAGCGGGTCGCTTGCGGTCCGCGCCAGCCGAAACGACGGCGGCCGGCCAGCAGACCGGCATAGACCAGCCACCCCAGCACCGAGAACACCACCTTGTGGTCCCAGCGCCAGGGGTTGGCAAAGAGCCAGCCCAGAAAAATCGCCAACGACAAGACGACAAAGCCGGCCGATACGAACCGGAAGGTCAGCCGTTCCAATCGCATCAGCGGCAGGCCCATCGGGGGCCCTCCAGTGGGCAGCGCATCGGACGCACCTGCCGTGTCGAGTCGGCCGGATTGCAGGGTCTGCCGCATTTGCCGGTCGGCCCGGTTCATCATCGCCGCGTGCAACACCGCGGCTCCGAACAATCCATAGGAGGCAATGCCGAGGACCCAGTGGATGGGCGCCCAAGGTGAGCCTGCCTGCGGTCGCAACTGACCAGGAAACCCGAGCGCCAACACCACGGCCAGCGCCCCCAGCAACGCCAGGGTTCGGCGCACACCGCGGATCGGCAGGAACCGGCTTTCCAGAACATACACCGCGATGACCATCCACAGTGTCACCGACAGGGCAGGCGCAAAGCCGAATCGCGCGCCCTCGATCCCGGTGCCGATGCCCGAGGTGTCGATGAAGATGGCCGCGGCGTGCAGTCCCCAGCCTGTCAGCAGGTACATGCGCAGTCCGCCGGGCGCGCTTTCCGGCACCGTGGCCGCGCGCCCGTAGGCCAGCAGCGCCAGCAGGCTGACCAGGGCCAACAGCGCGGGAAACGACGCCGGAATCACCGCGGGACCTTCGAAGATAGACTCATCTTCAAAGTGTACTTTCGCGCCACGCCATTCATGGCAGCGCCTTCCCGACCATGGCCTCCACCCTCACCGATCGCCTGAGTCGCGCCGTCAAGACGATGCGCGGCCAGGCCCGCATCACCGAATCGAACGTGCAGGAGATGCTGCGCGAAGTGCGCATGGCGCTGCTCGAAGCCGACGTGGCGCTGCCGGTGGTGCGCGATTTCATTGCACGTGTGAAGGACAAGGCGCTCGGCACCGAAGTGGTCGGCTCGCTCAATCCAGGTCAGGCGCTCGTCGGCATCGTCAACCGCGAGCTCGCCTCGACGATGGGCGAAGGCGTCTCCGACATCAACCTCACGGTGCAGCCCCCTGCAGTGATCCTGATGGCCGGCCTGCAGGGGGCGGGCAAGACCACCACGACCGCCAAGCTCGCCAAGCACCTGATCGAAAAGCGCAAGAAGAAAGTGCTGACCGTGTCGGCCGACGTCTACCGACCCGCTGCGATCGAGCAGCTCAAGACGGTGACGAAGCAAGCCGGCGCCGAGTGGTTCCCATCCACCGCCACGGACAAGCCCATCGACATTGCGAATGCCGCGCTCGACTACGCGCGCAAGCACTACTTCGACGTGCTGCTGGTCGATACCGCCGGGCGGCTCGCCATCGACGAAGCGCTCATGGCCGAGATCAGCGCCTTGCATGCGGCGCTGAAGCCGATCGAGACATTGTTCGTCGTCGATGCGATGCAGGGCCAGGATGCGATCAACACCGCGAAGGCGTTCAGGGAGGCGCTGCCGCTGACCGGCATCGTGCTGACCAAGATGGACGGTGACTCGCGCGGCGGCGCGGCGCTTTCGGTGCGGCAGATCACTGGCGCACCGATCAAGTTCGCAGGCGTCAGCGAGAAGATCGACGGGCTCGAAGTCTTCGATGCCGAGCGGCATGCCGGGCGCATTCTCGGCATGGGAGACATCGTGGCCCTGGTCGAGCAGGTGACGCAGGGCGTTGACATCGCTGCGGCACAGAAGCTCGCCGACAAGGTCAAGTCAGGCGATGCCTTCGACCTGAACGACTTTCTGGAGCAGATCTCGCAGATGAAGAAGATGGGCGGCCTGGCCGGGCTGATGGACAAGCTGCCGTCGCAAATGACGGCCAAGGCCGGCAACGTCGACATGGACAAGGCAGAGCGCGACGTGCGCCGCATGGAAGGCATCATCTGCTCGATGACGCCACTGGAGCGCCGTAAACCCGAACTGCTGAAAGCCACCCGCAAACGCCGCGTGGCGGCCGGCGCCGGCGTTCACGTTCAGGAAGTGAACCGCATGCTCAACCAGTTCGAACAGATGCGCGACATGATGAAGAAGATGAAGGGCGGCGGCATGATGAAGATGATGAAGCGCCTGGGTGGCATGAAGGGCATGGGCGGGCTGCGCTGATCGTCTGCCACAACGCTCTCACCCCAGCAGGGCCGTTGCGAATTCGCGTGCGTCGAAGGTTTCCAGGTCTTCGAGCTTTTCGCCTACGCCGATAAAGTAGACCGGCACAGGTCCGGTGGCGCCGCCCTCACCGGCACCGCGTCCTCGTTCACGCGCCCACAGCGCAATCGCAGCCAGCACGCCACCTTTGGCCGTGCCGTCGAGCTTGGTGACGATCAGTCCCGTCAGTTGCAAGGTGTCGTCAAAGGCCTTGACCTGCGCCAGCGCGTTCTGCCCGGTGTTGCCATCGACCACCAGCAGCACTTCGTGTGGTGCGCCGGCCTGCGCCTTGCCGATCACGCGCTTGACTTTGCGCAACTCTTCCATCAGGTGCAGTTGCGTCGGCAGCCGGCCCGCGGTGTCGGCGATCACCACGTCACAGCCGCGCGCCTTGCCGGCAGTCACTGCGTCGAAGGTCACCGACGACGGATCGCCGCCATCCTGGCTGACGATCTCGACGCCATTGCGACCCGCCCAGACGGCGAGTTGCTCCTTGGCGGCCGCGCGAAAGGTGTCCGCCGCAGCCAGCAACACCTTCTGCCCGCTCCCGGCGAGATGACGCGTCAGCTTGCCGATGCTGGTGGTCTTGCCCGCACCATTCACGCCAACCACCATGATCACCGTAGGCGTGTGTTCGCCGACGGTGAGCGGTTGCTGCAGCGGCTGCAGCAGGTCGGTGATCGCATCGGCCAGCAACGCCTTGACGGCAGACGGCTCGGTGACACGGCCGTCCTTGACACGCCGTTTCAGGTCGGCCAGCAGGTACTCGGTGGCCTTGACGCCGGCGTCGGCCATCAGCAACGCAGACTCCAGATCCTCATACAGCGCGTCGTCGATCTGCGTGCCGGTGAACACCTGCGCGATGCCCGAGCCTGTCTTGCGGAGGCCCGAGCGCAGCTTGTCGAGCCAGCTCTTGCGTTCTGCGACAGGTGCTGCGGCGATCGCAGCCGTCGGGCCGGCAGTGTCGGGCGCGAGTTCGGCCGTGGCAGCCGGAGCGACCACCGTGGGCTCAACCGATGGTGTCTTCTTCTTGAAAAAGCTGAACATGCGTGGGGCGTCGTGCGAGCGGGAGAGAAGCGCAGATATGAAACCGATCAGAGTCACCCACCAGCTCGGCCGGCTCCTCTCTGTGACCGCTCGCGGCCAGCTATAATTGCGGGCTTGAGGCGCTTTAGCTCAGTCGGTTAGAGCGACGGAATCATAATCCGCAGGTCCGGGGTTCGAATCCCTGAAGCGCCACCAGATTCCCGA
>LNFM01011665.1_pt1 | contig 11856 bp, 14 predicted proteins | sample 596031 | NCBI WGS metagenome assembly LNFM01 (sample SAMN04254537, study PRJNA301005) | activated carbon metagenome | isolation source: dual media filters at the Ann Arbor, Michigan drinking water treatment plant | place: USA: Ann Arbor | reverse complement strand
TGATCTCCTTTCATCCAAGCTCTCACGAAATCTCTCCGCGTCAAGTCCACAAGATCCTCTTTTTGCAGATCCTCTCGCTCAGATGTCGATAACCAAAATGAGATGGGCATCGACACACACTGCACTGCCGCAGGCCCCCTGCCGCCGAGGACCTCAGCCCAGCGGAAGGACCAGGCTCACTGGCTGGTTCTCATCGCTCCATCGCCGGTCGTAGGCGGTGGTTGTTGAGATGCAGGCGTGCCCCAGGAAGTGCCGCACTTCGTTGAGATCGGCGCGCTCACGCAAAGCGAGCGTGGCGGCCGTGACCCGCAGCGCATGCGCAGAAAACCGCTCCCCCACCACTCCGATCTGCGCCAAGTAGGGCTGCACAATGCGCTGGGCCACAGCGCCCGCAGTGAGTCCAGAAGACTTGAGTGGTGTGTCGGGCTGCCCCTGACGCCGCGACTGATTAGAAGCGTTGGTCTGTAGATTTTGAGGACTCTTCGGCCTGCGCTCGAACGACGCGGTGTACGGCGCGATGTCCAGGGGCGCGCTGGTGCGTCGCCCGGTGCTGCCGCTGTCATTCAATAGCCCACCGTCTTCCTCGATAGGACGACCTTGAGGATAGACATCGCACCCGGCACCGGAGTGACGGCGGACAGCCGTCATCCGAACGAACAGGCGCTCATCGCTTTGAGGCTGTGCGCCCCTCATCGCAAGGTAGCGCTGCACCCTCTCGCGCATGAGGGGTGCAGCGGCAATGAACCGCGTCTTGCCACCCTTACCCAACACTCGCAGGTGCGACACACCCGCGCGCTGACAATCAAAATCCCGCACCCTGAGGGCCACCACCTCGGCGCGGCGCAGACCGCCCAGCAGCATGACGGCCAGGATAGCGCGGTCTCTGAGGCCCTTGAGCGTGTTCGCATCGGGCGCCTCCAGCAGGGCCTGGGCTTGCTCCAGTGAGAGCGCCGGGGTCCTGCCCTCGTGACTCTCCAGGCGTGGCCTGCGCACGCCGCGTGCCGGGTTCGTGGGGATGAGCTGCTCATCGACCAGATGCTCCAGCAGCGAGGACAGGGCCGCGAGCTTGCGCCGCTGCGTGCTCGGCGACAGACCTTGGGCCTGCAGGTGGTGGCGCCAGGCCAGCACATGGGAGCGCGCGACCTGCAGCAATTCGGATTGGGTTTGCAACCCCGAGAACGCCGCAAAGTCCCGGACGTCGGCGGCGTAAGCGCGCCGGGTGCAGGTGCTGGCGAAGTTGGCCAGCCACTGGGTCTCGATGGTCATGAGACCCAGTTGTGCGAAGCGTGTGGCGCCTGCGGCAAGCTCGGGCCAGCACGGGGGCCTGTGGATGTGAGAGGCAATGGAATCGGAGGTGTGTTCGTGAGAGTGCATTGACGGTGGGTGTCTCCCCTTCCCTGCACGGTGCAGAAAATTCTGGGGGTCCCTGTATCGATAACATGTGTTTTCGATACGTCAAGGGCAGGAGCCAACGTGGCTGAAGTTTTCAGCGGCACATCGGAGGTCATGTGTGCAGCGTAAGCCGTCTTCCTTTCGTAGGGAAAAGAGCAACTGCAAACCGCCCTTCATCTGCCGGGGAAGCATCTTGCTCGGGCTGCAGTCACAGCTACGCCTGAAGGGAAATCAAATCATTCGCTGGACTCGCAGGATCGAGACATGCTCTAGATCAGAAGATTGCGCTCCCTCTGACTGAGCACGTCCTGAGGGCCAATCTCCGAATCCACTCGCCGCCCCCCCTGCGCCTACCTGAATCGAGTGGAGGTGATGTGGTTCGACTTGAAAGTGTCCGGCGGCAGACCGAGTGTTGCGAACGCTGCGGACCACGAGCGCGCGGGCGGAGGCTCGCGCCGAGTGGGTGCGGCGCTCGGATTGCTTGTGTCCTCCATCACGATCCGGCGGCAGTCCAGCGCCCCCCTTCCCCGCATCTGCATCTCGCGCTGCGATGCTGCACCGCACCACGAAAGTCCGGTCGAAGGGGTTCAAAGATCACAAATAACTAGTAGTCTTTCTGCAAAAATGTGAGGTATCAGGAGGAACAGACATTGAGCATCGCCGAAAGCTTCAAGAAATTTTTAACAAACATCAAAGTCCCAAACCACGATCAGATCGAACTCAGATACGGAGAAATCACAGCCGCATTGAACAAGGAGTTCAGGGATTCCGAGAGTAAAACTTCGAATAATCTGCAGGTTGGCTCTTATGGACGGTGGACAGCCATCAAAGGAGTTTCCGACCTTGATATGCTTTACATCGTCCCTGCTTCGCTTTGGGAGAAGTACAAGGACGGTGGTCAGTCCAAGCTGCTTGAAAGAGCCAAAGCCGCAATCAAAACGCGATATCCACGCACAGAGGTTTATGTGGACCGCCTCGTCGTGCGCGTCCTCTACAACAACTTCCACGTAGAGGTTCAGCCAGTATTTGAGCAAGCAGACAAGAGCTTCAAGTATCCAGACACGTATTACGGCGGCAGTTGGAAGATAACCAAGCCGCGCGACGAGATATCTGCGATGACGGAATTCGTGTCGGAGAAGAATAAAAACTTGCGCCGCTTATGCAAAATGGCTCGGGCTTGGAAAAACAAGCACGGCGTTGGAATGGGCGGCCTATTAATCGACACCCTCACACATAATTTCCTGCGCGACACAACAGAATATGACAACAAGAGCTATCTCTACTATGACTACATGAGTAGAGATTTCTTCAGGTACCTTTCGGAACTACCAAAACAGGATTATTTCGCAGCATTGGGAAGCGGTCAGCGAGTACGCGTCAAATCCAATTTTCAAAAGTCTGCGAAAAAGGCTCATGAGCTTGCGTTGGCTGCTATCGAAGCCGCGGGCAAGGCCAACGAGTCTGCGAAATGGCAAAAAATCTACGGCAAGGATTACCCGGATACCGTGGCTAAGGCTGAGGCTGCTGCCGAGCGCTTCGGCCATCGATCATCTGAACAGTTTGTCGAAGACCTGTGGCCAGTCGATATTCGATACCCACTTCAGATCGAATGCGAAGTAACTCAGAATGGTTTCCGAGAGACTTTGCTTCGAGAATTTCTGCGCAGGAGACTGCCCCTCCGCCGCCAGAAGAAGCTGCGCTTTTTCATCGAGTCATGCGGCGTGCCGGGCGACTACACGATCCTGTGGAAGGTCCTTAATCGCGGCGACGAGGCATTCCGCAGAAAATGCACGCGGGGTACCATTAACAAGGGTGGCGAAGACATTACCGAAACCACGGACTTCAACGGTGAACACATCGTTGAATGCTACATCGTTAAGGATGGCGTGGTCGTAGCAAAAGATCGTATTCACGTTCCAATCGAATGAAAAAAGATCAACTACTCAAATCCATCGCGGAGACGGCGTATAACGTCGGTTTTGGCGGAAGAAAGCACTGGGCTACCTATGATATTGTCGACAAGGTGCCAGGACTTATTGGCTTCTTGTCGACCGCATTTGGCATCTTTGCTTTGATCTACGATAAGCTTTCTGAGAAGTCCTTGTCGGCAGCGTTCATTGTGTTCGGCTTGATCGCGTTATACATCACGTTCTATGAGCCAAATAAATCGAAGTATGCGGAAAGCGCAAATAAGCTCACAACTTTGTTTAACGCTTTGAGAGATTTATACAGGACAGTTCAAAGCCATCCAAACGATGATGTTGACCTTTACATTGATCGACTTCATCTTATCGAGAGGGACTACTACGATACGTGCATTAGTAAGCAAATTCTATTCAGCGATTGGTATGCGCATTACAAGTTTTTCTGGCAGTACCAGATCGACTGGCTAGACGAGCAGAAGAACTTCAAACTCTTCAGGGATAAGCTCCCCCTCTCGTTCATGTTCTGGGTGGTGGTATTGCTTGGCGGCGTTGTGGTCTACGTAGGACGACACTGGGGCACTTGAGCCGGTGGTTGAGCGGCGGCGCACGTAAGTACCTCAAGGGGCGCCACAAGGGCGACTAGACTGCTTTCTGCGCATACGCATCTCGGACTGTTTGATGGTTTTCGACGCAGGCATTCAAGATGACCAGTGCATGTCTCAAAAGGTCTTCGCTACGTTGCGGCTCGAACCAATGGCCGTTGAACTTGCCTCCGTGGAACTGGTTATTTCGCACCCGACAGACAAGCCGCAGGATGAGTTCAGCCTGATGCCCGTGATCCGGGAGAACATCACTCCAACCCAGCAAGCCATCCGCCTGCTGAACCTGCTTTTTCGGCGGATAGTCAATGTAGTACTGAACAGAGGCTTGTAGCTTCACGGCATCCGGTGCCTCAAGCGTCCGACGGATTTCGCTGGCGAAAGCTCCCCAGTCAGCCGTTGGATCGCGCCGATTCGGTTCCCGCAGACCGACGACCTTCAAGCAGTACTCGCACCTTGCGAACTCTCGGAAGTACTCGAAAGCAAGTTCATGAGATTGGGGGATGTTGAGCGCGTCATCGGGTGCTTCTGCTAGGCATGCCGCCCAGTTGGCGGCTTCCGGCTCTGCGAGCAGTGAGCAGTGAGCAGTGAGCAGTGAGCAGTGAGCAGTGAGCAGTGAGCACCCTACCCTGCCCGTCGATCAGGAACTGCACTCCGTGAGCCTGGCTCTGCTTGGGAAACTGCTTGGCATGTGCAACTGCTTCGGCCATGGAGTCAAACAGGCGAATCGGTGCGCCGTCGAACAGCCGACCATCCGACAGCCACTGCCCTGATTCCAGCAGGTATTCCATGGAACCCATTGCATTGAACCTCGCAACGCCCCAGTCTTTTGCCATGCGTGTCCCTCAGTTACGTCAATTCCATCTGCGCGCGGCGGCTCTCCAATATTTGGGTAGGACCGCGCTCTGCCCGATGCTATCAACTCCAACCGGAGTTGTTTGCCGGTTCGGCAGATTGGGAGCTGTGGGCAGCCGAGCGGTGAACATCCGTTGTAGATCCCCCGCTGATTCAGCACCGAGTTCGACGAATACACGAGTAAAGGACTTGCGCGGTCAAACTTGCGGACAAGCTTGGCAGATTCTTTCAGACGTACCGCGACTGCAAGGCTCGCTTCAGACTGACTGCAGCCGGTCAGGCTAGGCATTCGAGTAACAACCAAGGCTGAAACCGGTCACACGAGGGCTGACAAGGGGTATGTCTGCAACACCCTCGACACCTGTCGTTTGAGAAGCGATGACCTCATGTTGTCCGTGAACGGCCCCTTTCGCTGAAGGGGCCTGTCTAACCCAACCCTCGCTGGCAAGTCTGGAGCCGCTCTGTAGGATGGGCTGAAATTCCGCTCATGAAGCGGATGGTTCTCGCTCCCTGGAGAAGGTCCACAAGCATTCTTTGGTGCGGTGCCCTCACAACTGCTCTGAGCAGCGCGTAGCAGGCATTTGGCCCGCTGGATGGGATGCTTCATAGAGAGACAGCGACCCACGCCCATTCAATGCAACGAGCAAATTCTCGGCAGCTCGCAACTCGATGGCAAGACGGACCCTCTTCACAGCTGAGCCGATGTGGGGTGTGAAGACTGTGGAGGGGTGTCGCAAGAGCTCCGGGTGAATCTGGCGTGGGCGATCTTCAAGCAGCCAGTCCTCCATCTCGTAGACGTCCGCGGCGTAAGCGCCCAGACGCCCTTCCTGGAGCGCCCGCGCCACGGCGGCCTCGTCCACCACCGAGCCTCGCCCAATGTTGACCACAATCTGCCCCTGCCGAACACCTGCAAGCATGGCTTCATTGAGGAGGTGTCGCGTCACTTCAAGGAGCGGCACCGCCAGAATGACATAGTCAGATTGCGACAGGGCTTCACTCAGGCTAACCATGGTCAGACGCTCGTCGTCGCCATGCGGGTCCACGCCCAGCAGCTGCGCACAGCCAAAGCCCGAAAGGCGGTCAACAATGGCTCGTCCCACGGCACCCAAGCCAACGATTGACACGACCGAGCCATGCAATCCCGTTCCGTACAGTTGGGGACGCCAGCCGCCATAGCTCCCGCGAACACTTGTGTCACCCGCCAGTACGTGACGCGCTGCCGCTATGGCAAGCCCAATGGCCAGTTCCGCCGTGGGTTCAGTCAGAAGATCTGGCACAAAGCTCACGCTGACACCCGCTTGGGCACAAGCCTTGAGGTCAAAGTTGTCATACCCTTTCAATGCGCAAGCGATTGTCTTGAGCCTGGGAGCGTTCAACAAGGTTCGCTGATCCACTCTGTCGGGCATGAACGCCATCATCGCGTCGGCGTCGGACAAATGGCGGTGGAGCTCCGCGTCGCCCCACGGCTCAGGACCCGGATTCATAAGCACTTCACCAACCGACTGAAGACGCGCCAGTACCTCTTCATGAACGGGCTGCGTCACTACGATCTTCGGCATCCTTGTTTTCCTCTCTTTACTTCAGACGTTTGCGAAGTGCCGACCCAATGCCGTCGACCACGAGCACGCATGCCAAGATGGACAGCAAGATGGCTGAGACTTCGTCGTACTTGATCAGACGCAGGGCAGCCATTAGCTCAAAGCCAATGCCACCTGCGCCCACGATGCCCATGACCGCCGATGCCCGGAAGTGGTACTCCCAGCGGTAAATCGTTATGTCGGCCAGTTGGGGAAGCACCTGGGGTAGCACAGCGTGCGTGATGACCTGAAAGCGGGTCGCACCTGCGGCAGCTGCGGCTTCCAGGGGTTTGGGGTCTACATGCTCGATAGCCTCTGCAAAGAACTTCGCCACCATGCCTGTGGAATGCAAAGCCAGCGCCAGTACACCTGGAAGTGCGCCAAAGCCTACGGCCGCGACGAACAGAATGCCCAGAATGATTTCAGGCACTGACCGGAAGGCGGCCAGGATGGTTCGGGCTATGCGCCCCACCACCGCATTCGGCGCCGTGTTGGGCGCTGCAATCAGGGCGAGCGGCAAGGAGGCCAGAACGGTCAATGCCGTGCCCGCGATTGACATGGCCAAAGTGTCGCGCAGAGGAAAAACCCAGTGCTCCCAGCGCTCAAAATTGGGCGGCACCATCTCGGAGGCCAACTGCTGGATGGCTGGTGCACCTTCAATGAAGCGTTGGGCATCGAAGAAGCCCGTGACGTACAAAGCCACCAGACAGACAAGCAGAATGACTCCAGCAGCACTCAGCCGTTTGAGTCGCTGTTGTTCGTCTGTGGCAATGATGGTTTCCCAGGCAAGGGTTGTCATTGCATACGCCCCAGATCGAGTTTGAGGATCTGTGCGGTGTCCCGGAGAACGTCGTAGGCTTTGTCGTTCGTCGCCGCAAAGGCCTCAATTCGGAACGATTTCAGTATCTCCGCATCCTTCACCTGAAGGAAGGCTGCGCGGATGGCTTCCTTGAGTTCCGGTGTTAGGTTGCCCTGCATCGTGATGGGGTAGTTCGGAATCGGCTCAGTGAGTTCAAGCTGCACGATCTTGTTGGCATCCACCAAGCCCTTTGCTATGAGGTTGTCCAGAATCGGTTTTGACAGAGCGCCGGCCGGGACTTGCCCCGCCTGTACGGCGCGGGCCACTGCGTCGTGTGTGCCCAAGTGAACAGGGCGGTAGTCGGCCTCACCATTGAGCTTGTGGTTTTTGAGCAGATGCGCGCGTGGAGCGAGGTGGCTGGACGTTGAAGCTTGGTCGCCAAAGCCGAACGGTTTGCCGCGAACGTCAGCGAGTGTCTTCACCGGGCCACCGGCTGTTGCGATCAGAACAGACTGGTAAGTCGGTGATCCGCGTTCCACGCCAACGGCAAACGGCTCAATGTTGGGTGCCTTGGACTTGGCCAATACGTACGAGAACGGGCCAAAGTAGGCGACCTCGATGCGCCCGAAGCGCATGGCTTCGATCATCGATGAGTAGTCGGTGGTCACCGTGATCTCGATCTCCTTCTTCAGGGTCTGTTCGAGATACCGCTTCAAAGGTTGTGCGTTCTGAATGATGGTGGCGGCGTTTTCATCAGGCAGGAGTGCAACGCGAAGCTTCGCGGGGTTTTTGCCCTCGGCATGGGCACCCAGTGGCAACAGTGCGGCCAATGTGGCAGCAGCGATAAGTTGGAAGCGGCGACGGTTTAGCATGGCAGTGACTCCTTGGATTGGGGTGGGGAAACAAACGATCTTTTCGCTTGTGGAGGTGAAGAAGAGTGAGAAGGCTCGGTCGCCGACGACTTTGCATACAGCGTCGACTGGACCTCTTCCGTCAGTTGCGCCGCAGTTCCATCGAATACCACTTGGCCTTGACGAAGCCCCACAATGCGGTCCGCAAACATGCGCGCGAGGTTGACTTGATGCAGGCTCACGATGGCAGTGAGCCGGTCTTTCTTGCAGATGTCGTGGAGGAGGGTCAGCACGCTCTGCGCGGTCGCCGGGTCGAGGCTGGCCACCGGTTCATCGGCCAGCAGCAGGCGGGGTTTCTGTACCAGGGCGCGCGCGATGCCAATGCGTTGCTGTTGACCACCAGACAAGGTGTCGGCCCGTGCCAGGGCTTTCTCCAGCAAGCCCACACGGTCAATGGCGGCCAGCGCCTCGAGCTTGTCTGCCTTGCCCCAAGGCAGCAGCGAAGCGAGGGATCGGCGACTGGACAGCTTTCCCATCAACACATTGGCAAGCACGCTTTGACGTCCGATCAGGTGATGCTGCTGGAACACCATGCCGCAGTGACGCCGGTGCTCGAGTAAATTTCGGCGTGAGACGGTCCCGCCCGGCAGATCGGACACCGACACCTCTCCACCAGTGGGGCGAACCAGACCGTTGATGCTGCGCAGCAACGTCGACTTGCCTGCGCCTGATGCTCCCAGTAGCACAAGAAATCCGCCCTGTGTTACGTCGAGCGAGGTGGGCGAAAGTGCTTGGTGACCATCGGCGTAAGTCACTGTTATCCCGCGCAGACTCACATGGATGTCGTCAGGTGCACTGTTCATGGCTCGCTTTCAATTGTTGTGGTGCGCTTGATGCACACCACGACTTCAGTAGCCAGAGGCAACTCTTGGGCAAGAGAAGATCCTGGAAGGGTCAGCTTTAGTTAAAAGCACAGCTCAAGTCTGGTTGACCAAGGTGTCATGAATATGAAACTTGCATCGAGAAAAATGGGGGCATCCATAGATCGCACCAATGTCTGGACTCAGCCTCCTCGCAGCCTTGAAGGCTTTTGACGCAACAGCACGAGCCGGCAGCATGACTGCCGCCGCGAGAGCGCTCGCCCTTCATCAACCGACCATTTCTTCGCACATACAGCGCCTGGAAGTTGACTTCGGCGTGGAGCTCTTTCATCGGCGCGGGCGTCGACTTGAGCTCACTTCTTTTGGACGCACACTGCTGGACTACACCCGGCGTACCTTCAGTGGCGAGGAAGATGCGCATGCACTTCTCGCGGCCGCAAAGAATCAATACGTAGGACGATTGGTCATCCATGCCATCGGGCCGCACAACGTGCTGCCCGTATTGAAGCTGTTCACGGAACAGTTCCCCCAGGTCAACGTGGCTGTCGGAGTGGGCGACTCGCGAACCATCACCGAAAAGATTCTTGACTACCAGGGAGACGTGGGCGTGGTGCTCAATCACGTCGCTCATCCAGATCTATTTGGCGCGGCCTACCGTACCCAGCGATTGGTGGTGTTTGGCAACACCCAACACCCACTCGCGCAACGGGCCACTCTCAAACTGTGTGATTTACAGGGTCAGAAGTTCGTCATCCGAGAGGAAGGATCGACCACTAGGCGCGTGTTTGAACAAGAACTGAAAGAGCGAGGCGTCGAGGTGCAGGTGGCGCTGGAGATGGGCAGCCGCGAGTCCGTGCGAGAAGCGGTGACGCAGGGACTGGGCCTGGGAGTCGTGGCGGAAACTGCCTATGGGCCGGATCCACGGCTTGCCAAGTTAGCCATTTCAGACACCCGCATGGCGACACAGGTGCACTTCATATGCAGAAAGGAGCGGCACCATGCTCCACTGATCTCGACATTCCTGGGTCTGGCGCATAGCGTCGGTCAGACAATTGCGTAGTCATTGAGTTTGGATTCCATGTAACAGGGCAGGCATGGGATCGAGAGAAACTGTTGGCATATCGGTTGGCTTTAGACTGAACTCGGACTTTGGCCGTCAAGGCATTGAATCGTCACGACGTCACCTTCCGGTCATTGAGTCAAGCAGCTCTCGAACGGCCGCACGCCCTTCTATACCCGTGGTTCCACAGCGTTCGGTGGAGTGGGGCGGTCGAGCATGGCTTGCACCGATGGATCACTGCGGCGTGCGCTGTACCATGTCAGATCTCCGTCTGCTCGGAAATCTCGAGTGCGTCATCGACCTCGACGTCGAGGTGCCTCACTGTTGATTCCACCTTGGAGTCCCGAGCTTAGGCGCTCTGTGACTAGAAGGCCATTCTTGTGGACCCTGGATCACCCAGCGCGTGGAACTGTCCACCACGCGCGGCGCAAATTCTTCGATCTGCACGCCGCCAACCAGAGCCAGATCGCCCAGAGGGCGCTGGAGCAGTTGGCCCGCATTTATGAGATCGAGCGTGAGGTCAAGGAGATCAGCGCAGAGCAGCGCCTGGCAGTTCGGCAGGAGAGAACGAAGCCTGCCCTGGACGCCCTGCACGAATGGATGACGCTGCAGCGGCGCAAGGTTCCCGACGGATCGGCCACAGCCAAGGCACTGGACTACAGCCTCAAGCGCTGGGCAGCACTCATTCGGTTCGCCGATGATGGTCAACTGCCCGTAGACAACAACTGGATTGAGAACCAGATCCGGCCCATCGCAATCGGCCGCAACAACTGGCTGTTCGCTGGCAGCTTGCGCGCGGGCCAGCGGGCGGCAGCGGTGATGAGTTTGATCCAGACGGCGCGCATGAACGGGCACGACCCATGGGCATACATCAATGACGTGCTCAGGCGTTTGCCAACCCAGCCCAACAGCCGCGTCGCCGAACTGCTACCGCACCATTGGCGCCCAATGACACTGGTCGCGTGAAGCCTGTTCAGGTCTCGGCTACGATGTCTCACATCGGCCAGAAGCGGGCATTGGCTCTGTGACTTCGGAGACGTCACCCGATGCTGGCGTCACAGATAGAATCTGCAGCACCTATAGACCAACCGGTTCAGCTTGAGAGGTTGTCGGCTTCTACGACATGCTCGACCTCTCTGCTGCCATGCAAGGCTTTTTGCTTGGATTAGGACTTTTCCTTTGCCCCGGTCCCAAGGACGTTCTCGTGTTTCGCGAAGCTCTTCTAGGGCGCTCTCGGACGATGCTCGTTGCCATCAGTAGCGGCAGCGACCTTGTCCTAATTTTGGTGGGCGTTCTCGGTGTTTCAGCGGCAATTAGCACCTTTCCACTTCTTCAAGTGCTATTGCAAGCTGCTGGAGTTGCATTGCTCATCGGTCACGCTGTTCACGCGGCGCGCGCTTCAGCCGGAGGAGTTGGACCCGCGCTTGGCTCGCCGACCGAAGTCCCTGACCAGAGTTGGGTGGGTCGTCTCTTGGTAATTTCTCTTGGCAATCCTGCGTCATGGCTCGACACCGTGGTAGTCCTCGGAGCAGTGGGGGCAGCGCTGCCCGCTTCGGCAAGTGTGGCCTTCTCCTTCGGTGCCGTTCTTGCATCCATCGTGTGGTTCACGGCATGGATATCACTTGCAAGAGGTGCCAGCCACTTTCTGACCTCGTCAAGGAACTGGCGGGTGGTAGAAGCCGTGACGGCGATAGCCATGCTTGGGATGGCCCTCTGGCTGGCTAAAGACCTTATCGCCAGGACCTGAGCCCGCGTGACGTCCGCTAGCGCATCGCGGCAGTCCGCTTAGGGCCCGTTGCAGTCCTTCGGGTCCATCCGTAAACCGGCCCTTAAAAGGAGCAAGGGTAGTAGCATGCATCTCGGACTCCTTTCGTTTGTTGAAGACCTGATCCCCACGCCAATGAAGACCAGAGCGCG
>LNFM01029424.1_pt1 | contig 11857 bp, 24 predicted proteins | sample 596031 | NCBI WGS metagenome assembly LNFM01 (sample SAMN04254537, study PRJNA301005) | activated carbon metagenome | isolation source: dual media filters at the Ann Arbor, Michigan drinking water treatment plant | place: USA: Ann Arbor | reverse complement strand
GAGGGTGGCGGTCCAGGCGTTCATGGGTGGCTCTTGATGGTGACGACGTTGGTGCCGGCTTTGGGGTAGAGCTGCTCGTTGGCCACGTACCGGTCGGAGCCACAGATGACGATGAACTGGTCGGGGCCGATCTCGGTGGTTTCGGACTCTCCGCTGTCGATGTCGACGCAGGTGATGCGGGTGCGGCGCTCGCTCATGGGCCCTCGTCGATCAGGTGGCTGACGGTCTGCTGGGCCTCGCCGATGGACCACGCCGCGAGGTTCAGATGGTCAGCGGCCAAGCGAAGGTCGGAGCGGACGCCTTGCACGGCCTCGATCACTGGTCCTTCCTCGTCGAGAGTGAGTGTCCCGCTGGCGTGGCGGTCGCTGATGATCCGAGCTGCCTGGTCGAGGGCTTGCGGTAGCCGGGAGCACAGGGTCCGGAGTTCGCCGAGCACGTCGTGCACCTCGCCGATGGTGGCGCTGTCAGCGACGGTGGCGTGGTTGAGCTCGCGTACCGCGTCGGCGGCGGCCTGGGCGTGGTCGGAGGGTGTCATGCTGCGGTCCTTTCGGCCGGCCAGTCACCGACGAGTTGCCGGTGTCGGGCTTCGACCCGGAAGCACCGCCGGCAGAGCGGGTCAGGGGACCAGTAGGTGACCCACACGTGCTGGGGGTGGTCGGCGGGCGCGGTCGGGTCGAGGCGGGCCGGGCACCCGTCGCAGCGGGTCACCACGGGGCCTCCAGTGCCGGTGGTAACTCGGTTCCGACAGGCAGGCGCAGCATCCGGTGTGCGTCACGGCCTCGGCCCACGAGCACGCCATCGCACTCCGCGCGCTCCTCCGGGGTGAGGTTCTTCCACTTGGCGATTCGGACTCCTGGAGCGGCGATCACACCCCGGATGCCGGTCACGTCGCTCGGGCCGACGGACCAATCGGCCGCACGGATGGCGGCTTCGGCGTTCCTCATCGCGTCCCAGTCCGATCCTCCGTGCTCGAACGGAACACACAGTGGCCACTTCGACAGATCGGTCACTCGACCACCTCCCCATCGACCACCTGGTCCTCGTCCTCGAACGGGGCGGGATACTCGTCGGCATGCCCGTCGAGCACCTCGCGGGTGACGCCGTCGGAGGCGATGGCGGTGGCCATCTCCACGGACAACGGCAGGAAACGGCACAGTTCCCGCACGGCCTTCCCCAAGGCCATCTCTTCGTACCAGGAGTGCCACGCTGGGCCGGGGCCTTTATCGCCCTCGAAGGCGTCGCGACGTTTGTTGACGTGGTCGCGGTCGATCACCACGAACCGGATCAGCTGACCGGTTGCACGCTCCCGGGCGATCGCATACCAGAACACGGACTTCCCGCGCTGGGGCCCGTGGGCGGGGACGTGGTGCAGCGTCTTGTCCAGCCCCTTCGTGTAACGGAACTCGTCGCCCTCGTACACGGTTTCGGCCTCGATCGAGAACCCGGCCCGCCCGGCGAGCACCACGTATCCCTTCCAGCCGAGGTTGAACGTGCACTTCCCCTTGCGAGGGATGAGCCACGCCTCACCGAGTACTCCGGGTGTCAGTCCGAGCTGTGCCGCTTGAATCGCGGCGCCGACGATGCTGGTCGCAGTGCAGGCGAGCAGTTTCTCGTCGAGCGCCACGCAGGTAAGCACCGATCGGGCGAAGCGGTCAGCACCACCGACGTACCCCTCAGGCAGGGCGCTCATGATCTCTTGACGGTTCACTTGGATGGTGTTGCGGATCTGCTGCTTGGCAGACAGCACGGCCGGCCTCTTGGCCGGTTCCGCCTTCGCTAGCGCGTTGGCTAGTGGCGACGGTTCGGTGGTGGTCATCGATTCTCCAGTTGTGGTCATTTGATCTTCAGCACCCGGGTGGTGGTGAATTGCTCCACGGCGCGCAGGACCCGGGCGGCGATGGCGAGTTCGTCGTCGGTGAAACCCTCGACGGTGCCGGCGAGGATGTCTTTGGTGGCCCAGCTGGTGCGGGTTTGGGGCCGCCAGGTGACGACCGGCTTCGAGTTGTCGTCGGCGAACCCGTCGGTGGCGTCGCCGAGCTCGGCGCGCAGCTCGTTCTCGGCGGCGAGGATCTGCCCGTCGAGGTCCTTGGCCAACGCCTTGGAGTGCTTGATGGATGCGACCAGGTCGAGGGCCGCACCACTGAGCCGCACCGGGGTGCCGGTATCGCCGGTCCAGATGCGGCCGAGGGTGTCGCGGATGTCCCAGGGGTCACCGTCGAGGTCCGGTCGGGTGCCGCCGACGATGTGGTCCTGCCACCACCGGTCGAGCCGGCCGATGATCGTGGTGATGGCCTGCTCGTCCCGGTCGATGGGCCAGGTGTGCCAGCCCGCCGCCCGGTCGATCATGAGGGCGCAGACGTGGGTGCGGGGCGCCCCGGTGACGGCCATCTGGACCTGCACCTGGGCGAGGACGTGCAACGGCGGGCCGCCGGCCCATTCGTGGGCGGTGGTGGGCCCCACGTACTTGCATTCGAGCAGCTCGCCCGTCAACGTGCGACGGTCGATGCTGGCGGCGATGTGGGGAATGTCGGGGTGCCGCACGGTGGTGCGAGGGTTGAGCACCCCCCGGCCCGCCCCGGCGGCGACCCACCGTCGGGCGATCAGGTCCTCGAGCTCGTGGCCGAGGTCGGTGGACAGTGTGGCGGCCATCGGTGGGATCAGCCCGTGCTTTTCACACCACACGTCAAGGGCGTTGCCCCACGGAGACAGGCCCAGGATCTTCGGGGCGTCACTGGCCCCGAGGAAGCTGCGGCGGGCCTCGTGCCACGCCGGATCGGTCGGGTCGGCGGGGATCTCGGCGACGAGGGTCACTGCTCCTCCCGCGTCGTGTGCAGGCTGCACGCGACCCAGCTGGAGCGAATGTCTGACGCCGCGGAGTGAGATTGGCCGAGACGGTGGAGGTCGCATTTCCAGTAGGTGCGGTTGTGGTGTTGGTACTGGTGGGCGTGGGTGCAGGTGCCGCAGGTCCCGAGCTCGGCGACGATGGGGTGGTGGGTGGCCGGGTGGATGCCCTGGGCGATGAGGTCGTTGTTGCGGCGGGTGAGACGCCGGCCGGCGGACTCTTTCGGTTCCGGCGGCTGCACCGGCAGGTCGGGGAGATCGAACAGGGTCACCGGGCCCACCTCGACCTCCGTGCGATGTGCAGTTTGGTGACCGGTTCGGCGGCCACCCGGAAGGTGGGGCGGCCGGTGTGTTCGGCCAGCTCGACGATCAGTTGCTCCATCGACGGGCGGCGCACCGCGTCCGGGTTCGGGACCTCGCAGAATCGCTCACCGTGGACGGTCATGCGGCCACCTGCTCGCAGCCCATGTCGATCAGGGCGAGGGCGTGGGCGAGCGACCGGTCGGCGGCGTCCTGGCCGATTTTCGCTGACCCATTCGGGGTGGCGGGTTACAGACAAGCGCCGGGCGACGTCGTCGCGGGTCCCGGCGATGCATCCGGCCATGACGGTGACCGTGTCGCCGACGCGCAATACCCGGATCATCCGCCGGCGGGGGCCGTAGCTGCCTCCCTGCCACCAGTGCATCCCTTCCGGCAGCCGAGCGCCCTCCAGGTTGGCCTCGCGCAGGTTGGCCCCGCCCAGGTTGGCCTCGCGCAGGTTGGCCCCGCCCAGGTAGGCCCCGCCCAGGTCGGCGCGCACCCCGCCGGGCTGGTCTGCGTGCCAGAGGGCGTGTAGTCGGAGGGTTTCGGCGAGGTCGGTAGGGTTGGTGGACGGCATCAGGTGCTCCTGGTGTTGGGCCCGGCAGGCGTGATGGCGCCTGACCGGGCTGTTCTGTTGGCGGTCACTGCAGTTGCGGTGTGGGCCGGGTGCGCCAGCTGCGGCACCATCCGTCGAGCGAGGCGACGTACTTGCCGGTGAGGGGGACGTGGGTCCAGGTCCGGCAGGCGAACAGGGGCGCCCAGCGGAGGACGAGCCCGGGTCGGGCGCATGGGTCGGCGACGACATTGGCTTCGACGGCGCCGGTGAGGGCGTAGAGGTGGTTGGTGGCGCACAGGGCCCGCCAGTGGCCGCCGTCGATGCGGAGGAGGACGACGGCGTGGGTGGTCCCAGCCCGCTGCCGTTGCAGCTCGACGTCGACCAGTTTGCTGTGGGCCCGTTCGGCGATCTTGGTGGGGTTGTCAGGGACGGCGGACACTTGGATGGTGGTGTCGGGCACGCCGATCAGGTCGCCGATGTCCTCTCTGACTCCCTCGTTGGCCCGGCGTCGGATGTCAAGGTCGAGGGCTCGGGCGAGGACGGCGCAGGCCTCGCGTTCTGCCCGGATGCCGCGGTCTCTCGCCGGGTTCACAGGTCCGACCCCAGTCGGGTTCCTGCCCACAGGCTGGCGATCCATAGTGCGGTGGTGCGGTCGACGCCGACCGCCCATCCGGCTGCGGCGAGGACCAAGGCCCCGGCGAGGATGACGGCGACGATGCCGGCCTTGCCGAGGGTGGTGAGCGGCGGGTTGTCGCACCGACACCGGGTTGGGGTTTGTGCGGTGGTGCGGACTGGCCATGGGCTGTTCACCGGCGCCGCCTGGCTGCGTTGTTGGCTTGGCGGATGCGGTCCTGGCGGGCGGCTTCGGCCTCAGCGCCGTGGGCCCGGCAGTACAGCCCGAAACTGAACCGGTCGGTGACTTGGGTGACGACGGGGAGGTCGCAGCGGTCGCAGGTGATGGGCCCGGGGCCGTCGTCGGTCACGGGGGCCTCGTCCCACCAGAACGGGGTCATGGTCATCGGTCGCTCATCTCGCACAGCTCGACGACCAGCAGCCGTGCCTCCTCTTGCAGGTGGGACACTGTCGGCGCTAGAGCGTCCCAAGCGGCGGCCCGAGCGGCGTCCCAAGCGGCGGCCCCAGCGGCGTCCCGAGCGGCGGCCCCAGCGGCGTCCCAAGCGGCGGCCCAAGCGGCGGCCCCAGCGGCGTCCCAAGCGGCGGCCCCAGCGGCGTCCCAAGCGGCGGCCCCAGCGGCGGCCCCAGCGGCGTCCCAAGCGGCGGCCCCAGCGGCGTCCCAAGCGGCGGCCCCAGCGGCGGCCCCAGCGGCGTCCCAAGCGGCGGCCGCCGCCTGCCTGGCCTCTGCGATGGGGCCGGAGGTGGCTGCTTGCAGCGCTCCGATGGTGGAGAGCGGGTCGAGGCCGGCGAGAGTGTCGGCGTGGTCGTCGAGCCCAGCGAGGCGCAGCCACGCGGGGGCATGGACCCGAACGGCCCAGTCGGCGCAGCGGATCGCACGCCGGTCTTGGATCTCGGCCGTGCCGCGGGTGCCGACCATGCGGGGGGTCAGGTCCCGGATCAGCCGGTCGCGGTCCTCGTTGGGGAGCGCGTCGTTCCATGTCCGGCCGAACGCGGCGATGACTGGGCAGGTGCATTCGGGGCGGTCCGTGTGGGGTTCCCCGGCGAGCCAGGCGACAACTTCGAGGGCGCAGTGCCCGTCGTTGAAGTTGGGGTGGGCGCCGCCGTGGAGGGTGATGGTGTCGAGTTGGGCGAGGCGTTCGGGGATCGGGAGGGTTTGGGCGGTCACTGGTTGTGGCTCCTGGGTGCGGTGGCGAGGAACAGGGCGATGGCGGGCACGGCGAGGACCAGCCCGGCGTGGCGGACCCAGACAGGCCCGGTGGGGTCGGCGCCGAGGACCACGGCGCCGATGGTGAGGGCGAGCAGCGCGAAGGCGGCGTCGTGGGCGTCGGGGCGGGTTACTGGTCCTCGCCGGTGCCGATCAGGGCCAGTCCGCACAGGCGGATTGGGCGGTGGCCCTGATCGGCGGCCGGGGCCGGGGGATTGGAGGCGCATCAGGCGGGCCAGACCGGTCGGAGACGCCCGGTGGTCGGGCAGATGGTGGTGGTCGGCTGGTCCGGTTCGGCGGCGGCTGGGGCGAGGGCGGGGTGGACGAGGCGGGGGGCGGTGCGCACGTCGGGGATGTCGGTGGGGGTGGGTTTGGCGGTGTCGCGCAGCCACCCGTTGAACGCTGATTCGACGATGCGGTAGCGGCCGCGGCCGAGGCGGAGGTGGGGGATGCCGCCGGGCTGGTGGATGAGGCGGAGGACGGTGCGGGGGGTGACGCCGAGGTGGTCGGCGACCTGCTGGACGGTCAGGACCCGTTCGACGGTCACCGGGCCCGCCGCCGGATGTCGCGCAGGTCAAGGACCCCGTCGCAGAGCAGGTGGAGCCCGGCCGCGGCCCATACCAGCCCGGCGGTCATGGCCAGCGTGGCCATCACCCGGTGGCCTGCGAGTCGATGGGCTGTTGCATCCAGGCCAGTAACGCCTGACGCGAATAGCGGAACCTGCGGCCGACCCGCGCACAAGGGATCTCGCCGGCGGCGGACGCCCTCCGCACTGCGTTCGCCGAGAGGTGCAGCAGTTCCGCTGCCTCCTCCGCCGTCAGGACTTCACTGTGAGAGTCGTCTCCGCTACCGGCCATGGCGATAGATCTATCGGATTCGATAGAGGCGGACAACAGCTAACAGCCGTCAACAGACCCACAACTACGCCGTACGCCGTTAGAAAGTGTCAACCTGCTGGGCAGCGATGGATGATCGAGGCGCGGTGAACGCCAGGTTGGTTGCGGCTGTAGACGCCGCACTGCGGGAGCGCGGCCTAACGCGGGAAGCCCTCGGTCGCCAGACGGGCTGGGGTAGGCCTCGGGTCCAACGCCTCTTCGGTGAACTCAAAGAGTCGCCCCGAGACTGGAAGGTCTTCGAGCTCATCGACGCAGCTCGGGTGCTTGAACTCAACCCAGCCGAGTTGCTCGTGTTGGCAGGGCTGGGCTACCGCCCACGATCCGAGATCGTCCCTTCCTTGGAGTCCTCAATTGCCGGGGAGACTCGTCTCACCGCGCACAATCGGACCGTCCTTCTCGCCGCTCTCGCTGCGATGCTCGCGAACCAGCCGTAGGTGCTCAGTGAGGCCCGCGTGGGCGGACACCAATAAGCAATGTGCCTGTGCTGCGTCCTGCTCCAGCAATCGGCACCGTTCAACCAGATCGGGATGGACCCCGACTGCTGCGAGGTCTCGGCTCAGCGCCACGTGTATTTGACCCTCCGTCGGGTCCGCCCTTAACCGTCATAGTACGGACGCGGTGTGACAGCGGAACGACGGGATCAGCGCTAGCCGCGCAATAGGCCGAATGGCACAATCAGCCGGGCGTGATCGACCAGTTGCCGTCGGCGTTGACGGCGACCAGGTAGACGTCCTTGGCCATCATCTTCTGGCCGTTGTAGGCGCCGATCTCGTTGGCGAGGAGCCCCGAGGAGAACCGGTCGGTCGTGTAGGCGTGGACAGAGAAGTTCCTGGTGCCGTCGTGGGTCATGGTCACACGCTGGGCTTTGGTCTTGGTCGGGAGGAAGTAGACCTGCTTGCCGGCGCCGACCAGGGGCGACGCCCCATCCCACTGCGGCGCCGAGGCGACGGGGGCGATGTCGATGGTCCAGGCTCCGTCGGCCTGGACCTCAAACGATGCCGGTGGGGCGCCGTCGAGCTTGAAGCTGTCGATAAGGACCGTGCCGGAGAACGGGCCGATCTCGTTGGCCACCAGGCCATCGCGGGCGCCCGCGGCGTTGAAGGACGTGATCGCGAAGTTCCGCGACCCGTCGTGGGTGAGCGTGACGGTGACGGCCCTGGTGATCAGCCCGTCCAGGGCGAACACGGTGGGGCCGGTCCCTTCGAAGTGGAGTGGCTGCTGGGACGGGACGGTCGTGGTCGGCTTGGCGGTCGTGGTCGGCGCTGCCGTGGTCGTGGGCGCAGCGGTCGTGGCGGCGGCGGCTTCTGTCGATGGCGCTGTCGCATCGGCCTCGTCCGAGTCTGCGACAGCGATCGCCGAGTTCGCCGGGGCGGCCTCGTCTTCGCTGCTGCCTCCGCAGGGGTGCACGGTAACGGCGCCCGGCCGGGGCAACTGGTCGTATGACACAATCACCGTCAGGTCGTAACGTACCTGACGGTACCTAACGGCGGGCAAGAGGTTGCGCAGCGCGGCGCGACTGGGAATACTGGATGGCGGTAGAACCGCGTGGGTCGTTGAGTGGTGGGAACTTCCACACCTTGGGACAAGCGCTGAAGTGAAGAGGCCCCCTGTTGGTAGCAGGGGGCCTCTCCGCGTTGCGCCCCCGGAGGGACTCGAACCCCCAACCTGGGCTCTGGTAGAACCGCGCTCTGTCCATTGAGCTACGGGGGCGAACACCCAGAGATTACAGCCCTGTGATTCGCAGGTCTACCGCGGGTGCTGCACCGATCTAAGGTTGTGTTTCATGGCGACACAGATGAGTGACCGGGCTCAGACAACCGTCCGCATGGAGAAGCAGCTCTACCAGGACCTCCAACAGGCAGCTCGCGAACGTGGGGTGTCGACCAACACCCTCATGGCCATCGCCCTACGTGGGTTCCTCGACCGGCTGATCCCCATCGACGAGGTGAAGCTCACCCGGTGACCGGCGCCCGGGCCCGTACCGGGTGGTCGATCCGCCAGTTGCCGTCCGGCCGGTGGCAGGCCGTGATCCGCGACCCTGCCGCACCGCAACGGCGGATCTCGCTCGGCACCCACCCCACCGCCGAAACAGCGGAGCACGCCGCCCAAGCCGCGCTCGTCGACCGCAGACGGGGCCAGTGGCACGACCCTGCCCACGGGGCCATCACCCTCGGCGACTACCTCGACCGGTGGCTGCAGGCGAAGGCGGCGACTGGCGCGCACGGGGTCCGCTACCGGGCGGAGGCCGAACGGTGGGCGCGGCTCAACATCAACCCCCGCATCGGACACCTGACCCTCCCCCAGCTCACCCCTGCCGCCGTGCGCGGCTGGTACCAGCGCCTGCAAGCGGACCGGATCGCCGCCGCCGGCACGGTCGGCCTCGTCCCGGCCAAGACCTACAGACTGCTCCGCGCCGCTCTCGCTGACGCCGTCCGGGACGAGTTGATCGCCCGCAACCCCGCCGACATTCCCAGCGCCGGTGTCGAGCATTCCCAGGAGCGGCCGCTGGTCGGCGTCGACGAGCTTGCCGCGCTGGTCGACGCCGCCCCGGACCACCGCAAAGCGTTGCTGGAGGTGGCGATCTGGGGCGGTCTGCGGCTCGGCGAGCTGGCGGCGCTGCGCCGGCAGGACGTGGACGTGCTGCGCCGCACCGTCACCGTGGCGTGGACGCTGGCGGACACCGGTGGCGGGATGGCGGTCAAGCGGCCGAAGACCCGGGCCGGTCAGCGCACGGTGGTCCTCCCAGCGCACGCGGCCAAGGTGCTCGCCGACCATCTCGGGCGGTTCGTCGGCGCGGACGCCGGCGCCATCGTGTTCGTCGGGGAACGCGGTGGGGTGCTGCGCAGGGCGAACTGGGCGCGGGAATGGCGGCGCATCCGGGAGGCCGCCGGGGTGCCGGCCGGGGTGCGGTTCCACGACCTGCGCCACGCCGCAGGGACCATGGCAGCGCAGGCCGGGGCGACGGAGCGGGAGCTGCAGGCCCGGCTCGGTCATGCCAGCCCGGCGACCGCACGCCGGTACCAACACGCCGCGGCCAGACGGGACGCCGACCTCGCGGACCGGCTCGGTGAGATGGCTGAGCGCGCTCAGCGCACGGTCAGCGCACGACCCGCCGATATCGACCGGTCCCGTAGGCTCTGACCTGCGGCGTTGCGGCGGGGCCTCCCAGCCTTCCAAGCTGGTCATGCGGGTTCGATTCCCGTCACCCGCTCCCCTACCTGACCAGGTCAAACGTGGTTTCCGGGCCATGCCGGTTGGACCGGGGGAACCCGAGTCAGCGCATGAAACGGTGTTTGTGGACTGGGCTCAGCGCACGAGTCAGCGCACGGACTGGGCGGACCTGGGAGCACCCGCAGCGACCGCCCCGGTTGCTGTATGGATTCTCTTGACACCACGGTGGCGTCGTGATAATCTGTACACATGACAACGCAGCAGCCCACCAACTACCTCGCCAACATCATGGACACCGACGGCGAATCCACCACCGAAGTCGACATCCGCACCCTCAGCGGCGACGCTCTCGACGCTCTCCGCAACGAAGCCGGCCAGCACGGTGACTACGACCTCGTCCGGGCAATCGACTCGATCCGCCCCCGGTGATAGCCCGCAATCTGGACCCGACGCAGCCAGGCGAGTGGCTGGCTGCTGTCGGGCTCGCCTCCCACTACGGGGCCGGCCGATGGGTACCTGAGGGCGGGTGGGCCAGCGACTGGTCCTACCGCCACGACGGCCGGCTCCCCACCCACGCCGAACTCGCCGACGCCCTCACCTACCTGCCGGAACCGCCACCAGGACGGTGGCTCCACCACGCCGGGCAGGGCAGCATCGCCACCACCGCCCGCAAACTGGCCGACGCCCTCGACGCGCTCACCGACAAGCCCGTCGATCTGAACCTCCTGACCGCCCCCACGTCAACTGCCGGGCGTGGGTGGATGATCGACGAGCAATGGCGGACCCCCCCGGCAGCCCTGCAATCGGGCGGCGACGAACCGGTCATCCCCGTAGCGATCTGCGCCCTGGCGCTCATCGGCGCCCACAGTCGGCACATCGACCGGGTGTCGACGTGGCCGTGGCCGACACTCGCCGTGGGATGGCTGTGGACCACATCAATCATCGAGGGCCCATTTTTCGGGCACGCCGTGCGCTGGCGTCGCGCCGGGCGGCACGGCGAACCCCACGCCGGGGCCCTCGGTCTGGGCGCCGTCATCGAAACCGCTGCGCCGACTTGGGCGGCAACCGTCGCCCAAGCGGAGGGTGTCGTGTTGGACCTCGCCGATCCGGTCGGGGCGGTCGAGATCGCCGCACGCCTCGGGGTGCAGCGCGCCACGGTCGATCAGTGGCGCCAACGCGGTGTCATGCCCCCACCGCGCTGGACAGTCGGTGGCCGACCGGCCTGGCGGTGGGCTGACATCGAGTCCTGGGCCGCGGCGCGCAACGGCCCCCGGGGCGGGACCGGGGGCCGTCACACGCTTCAGTAGCTCCACTGGCCGAGGGCGGGACCCGACCAGAACCTCAACGCTAGACGCCGCGGCCTCCAGCGCGGCGACCATCGAGTTCGGCCTCAAGATGCAGGATCCGTTTGGCCATGTGGTCCATGTCGTGGCGTTGATGGCCTCTCGTGAGCGGCGAGCATCGCAAGCACCTCCGTGTCCGTGTCGCGCTCACCCTGCCGGTTCATCGCCCGGGAGCAGGGTTTCGGTGGTGGCGCCGTCGACCACCGCGTCCAATTGTTGTCGGTGGTGCAGTTGGGAACGGATCTGCTGCTGCTGGGTGCGGAACACCAGGCCCATCACGCCAACCATCAGCGCGACCACGGACCCGATCCCAAGGTCCCGGCAACGGCGGTGCCGAGGTGGTGTGTCAGCACGGTGCTGATGAGCATCCCGCCGAGTCCCTGTCGCCAACCCTGGACGACAGGACGGACGACACCACCGACAGGGCGGCGGCGACACCGCCCATAGCAGCGGTACGGAGCAAGCTGAGATCGAACAGGTTGGCGCCGGGCACCAGCAGCAGCGCAGCGATGAACACTTGCAAAAACGTTTTCAGCGACCGTTCGGCGAGGTCGGTCAGAAACTTGGCGGTGAACATGTCAGACCCTTTCGTCGATGCGGGCGATCGCCCAGTTCGCGTTCCATCCGATGGTCACCCACGGCCGGCACTGACCGGAGGCGACCAGCTCGTTGTAGGTGGCCATCACGTCAGCGCCGGCCGGCGCGATGTCATTGACTGTTTGCACGGTGCCTTTGGCGGGGTTGCGGATCCAGATGGTGTCCGAATCGGGCAGCTTGTAGGCGTAGAGCATCATGTCCTCCTCTGTGGTGGGTGGTTGTGGTGGGTTGACCCGGCGCCCGGACACAAGCCCGCGGATCTCGTCGAGCTGGGCGTACATCACGTCACCGCAACACGACGTGTCCGGGACACGGT
>LNFM01011662.1_pt1 | contig 11857 bp, 9 predicted proteins | sample 596031 | NCBI WGS metagenome assembly LNFM01 (sample SAMN04254537, study PRJNA301005) | activated carbon metagenome | isolation source: dual media filters at the Ann Arbor, Michigan drinking water treatment plant | place: USA: Ann Arbor | reverse complement strand
ATGCCGCGCTTGACCAGACGGTCAATCCACCAACCCCAAAAGAAATAACCACATTCCCAACCGAGCGGGGGGATCCACAGCACCGTACCCAATTCCCGCTGGCTCAAATAAAAAACCTGCGACAGGTAAAGCCCAGCCATATAAAGAATGAACCCAAGTGGTACGGCCCCAAGCGCATAGGCGGCGACAAAGGCAATCACCCGCCGATCCCGCCATACAAAGTCTGTACTTTCCACCTTGGGAGTCATCGCCAGGTCCGGCCGCTTGCAAAGCCCCCACCACCACACCAGCCAAACGATTCCAGTAGCCCCAGTAATCCAGAAGGCCATCCGCCAGCCGTAGGCAAGCGCAATCGGAGTCACAATGAACGGCGTCAGAATCGCACCCAATGACCCGCCCGAATAACTTAAAGCGATCCCGCGAGACCGCCTCTCCGGCTCAAGCGTCTGCATCACGGTTCTAAGGGCGCCAGGAAAGGTCGCCCCCTCGCAAAACCCCAGTCCTGTGCGTAAAATTCCAAAACTCAAAAGCCCGCCAGCCAGGCCATGCAAGGCGCTTGCAATACTCCATCCCGCCACCGCCAGCGTCATCCCCTTCTTGACGCCCAGACGATCCAGCAGCATCCCCCACAGTGGATTACCCAACATGTAGGCGTAAGAAAACGCGGCGACAATCCAGCCGTACTCGCGTCCGGTGAGGCCTGTTTCTTTCTGAATTGTAGGAATCAGGACGGCGATGGCATTACGGTCGATATAGCTGATGGTAGAAACCAGCATCATCGCCAGTGCCGGCGTCCACACTCTGGCTAGCTGCGACAATCTTCGATTCTATCCGCTTCATCCTGTGATTCCGCCGTTTCGTCGGAAATTCTCCCACTCGATTGCCGGGTGCCTGCAAACTCGAACCATGAAGCCAAGCAACATCCTCCTCATCGCAGCCGCCATCCTGTCCTTCTCGATCACGGCTTTGCATAGCCAAGAACGTTTTGATCTTCTCGTTCGAGGCGACTTCTTCGCCGGTTTTGCCGGAAACGTCGAAGCCCTCGAACGTGCCATGAAGCTTACCGAAGAAAAGCTCAAAGAAAACCCGAATCACGCGGAAGCACTCGTCTGGCATGGCTCTGGCCTCTTTTACCAATCGGGCCAGCTGATGAGCAAGAAAGACTTTGCCAAAGGTATGGAGCTTTATGGGCGCGGCATCGCTGAAATGAACAAGGCCGTGGAACTGGAGCCCAAGAACATCGGCGTTCGTATTCCTCGCGGCGCTGTCCTTTCGGCAGGCGCAAGAAACATGCCAGCGGAGATGGCAAAACCTCTCTTCCTTTCTGTAATCGATGACTACTACACTGTTTATCAGATGCAGGAGAAATATCTCGACAAGATCGGGACGCACCCCAGAGGCGAACTCCTTTTTGGTCTCGCCGACAGTTTCAGCCGGATTGGTGCAACCGCAAAAGCCGACCACTTCTTTGCTGAGATACAAAAGTCCCTCCCAAATAGTGCCTACTCCAGGCGTGCCGACAAGTGGTTTGAAACCAAACAACCCCTCCCTGCTGCGCAGGCCAACTGCATTGGCTGCCACACTACAAAGTAGTTCATGCGTCAGCTATCCCAACTTCTGTTAATCAACCTGGGGATCGCATTGGTGATCGTCCTGATTACCAGCTCCAGTATCCGCAATCCCAGGCTCGAGACTTTGCTCGTGCCTGGGATCATTTCCCTTTCCTACTCGACAGTGATCGGAATCTCGTCCTGGTGGATCTTACCTAAACTGGGACCCCGCTTTGCCAAGGATCCTTTCCTGCGATGGGTTCAATTGCTTGCCTCATTGACAGCCATTTCCATAGTTGGCGGGAGCGCTGCCTTTCTGCTCATGGTGTATCAGCCAATCTGGTCGATCCGAATAGACTATGTTCCGTCGATGATTCTTTGCTTGACCTTTACACTTACGATTGGTTCGATTACTTATCTGGTGGAGGAGGCCCGGTACCGGGTGCAAGCAGCAAGTCTTGAGTTAAAAACGCGCGAGCTGGAGCGTGAAAGAGCGCTTAAGTCAGCCGCCGATGCAAAGTTGCAAAGCCTCGAATCGAGAATTCACCCTCACTTCCTGTTCAACACCCTCAACTCTATATCGAGCCTCGTGCGTTCAAACCCGGCAGAGGCTGAAGCTCTGATCGAGCGCCTCGCTGCACTCCTGCGCTTCTCGCTCGACCGCCACGGCAATCTTGTAACCCTCGCCGACGAGCTCCAGATCACTCGTGACTATCTCGAAATCGAAAAGGCACGCTTCGAAGAAAGACTACGCTACACCTTCGAGATTCCTGAAGAGCTGCTCACCGCAATGGTCCCCGCGATGTCCGTGCAGACCTTGGCCGAGAATAGCGTCAAATATGCCGTGGGCGCGCAGCGCCAGGGGGCGGAGATCTACATTCGCGCCCGTCGCAAGGGCAAAGAAATTCTGCTCGAAGTCCGCGATACCGGCCCCGGCTTCTCGCCCGACAGCCTGCCTTCCGGGCACGGCCTCGACACCCTCAGGCAGCGCCTCGATTCCCATTTCGGAGAGGCTGCTTCGCTCTCCACCCGCAGGTTGGACCCAGGTATGGAGGTCGCCTTCCGCATCCCATGCTGACCGCCTACCTCCTCGACGACGAGCACCTGGCTATCGAGCGGCTAACGCGTATGCTCTCCGCCGATCCGCGTGTCCAGATCCTCGGGGCATCCAAGGACCCTGTCGATGCGATCGAACAGATCGATGCACTGCGGCCAAACCTGCTCTTCCTCGATATCCAGATGCCGGAACTCGATGGCTTCGCGGTGCTCCGGCGCCTCGCCCACCAGCCCCTCGTCATATTCACCACTGCCTACGATCAATACGCGTTGCAGGCTTTTGAGACTAACTCCATCGCATACCTGCTCAAACCAGTCGAATCCGCGAAGCTCAACCAGGCCATCACCAAAGTGGAAGCCATCCGTGGCGGCCAGCAGCCTGCACCAGACATTGCGAATCTCCTCAATCAACTTGCTACCAAGCTCACTCCTGTCTACCCGGAGCGCATCAGCTCCAGAACCGGCGACCGCACCGAGTTTGTGGATCTAACCCGGGTCACGCACTTCTACGCCGAAGACAAACTCACCTTTGCAGCTACGGAATCCAAAAGCTACATCATCGATCAAACCATTTCCGAGCTTGAGACACGCCTCGACCCGGCCAATTTCTTTCGCATCCATCGATCAACACTGGTAAACCTCGCCTACGTCTCCGAACTCTACACATACTTTGGCGGCAAGCTGATTGTTAAATTAAAGGATTCGAAGAAGACTGAAGTGACAGTTTCGAAGGAGAGGGCTCGAGAATTGCGCGAGCGATTAGGGATATAAATGAGGAAAACCTCACATAGCTATGGCCGTAGCTTCTGGCAGCTGCAATGAGCTATCTTCGCGGTTGTCTTGTCATGCTGGCTGTCCTGGCCGGCTGTTACTACTTTGAAATGCGCCAGCTCGAAAGGCTGGCGCTTCCTTACACGAAGTGGCTGGCACTGGGGCTGGCTGTGATTGTGGCTTTGCTCGCCGGGTCTGTCGATGAGCTGATTGCCATGCACTTCCGGCGGGGGCAGATCGCTGCACTGGTTGAGAACGAACGCATCGAAATCAGTGGCCGGCTGAGACCGTTGGGAGACCTGGTGGGGTCGCCGGTAAGTGGGCGGCGCGTGCTGATGTTTGAGTATTTGTGGGATGAATTGCTATTTTCAACAGGCGAGCGCCAGCAGGCTTCGGGAATGATTCGTGGTATTGCGATGGCCCCTTGCGAGCTACTGACCCCCAAGGGTGCTTTGCGAATCGAAGGGTTTGCCAACCTGGAGCATTTTGAAGAAGCCACTCTTGATTCAGCCGAAGCTATGCCCAGGATGGAAGAGTTTCTGAAACGCAAGGAGTGGAAGGCGGTATCGGGAGGAAACATCGTTGAGTCCATCAAATTGCTGGATGCTCCAATGGGAATAGAAGGCGGGTCTCAGCATTTACTGAATGCAGCGGCGGTAGCGAAGGTAGAGAACGGTGGGCTAACGAAGTTTCGATGGAGGCTTACTGAAACGGTCGTGGTACCTGGGGTTGAGGTAACCGTAAAGGGCGAGTATCGATCAAACCCGCCCAGGATTCAGGTTGGGCGCGAAGGGCTGCAGGTTAGCAATGAAATGAGGCCAGGCTCCGCAGCAGTGGTTGCTGGAGAGAACCTGACGCGGCAGTGGATCGGCGTGGGCGTCTTTATTGCAATCGCAGCATTGAGCCACCTCTTTGTTTACAAATGGCTCAGCTCCATACTTCAGATGAGTTCAGAATAAAGCCTTGGTAGACAGCTAATCCGCCCTGAGCGTGATGGCCGGGTCGATCCGGGCAGCGCGGCGGGCCGGCAGCCATCCCGCAATCAATGCCGTCAACAGAAAGACAGCGGCGACGCCTGCAAAAACCATCGGGTCGGTTGCGCTGGTCGCATACAGCAAAGTGGACAACGTCTGCGCGAGGGCCAGGGAAACGATAGTGCCCAGCACAATTCCAATCGCAACCAGCACTAGCCCCTGCTTTTCAACCATCAACAAAACATCTAGCGGCTTTGCCCCCACTGCCATCCGAATGCCAATTTCGCGGGTACGCTGCGAAACGGTGTAGGTCATTAACCCTACAAGCCCGATCAGCGCAAGCAGAAAGGCTACACCCGCGAAGATCGCCATCAGCATCAGGGTAAACCGTTCACGGCCAAGAGACAAATTCACAGTTTCTTCCATCGTCTGGATGTTCCAGACCGGCTGTGAGTGATCCACCTGAAGGATTTCGCGCCTCATCACTTGCGCCATCTCACTTGCTTCACCCCGCGCCCGCCCGAGCACACTGAAACTGGGCGCTCCCGGTAACAATCCTGGACCTTGATAGTAGGCCCCATAAACCTGCGAACGCGATGGTTTGTCCACACCCAGATTCTTCACATCCGACACCACTCCTACAATCACCCGCCAGTTCGGCGGCTGGCTGAAGCCAACCTCCATGCGTTTACCAACCGGGTCCTGATTCGGAAAATGTGTCCTCACAAACTGTTCATTTACAACCACTGCAAGAGGTGCACCCATCTTGTCGCTGTCAGAAAACACACGTCCGGCTTTGAGCGCAATGCGCATCGCATCAAAATATCCCGGCGTCACAGTGAAGAAATCAGCCAGAGGTGCGGTTGCTACTGTTGGCATTGGTGCCCCTTCAACGCGCATGATGTACCGTGCATTGCCCTGGAGCGGTAAATCGGTAGAAAGCCCTGCTGCTTCCATGCCAGGCGTCTGTTGCAGGCGTGTCACTACATCGCGGCCAAACTGAATCTGTTTCTCTACACTGGATGCGTACTTGGAAGGCAAAGGTGTCACGCGCATCGTGATGACATGTTTTGGCTCAAACCCCAGATCCACACTGGCAAGTTCATAGAGACTTCGGATCAACAAGCCTGCACCGGTCATCAACACCAGGGCCGCCGCCACCTGTGCCACTACTAGCGCATTGCGGAATCCACTCTTGCCCGCAGAACCCTTCGCACGATCTTTGAGCGACCCATAAGGGTCTAACTGTGAGAGACGCAGCGCAGGCAAGACTCCAAACAGCACCGCAGTCACAACTACAGCAGCCAGCGCAAAAAGCAACACCCGGCCATCCACCCCTACCTGATCTACCCGTGGCAACGTCTTGGGTGCAAAGCGTTGAAAAGCCTGCAATCCCACGTAGGCAAGTCCAACACCGAGTGCTCCGCCGCAGGCCGCAAGCACAAAGCTCTCCACCAGCATCTGCGACACCAAATTCCAGCGGCTCGCACCAAGGGAAACTCTGACGGCCATCTCTTGTTGACGGGCAGCCCCGCGCGCCAGTAGAAGATTCGCAACATTGGCGCAAGCAATCGCCAGTACAAATCCCACCGCGCCCAGAAGCGCCAGCAGTGCGGGCCGTATCGAGCCTGTGATGTCCTCCATTAGCGGTGTCACATGACTCTGAATGTCGGCATTGAATTGCGGAAAGCGTTCTGCCATTCCTCCAAGCAGCGTTGTAAACTCAGCCCGGGTGCTCTCAATCCCGACACCCGGTTTTAGCCGTCCCAGCCCAACGAGACTGTGCAAATCCCGGCGCGTCTTGTCGAATCCGTCCAGCACAAGCGGTGCCCAGATTTTGGCTTTCGCCGGATACTCAAAGGCTGCTCCGGCAACACCCACAACGACGCGAGTTTGGCCATTGAGATTTATCTGCCGGCCAACAATAGCGTCATCTCCGGCAAAGCGATCTTTCCACAATCCATAGCTCAGGATCACAGCCTGATCTTGCCCCGGGCGGTAGTCGTCAGCTATAAAATCCCGGCCCCGCTCAAGCTTCACACCAAAGAGCCGAAACCAGCCTTCGCTCACCTGCACTCCGATGTAACGCTCAGGATCTGCACTGGGCGAAATCAGGGAAAAAGGGCTGTTCCGGTAAGCAACCACATCTGCGGTCTTGGCCTGATCGCGATAGTCGTAAAAGTTGCCCGCGGCAAGAGGGATCGGGTCGCCGCTTCGTTTCACCAACTTCTCGCGCACCTGCACAATGCGCTCCGGTTCGGCAAAAGGCAGAGGCTTCAGCAGAATCCCGTCGATCACGCTGAACATGGCAGTATTGGAGCCAATACCGATTCCCAGCGCGAGGATCGCCGCAACTGCGAATCCCGGGTTACGGCGCAAAGATCGAAATGAATAACGGAGAGAGTCCCACAGCATAGAAACAGATTCTAGCGCTCTGGGACTAAACGGCTAAGCCAGGGTCGGCAAATTCGCACGGGCGTAATCGATGCACTGCTGATTCAGTTTGTCTTCAAGAGCGAGCACCTGTACGGGTGTCAGCCCTGCAGTGCTCGGCAGCGGTTTCTTCGGCGGATGATTGCGCACGTAGGCAATCAGCTTGGCAAGATCCTTTGGCGGTACCGGGCTCTTCTCGTCATAAACTTTCCAATATTGATCTGTAAAAATCGGAACCTTCAGTGGATCGCGCGTGAGCATCTCCAACTGGAAAAGCATTTTCGGGTCCTTCTTCTGAAAGCGCTTGACGATTGCTTTGAGATCGAAATTGCCCTCGCCAAAGGGCACTTCAGAAAGCAGGATGCCGTCTTCATAAAAGTCGACACCAATGTCTTTGAAACTGACAAAGATCGTATAGGGCTCAAGCGTGTCCATCGTCTGTTCTGGGGTCTCGATCAGCGACACGCTGTTCACCAGATCGAGGCAGATCCCAACATGTTCGCTCTGCGTCGAGCGCACCCACTCCACCATTTCATCCGAACGCCAGCCCTTATGATTCTCGATGGCGAGCTTCATCTTGTACTTGCGCAGCACCGGTTCCGCTCGGCGCACAGCCTCACGGCAGGTCTTGTCGAAGGCATGGAACTCGGCGACGTTTTTGAACTGTTCATAGCGGCGGCCAGAGAACGGGTCATGCACGCAAACAACACGGCCATCCATTTCCGACGCTGCCTTAACCGCAATTTCGTATTTCGGCAGATCGGCATCGGTGCGCGGGGTGCGAATCAGAATTGTGGCCCGCATATCGTATTTGTTCAGCTGCGAGGCGATCTTCTTGATGTTGGCTGGGTCGAGATCGGGAGTGAAATTTGTGTGAGCTGCCCCAAGCCCCATATTGTGGCAGTACTCAATGATGTCCCAGTCCTTGCCCATCGCCTTGATCCGGGCGCTAAGGCCGGGCCCAGCCGAGCCCATGTTCTTGAGTACTTTACCTGGTGCGGCGGCAGATACAAGTGCTGTCGCCGCGATGCCTGTGAGTGCGTTTCGTCTGGTCATTTGTCCTGCGACGATTGTATATCCACCGCTACCCAATCACCAGCGTTGCCATAAGCAAGAGGTTTCTCGGCCCGATCCACATCCTTTCAATGCTGTCCCTGGCTCATTTCAGGCCGTGGATTGCGGAACTTTCAGTCGCAAGAAGCCCTTCCCTTTAAAAATCTCTGACTAGAATCACCATCCTCTGGTGCTAACTGGATGACGGCCAATTTCAACATGGCACACTCCGCCAATGGAGCAGCCTAAGCGGCCTTCCAATATCCATTCGGAGGAATTCAATGACTAAACAACTATTTCCCTTGCTCGCCTTGACAGTCCTGGCTGCTGCTGGACCCGCCCATGGCGCAATCATCTTCCAACGCCTCGGAGACATTAGCTATCAATGCTGTCCCGGCGCAGCGGTCGCTTTTACCTGGACCCAACCCAACACCTGGACCGATGTCCGGATCGATATCCCTGTCTATCACAACGACTCCGCCGGCGTTCTTCGAACTGGCGTACTCTATCTCACAAACTCCCTAGGTCCCGGCACTACCCAACTAGCCAACGAAATTGACGAGTCTATCTTGCAATCCACTACCCCAGGCGAAAGCATCCTTACAGCTTTTACAGGTCTTACACTGGGGCCTGGCACCTACCATCTCATCTATCATCCGGTTGGTGGCGGCTATTGGGATCAACTATTGGTAACGTTCAATGCCCTTTCACCCCTCACCACAGCACCTGGTGTAACGGAAGGTTTTTATGGCATTGAAGATATCAATGCTCCCTACCGCCCTGCTTCCACCTTTGTGCCCTTGTATTACGGAATGCGCGTCAGCATCACCGGGACTCCTGAGCCTGCCGCTGTTCCCGAGCCAGCTTCTGGGCTCCTCGCCTTCGGCGCACTCGTGTGGATTTTCCAGCGCCGCCGTTAGCCGTCTTGTAGCAATACCGAATGTTCGTTTGCAGGAAAGATAAGACTGAATTCCAAGCAGAATCAACAAGATCCAAAAACCATGGTTCGGAATCAACTTTTCAAATGTTAGCTTCTACATCGGGAGGCGCTCCATGCGCCTCCTTTTTATTTCAAAACAACAAAGGATGAAGAAAGTAATGGCAAATGAAAGACGCGCCGCTTCCGCAGCCAACAGCACCCGTCACGGCCTCACCGCCAACCCAACCACCATCTTCGAAAACAACCCCTACGAACGGAGCCAATACGACTCGCTCAAAGCCAAACTCCTCAAGCAATGCCTCCCCGAAGGCGAACTCGAACTCCAAACCTTCGAGCGCTACGTCTTCGCCCTCTTCCAGGCAGACCGTGTCCGCCAATTGGAAATCGACGCTCAAACCCGTTGGACAAACGAACCCGCCAACCGCATCTTCTTCGATCAAATGGAGCGCCTCAACAAACTCGGGGCCGCCCAGGAGCGGCGTGCCAACCTGGCGCTCAAAGAATTCAGAAAACTCCAGACAGACCGGATCCTGGCCATGGACATCCACACCGAAGTCTATTTGCTCGACAAAATCATCGACCTGCCCGCAACCTTCCCCATGCTTGAGGTCCGCAAATCCGACCTCTCCAAAACCACAGCAGGCCTGCTCGCCCTCCGGCTCATGGCTCTAATGCCAGAGGCCCGTGAAATCGTAGACAAACACCGCGCCTCGAAAACAGCTAATTAACAAACGAAGCCAACCAGGCCCCAACCGGCCACAGCTCATTGAAATCCGCACCCGCATTGCCACCCAAGCCGCGCTGGTCGATTTCCAGCACGGGAAGTGGACGGGATATAGTGCCTCGCCTGCGAAAAGTTTGAGAAAGGTTCTCCCGCCAGGCAACTACCGCAAAGTATGCCACGCTCAGCCCGGCTCGTCTGCCCGGAGCTCCCCATCATGTCACCCAAAGCGGAACCGACCGCCAAATTGTCTTCCACACCCAACGCGACCGCCGCGTCTACCTCGATTTGCTCACTGCGTACAGCCGGCAATCCGGTGTCGGCATTCTCGCTTACTGCTTGATGCCAAACCACATCTACTGGATCGCCGTACCCGAAGAGGAGGCTTCCCTATCCATCTGCTTGCGCCGCACTCACGGCCGCTACGCCCATTATCACAACGCACGCCGGGTCCGTAGCGGGCACCTCTGGCAGAACCGATTCTACTCTTGCGCTATGGTGCGGTTGGCCAGATGAACTTCAAGCCGAGAATTGTTCTCTCAATGATCGCCTATTCGGCGAATGCGATGAAAATCCAAGCAGTCTTCTTGGTACTGTTGCTGCTTGCCAGTTGGTGGGAGTACCAAGAAGTTCGGTGCGCCATAATCTGATTCGTAAAGGCATGATCTGGAGCCCGAGTCACGGGGACACTGCGTTTAAGGTTCGAATCTTTGACGGCTGCATGCGACGGATTATGCCCGAAGATTCACGGCGTGATTGACGCCTTCGGCAAATCGGTCGAGGTCAGCCTCGTTGTTGTAGAGATGGACACTGACGCGCAAAAGGCCATGACGGGCGCTGACGATAATGTTGAGCTCTTGCAGTCTGGCGGCGATCTGGTTGGAATCCATTTGCGGGAAGCGGCAGGCCAGGATTGGGCTGTCAGGGTGTTGCACCGTGCCGCCCAGAGACTCTACTTTGGCTCTCAACCGGGTAGCAAGGTCGAGGACCCGGGCTTCGATCGTCGCTGTGCCGAGTTTCAAGAAAAGATCTACGCTTTGCTCCATTGCATAGTAAAGCGGCATCGCCGGGAAGTAGCCTTCGTAGCGCTCGGCCGCAGTTGAGAACTCGGGCATGCCGTGGTGGAGATTCGACCAGTCACGCCAATTGTGGTGGCTGCGCCAACCGACGACGTTGGGCTCCAGCCACTGGCGCACACTGGGCTTGACGTAGAGAAAGCCCGCGCCGGTGGGGCTCAACATCCACTTGTAGCCATGCACACTCAGCATATCGATATCGAGGTCCTGTACGTCGAATTCAACGGCACCGCAACCCTGGGTGGCGTCTACATAGAAGAGGGCTCCCGGGCAGAGGCGGCGCATCTCCTTAAGGGGTGCGCGAAAGCCAGTGACGTAGTTGAGGGCACTTACCATCACGAGACGAGTGCGGCCGTTTACGTGCTTTGCGAAGTCTTCGATGGGCGTCTCGATGAATTCAACGCCTTTGCGTGTGAGCAGGCTGGGGGCGTAGGTGTTGTTGGGGAATTCGGGTGAGAGAGTAATGACGCGGTCGCCGGGTTGCCAGTCGATTCCGTTGAGAGCGATGGCGAGCCCGTGGGCCGTGCTTGGGATGAAGGCAATGTCGTCGGCTGTTGCGTTTACGAGCTTGCCGAGCTTGGCGCGGAGGCGGTCGAGATCGTCAAACCACTTGGGCGCGTCGACAGCAGCGGTAGCGTCGCGACGCTGCAGGTGGGCCATGACTGCGTCTGAGGCCGATTGCGGCAGCTGGCCCATGGTGGCCGAATTGAGGAAAGTTTTGTTTGCGAGAGAAGGGAAGAGGCTACGGACCTCTTCCCAGTTCACTACTGCTTTAGTTTGTTCTGAACCCATGCAACAACCTCGGCGAGCGGGACTTCTGACAGCACCTTGCCGCGGCGCTCGACCACTTCGACAATGCCCTGGGCGAGCTTCTTGCCGATGGTGATACGCCAGGGGATCCCGATGAGTTCGGCGTCCTTGAATTTGACGCCGGGACGTTCGTCGCGATCATCGAAGAGGACGTCGACGCCGAGACTCTTGAGCTGGGTGTAGATGTCCTGGGCAGCTTGCTTTTGGGCCGCGTCGCTGATGTTGACAGGCGTTACGACGGCTTCAAAGGGGGCGATGGAGGCAGGCATTGAGATGCCGTCGGCATCGTTGTATAGTTCAACCGCGCCACAGAGGACGCGCTCAACGCCGATGCCATAGGACCCCATGATGACCTTGACCTCTTTGCCGTTCTCGTCGAGAACGTCGAGGCCCATGGCCTTGGAGTACTTGTAGCCGAGCTTGAAGATGTGGCCGATTTCCATGGTCTTCAAGATCTCAAGCGGCGCACCAGT
>LNFM01011661.1_pt1 | contig 11857 bp, 9 predicted proteins | sample 596031 | NCBI WGS metagenome assembly LNFM01 (sample SAMN04254537, study PRJNA301005) | activated carbon metagenome | isolation source: dual media filters at the Ann Arbor, Michigan drinking water treatment plant | place: USA: Ann Arbor | reverse complement strand
ACCGTGCCGCTGACGGTGCAGTTCTCGGCCGCCGGATCGTCCGACCCCGATGGCAGCATCGTGTCCTACCAGTGGAGCTTCGGCGACGGCAGCAGCGCCAGCGGCGCCACGGCCAGCAAGGTCTACAACACGGCAGGCCAGTTCAGCGCCGAACTGCGCGTGACCGACAACGCCGGCCTGAGCGCGGTGCGCAGCGTGGTCATCGACGCCAGGGCGCCGGTGGTGGCGGTGACCTCGCGGGTGTCGGACATCGCGATGAGCCTGACCGTGGCCCGCAACGGCCGGGCACGCGCCAACGCGGTGGTCACCGTCCGCGACGGCAACGGCAACCTGCTGAACGGCGCCACCGTCACGGGCACCTGGAGCGGGGTGGTGAGCGCCAGCGGCACTGCGACGACGAGCGCCGGCAAGGCCAGCTTCAGCTCGCCGCAGGTGCGCAATGGGGGCACCTTCATCTTCACGGTGACCGGTGTCACGCTGGCGGGGACCACCTACAACCCGTCGCTCAACGTCGAGACCAGCGACTCGATCACGCGGTGATGGGGCCCACCCCCTACGGCCTTCGGCCGCCCCCTCAAGGGGGCAACGCCGGCGGGCGGGCGGAGCCCGTCCGCGGCGTTCGCTTGAGGGGCGCGGCTTGCAGCCGGCGTGGCTTGCAGCTGGCGCGGGGCGCTTGAGGGAGCTGCGCCGGCGGCCGGGGCTCACGGTGCGCTGAAGCGGGTCGTCGCGATCCACTCGATGAGTGCGTCGATGGCCTGGCGCACCACGGGGCGGTCGTGGTTGGCGATGAACACCATCACTACCGGCCGGCCGTCGGCGTCGGGCACCATGCCGGCCATCGAGCCGACGTTGCGCAGGCCGCCGGGCTTCAGGCGCGCGCGGCCATGGGCCGCGCTGTCCTTGAAGCGTGCGATGTAGCTGCCGTCCACGCCGGCTTGCGGCATGCTCATCAGCAGCTCGGGGGCGAAGCGGCCGCGCAGGCCCGCCTGCACCGCCAGGGCCAGCTGCATCGGGGTGATGCGCTCGATGCGCGACAGGCCCGAGCCGTTGTCCATCACCAACCCCTCGGTGGCGATGCCTTGTTCGACGAACCAGGCGCGCACTTCGCGCGCGGCCAGCTCGGCGGTGGGCGTGCCCGGCTCGCTGGCCGCCGCCTTCAGCCCCAGCGCCAGGAACATCATGCGTGTGAGCGGGTTGTCCGACCGCTTGTTCACCTGGCGCAGCACCTCGCCCCAGGGCCGCGACTCGCGGCGCGCCAGCAGGCGGGTCGTCTCGACGGGCGCGCTGGCCGCTTCGGCCTCGCGGGCCCGTCCTCGCCAGCTGCCGCCGAGCTGCTGCCAGGCGTAGCGCAGCAGGCGGTCGGCGAGGTCGGTGCGGTCCATCAGCTGCAGCGAGGGACGCTGCGTGCAGTCGCGCGGGAAGTTGCCGCGCAGTTCGATGCGCACCAGACCTTCCGGGCCGCTGCCCTGGACCGTGGTGTGCGGCGGCATCCACAGGCCCGTGCGACCCCAGGCCGCGCACGGCGCCTCGACGGCGCGCAGGCTGTTCACCAGCTCCACGCCGGGCAGCGGCGGCAGCAGCCGCGCGCGCACCTGCTGCGCATCGGACGAGATCTCCAGGTTCAGCAGGTTGCCGGCGAGCTGCAGCGCGTCGGGGATCACGTTGTAGGGAAACTCCGGTGCGTCGTCGAAGGGTGGCAGGCCGATGTCGCTGCGTGGCGGGTTGAACAGACGGCGGTCGAGCACGATGTCGCCGGCGATCTCGCGCACACCCGACCAGCGCAGCTCGGCCAGCAGCGCCCAGAGCTGCGGCAGGCCCAGCTCGGGGTCGACCCCGCCGCGCAGCACCAGGTCGCCCTGCAGCACGTCGCCCGCCACCGGCGCAGCACTGCGCAGCTCGGTGAAGCCTCGCGTGTTGGGTCCCAGTCGGTCCAGCGCCACGGCGCTGGTGACCAGCTTGATGGTCGAAGCCGGCTGCATGGACACGCTCTCGCGGTGGGCCACCACCGGCTGACGCGTGTGCAGCGGCAGCACGACCACGCCCACGGCGTTCTCCGGCAGGCCGGCAGCAGCCAGGGCGGCGCGCACCGGAGCCGGCAGGCCGGCGTCGGGCGGGGGCACCGTCTGCGGAGGCGAAGCGCAGCCCAGGCAGGCCATCGCCAACACGACAGCGGCACCACGCCGCCAGGCAAGACTCGAAGACATCATGTCGTGAATTCTGAGGGCGCGAAGGGTCGGCCACGTCCGGTTGCAGCCCGCGCATCCCGCTGAAGGACAATCGCGGCCGTGTGCACGGCCAGCGTCTTCCTCTCATGAATCCGGCGTCTTCCCGCGTGGGCCTGGGGCTCGATGCCGGCGGCACGCAGACCCGCTGGGCCCTCGCTTCGGCTGCCGGCGAGCTGCTGGCGCAAGGCCAGGCCGAGGGCCTGACCGGCCTGCAGATGCTGTCGCCCGAAGGCCGCCGCGCTCTGCAGGTCACGTTCGCCGACATCGCGGGGCAGGCGCTGTCGCACGCCGGCGTGTCGGCCGTCTGCGCCGGTCTGACCGGTTTCGACGGCGACACCGCCGAGCCCCTGGTGAACATGATGGCCGGCGCCTTCGTCGTGCCGGCCTCGGCCGTGCGCCTGTTCAACGACATCGAACTGGCCTGCCGCACGGCCTTCGAGCCGGGGCAGGGCGTGCTGGTGTATGGCGGCACGGGTTCGGTGGCGGCCTTCGTCGACGCGCAAGACAGGCTGCATCGCGCAGGGGGCCACGGCGGCCTGATCGACGACGGCGGCAGCGGCTACTGGATCGCACGCGAAGCGCTGCGCATGGTCTGGCGCGCCGAAGACGAAGCCCCGGGCGCGTGGCGGCAGTCGCTGCTGGCGCAGCGTCTGTTCGACGCGGTGGGCGGCAGCGACTGGTCGCACACGCGTCAGTGGGTCTACGGCGCCTCGCGCGGCCAGCTCGGCGCGCTGGCGCTGGCGGTGGCCGCGGCGGCGCACGAGGGTGATGCGCAGGCCCTGACGCTGCTGCAGGCGGCCGGGCGCGAACTGGCGCGGCTGGGGCAGGTGCTGCTGCGCCGCTGCGGCACGCGTCCGCTGGCGCTGGCCGGACGCGTCTTCGAACTGCATCCTGCCGTCGAAGAGGCGCTGCGCGCCGCGCTGGCGGGGCACGAGGTCCGGCCGCGCGAGCCCCTGCAGCCGCACGTCGCGGCCGCGCGTCTGGCGGCCCGGCTGGCCCCTGGCGTGGCAGCTGGCGTGGCAGCTGGTGCGTTGGCGGGTCCGCCCGGGCAGGGCCAGCCATGACGCCGGCGGCGCCGCACCGTGTCGAGCTGCCCCGGCGCCGGGGACTGGCGGCGCTGTCGACCCTCGGCGCGCTGGCCCTGGCAGGCTGCGCCGTGGGGCCCGCCGGCCTGCGCATCGACACCAGTCACACCGCGCAGGGACAGGACAGCCGCGCGATGTACCTGGTGCTGCACTACACGGTGGCGAACTTCCAGCAGTCGCTGCGGGTGCTCACGCGCGGCCCCGTGTCGTCGCACTACCTGGTGAGCGACGAGACGCCGCCCAAGGTGTACCGACTGGTCGACGAGAACCGGCGCGCCTGGCATGCCGGGGTGAGCCACTGGAAGGGGCACTCGATGCTCAATGCCGCGTCGATCGGCATCGAGATCGTGCACCCCGGCGTCATCGAACTGCCGCAAGGCAGCTTCTACCCGCCCTTCGAGCCGGCACAGATCGACCTGGTGGTGGCGCTGGTGCAGGACATCGTGCGCCGCCACGCCATCCGTCCCGACCGCGTGCTGGGCCACAGCGACGTGTCGCCGCAGAACAAGATCGACCCCGGTCCGCGATTTCCCTGGAAGCGCCTGGCCGACCTGGGCCTGGTGCTGTGGCCCGACGCCGCACGTGCGGCTGCGCTGCGGCCGCAGTACGAATTGCAGCTGCCCGAGCTGGCGTGGTTCCAGCAGGCGCTGCGCACGCATGGCTTCGACGTGCCGCAGCACGGTTTGATGGACGAGCCCACGCGGCGCGTCATCGCGGCCTTCCAGATGAAGTACCGGCCGGCGCGCTTCGACGGCCAGCCCGACGCCGAGACCGCCGCATTGCTGCAGGTGCTGATCGAGCCGTCCGACCGGGCGCGCGCGCCTTGAACGGCTCGCGTCGTCGCTTCGCGGCCGGGGCCGCGTCGGTGTGGGCGGCGGTGGCCCTGCCGGGCTGCGGCCTGCGACCAACGCTGACACGTGCGCCGGTGGACGATCTGCGCCCCGGCGTACCGCTGACGCTGGACGACGGCCCGCCGCCGGCCGAGGTCGACCTGCCGCCATCGGCACCCCGCGAGTTCCGCGCCGCCTGGGTGGCCACGGTGGCCAACATCGACTGGCCCACCAGGCCCGGTCTGCCGACGGCGCAGCAGCGCGCCGAGATGATCGCCCTGCTGGACCGGGCGCGGCAGATCGGCCTCAACGCCATCGTGCTGCAGGTGCGGCCGGCGGCCGATGCGATCTATCCGTCGCCGCTGGAGCCCTGGAGCGAGTTCCTCACCGGGGCCATGGGCCGGCCGCCCGAGACCGCCTGGGACCCGCTGGCCGCCTGGGTGGAGGAAGCGCACCGCCGCGGCATCGAGCTGCACGCCTGGTTCAACCCCTACCGCGCGCGCCATTCGATGTCGAAGACGCCGGCCCACGCCAGCCATGTCTCGCTGGCGCGGCCGGAGCTGGTGCGCAGCTACGGCGACCAGCTCTGGCTGGACCCGGCCGAGCCCGCCGCCGCTGCGCACACGCTGGCGGTGGTGAGCGACGTGCTGCGCCGCTACGACATCGACGGCGTGCACATCGACGACTACTTCTACCCCTACCCGGTGCCCATGCCCGGGGCGGCGGGTGCAGCGGGTGGTCCGAACCCGCCGCCGCCGTCCAACGGGCTCAACGCCACGGCACCCGTGCCCGACCTGCCGTTCCCCGACGACGCGCCCTGGCAGCGCTACCGCGGCGGTGGCGGCTCGCTGTCGCGCGACGACTGGCGGCGCGACCACGTCAACCGCATGGTGCAGACGCTGCACGAGACGGTGCACCGCATCAAGCCGCACGTGCGCTTCGGCATCAGCCCCTTCGGCCTGGGTCGGCCTGCACTGCGGCCGCCGGGCATCGAGGGCTTCAGCCAGTACGACAAGCTCTACGCCGACGTCGAGCTGTGGGTGGACAAGGGCTGGTACGACTACCTCGCGCCGCAGCTGTACTGGGCCATCGACCGCGCGCCGCAGGCCTTCCCGGTGCTGCTGGACTACTGGGCGGCCCGCGTGGGCGGCGCGCGCCACCTGTGGTCGGGGCTGTTCACCAGCTCCATCGCCAGCGGCACGCGGCAGTGGAAGGCCGACGAGCTGCTGCAGCAGGTGGCGCTGCTGCGCCAGCGGCCTGCCTCGGGGGGCCACATCCATTTCAGCATGGTGGCGCTGATGCAGGACCGCGACGGCATCGCCACCCGGCTGCGCCAGGGGCCCTACGAGCAGGGTGCACTGGTGCCGGCCTCGCCCTGGCTCGACGATCGCCGCCCGCCGGTGCCCCGGGTGGCGGCGGGACGGCGCTGGGTGACGATGCTGGCGGCTCCCGGAGACGCCAGCTTCCAGTGGGCCGTGTGGCGCCGGGCCGGCGGTGTCTGGCGCTTCGCCACGCAGCCTTCGCACGAGACGCAGCTAGAGATCGGCCCCCGCGCCGGTGAGCCGCCGTTCGATGCGGTGGTGGTCAGCGCCGTCAGCCGCACCGGACAGGAAAGCCCGCGCGTCGCGCTGCGACTGGGCGATGATCGATGAACACCATGACCCCAGCCCTGCCCACCGAGACCCCGCACCCGGCGCACGCCGGCCTCGATCGCTACGACACCGGCGTGCTGGTGGCTGCCTTCGCCGACGATCAGCGCCTTGCCGCCGAGGCCGTGCTGGCCGCCGGGCCGGCGCTGGCGCAGGCCGTCGACGCCGCCGTGCTGCGCCTGCGAGCCGGCGGGCGCCTGGTCTACGTCGGCGCCGGCACCAGCGGGCGGCTGGGCGTGCTGGACAGCGTGGAGCTGCTGCCCACCTTCGGCTGGCCGCCCGACCGCGCCGTGGCCTTGCTGGCCGGCGGGCCGGGGGCCATGTACCTGGCCGTGGAAGGCGCCGAGGACGACCGTGCCCAGGGCGTGGCCGACCTGCAGGCGCAGCAGCCCACGCCGGACGACGTCGTGCTGTGCATCGCCGCCAGCGGCGGCACGCCCTACGTGCTGGGTGCCCTGCAGGCCGCGCGGGCGGCCGGGGCGCTGACGGTGGGCTTGGCCAACAACCCCGGCGCGCCGGTGGCCGCCGAGGCCGACATCGGCGTCGTGCTGGACACCGGGCCCGAGGTCATCTCGGGCAGCACGCGGCTGAAGGCCGGCACGGCGCAGAAGATCGCGCTGAACACCTTCAGCAGCAGCGTGATGGTGCGGCTGCATAAGGTCTACGGCAACCTGATGGTGGACCTGCGGGCCACCAACGCGAAGCTGGTGCGTCGCGCGCTGCGCCTGACGCTGCTGGCCAGCGGCGCCTCCGAGCCCGAGGCGCGGGCTGCGCTGCAGGCCGCCGGACAACGCGTGAAGGTGGCCATCGTGATGCTGCGTGCCGGGGTGGATGCGCCCGAGGCCGAACGCCGGCTCGAAGCCGCCGGCGGCAGCGTGCACGGAGCGACGATGTGAGCCCGGCCGCCGGCGGACGCTTCGTCTCGCTGGACGTGTTCCGCGGCGCCAGCGTGGCGCTGATGATCCTGGTCAACAACCCGGGCAGCTGGAGCCAGCTCTACGGGCCGCTGGCCCATGCGCCCTGGCACGGCGTGACGCCCACCGACCTGGTCTTTCCCTTCTTCCTGTTCGCCGTGGGCAACGCGCTGGCCCTGGTGATGCCGGCGCTGCAGCAGGGCGGGGCGGCGGTGTTCTGGCGCAAGGTGGTGCAGCGCACGCTGCTCATCTTCCTCATCGGCCTGCTGCTGAACTGGAGCCCCTTCGTGCGCTGGGACGTGCAGGGCGAACTGGCGATGCGCAGCCTGGAGAACCTGCGCGTGATGGGCGTGCTGCAGCGCATCGCACTGGCCTGGGGCGCCGCGGCCGTCATCGTCTGGCTGCTCGGTCAGCGTGCTGCGGCCTGGGCGGCGGCGGCGCTGCTGCTGGGCTACTGGGGCGCCTGCCATCTGTGGGGCGCGGCGGGTGACCCCTACAGCCTGGAAGGCTTCTTCGGCACCGCGCTCGACCGCGCGCTGCTCGGGCCGCAGCACCTGTACAAGGGCGAGGGCGTGCCTTTCGACCCTGAAGGCCTGGCCAGCACCGTGCCAGCGGTGGCGCAGGTGCTGCTGGGCTACTTTGCCGGCGTGGCGGTGCAGCGCCGGCCGCCCGACGCGGCGATGGTGGTGCGCCTGTTCGTGGCCGGCTGCGCCGCGCTGGCGCTGGCCTGGGCCTGGCAGTTGCAGATGCCGTTGAACAAGAAGCTCTGGACGTCCAGCTACGTGCTGCACACCACGGGCCTGGCCCTGCTGGCACTGGCGCTGCTGATCGACACCATCGAACTGCGCGGGCGCCGCCCTGGCTGGCGCGGCGCCTGGGTCGGCTTCTTCGAAGTGTTCGGACGCAATGCCCTCTTCGTCTTCGTGCTCAGCGGCTTCCTGCCTCGGGTGCTGGCGCTGCTGCGCTGGCCCGACGGGCTGGATGCCGAAGGCCGGCCGCGCTGGTTGTCACCGCTGCCCTGGCTCTACCGCACGCTGTTCGCGCCGATCGGGCAGGTCAGCGACCCCCGGCTCGGCTCGCTGCTGTACGCGGTGGCCAACCTCGCGGTCTTCTGGGCGCTGGCACGCTGGCTGGACCGGCGGCGCATCTACATCCGGGTCTAGACCGGTCCATTTCAGGGGCAGGTGGCCGTCTGGGCTGCCCGGGCAGGCACCCGATCGAGCACCACAGGCCCCAGAACGATGCGCCCATCGGCCTGACGCACCGTGACGGCCAGCGATGCACCAGAAACGTCCACGGTCTCGACCGACAGCGTGCCGGGTTCCGGCGTGAGCGACCGGGACGAGGTGAAACGGCCGAAGAAGCGCGCGTCGTTCAGGGCGGCGATCCCCCAATCGCCTTCGAAGCGGAGCTTCTGGCACGGCGATTCGAGCTGGATGCTGTTGGCCTCGATGGCCACCGAGATGTCGCCGCCCTTGGCCGCGTCGCTGAAGTTCGTCAAGACTGTCCCCTGAAGAGTCGGGTCGCCACCGCTGGTGACACCGTTGGCCGGCACCGTGCAGTGGAGCAGTGGGGCAAATGCCGTGCCACAAACGCTGGCCGGCTGGGCCGAGAAGGCGCCCAGGTTGCCCGAGCTGAGTTCGCCGCCGATGCCGGTGCCGCCGGTGCCGGGGCCGCAGCCGCCCAGCGTGCTCATGACGCCCAGCGTGGCCAGGCACAGCAGCACGGCGGCGGCTCGTTGATGAAGGGCTGAGCGCTTCATGGTTTGGGGGGCTCCCTGTCGCTGTAGAAGTAGACGCCGAAGCGGGCGCGATGGATACGTTGTTCAGGGCGCGCCTGGGCTTCGTCCAGGTCGAAGCGGCTCTGCGCCTCGCCCATCACCTCGTGGAAGGCCAGCTTCCAGGCCTTCACGGCGGCCTGCTGCAGCTTCACGGCCGACTCGGCGGTGATCTGGTCGACGAAGACCGCCTGTTCCAGCAGGTCGCGTTCACCCTGCAGGTTCAGCGTGGCCGCCAGCGCGTGGTCGTGCAGGTTGTCGGCCAGCAGCGCCGACATCTCGGTGAAGCCCTGGCGCGGCAGGAAGGCGTCGACGCACAGGCGCACGCCGCTGTCGTCTTCCTCGGCGACGCCCAGGCGCTTTAGTTCGTCGAGCAGGGCGCGCGGGCGCACGTCGTGGCTGACCTGCGACACCAGCGCCTCGAAGCTGCCCGCGCCGCCGCTTCTGGGCAGCACGCGCGGTCGGCCGTCGCGCTGGCGGAACTCGGCGTCCTGCAGCCAGCGCGCCACCACCTCGCTGGCCGGGCCCATCGTGGCCGGTGGGGGCGACTGCGCCACCTCGGTGCGCAGCAGCGTGCGCACGTCGCGCCGGTGCACGCCGCTGAGCAGGGTGATCGCGCTGTCGGTCTGCGGCATGCCGCGCTGCGCCAGTTCGGCCTGCGCCGCGGCCAGGAACACGCGCTTCAACGCAGCCGCCAGCGCCGTGTAGGTGACGCCGTGGCGCAACAGCAGCCGCACCATGGGCTGCATCACCTTCAGCACGGCGTTCAGGACGACGTCGGCGCGCTCTGTCATGGGGCTTCCCTCCGCGCCGCATTTTCGGCGTTGTGGAAGGGGGGCTTGACCAGAGTATTCATTGTGTGGGATATTTTCCCACGTAACGACGAATCCGTCAATCAACCCGCCCAACGGGCCGGTCCATCCGGCTGCCTTCAGGAGATCTGCATGAACTCACACACTCTCACCCGCGCGACTCGAGGGCCTGCCTTGTTGGCGGGCGGTGTCGCGCTTCTTCTCCTGGGCGCCTGTGGCGGCGGAGGCGGTTCCACACCGCTGGCGCCATCGGCACCCAGCGAAAGCGCGCTGTCGGCCTCGGCACCCGGCGAACTGACGGGTTACGTGAAAGGCAAGCTGCGCGAACGCCAGACCCAGCGGGAACAGGGCGCCGTGTTCTTCACGGCGGATGCATTGCTCAACGTGCCGGTGGCGACCACCGGGTTCACCGCAATGGGCTCGGCGGTCGATCGTTCAGGCACCACCGTGCAGGAGGCCGGGGTCGACGAGGACGACCTCATCAAGAGTGACGGTACGCACGTCTTCACCCTGGCACGAGTGCAGGGCAAGGCAGCCGGCGATGCCGCGGCGCGGCTGCAGGTGCACCGCCGCGCCGCCGATGGCACGCTGGTGGCGACCGGCAGCCTGCCCGTGCTGGCCGAGCCCGGACAGATGACCAGCGCCCAGGGGATGCTGCTGGCGCCCGACACCGGCCGCCTGGTGGCCGTCATCGGCGAGAGCAGCGAGTACGTCAGGTTGCCCAACCCCTGCGACGGCCGCACCGACTGCGCCTCCATCGGCCTGCCGTTCTTCCCGCAACGCGTGAAGACCTCGGTGGCGGTGGACATCGTCTCTGCGTTCGCCCCCGCTGCGCCCGTCGTCAACGAGCGGCTGCGCATAGAAGGCCGGTTGATCGGCAGCCGCCTGATCGGCAACTCGCTGGTGCTGGTGACGCAGACCTCGCCTTTCCTGCCGGTCGAGGCCCTGCCCATGAGCGTGTCGGCGGCCGAACGCAACGCCGCCATCGACAAGGTGGTGGCGGCCGATGTGCTGCCCACCGTGCGCGTGAATGGCGGCGCGGCCCGGCCGCTGTTCGCCGAGACCGACTGCTGGCTGCAGCCGAAGAACGGCTCCTACGGCATCGAGCTCACGGCCATCACCACCATCGACCTGCAGGCCACGCCGGTCGCCCGCCGCACCCAGTGCTTCGTGGGCGGCAGCGAGGCGCTGTACATCTCACCCACGTCGCTGGTGCTGGCGACCACGCGCTACACGTCACCGGCGCCCGGGCCTGGCGGCGCGTCGCCGGCCATTGCGCTGGCCACCAGCACCGACCTGCACAAGTTCGCCTTTGGCGCCAGCGGCGTGGCCTACCGCGGCTCGGGCGAAGTCCCCGGCCACCTGGGCTGGGACGCCGAGAAGCGAAGCTACCGCATGGGCGAGTGGAATGGCGACCTGCGTGTGCTGACCTACACCGGCGCCACCGGCTGGGGCGCGGTGCCCGATGCCTCCAAGGCGCCCTCGCCCGCGACGCTGACCATCCTGCGCGAACGCACGTCCGACAAGACCCTGCAGGCCGTGTCCACGCTGCCCAACGCCCAGCGTCCCGCGCCGCTGGGCAAGCCCGGCGAGCAGGTCTATGGCGTGCGCCTGATCGGCGACCGCGGCTATGTCGTGACCTTCCGCCAGATCGACCCGCTGTACGTGCTGGACCTGTCGAACCCGCTGGACCCGCGCGCCTTGGGCGAACTGGAAGTGGCCGGCTTCAGCGACTGGCTGTTCCCGCTGGGTGACAACCTGCTGCTGGGCGTGGGCAAGGACGCCGACCTGCAGGGCCGGGTGGGCGGCGTGAAGGTGGCGCTGTTCGACGTGGCCAACCCGGCGCAGATGAAGCAGGCCGGCAGCATCGTGCTGGGCGAGAGCGGCAGCGCGTCGGGCCTGGACTTCACGCGGCACGGCATCGACCTCTTCCGCCAGGGCGACACGACGCGCATCGCGCTGCCCCTGCTGGTGGCCGGAAAGGACTTCTTCAGGGCGGCCGGCAACTGGTCGCAGGGTCTGCATCGCTTCGAGGTCGACCACGCGACGCGTACCCTGGTGTCACGCCCGGCTATCCCTGCGCCGCTGGGCTGGAGCGAACTGTCGACCGACCGTGCGCTGCAGATCGGCCCGCAGGTGCACTACTTCAGCGGCGGCCTGTTGCAGACCGCCACCTGGTGAACCGGGCTCAGGCCAGGGCCGCGCGCAGGGCGGCCAGCGTGGCGTCGGGCGCTTCGGTCATCAGGTTGTGGCCGGACTCGACCACGTGCACCTGGGCCTTCAGCGTCTGCGCCAGCGCACGTGCGCCCTTGGGCACGGTCATCTGGTCGTGGCGACCGAGCACAAAGCTTACCGGGCAGGTGATCCGTGCGGCCGCGGCCTCGCCGGCCCGGTAGCGGTCGCACACCGAAAACTCGTGGTGGAAGAGGTTGGTGCCGGTGCCCGTGGACTGGCCACCCGCCTGCATGCGGCGCATCAGCGCGCGGTTGCTGCCGTGCAGCCACATGCCGGGGCCGGGGAACGAGGGCTTCGAAGCCAGCGAGGCATGCGACCAGGCGTTGACCA
>LNFM01022881.1_pt1 | contig 11859 bp, 10 predicted proteins | sample 596031 | NCBI WGS metagenome assembly LNFM01 (sample SAMN04254537, study PRJNA301005) | activated carbon metagenome | isolation source: dual media filters at the Ann Arbor, Michigan drinking water treatment plant | place: USA: Ann Arbor | reverse complement strand
GATTCCCGGTGTGCCTGAAACCAGGACACCGTTTTTTCAATGCCTTCCGGCAGGGACTGTTGCGCCCGGAAGTGGAACAACTCTGCGGCTTTGGCGACGTCGACGCACCGGCGAGGCTGCCCGTTGGGCTTGCGCTCATCCCAGACAAACTCCCCGGAATAGCCAACTTTCTGAGCCACCAGCACAGCCAGATCGCGGATCGAGATTTCCAACCCGCTCCCCAGATTGACCGGTTCGCTTTGATCATAATGCTCCGCCGCCGAAAGGATGCCCTCCGCCGCATCCTCGACATAGAGGAATTCACGAGTGGGCGTCCCATCTCCCCAGAACGTCACGGCAGCCGCGTTTTGCTCTTTGGCTTCGGTGCACTTGCGGATGAGCGCAGGAATGACGTGGGACGTTTCGAGATGGAAATTGTCACGGGGACCGTACAGATTCACCGGAAACAGCACGATCGCATTGAACCCATACTGAGTGCGATAGGCTTGCGCTTGCACCAGAAGCATTTTCTTTGCGAGCCCATAGGGCGCATTGGTCTCCTCTGGATAACCGTCCCAGAGGGCCGCTTCTTGAAAGGGAATGGGCGCATGCTTCGGATAGGCGCAGATCGTGCCGAGCGCCACGAATTTCTTGAGGCCGCGGCGCCGTCCGACTTCCATCAATTGCGCGCCCATCATCAGATTGTCATAGAAAAATTGCCCGGCGCAGGCCTGATTGGCGCCGATCCCTCCGACCCGAGCCGCTAAATGGAGGACCAGATCAGGGCGGGCATCATCATACAGCCGTTCGACGGCATCCATCGTCACCAGGTCATAGTCCCGGCTCCTCGGGATCACGATCGCCCGACATCCGCGCTCCCTCAGCTTCTCGACAACGTAGGAGCCCAGAAATCCGGCGCCGCCCGTTACCACAACCCTTTGATCTCTCCAGAAGTGCATAACTCCGCCTTCGCCTGGACACCGGTGATGCGCTGCTGTTCCGCTTCCAAGTCGGCCCGCACCATCGTCGTGACCAGGTCATGGAAAGACATGGTGGGGCGCCACCCTAAATCGCGGGCCACCTTGCTCGCATCGCCGATCAGCAGATCCACTTCGGTCGGACGGTAGTAGCGAGGATCGATCTTCACGTACTGCGTCCAATCCAGATCGAGGACACCGAAGGCCACATCCAACAACTCCCGCACGGAATGGGTTTCTCCCGTCGCGACGACATAGTCATCGGGGCGCTCGGCCTGCAGCATCATCCACATGGCCTCCACATAATCGCCGGCGAATCCCCAATCGCGCTTCGCGTCGAGATTGCCCAGGAACAGCTCATGTTGGAGTCCGAGCTTGATGCGCGCGGCCGACTTGGTGATTTTCCGGCTGACGAATGTTTCCCCGCGGCGTGGCGACTCGTGATTGAACAGGATTCCGTTGCAGGCAAACATCCCGTACGCCTCGCGGTAGTTCACGGTCATCCAATAGGCGTAGAGCTTGGCCACGCCATAGGGGCTCCGGGGATAGAACGGCGTCGATTCGCGCTGGGGAATTTCCTGAACCTTGCCGAACATCTCGCTGGAAGATGCCTGATAAAATCTGGGCCGGAGTCCTGTTTCGCGAATCGCCTCCAACAGCCGCAAGGTCCCCAGCCCGGTCACTTCCGCTGTATATTCAGGAATGTCGAAGCTCACGCGCACATGACTCTGCGCCCCAAGATTATAGATCTCATCGGGCTGAACACGGCGCAGCACCTTATTCAATGAACTTGCGTCGTTGAGATCTCCATATACCAGGCGCAACCGCGCCTGAGGGAGATGCGGATCTTCATAAATCTGGTCGATGCGAGCGGTGTTGAAGGAGCTGGATCGGCGAATGATTCCGTAGACTTCGTAGCCTTTCGCGAGCAGCAATTCCGCCAGATACGATCCATCTTGCCCTGTAATCCCCGTTATCAAAGCCTTCTTCATGACGCCTCCCGGGTCCAGCCTGGCCTCTCCATGCCTCGCATTCTCGAACACACTCCAGCAGCGGGGGGAGTGTAGCGATCTCTCCAGTATCTGTTGCCACAGAGGGTTCAAGACTCCGTTAACAAAATGTTAAATTATTCACCAGCGGATCAGGTATGGAGGGAACTGCGCAACCTCATCAGACCGGCAGAGGAACAACCGGCTAACGGGGTTGGGAGGCGCTGAGGGAGGGACGGCGGTCCGGCGAGGCGTCGGTCAGAACCTCTTGAAACGTTTGGATCATTCGTTCGATATGGCGATCTTTGCTGAAGTGCAACTCGCAACGGCGGCGGGCATTTGTCCCGAACTGCCGCTGGTCCTCGGCATGGTCCAGCAACGCGCAGATGCGCAGGGCCAGGTCATAGGGATCGTTCGTATAGGCTTCGACACCACATTCCCCGTTGACGACCGTTTCCCTGAGACAGCCTTGATTCGTATAAATAATCGGCAGGCCGGCGGCCATTGCTTCAAGCACTACCATCGGCTGGCCCTCCTGCTGGATTCCCGGAAAGACAAAGACATCGGACGACTGCAGCACCGCGTTTTTCGCCGACCCGGTCACCTCGCCAACAAATGTGACGTACGGTTCTAACCGGTGTTGTGCGATGTACCATTCCGCCACCTGCCGGTGAAGTGGATGCGACCAGCTTCCGGCGAAGATGAAGGCCACATCGCGGCGATGCCTGAGCACCGTCGGAAGCGCCGCCAAGAGCACGAGCGTGCCTTTCATGCGGTTCAACGTATTGAGATGCAGAATACGCCAGGGCCTGGTGCCGTTCGGAGGGTCCCGCCTCGGTTCATCCCCCGACAGTTCGACGCCGTTCGGCACGACCGCGATCCGCTCATCCGGAATGAGTCCGGCAAAAATCCCGCGGAACGACTCCCCCAGCACGATCATTCTAGCCACTGTTCCCAATACCGCGCGGGCATAGAGGCGGATCGGGGCCCAACTGGACTCGTACCAGTCGCGCAACGCCCCGCCATGCAAATGCGCCACGATCTTGGCCCCCGTCAGCACCGCAGGCCAGATCAGCAGGCTGTCCCGGATAAAACCCAGCGTGGTTTGGGAGAGCACGAGGTAGACGACGTGCGGACGGCGGGTCAGCAGCAGACGCCAGAGACGCAACCATTGGCGAACAAAGAGCACGACATCGTGCCAATCCGGATTGTTGACATGCCCGATGCCCCGGCGGTCAGCCAACGACTCCGTCAGTTTCGAATCGAGCAAAGTCCGAATCGCCACCGCCACACCATGATAAGGCGGCGGGGTCGGACCGATGATCAGCAGCTTCGGGCGGGTCACCATGTCAGGGTGTTTCCTTTCCCGCCGGCTGCGCGAACTGCGGTCCTGTGCGCGCGCCGGGGGGGACGGATAGCAGCGACCTTAAAAAATGCCCCATCGTTTCGGCGGAAGGGCCGATGTCCGTCGATCGAACCATCCGGTAAGCCGCGCGCCCCATCTCGCTCCGCTCACGATCGGAGAGCGCCAGCGCGTTCAGGATCGCCTCGGCCCCCGAGACGAGATTCCGCGGATCGAAACGGAAACCAGTCACACCCTCCTCCACCAGGTCATGCGTGGCCGCGGCGTGAACGGATGCCACGACGGGAAGCTCCGCCGCCATCGCCTCACTGAGCACCGCGCCGAACGTATCCGAGAAGGTGGGAAAGACAAACACATCGGCCAGCGCCAAGTACCGGGGCAACTCCATCGGATCGACATGGCCGACGAAACGAACCTGATTCCATCCCCGTTTACGACACAGCAATTCGTACGTCCCGCGATCCGGACCGTCTCCCACCAGCAGCAACGAGACATCGGAACGAACGCACCTTACCGCCTCGTACATGGACAGCAACGCGCCCGCGCCTTTCGCATCCGTCAGCCGGCCGACAGAAAGCAGAATCGGGCCGGGAAACCGGGCGCGATCGCCAACGACCTCCCCGCTTTCGCGCAGGGCGCGCACCGCTCGATGCATCCGTTCGATCTCGATCGGCATCGGCGCCGTCAGAATCGGGCGGTGCCCCGCGCCATAAAATCGAAAGGCGTCGCGCGCCTCATTGGACGAGGCAATACAGGCGGCGGACCCGCCGATGGTCAACCGGCGCAGGTACCGGCGAATGAAGGACGATTGCGCGCCGTCGCGCAGCGTGAATTCTCCCCACTGCACATACCGCTTCCCGAACAGCTTGCAAAACGCAAACGCGGCCAGATGCGCGGGCGCGAATCCACCGCTCAATACAATATCCGGATTGAGCCGCCGCAAGCGCCGCACGACCCCGTAGTTGAGATGCAGCGACACCTCGGCGCCCTTGGGCCGGACATGGAATCCCGGCAACACCTCAGCCCTGAAGGGCAACTCGCCGAATACCCATTGCCTGTTTTCCTCCCGCTCCGCCATCAAGAGCACAGTCAGCTGCTCGCACTCTTTCGCCAGCGCCTCGAAGAGCGGCACCCGGTAGGGCGTCAGAATATTTGTGACCACGGCGACCTTCATTCCAGTTGCTCCATGACCCAGCCGTTCCTCCGCAGATCCGCCTGCAGAGACTCCCGCACGTAGATGGGATCTTCACGGCTCAATCCGGCATGAGCCAGAAACGCCCGGTCCTTCACCTCGCACCGGTATGGCCCGCGAAAACCGGCGGCAGTGAGCCATTTATGGATCGCCTTGTCGCCGACAGATCGCTGCGCCGACAACCCGTTGCATTCGATCAAGAGCAGCTTCACATGGCTGAGAAACGGCCCGAATCCCATGAGCACCTCGAACTCGAAGCCTTCGACGTCCACCTTCACGTATTGCGGGAACACTCCGTGCTCCCGGCACACAGTCTCCGCGCGCCGGCAGGGCACCTCCACCGTGTGGCTGCTGTCTCCGGTCACCGAATGATTCACGGAGCTTCCGGCCCGATCGGTCAACCGGACGACTCCGTCTTCCTGCCCGACCGCGACCGGACAGACGGTGACATTCCCCCGGCGATTCAACCGGATGTTATCCGACAAGAGCCGCGCGGTGACCGGATGCGGTTCGAAAGCAAACACACGAGCCCGCTCCTGCTCCGACGCCACCAGCGCATAGGAGCCGATATTCGCCCCGATGTCGAAGAAAGTGCCGCCGTCACGCAGCAGCCACTGTAGCAGCCGCATATTGTTGTAGTCGTACAATCCCTGGCTGTTGATCAACGCCGACACCGCGCAGTGCCTGTGCGAGGCCACGATGCGGGAACCTGCAAGCGATTGTTCGAAGGGAAACCAGTTGAAGGCTTTGCGAAGCTGCCAATGGACGTGCCTGAGCAACCCTCTCCCGGTTGGAACATAGGGATTCTCCACAATTTGCTGGACCGAGTTGGCTAGCTGCACGAATCCCATGACGATCCTCCCTCTACCGCGCCCCTCCGGCCGCCACTCGCACCCGCGCGGCCAAGGCCGCCAGGATCAGCGCATCGTCGGATTCAAGCCGGGCGGCGTACAAGACCGCCAGGTACAGTCCGCAGGCCATGAGCCCCAGCGGAAGATACGCTGCCGCGGCAAAGAACGGCTTCACCAGCCAGATCGCCAGCCCCATCGCCACTCCGGCCGACAGCGGTTTGAGGAGCGTCCATGTCCAGGGCAGCATGCGATGGAGACGCCAGACTTGGACGACGCGGACCGCATTCAGCAGCGCAAAGCTCCCGGACGCTGCGAGCGCGGCGCCGCCCGGGCCCCAGACCGGAATCATCGCCGCGGTCGCGCCGATCAACAGTGTCCCGTAGCCCACTGTATTGATCAGGACGATGCGTGAATGGCCGGACATGAGCAGCGCCGTATTCGCGCATCCGCTCGACGCGTTTACCAGATGGCCGACGGCGAGAATGGCCAGGATCGAGCCTCCTGCAGCAAATCCGCTCCCGAATACCCCCAGCACATCATCAGCGAACACAACCAGGAGGACACACAGCGGCACGGTAGCCGTGAAGGCCACCCGGTGCACCATTACATAACTCTCTCGAAACGTCAGGCGATCGTCCGCCGCCCATGCGCGACTCATAATCGGAGCAAAGACGACATCGAACGCTCCCAGGATCAAGGCCAACACCGCGGCGGTTTGGAACGCAGCCAGATACACACCCACCTCCTCGGCTGAAACCCAGTACCCCAGCAACATGACATCCGCGCGCGGCGCCACGACGCCGAACAGATTGGCGAGGAACAACGGTGCGCTATAGCTCAGCAGCGTGCGCGCCTCAGACCGCCCCAGCATGGCAAAGTCCGTGACACCAAGCCGGCCCTGCCGCACCAGCGCCGCTCCGGCCAGACAGGCGGTCGCTCCAAATACCACGCCCCAGCCCAGCACGACTCCGCTCAGCCCCCACCCGGCCCAGATCGCCATCCCCGCCAACACCCACTTGCCGACCGGCTCCCAGAGATATTTCAGCGCGACCGTATAGCGCACCGTGTGAAACGCTTGCAGAGATGACAACAACAGCGTTCCGATGAGCGCAAACACGAGCGCCGGGGCAAAACACACCAGCACCAGTGCCAAGCCCGGTTTCTGATAGAGGCGTTCGGAGAGGGGAGCCGCCATCGCCCAGAATCCGATGCCGGCAACCACACCCAGCAGCGTCACAATCGTGACTGCCGTAGCAATCACCCGCCGGGCATCGTCCATACGGCCTTGGGCCATGTACGCGGAGACAAACTTGATGACGCCCGTATCGAGGCCCGCGCAACCCACAAGCAGCACGGTATTGAAGAGCGTGACCCCGAGCGCATACAGCCCGAATTGCTCCATCCCCAATTGCCGGGCCAGGAACAGCATGAACAGATAATTGAGGCCGTTTCCGAACAGGGACGCCACGAGCACCGCGGCGCCGCTCCCCATAACGGAAATCTTTTCGCCGGCCGACCGGCCGCCGGATGCGCGCTCCGGTGCGCCTCCGTCCGACGATGCCCCTTGAGTGAATTCCATGACGGACGTACGCATGATGCCCTACCGAGGTGATGCCTCACGGCGGGTTGGTTGGACCGTCCACACTCGTTCCCTGACTTGCCGGGCCAGCGCTTCTCCGATCAATCGATGCCCGTAAGGCTTCGGATGAGAGTCGTCTCGATAAGACAGTTCCTCCAGCGCATGGTTCGCGTACACCTCGCGTCCGACATTCACGACGACCGGCCACGCCCGTCCGATCCCCGCCTGGTCCTGCGGAAAATTATCGATCATGCGCCCCTTGAGGATGACCGGAATATTCAAGATCACCAACGGCACAATCCGCTCATGAGCCACGCGCTGGACTTCCTGCAGGAGACGCCGAGTCAACTCGGCTTCTTCCACTGTCAACTCCGACTTGATTTCTGAACTGGTCCCGTTGGCCCGGCCCAGATATTCGAGAAAGAATGCGGACAGTCGGCCCCGGAGAAAATTGACCACGTGGGAATGATCGCAAAGAAAACCGTATCCCGGAATCGCGCTGGTCCCTCCGCTCAAGATGTCCGCCGCGAACGGCTGACCGGGGGCTGGATTCCTTGAACTCATCTTCAGTCTGCCTTCAATGGATCGAGAGACCGACCGGTTGGCGAGGCCCTTCGAGGCGGCCTTTGAACGGGCCGGTTCTCAATGAGCTTGCCTGTTCGTCCGAGAAATATTTATAAAAATAGACCGCCAAGCCGGTCTGAGGCCAGCGAGATTGAATCTCCGCCACGGTCTTGGCCATCCACACCCCGGACCGGGGAAATCGCGGCTGAGTCGGCGACGCCAGTTCCTCTTCCGTCGCCATGTTGCAGATCAGCAGCGTGAGGGCATTCGGGGCGCGAAGCTGGCCACGGATGGAGTCGGTCATGGCTACGTTGATTCTGGGGAAATAGTCCATGCGCAAAATGGCATCGACCAATCCGTCATTCACCCACTTCACACTGGCTTGCCCCTGTTCAGGTCCAGACTGACCGGGAATGGCATCGACGCTGATCAACAAGCCGGGCTTAACCCGGCGGACGGCCGTCACAATGCCTTGCACCATCTCCATCACAGCTGATTCTTGGAACTCCGCGATGGGTGTGGTTTTCCCAAATGTCATAGTAAACAATGTCGAGTCTGTGGACAGCGTCCTGCCATACCGAGACCGGTATTGCTGTGCGCAGGCCTCGCTGGAACAGAGGCCGATCGCCCGCACATAGTCGAGATTGAGGCCGTCCACCTCATACCGCTCCACCAGTTCGGCAGCAAGATTGGCCATCATGGTCCGGAATTGAGGATTGTGGACATCGAACGCACCCTCTGGAGTCCCCGGAGGAGCGAATTCAGGCAAGACATCTGATTGACGCAAGGTCAGTGTCACCCAAGGATGGACTTCAAGCCCGATGGCATGCGCCGCAGTAATCAAATACCGGAGCGGGTCGAATCCCGCTTTCGGATGTCCTTTGAGCTCCACATCCCAGGGAGCATAGCGAGAGGGCCAAGTCGTGCCGCGCCCCTGCCATACGGTGGGCATGTACACATTAAATCCGGCCGCCTTGACCCGGGCAAGGGCCCGGTCGATGTAATCCTTGTCGACCCATAAGGAAATATCGCCGTCCAACATGGCGTACTTTCCCGCAAAGGTTCGCGGAGCCGCGGGGGGGGACTGCGCGGCCGAGTCGCTCCACGAACCGCTGAGCAACATGACAGCCACCGCCCAGCACATCACATATCTGCGTATCATCATTTCACCCCGACACCAGCGGAAACCGTCTAGACGACACGGCGGCCAGCGCGGGCGCGGCAATCGCCGAGGACGGTTCGATTTGCTCGACCAGCGGGAATCCTTGCTGCTCTTCCTGCCGCACCCGCAAACTCAACCCGATCATCCCCCAGGCAAACCACTGGTACCCGGAGTAGGCGCTGGGGACAAGCCCGATCGTATCCACCATCCAGGCCAGAAAAACCATGAATCCGGCCACCGCAAGCGGGTCCACGCGGCGAAAGAGATTGCGTACCAGCATAGTCCCGATAGAGGCCAAGAGGGTGAGGTAGAGCCCAAGCCCGACGAGCCCTCCGTGGAAAAGGATCTGGAGGTAGTCATTGTGGGCCCCGAGCGCTTCCCGCCCGCTTCCGAATACCTTCGCGACCGTGCCAAGCTTCCCCCACTCCGTCAGCTTCTCCTGCCAGAGGTACCAGCGCCCGTTGAATGTCCGATCGGCCGCCACCGTCCCTGAGAGAAAGCCCAACTCTTTCTGATAAATCCGCAGCACCTCTCCAAGGTAGCTCGATGCCAGATAGGCGCCCACGACTGCGCCGATACCGAGGAGCGCGATAAGCACGACCAATTTGCGGCGAAGCAGTGTCCACGAGAGCGCCCACAGGCCGAGGATCACCAGGCCGGCCTTGCTATAGGCCTTCGACACCACCACCAAGGAGAAGGCGGCGAAGGCCCAAAGGCCTGCGGTACCGGCCAGCCGCTGCGGAGGAAATAGCGCGACGTACAACAGAATAGAAAGAATCGTTTGCAGCGGTGATCGCGTCGTGGTAGAGTCCGACATTCCGGATAATCCCCTCGATCTGCTGTTCCTCCCCCTGCCACACAATTCCCGTCGCGAGCTGATAGATCCCCATCCCAACGGGAAAGAGTCCGGCCACGATCAACGCCGTTAGGAACAGCTTGATCTCCCGTTCCTGCCGAAAGAAAGCCTGCACCATGTAGAACCCGATCAACCCGTTCAAATGCCGGAACAAGACACTGAATCCGGTACGCAGGTCCTGGCCGTGAATGATTTGCACAACGGAAAGAGACAGCACGACGGTATAGACCAGCCACAGAGGCCAAAGCGGCATACGGGTGAGTTGAGCTTCCTTCGAAGCGGTCAGCATGTGTCCGAGCACGACCAACGGAACCAGTCCGGCAACAATTTGGGTCAGCGGCATGCCGGCGACAAGCAACTCCCGCCAGGTCGCATCCACGACGGGCTTCGCGATAAACAGCAGAGCTACGCCTGTCATCGGCACCGTGACGAACGCGCCGAAGGTCATCACGGACAAGACCAACGCAATGACTAACAGCATGGCTATCCTCATCCCGCCCAACCAGTGTCCGTCTCTCACACAAGCTCTCACACTGGGTCTGAAACCCTACGCTCCCGCTGTTACGGATTCGTTAAGGCCTAGTTGCAGATAAGGGAACTTTCTGGTTGATCCGAAAGATCAGCTCATCCTGATCCGGCACGGGACGTGCCTCAAGAGCCCCAAAGTATGACCACATCGTCTCAGTGTGAATGGCTGGGCCTTCGGCTTTCTCTCGCGAATGAAGCCGACATGATCCTGAGATCGAGAGAAATCACCGGTCGCTATGCGGGCAAACAGACACTGGATTCAGCAAACAGATGGCCTGTGGGCGACAACGTTCACATCCCTACACTCTCTTCGGCTGCCGGCTGGAGCTGCCGGGGTCATCTCCATGGAACTTGACGGCCGAATCCCTGGCCAGAGGCGGCTCGCATTGCTGTTGTAACGATTTGTTTACAGAGACTCGCTGTTGGCTGTAACCGATGACACCCACGTTGAATACCGGCTGTACGGAGACGAAACACATGAACACCGGCCCCTCCATGACTTTGCGACATAGGCTGACGGTCTGCGCCCTGCTCGCGTGCTGCGCAGGCTTCGTTGACCAAGCCGATGCGGCCGGCCCGGTGGCCTATCGGGATTGTGCGCTGGCCTGGAATGCCAATCCCGAACCGGATCTGGCCGGCTACCGGGTCTATATGGGACGGAATCCCAACCAGCTCACCCGGATGAGAGACGTGGGTCTGCGCACTGCCTTTCGCTGTTCGGAAGGCGACGCAGCCGAAAACGGCCAGTGGTTCGGCACGGTGACGGCCTACGATCACAGCGGGAACGAAAGCGCGCCGGCGCAAGCCGTCCCGTTTGAGATCGTCGGATGGCCGGACCCGGTGCTGCCGGCACAACTCCTCGAACCGTCCTCTGCCCGACTGACCAATACGACGAACGGCGTGCTCCTCCTCTGGGCCGATATGAACACACCTCAGGTCTCACACCGGGTGGAAATCTCCAGTTCACTCCAACCGGCCTGGACGACGGCGATCGTTCAGCCACCCGGATTGACCCGATTTTCCTTCTATTCGCTATCCGGCGCAGAGTGGGTCTGCTACCGGGTGAGAGGGGAACGTGGTACGGTCGTGTCCGAGTGGGCGCAGGCCGGGAGCTCAGAGGACCGTCAGCATTGTCTGAAACCTGAGCAGCTCCAAACGATTCTGTACGAGCCGGCTTCCGTTCGAATGGAGCCGATTCCGCTGGCGGCCGCCCAGTCATACGTCGGGTTCAGCCTCACCTGGAAGGAGCACTCGTTCTGGTCGCCTGGTCACCGGATCGAAATCAGCAGTTCAGCCGATCCCCGCTGGACGACGCTGGCCGTCCTGCCGCCCTCGGTCCCCCTCTATAACTATCTCCGTCCCCTCGACGCCGAGTGGGCCTGCCTTCGCATCAGAGCCGAGGTCGGCCGGGCCATCTCGCTGTGGGCCTCGGCAGGAGGAGGTCCGAACGATCGGCAATTCTGCTTCAAGCCCTCTCCCCCCGTCGCCACGATTCCATGATGAAGATCTGATCGAGCGAACGTCCTGAATGGGCCGGGAGGAGCGCGTTACGCTCCTCCCGATAGTGATCAGTTTCATTTTCCGATCGTTTCACGTTTCACGCCTCACGTTTCACGGTGCGCTGAACGCCGCTGGCGGACTTTTTCAGCGTCCTGCTAGGCCGTCAGCTCACGGCGCTTCTTCCAAGCCAGTCCGCCAACACCCATCGCTCCGCTGGCAAACAATAGGAACGCAGCAGGAACCGGCACCGGCGCCGGGGTCAATCCGACGGCCTTGCCCTGCAGGAAGAATGTGGCATTTCGATCGTCTCCGCCCTTGT
>LNFM01011659.1_pt1 | contig 11859 bp, 16 predicted proteins | sample 596031 | NCBI WGS metagenome assembly LNFM01 (sample SAMN04254537, study PRJNA301005) | activated carbon metagenome | isolation source: dual media filters at the Ann Arbor, Michigan drinking water treatment plant | place: USA: Ann Arbor | reverse complement strand
GCGTCGCGCGATCTTGAAGACCGATCCGCGGGGGGCGATGTCGATGACGGCTTTCATGATGCGGGTCTCCAGGTTTCGACATCGTGCTGGAAATCGCCCAGCAGGCGGTCGACCGATACGAAAAGATAGGGCGCTTCCTGTCCGTTCAGATGCCGGTGATCGCCCTTGCCGCGCTCGTTGTCGTATCGCACACGGCAGACACCATGGGCACCGAAGTACAGCCGGTACTTGTAGCAATGCAGGCAAGGTGCCAGGGGCTCCGGCAAACGCCAGATGACAAGCTCAACGATGGAGCTGTCATCGCGGACCTCCTTGGCCCGTGCAATCAGCTGGGCTGTCATTTGTATTGCATCTTAGCAATATATTGCAAAAATACAATACTGCCGGCGACTTTAGTCGTCCGAAGGCCAGTCGCTGAAGGGAAAGGGCACCTCTTCGCTGGCGAAGCTCACGAAGTCCGTGATCTGGCCCAGGTACTGGCCCAGGCTGCGGCCGAAGTGCTGCAGGCGTTCGTTGGGGCCGTCGCTGATCGCGGCAAAGAGCAGCTGCGCCAGGGCCAGGGCGCCAAGGATGGTGACCGCGATGTGGAAAGCCAGGCCCATGAGCAGCATGAGCAACACGCGGACCCAGAGGCTGCGTTTTTCGCCGGGGGTGGACGTTTCAGTGCTCATGGGGTTCTCCTCGTCTTGGGGTTCAGGGCGAGCGGTGCAGGCGCGGCGCGGCCAGCAGGGCCATGTTTTCCTCGATGGCGATGTCCACATCGCGCCAGCGGCCCTTGAGCTGGGCCTTGTCCAGCGCGGCCTGCAGCTGGCGCAGGTCCTTGACGCTGGGCGCGACCTTGATCTGCGCGATGGCCGCCGCGGTGTTGCCGGTCTTGATGACGGCCAGCATCTTGGCCGGCCATTCGCTCTGTTTGGACATGAATGCTTTCCTCTGCAAGCCCCGAATGTACACAAGGTAAGCTAGGCAGCATGGAGTATGTGGTCAAACTTTACGACGCCGAAGGCGTGAGCGAGGCGCAGCAGCGTGCGGCGCAGCAGCGCTTCCGGCAGGTGCTGGAGGAGACGCTGGGTGACGCGGCCCTGGTGCTGCCGGTCTATCTGGCCTACCAGCGCATCGCCGCGGCCTACGGCGACCCGCCGAACGTCGAGGCCCTGACGGACGCCGAACGCGAGATTGCCGAGCAGTGGCAGGCCGCCGAGAGCGCGGCCATCACGGCGGTCTATGGCCCGCTGCGCGGCATGGGCGATGGCGATTACGAGCTCAAGCCGGCGGAGGACGCCGCGTGACGCAGGGCGTGCCGCGCCGCGTGCTGCCCCTGATAGTGCTCTCGCAGTTCGCGGGCACCTCGCTGTGGTTCGCGGTCAACGCCGTGATGCCGGACCTGCAGGCCGCCTGGGGCCTGCCGGCCACGGCCGTGGGCACGCTGACCTCGGCCGTGCAGCTGGGTTTTGTGGCGGGCACGCTGGTGTTCGCGTTGCTCATGGTGGCGGACAAGTTCTCTCCGTCGCGCGTCTTCATGGCCTGTGCGCTGCTGGGCGCGCTGGCCAATGCGGCCACGCTCTGGATCGCTGGCAGCTACAGCCTACTGCTCGGCCTGCGCTTTGCCGTGGGCTTTCTGCTGGCCGGCATCTACCCCGTGGGCATGAAGATCGCGGCCAGCTGGTACCGCCAGGGCCTGGGTGCGGCCATGGGCGTGCTGATCGGCGCGCTGATCCTGGGCACGGCGCTGCCGCACGGGCTGCGTGCGCTGGTGGGTGAGGGCGGCGGCAGCCTGCTGCCTTCGTGGCAGAGCGTGGTGCTGGGCGTGTCGCTGTTGGCCGCGGCCGGTGGCCTGCTCACGGGGCTCTTCGTGCCCGAGAGCCCCTGGCTGCAGCGCGGCGCGCGCATCACGCCGGCGGCGCTGCGCCTGATCTGGAGCGATCGCAGGTTGCGCGCCTCGGTCTTCGGCTACTTCGGCCATATGTGGGAGCTCTACAGCTATTTCGTGCTGGTGCCGACCATCGTGGGCCTGCGCTGGGCGGGCTCGGCGCAGAGCGCGGCGGCCTTCTTCATCATCGCGGCCGGCTTCATCGGCTGCGTGGGCGGCGGCCTGCTGGTGCGGCGCTGGGGCAGTGCGCGCGTGGCGCAGCGCCAGCTGGCCATCAGCGGGGCCTGCTGCCTGCTGGCGCCGCTGATGCTGCAGGCGCCGGACGCGCTCTTCCTGGCCTGGCTGCTGCTCTGGGGGCTCACGGTGTCCGGCGATTCACCGCAGTTCTCCACGCTGACGGCGCAGAACGCGCCGCCGGCCGCGGTGGGCAGCGTGCTGACCTTTGTGAACTGCATCGGCTTTGCGATCTCGGTGCTGAGCATCGAGCTTTTCGTGGCCGCGCTGCCGCATGCGCCACTGGCCGTGCTGCTGCCGCTGCTGGGCCTGGGGCCGATGCTGGGGCTGTGGATGTTCCGGCCGCTGAGCCGTTTGGCGCATCGGCCTTAAGGCGCACCGGGCGTCTGGGCCAATCCCAGCGCGTGGAAGACGCGGATCGCGGCCCAGGCATCGTTGGCCGCATAGACCAGCTGCGCTTCGGTGAGGCGCGGCGCGGCCCAGTTGGAGGTGGCGGCCTTCTTGGACTTGAGGTAGCGGCGCTTGAAGAGCACGGCGACGGCGCCTTTGACGCCCATTTCCTTGCGATAGCCGCGTTCGCGGAAGACGGCATTGAGCTCGAGCACACCCGCAGGTTCGCGGCCGAGCTTGGCCGTGATGCGCTTGCGGTCATCACCCAGGCCGAAGCCGGCCTTGATCACGCCTTCATGCGCCAGCAGCTCGGCCACGGGGCCGCGGCAGCCCGGATCGTGCAACTGGAAGATCCAGGCCTGTTCGGCCGTGGCGAGCTGCACGATGTGCGGGCCGTCGGAAACCTCGCCGACGCGGAATGTGGGCTTCGATTCGGTATCGAAACCCAGGTGCGGCACGGCGGCGAGTTCGGCGCAGGCGGTTTCGGCCTCGCGCGCGCTGCTGATGACATGGATACGGTCCAGGCCCAGGCGCTCAAAGGGTTCGAGCGCAGCGATGGCGTCCTTGTCGGGGGTCGGGTGGTGATGACGCACGGGATGATTTTGCTATATGAGATAAATGTGTGACAAATGGTTACTGATTGTGTATGCTCAGCACTCAACTGCGGATACAGCAGAGGCTATCAGTCCGTCAGATCAGGGGGTGCATCATGACGTACGTGTACGAATCCGAAGTCCGGGGCGATCTGGTGGACCAGTTGTCCAAACTCCTGTCTGTCACGCAGGATATGGGACGCAAGCTGGCCAACGAGTCGCATGGCCGATCCTACGACAGGGTGCGCGAGCTCAATGAGATCCTGCACCTGGCGCGTGAGCAGCTCACGGCCATCGAGCAGGAGGAAAAACGCATGTTCCTGCTGGAGCGCCGGCGCGCACCGCGCTCGACCTTCGAGCGCTGAACCGGCCTTACGATAGCGGCCTGGTCACAAGGTCGCTCCTCCATGTCATCTCCACGCAGCCCAGGCGGGCTGGTCTATTCCACCGAAGGCGGGCGCATGTGCCCGCACTGCCGTCTTCCCCAGGAGGGCTGCACTTGCCAGGCGCAGGCGGCCGCGCGCGTGCTCGGCAACGGCCAGGTGCGCGTGCGGCGTGAAACCTCGGGCCGCGGCGGCAAGGCGGTGACCGTGGTGCGTGGCCTGCCGCTCGACGCGGCCGCGCTGCAGGCCCTGGGCAAGCAGCTCAAGGCGGCCTGCGGCACGGGCGGCACCGTGAAGGACGGCGTGGTGGAGGTGCAGGGCGAGCACGTGGACAAGGTGCTGGCCTGGCTGAACGCGCGTGGCCATGCGGCGAAGCGGGCCGGCGGATGATGCTGGAGAGCGAACAGCTGCAGCGCCTGCTGACGACCGAGATGCCCTATGGCAAGTACCAGGGCACCCTCATTGCCGATCTGCCCGGCAATTACCTCAACTGGTTCGCGCGCGAGGGCTTTCCCAAGGGGGATCTGGGCCGCTTGCTGGCCCTGATGCACGAGATCGACCACAACGGGCTCAAGGGTCTGCTCGAGCCGTTGCGGCGCAGGTAAACATCAGGCTTTCTTTTTCGTGGCCGGGACCTTGCCCGGGAAATGGGTCTGCCGGTGTTCCCGCGGGCGGTAGAGCTGGGCCTGTTGTTCGTAGCCCAGCTTGCTCTTGAGCACACTGTTGCACTGCTCGACGATGGCTTCGAGCGTCTTGCGCCCGCCGCTGGCGCGCAGCTGCTGGATCAGCATGAAGGTCAGCGCGCCATAGGGCACGGAGCCATGCGTGTATTCATAGGCGTACTGGTCCTCGCGGCAGGCGGCGAGGATGACGGGGTTGTAGGGACCGTGGTGGCCCAGGCGACGTGAGGCGGCCTTGAAGGCCGCGGGTGTGTCGCTCCAGCGGCTCACGGCGCGGCCCAGCTTCTGCGTGGCGCCATCGCCCAGGTAGCGCTGCACCTGATCGGCCGTCGCCTTGCCCATGCGGCGGCGCAGGTCCAGGCTCTTGCGCGGGAACCACATCTGCCTGTCGGCGTCCCATTCGATGGCGCGGTGGCGCACGTCGTCGGGCGGGTTGATGCCGCGCACGGCCACGCCGCCGGCACGGGCGACGCCGCCCGAGTGGCAGCAGTCCAGGATGATGGAGAAGCGGGCCTCGTAAGGCAGGTTGGCGTAGAGCCGGCACAGCATGTCGTCGGTGATGCCGCTGTTGTCGTTCCAGTCGAAATCCCAGGTGACCAGGGCCTCGTCCTTGTGGTCGGGCTCGCCGTCGGCGTCGAGCGCGGCGACCTGGGCGCCGTGGCCCGAGTAGAAGAGCACGCGCTCGTCGCCGGCACGCACGTCCTCGAGCAGCCACTGGAGCCGGTCCATCACGCCGCGCGTGGTGGCGCGCGCGTCCAGCACCACCCGGATTTCTTCGGGCGCATAGCCGCGTTCCTGCAGCATGGCGCTCATCTGGAAGACGTCGTTGACGCAGCCGTTGAGCCGGTTCTCCGGTTGCGGGTAGTCGTTGATGCCGATCAGCAGGGCACGGCGCTTGCGCGGGTTGCGACGCCGGATGGCCGGGGCCTTGAACCACGCGCCACCGACGGTGGGGCCCGGCCGGGGGCGGGCCGGGGCCGTGCTGCGCGGCAGGGCGTGGGCCAGGCCGGCCCAGACATTGGCGGACGTGACTTCGTGCTCGAGGTATTTCTCGGCGCTGTGGTCCAGCGGGCCCGACTCGTCGAAATGCGTGTCGAGCTGGGTGAAGGGGGCTTCGGGGAAGTCCAGCTCGCAGGTCAGCACCGCGTCCTCCGGATTGAAGAGGTGGTACCAGTGGCGCACGGTGTCGATGGGGCGCAGGTAGCCGCCGAAGGTCTCGGCCAGCGCCGGGTGGCCGATCTGTGAGCCCAGCGTGATGTAGAGGCGGTCCTGGGCCAGGGCCTGCTGCGCGGCCAGGGTGTCGTAGCTGATCAGCGAGCCCAGGCTGTGGGCACAGATCACGTGCGGGTTGACGCTGTGGATGGCCTGGGCGAGGTCGGCGGCCAGCTGCTGGCGCAGTGTGGGAAGGGCCGTCCATTTGGCGACCATGCCGATGGTGTTGTCGATCAGCGTGCCCAGGCCTTTCTCGGCGGCACGGCCCAGCGCGCGGCGGTGCGCCCAGTAGCTGTTCCACAGGCGCTTGACGGCCTGGGCGTAGAGCGCAGCGTCGGGTTCGATGGCCTCGAAGCGCGCGTTGTAGCGCAGCTCATGGAATTCGAGCGACCCGGCGGCCACGCCGGCGCGCGTGGCCGAGGCCCGGATGGCCTGCTGCCAAGTGGCCAGCCAGTCGCCGTTCTCGTTGGTATTGACGCCGTGGATGCACAGGATGCGGATGCCCATGTTGTCCCCCTGAGATGATCGCTGCCTCTTTATAGGTACAAAGCGGCGTTCTGTCTTCCCCCGTTTGTGGGAGGGGGTGATAATCGGCGCGCAACACTTCTACGCCGAGAGCCATGGCCGTTTTTGTCGAATCCGCCACCGTCACCCACGGCATCCAGCTGGCCGTGGCCCCCGTGTTCCTGCTGACCGCCGTCTCCGGCATGATCGGCGCCGTGGCCGGACGGCTGTCGCGCATCATCGACCGCGGCCGCGTGCTGGAGGAAAAGCTGCGCCTGGATGCCGAGCCCGTGCTGGCGCCGCAATGGAACGCGGAACTGGGCATGCTGCGCACGCGCGGCCGGCTGGCCAACAGCACCATCGGCCTGCTGACGCTGTGCGCCTTCATGATCGGCCTGACCATCGTGATCCTCTTCCTCGGCGAGACCACGGCGCTGCGCGTGGACCGCTACGCGATCTACGCCTTCCTGGCCGGCGTGAGCTGCTTCATGGCCGCGCTGTGCTGTTTCTTCGCCGAGACCCTGCTGGCCACGCGCGTGCTCAAGTTCGGGCAGGCGGACGAGCCCTGAACTCCGCCAGCGACACAAAAAAGGCAACCCGAGGGTTGCCTTTTTTTCTGATGACGAGGGACCTCAGCGTTTCAGCAGGTTCTTGAGCTTGTCGCCCGCCTTGTCCTTGAGCTCTTCGCGGGCGGCGTCCTTCTTCGTGTCCAGCTTCTGTTTGGCGGCGTCGAGCTTCTGCTTCGTCTCTTCCTTGAGCTCGGCCTTGCGCTGGCCGGCGATGCCGCCGAAGTCGAGCTTCCACTTCAGGTCGGTGTAGGGGCCGCTCAGGCGCACGGGGATGGTCAGGCCGCGCAGCTGGTCGAGCTCGGGGCCGCCCTGGCCCTGCAGCGTGGGGACGACGGTGGCCTTGACGGTGTAGTCCAGCCGGTCCTCGGGAATCCAGACCGTGCCGGCGCCGCCGAGGCGCAACAGCGGGGTCTTGGCGGCAAGGTCGTCGTTGCGCGCCACGCCATCGCTGATCCTGAGGCTGGCGCCGAATTCCGTGAAATCGGTCTTCTGCTGGCCCGAGGCCTGGCCTTCCTGGCTGCCGCCGCCGAGCTTAGCCTTGGCGTTGCGCAGCGCGCCCGCGATGTCGATGCCGTTGAGCGCGCCGTCGGTGAGTTGCACGCCCACCGTGCCATTGAGCTTGCGCTTGAACTGGGTGACGGTGTTGCCGCTGGTGCTGACGTCGACGGCCACGTTGCCGCGCCCTTCGAGCGGCTGCTGGTCCAGCGCGTCCTTCATCAGCGGGCCGATCTGGATGCCGCGCAGGTCGAGCTTGGCGGCCAGGCGCTGGGCCCCTGCGGCATCGGCCGAGAGGCTGCCGTTGACGCCGCCGCCATAGAGCGAGGCCGTGACGGGGTTGAGTTCGGCGCGGCCGTTGCGGGCCTTGAGCTGCAGGCGCAGACCCGTGGTCTGGACGTTCATGAGCTTGAGCGCGGCGACCTTGAGCGTGCCGTTGAGGTCCAGACCCTTGAGGGCGGCCAGGTCGATCTCGGCCTCGGGGCCGGCCGGGGCCGGTGTTTCTGCGGCCGGTGCTGCGGTCGGCTGGCTCTTGGGCAGGTAGCGGTCGGCGTCGAGATCACCGAGGGCGAGGTCGAAGCGGATGGCGGGCTGGGCGAACTTCTGCACGCCGGCCTTGAGCGCCAGCGTGGTGCTGTCGAGCGTGCCGTCCAGGGCCAGCTGCACGGCCTCGCGCGCCAGGTCCACGCTGGCCTGGCCCTGGGCCTTGAGGTTCAGGCTGCCGCCCGCGGGATTGGGGGCGCTGAGCTCCAGCGTCAGGCCCTGGGCGTCGACCTTGCTGGCCGAGGCCTCGGCCTGGGCCAGGCCCAGCCTGAGCTGCAGGTCCTTGAGGCCGGCCGCGGCGCCGTTGAGCGTGAACTCGACCGTATCGAGCTTGATCTGCTGCTGGGCCAGCGCGGGCGTGTAGGCGCTGCGCAGGCCGAGCTTGAGCGCCAGCTCGGGCTGCTGGCCGCTGAGCGTGGCGTCGAGTGCGAGCTGGGCGCGCTGGCCGTCGCGGATGGGGCCCGTGTTGAATTCGAGCGGGGCGATCTGCAGCTGCTGGCCGCTGGCGGCATCGCGGAAGTCGATGCGCGCGCGGCTCAAGGTGATGCCATCGATGTCGAGGCGGGGCAGGGCCGTCTTGCTGCCCGCATCGGCAGGCTGGGCGGCCGGCGGCGCGGCGTCAGGCGCGCTCTGGAGCAGGTCGTCGAAATTGAAGCGGCCGCGCGCGTCACGCGCGAGCTTCACGTCCAGGCCGTCGATGAGCACGCGGTCCACGCGCACTTCCTTCTTCAGCAGGGGCAGCAGGGCGACCGAGACGCGCAGCTGCTGGGCGGCGGCAAAGACCTGGGGGCTGCGCGGCTCGGACAGGGAGAACTGGCCGAGCTCGGCGCCGATGCGCGGGAAGAAGGTCAGGCGGATCTCGCCGGGAATGGCCAGGGTGCGGCCGGTCTGGTCCTGCACGCGCTGGATCAACTGGGGCTTGTAGTCGTTGGGGTTGAAGGTGGCGGCGACATAGGCCACGACCGCGATCACCAGGGCGAGGAAGACGCCGAGAGCGATGAGCAGGTACTTGAGGACTTTTTTCATGGCGAACCCGGGAAGAAGACGTCATCGAGGATAACGCAGCACCCGGTACACAGAGGTGACAAAAGGTCACTGCGCGCTGCGCGCAGCCCGGACGTCAGAGCTTTCTGTCGCGTGCCAGGCGGGCCGCCATGGCGCTGAGCGCGGCATAGGCCGCGCCTGCCTCCGCATCGAGCGCCTGGATCGCCTGGCCCTGGCGTTCAACCAGGGCCGTGTCGCCACGCGCGGCCGGGCCGGTGAGTGCCGCAGCCGGGCCCAGGGCCAGCAGGTTGTTCACGGCGTTGTGCAGCAGTCGCTCGCGCAGACCGGGCAGCAGCTCGGCGGGCAGGCCGCTGTGCTGCCACAGGGCCTCGGCCTGGGCCTGGAGCACCGGCAGGAAGTTGGTGGCCCAGACGGCCGCTGCGTGATAAAGCAGCTTGTGCTCGGAGGCCAGCGCGAAGCATTGCGCGCCGAGGGCGGCGAAGAGCGGCTCGATCTGCTGCCTGGCTGCCGTGTCGCCCTCGAGCGCGCAGACGGTGCTGTGGAACTGCTGCTGGGCCGTGGCTGGATCGGCGAAACTCAGGATGCAATGCGCGCTGGCGCAGGACCAGCCCCGGGCCTGCAGCGGCGCGAGCTCGGTCGCGCCCAGCGCACCGCTGGCATGGAAGGCCAGGGCCGGCGGCAGATCGAGGGTGGCCAAGCTTTGTGCACTGACGGCGATCTGCCGGTCAGGGACGGCAAGCAGCCAGAGACTGGCAGGGCGCAGTTGCTCGGGTGCGGCGACGGCGCGGCCGGCACCGATGAAGTCCACCGCCGCCTGCGCGCTGGCAACATGGGTGGTCAGCACGTCCTGGATCTGCAGCACGCCGGCCTGCTGCCAGAGCCGCCCCAGCGTCTTGCCGACGCGGCCGGCGCCGACGAGGTTGAGCGTGGGCAAGGGCTGCGACATGGCCTGGCCCTCGGTCAGACCAGCCCGAACCAGCCCAGCACCGCGCCGGCGCCGAGCAGCCACAGCAGATGCAGGCGGGTGCGCCAGACGATGAGGGCCGTGACCACGGTCAGCAGCCACAGCGGCCAGTCCTGCGCCGGGTCGCCGTGCGCACTGGCCAGGATCCAGCCGGTGGCGATCAGCAGGGCGATCACGACCGGGGCCATGCCCTGCTTGAAGGCGCGCACGCTGCGCAGGTCGCGGTTTTCATGGCCCCAGCGCGCCGCAAAGTAGGCCAGCGTGGAGCTGGGCAGCATCACGCCCAGCATGGCGACCACCACGCCCAGCAGGGCCAGGCCCAGGCCGCCGGCGTTGAGGCCCACGTTCCAGCCCATGAGCGCGACGAAGAGGATGTTGGGCCCGGGCGCAGCCTGGGCGATGGCGATGGAGGCGTTGAACTGCGGATCGCTGAGCCAGGCCTGCCGGTCCACGAGGTAGCGGTGCATATCGGGCGCCGTGGTGATGGCGCCGCCCACGGCCAGCAGCGAGAGCGAGGCGAAGTGTGTGAAGAGCTGCAGCCACTGGGCCCAGCCGAAGTCGAGGACAGGCGTCATGGCTGGAGCTTGCGGTAGGCGGCGAGGCAGGCCAGCGAGCCCAGGCCCAGCAGCACATAGGCCAGGGGCCAGCGCAACACGGCGATGGCTGTGAAGCACAGCAGGCCGAAGACGATGCAGACGCCCAGGCCCAGGGCATTGTTCCTGAGCGCCGGGAAGAGCTTGAGGCCGACGGCGATGATGAGCCCGGCCGCCACGGCGCCCATGCCGCGCAGGGCACCGGCCACGCCCGCATGCTCGGCAAAGCGCGCATAGAGCAGCGCGATCAGCAGCACGACCAGCATGGGGGCGGTGAGCATGCCCAGCACCGCGGCCAGCGCGCCGCGCAGGCCGAAGTAGCGGCTGCCCAGCATGATGGCGAGGTTGATGATGTTGGGACCGGGCATGATCTGGGCCACCGACCACTCCTCGACGAATTCCTCATTGCTCATCCAGCGCTTGCGCTCGACCAGTTCACGCTGGGCCACGGCCAGCACGCCGCCGAAACCCTGCAGGGCCAGCACGGTGAAGGACAGGAAGAGGTCGCCCGGGGACTTGGGCTGGACGCGCGGTGCCGGTGCGGGATCGGATTGCATGGCTGGCGATTATGGCGCCGGCCGCCCGCCTGTGCCGGACGCCTCAGTTGCGCGCGTAGTTGAGCTGGTAGCTGCTCACGCCCTCGAAGCGGCCGATCTGTTGCGAGAGCTCGGAGATCGGCACCATCTTCTGCCGGTTGCGCGCCACGGCGACGAAAGACCACTGCTCGGCGCCTTCCTTGCAGTCGATCGCGATGGTGCCCGAGGCGATGTCGTAGCCGCGGCTGGCGGCCATCTGGCGCATGGCCTGTTCGCTGGGCACGAAGCCGGGCTTGAAGCCCAGGCGCACGGCGACCGCCTGGCGCGAGGGCAGCCAGGCTTCGAGCCGCGAGATCCACATCATGGACAGGGCCGAGAGCCCGGCCAGGGCGATGGCCGCGGCGTAGAAGCCCACGCCGACCAGGATGCCGATGACCGAGGCGGCCCAGAGCGAGGCGGCCGTGGTCAGGCCGCTGATGTTGAAGCCCTCGCGCATGATGACGCCGGCACAGAGGAAGCCGATGCCGGTGACGATGCCCTGGATGACGCGGCTGGTGTCGGTGGCCGTGCCCAGCAGGAAGTTGCCGCCGAACCACGAGGCGGAATAGCCGCCGATGACGGTGAGCGCGGCCGAGGCCATGCAGACCAGGCCGTAGGTGCGCATGCCGGCCGCACGGCCGTGGTAGGCGCGCTCGTAGCCGACCAGCAGGCCCAGCAGCAGGGCGCCCAGCAGGTTGAAAAAGACCAGCATATTGGTCTTCAGCATGGGCGTGGTCCAAAAGCTGGCGAGGGTGTCGAAGGTGGGCATGGGGCGCGAACGTTGGGTAGTTTGGCTCATTGTGCGACCGGCGGGCCCGAACTGCCAAGCGCAAGATGCCCCGCGCCTCCCGCAGGGATTGCCAAAAACGTACACTTCAGGGTTGCCTGCAGGGCTGCCAGCCCCTCCCCATGAACGCTCCCGTCGACGTCTCCTTCTTTCCGCGCGCCGCCAAACCGCTGACCAGCTACCGCAAGTACTGGGCCGCGCGCTTCGGCACGGCCCCCTTCCTGCCCATGAGCCGCGCCGAGATGGACAAGCTGGGCTGGGACAGCTGCGACATCATCCTGGTCACCGGCGACGCCTATGTGGACCACCCGAGCTTCGGCATGGCGGTGATCGGGCGCACGCTGGAGGCCCAGGGCTTCCGCGTGGGCATCATCGCCCAACCCGACTGGCAGACCGCCGACCCCTTCAAGGTGCTGGTCAAGCCCAATCTGTTCTGGGGCGTGACCGCCGGGAACATGGATT
>LNFM01011658.1_pt1 | contig 11861 bp, 9 predicted proteins | sample 596031 | NCBI WGS metagenome assembly LNFM01 (sample SAMN04254537, study PRJNA301005) | activated carbon metagenome | isolation source: dual media filters at the Ann Arbor, Michigan drinking water treatment plant | place: USA: Ann Arbor | reverse complement strand
AACCAGCCTGCCCGTCGCGCGCAAATTGCAGGACCTGAAAGTGCCGTTCATCTTCGCCACCGGTTACGGCGAAGGCTTCAGCCTACCGTCCGATCTCCAGGGCGTGCCGATCATCCGCAAGCCCTACTATTTGGAAACCCTGCAAGGGGCGATCGCCAGCTTGCGCGCCGTCCATCGGGTGAACTGAGGCCGTCCGCTTGGATCGCGTTCGATGCGGGCGGCGCGCGGAACTTTTTCCTGTGCGGCGGCGTTGCTGTAGGCCGGGACTGGATCCGGCGGATCTTGCCGGACGGGCCCCGTGACCTTCGATCAAATCGCCATTTTCGCCATCCTCGCCGCCGCCCTCGGGCTCTTCGTGTGGGATCGCATCCGCTACGACTTGGTCGCCATGCTGGCCCTGCTCGCGGCCATCGCCTGCGGGGTGATCGGACCGGAAGACGCCTTCAGCGGTTTCAGCGACGACATCGTCATCATCATCGCCTCGGCGCTGGTGATCAGCGCAGCGGTCGCCAAATCCGGGCTGGCCGAAGCGGCGCTGCGGCCGATCGCCGGCTGGATGCAAAGCAGCGAAATGCAGATCGGCGTGCTTGCCTCCATCGTCGCCGTGCTGTCGGCCTTCATGAAGAACATCGGCGCCCTGGCGATCATGATGCCGATCGCCTTCCAATTGTCGCGGCGCAGCGGCAAGCCGGTGTCGCGCGTGCTGATGCCGTTGTCCTTCGCCGCGCTGCTCGGCGGCATGATGACGCTGATCGGCACCTCGCCCAACATCATCGTCTCGAAAATGCGCCAGGAGATCCTCGGCGAACCTTACGGCATGTTCGATTTCATGCCGGTCGCCGCCGTGCTCACCGTCATCGGCATCGTCTTTCTGGTGTTCGGCTGGCGCCTGTTGCCGCGCCGCGACGAGGCGGACGCCAAGGACGGCCTGTCCGACGACAATTATCAGACCGAGGTGCGGCTGCCGGAGGAGAACCCGCTCGTCGGCAAGACGGTGGCCGATTTCGAGGCGCTCGGCGAAGGCGACGTTTCGGTCGCCGCCATCCTGCGCGAGAACAACCGCCGTTACGTGCCGAGCGCCCATTGGATGCTGTTCGCCGGCGACATTCTCGTCGTGCAGGGCGATGCCGGGGCGCTCGAAAAGATCGTCGGAGATTCCAAGCTCGAGCTGGTGCATGACCGCGAGATGCCCGACGAGGACGAGAAGAAGACCGATCAGGCGGTGATGGAAGCGGTGATCCCGCCCGATTCCCTGCTGGTCGGCGCGACCGTCGAACAGCTGCGCCTGCGCGACCGCTACGGCCTGAATCTGCTGTCGCTCAGCCGGCGCGGCGGCAATATTCGTAGCCGGTTGCAGCGCGTGCGGCTGCAGGCCGGCGACGTGATCGTGCTACGCGGCGCGGCCAAGAGCATCAATGACGCGCCAGCCGCTCTCGGCTGCCTGCCCCTGGCCGAGCGCAATTTGCGGCTCGGCGAGCGGCGCCATCGCTACCGCGCGGCGCTCATTCTCGCCGTCGCCATGGCGGCGGCGGCGAGCGGCACGGTGTCGGTCGCCGTCGCTTTCTTCGGCGCGGCCGTCGCCATCCTCGCCACCGGCGCGCTGACCTTGAAAGAAGCCTACCAGGTCATCGAATGGCCGATCCTCGTCCTGCTCGGCGCCCTCATCCCGGTCAGCGACGCGCTGCGCACCACGGGCGGCGCCGAGATCATTGCCGCCGGCCTTGCCGTCGTCGCCGACATGGTGCCGCCGACCGGCGCGGTCGGCCTCATCCTGATCGCCGCCATGGCGGTCACGCCCTTCCTCAACAATGCGGCGACCGTGCTGGTGATGGCGCCGATCGGGGCCAGCCTGGCGCTGCGCCTCGGCCTCAATCCCGATCCCTTCCTGATGGCGGTCGCGGTCGGCGCGGCGTGCGACTTCCTGACGCCGATCGGTCATCAGTGCAACACGCTGGTGATGGGGCCGGGCTGCTATCGCTTCAACGATTATTGGCGGCTCGGCCTGCCCTTGTCGGTGCTGGTCGCCACGCTCGGCACCTTCCTCATCGTCATGGTCTGGCCGTTGTCATGACCGGGCCGCGGCCGGCCACGCCCGACGGCCGCTATATCGTCGTGCGCGGCCGCCTGTGGCGCGCGGTCAATCCGCATCTGCCGCCGGCCGAGCGCGACAGGCTTGTTCACGCGCTGATGGATGCGCGCCGCGCCGTGAAGGCGGCGTTGCAGGCGGACGATACGGCGGCGCTGGCCGCCGCGCGCCAGGCGGTCGATGCGGCGAAGCGCGCGCTCGGCGAACGCGGCCCCGCCTGGTGGAGCGACGGCGCGCCGGACTACAACCGGCATCTGGCGAAGAATACGCCCTACGCCGATTGGTTCGCCGCGCAGGGCGGGCTATGATCGGCCATCGTTTTGCCGGAGGCTCCGATGAGTGACGACGACTCCCTGCCGCCTTCCTTCGACCCCGAATTTGTCGACATCGTCATCGAAGCGCGCAAAGCCGATCTCGGCGGCGGTTTCGTTGTCGGTCGGCTGTTGCCGTTCCGCCTGCATCGCACGGTCGGCCCTTTCGTCTTCTTCGATCATGCCGGGCCCATGAGCCTGCCGCCGAACATTCCGCGCGCGGTCGACGTGCGGCCGCATCCGCATATCGGCCTGGCCACGGTGAGCTATCTCTTCGCCGGCCAGATCACCCACCGCGACAGCCTCGGCGTCGAGCAGGCGATCGAACCCGGCGCCGTCAATTGGATGACGGCAGGGCGCGGCATCAGCCATTCCGAGCGCTTCGAGGGACGATTCAAACAAGAGGGCGGCGCGCTCGATCTGATCCAGAGTTGGGTCGCACTGCCCGAGGCCGACGAGGAGATGGCGCCGGCTTTCGATCACTATCCGGCTGGCGATCTGCCGGTGCAGCAGGACAAGGGCCTGTGGATGCGGCTGGTGGCCGGCGACGCCTTCGGCCTCACGAGCGGCGTCAAAACCCGCTCGCCGTTGTTTTATGTCCATGTCGAATTGCAACCCGGCGCGAAGATCGCCGCGCCGCCCGGCCATGCCGAGCGCGCCGTCTATGTCGCCCATGGCCGCGTGGCAGTCGAAGGGCGCGATTACGGCCAGGGCCGGATGGTGGTGTTCAAGCCCGGCGCGGCGCCCGCGGTCACGGCGCTGGAGCCCGCCACGGTGATGCTGCTGGGCGGCGAATCTCTCGGCCCGCGCCATATCTGGTGGAATTTCGTGTCGTCGCGCAAGGAGCGCATCGAGCAGGCCAAGGCCGACTGGAAAGCCGGCCGCATCGCCTTGCCGCCGGCCGACAGGGACGAGTTCATTCCCCTGCCCGAAGATAAGGCGGTCAAAGCCCCATCTCGGAACGTCGCCAATTAATCCGGCCGCCGCATTTTAAGTGGCTGACTCTTCAGGCGATTCCCTTGATGCTTGCCGTGTTGCGGCAAATTTCCTATATCTGGCCGACCAGGCCGGGCCCCTCTGACAGCCCTTTTACGACTGTGATGTCGGACTGGACAACAGGAGTGGCCCGCCGACTTTTCCACGTACATGGCGGTTCCAAGTCTTTGTGTCAGTTCGTAGCTGATGCGAAGGCTGGTCCATCCATGTTCGTGGCGATTCGCCGCGTGGACCGCTCCATATAAAAAAGGAACGGGTACACTATGAGTGAGTATCTGACTGCAGAGGCGATGACCGCTCTGCTGCAGGTCATCATGATCGATCTCGTATTGGCGGGCGACAATGCCATCGTGATCGGTCTCGCCGCCGCCGGTTTGCCGGCGGCGCAACGCACCAAAGCTATCATTATCGGCATTGCCGCAGCGACGTTGCTGCGTATCGGTTTTGCCGGAGTTACGACCCAACTGCTGCAGATCATCGGCCTGCTGCTGGCCGGCGGCATCCTGCTGCTGTGGGTGAGTTGGAAGATGTGGCGCGAATTGCGTGCGCAACATCATGAAGAAAAGGCCGCGCTCGAAGCCTTGGCGAACGAGGACCTTGATAAGAGCGGGGGCATCGCCGAAGGCGCTCCGCGCAAGACTCTTCGGCAAGCGGCGTGGCAGATCATCGTCGCGGACGTGTCGATGTCGCTCGACAACGTTCTCGCCGTCGCGGGCGCGGCGCGCGATTATCCTTATGTCCTGATCTTCGGCCTCGTGCTGTCGATCGCGCTTATGGGTCTCGCCGCCAACTTCATCGCCCGGCTGCTGCAAAATCATCGCTGGATCGCCTACGTCGGCTTGGCGGTGATCGTGTATGTCTCGCTCGACATGATCTATCGCGGCGGTCTCGAAGTTTGGCCGCTCGTCGCGTCGGCGATCTAACCTGCGATCACGCGTAAAAAGCCCCCGCGGGCGAATCCCGCGGGGGCTTTTATTTTGCCAAGCCGGTTTTTAACAAGTCGGTTTTTAAAAAATCAGGCGGCGGTGAGATGCTGAAACAGGATCACGCCGCCGATCGCCATGAAGGCGACGCCGCCCCAAAACTCCGGCTGGCGCCGCAGTGGCGCCGGCGCATGGCGCGCGAGCGCCGCACCGCCGGCGGCGCCGAGGAAGGCCAGCAATGCCGTCGCGATGGCGGCCATGCCGATCTCGGCGCGCAGCATGCCAAGGATCAGGCCGGCGATCAGCGCGTCCATGCTGATGATCGCGGCTTGAAACGACAGGGCCTCGGTGGTGTCGCGTAGCGGCTGTTCCTCCGGCGGTCGCCGGGTGAAGGATTGCGCGATGGTGAAGATGCCGAGGATGCCGAGCAGCACGAAGGCGATCCAATGGTCGATCGCCGGCCCGACGGCGGTGATCGTCGTGCCGATCGCCCAACCGGCGGCGATCATCAGCAGCTTGGTCGCCGCGAAGATGGCGCCGAGCCGCAGCCAGGACGAGACGCCGTTCCACAGCGTGGCCGGCGCGCGCAAGCCGAAGCTGAAGGCGGTGAGCGCCAGCACGCCGGCGATGGCGAGCACGATGGGTCCGTCCGCCGGCAGCGTCCAATCGCCGAGGGTATCGCCCAGGCCGGCGACCTCGGCCAACTGCCAGAAGCCGAGACCGAAGAAAATCAACGCCGCGCCGATGCGCACATAGCGCAGCGGAATCACGCGGGTCGCCGCCCCGCCGAGGAAGACGGCGGGGACATTGGCCAGCATCATGCCGAGCGTGGTGCCCAGGGTGACCATCTCGATATTGTGGAAGCGCGCGGCGAGCGCGGCGGTGGCGACCTGCGTCTTGTCGCCGATCTCGACGATGAAGAAGGCGATCAGCGTCGTCATGAAGATGCCGGTGCCGGCGCGCGCCTCGTCGGCCTCGTCGAATTTGTCGGGCACCAGCGTCCAGAAGGCCATGGCGATGAAGGCGATCGCGATGGCGTAGCGGAACCAGGCGCCCTCGAGGAAATCCGTCAGGAAGAAGCCGGCGGTGGCGGCCAGCGCGTGGTTGGCGATGGTCGCGACGAAGATGCCGGCGACGATCGGCCAAGGTTTGCGAAAGCGCGTCGCCAGAACGATGGCGAGCAACTGGGTCTTGTCGCCGATCTCCGCGAGGGCGACGACGAAGGTGGAAACGAGCATGGGATCCATTGTGGGGGCAGCCTTGCCGAGCGTTGATCCAATGACGCCATGGTCCCCCCGCTCGGGCGGTCGGAGGGCGGCGCCATCGGTCTCGCCAATCGTTGCCGCGCGATCCTTGCGGATCGGTCTGGCAACCCCGTCTGCGCCATGGCCCGAGAAACGGTCGGTTCGGGCCAAGTATGTTGACGCAGGCTCCGCACCCCTCGAAACGAGATGGGCGGCGGACGGCTACTCCCCAAAAGCTGTGCGAATTGATCGCAGAAGCCAAAAATAGTCAATTCGTTTCAGTGGCTTATGCGTAAGGCATGAAATTATAGCCAAGGCTATATTACGCGGTCTCCCGCCGCCGAAATCCGCGAAGCGCCGCCCAGAGAACAGGGGACGCTTCGCGGAAAACGCTTACGCGCCGCGTCGATTGCCGAACAGCGCCAAGAGGCCACCGGCGACGATCGCCGCGCCGCCGGCGATCAAGTACCACATTGTTCTGTCAGTATATTTGCCGGTCAGGGTCTCGCTGATCTGATCGACCGGCGCGTCCGTGGCATTGAGACCGAATCCCAGTAGAATAACGCCGATCACCAAAACGATGATGCCGACGAGACGAGCGGGCTGCATATTAAATCTCCTGTTAAGCGCGCGAAGACGCGCCAGGGAGACAACGCCTGGGTTCCCGAAAAATTCCCAGGCCGCCGCTGGGAGAATTTATGTCGCGCTGGATCGCGCAACGGCCCGCCGGTCGCGCGGCCGCCATCAGCCTGTTCTACATACTTGGGGGCTCGGCCTGGCTCGTCGGCTCCGATCTCTATATCCATGGCTACTCGCAAGAACATTTGGACGGCCTGTGGGAGAGCATTGCCAAGGGTCTCGGCTTCGTCGTCGAATGCGCGGCGTGGAGCCAGGAGCGCCGTGAAAATCCGCCGCCCTATTCCGCCGCCGGCAATGAGAAGCTTTCGGCGACGCATCCCGCGCCATAAAAGCGCAGGCGCTCGGGCGGCAACCGGACCGTCACCGTCGTGCCGCGCCCCGGCGCGCTGTCGAGCGTGAGGGTGCCGCCATGGCTCTCGACGAAAGATTTGCTCAGCGGCAAGCCGATGCCGGTGCCCTCGGCGGCCAGGCTCATCTGGTTGTGCACCCGTTCGAAGGGAAGCAGGACTTTATCGATATCCTGCGCGGCGATGCCGATTCCGTCGTCCTCCACCAGGAGCAGCGGCGCACCGTCCGCGCCGACCAGCGCCGAGACGCGGACATGGCCGCCCGGCGGCGTGAATTTGACGGCATTGCTCAACAGATTGAGCAGAACTTGCTTGAGCTTCTGGCGATCGCCCCACAGACGCAGCGGGCGATGCGGCAGGTAGGACGACAGCGTGATGTTCTTGCTCTCGGCGCGCGGCGCCAGCATGCGCAGGCTCAGGCGCGCGATGCCGTTGATATCCACTTCGCTTTCGGCGATCTCGTGCTTGCCGGCCTCGGCCTTCGACAAATCGAGAATATCGTTGATCAGCGTCAGCAGATGCGTGCCGCTGCGCAGCACGTCGGACACATATTCGCGCTGCTTCTCATTGAGCGGGCCGGCATATTGCCTCTGCAACAGTTCGGAAAAACCGATGATGGCATTGAGCGGGGTGCGCAGTTCGTGGCTGATGCTGGCGAGGAAAGTCGATTTGGCCTGATTGGCCCGCAACGCCACGCGGCGCGCCTCCTCGAGATCGACAATCTGCTCGCGGGCGCGCTCGAGCGAGATGCCGAGCAGATCGACGCCGTTGCCGATGCCGAGATATTTGCCGTCGCGCGTTATGATGAAGCCGTCGATGGCGGCGCGCGGCGCGGCCGTCGTGATCAGCTCCTTCAGCTCTTCGATGCTGAGGGCGTAATCGACCTGTAGCGGCGGCGACTGGATGAAGTGCGACGCCATCAGCCGCGCAATGGGGCGCTTCTCGTAGACCGCGCGCACCAAGGGCTGCGAAAAGGCGATGTAGAAGTCCTGCCGGCTGAGCAGCGCGATCGGCTCGTGGGCGTCGTCGACCACGGCGAGGCTCGGCGTCGCGGCATGTTCGCTGAGCAGCTCGAAGGCCGCGCCGCAAGTCATCTTGAGGTAGATCGGCGGCAGAGGCGTGATGAGCCGCTCGACGCGCCAGCCGCCATGCGCGTGGCTGACCTGGACTTGACTGGCGTGACCGCCGTGAATTTGGCCGCTGATGCTGGTCATGAGGCCCTAATGACTGTCTGGCGCCGATTGCCGTCGCACGCCGTGTTTCGCTCCCCCACATAGCGGTCGTGGAGTTAATTTTCTCCTAGCGGACAATCGATATATCCACCAAAATCAATGAGTTATGTTACGGCTGTGTGACAAGGCGGTGACGCAACCGGCGCGGGAGACTGGCCATGACCATGACGCAAACGGCGATCTACAGCCGGATGAACCCGAGCCCGCGCTTTCGTGCCCTGGTCGAGCTCTATCGAACGATGCATGAGCAGGGCATCGCGGCGCAGGGTATTGACTCGGACGTCACCTTCGACGGCCGCAGCCTCGCCCCGCATACGCTCACCATTCGCGACTTGATCGGCAAAACCGGGGCGAAAACGCTGCTCGACTACGGCGCCGGCAAGGGCGCGCTCTATAATATGCGTGACCTGATCGCCCCGACCGGCGAGGTCTTTGCCGATCTGCGCAGCTATTGGGATCTCGAATCCGTCACGCTCTACGATCCGGGCCACGCGCCTTATAGCGCCTACCCGACGGGGCGCTTCGACGCGGTGATCTGCACCGACGTGCTCGAACATATTCCGGCCGAAGACATTCCCTGGGTGCTGGGCGAACTGTTCTCCTTTGCCGACAAATTCGTCTTCGCGACGATTGCCGGCTATCCGGCGCGTAAGCTCCTGCCCAATGGGGAAAACGCCCATTGCACGCTCGAGCCCTTGGGTTGGTGGGAAAGCCAAATGAACGCCGCCCGTGACCGGGAGGGGCGGTCAACGCCGTGGTTTGCACTATATGTCGAGCAGATGGGTCAAAAAGAGACCCCGATGAAGGGCTGAACGGCGCCAATCAGGCCTATTTTGAGGTCCTGAGCATGTTTTCCGCCGAATTCCGGGCAAAATGATCGAGTTTACCCGCTCGAACGGCCCTCTTTTTTGCCATGTCTGCGCAAATATCGCGGCGCGGGCTCTTAGAAAGGCAAAATTAACCTCAAATCACCGATAATTTTAGATCGCGTCCGTGCGCCTGCCCCTAGAAAAACGTTAAATCCTCGCCGCGCACGGCAATTTGTCATCGAACATCGGTAGGGACGGCGCCATGGCATCCAAGATCGAGCAGCGCAAAGACGACGCGGTCGGCCAGGCGGGCCAGCTTGCCCGCCGCACGGTCGCCGGCAAGGCAGGCGAGGCTGCGGAGCTCTTCCTGCGCCAGTTCTATGCCGCCGTCGCGCCGGAAGATGTCGCCGACCTGACGCCCGAGGCGCTCACCGGCAGCGCGCTGGCGCTGTGGCGCTTCGCCCAGACCCGGGCGGCGAAAACCCCCAAGGTGCGCGCCTATAACCCGCGCATCGCCGATCACGGCTGGACCTGCGGCCATACCGTCGTCGAGATCGTCAACGACGACATGCCCTTCCTCGTCGATTCGGTGACCGGCTGGATCTCGCAGAAGGGCCTCGGCCTGCATCAGGTCATTCACCCGATCATTCACGTCAAACGCGACGCCAAAGGCGAGCTCCTCGAGCTGCTGCCCGCTGACTCTAAAGCTGGCGATTCGCGCGAGGGCCAGGCCGAATCGGTCATGCATCTGGAGATCGACAGCCAGGGCAGCGCCGCCGAACTTGCCGAGATCGAAAAGGGCCTGATGGTGGCGCTCGCCGACGTGCGCGCCGCGGTGGAGGATTGGCCAGCCATGCGCGCGCGCGCCGCCGCGATCCTCGCCGAGCTGGAGGCCGCTCCGCCGGGCGTGCCGGACGACGAACTGACCGAGGCGCGCGCCTTCCTCGGCTGGCTCGACGCCAATCACTTCACCTATCTCGGCTACCGCGAATATGCCTTCGGCGGCGATGCCGCCGAACCGGGCCTCGGGCGCGTCGTCGAAGGCTCCGGCCTCGGCGTGCTGCGCGACCATGACACCGCGATCTTCCACCCGACGACGGAAGCCTCGGCGCTGCCGCCCGACATGCGCGCCCTGGTGCGCGCGCCCAACGTGCTGATGATCGCCAAGGCCAACAAGCGCTCGACCGTGCATCGCCCGGTGCATTTCGACACCATCGGCATCAAGAAATACGACGCCAAGGGTCGTGTCGTCGGCGAGTACCGCTTCGTCGGCCTCTTCACCTCCGACATCTACAATCTCAGCCCGCGGCTCATCCCGCTGTTGCGGCGCAAGGTGGCCCACGCTATCGAACGCTCGAAGCTGCCGCCGGGCAGCCATGACGGCAAGGCGCTGCTGCATATTCTGGAAACCTACCCGCGCGACGAGCTGTTCCAGATCGGCGAAGACGACCTTACCGAGATCAGCCTCGGCATCCTGCGCTTGCAGGACCGCGCCCGCGTCGCTCTCTTCATCCGTCGCGATCCGTTCGAGCGCTTCCTGTCCTGCCTGGTCTATGCGCCGCGCGACCGCTTCGACAGCGAACTGCGCCGAAAGTTTCAGGACATTCTCCGCAAGGAATTGCACGGCAGCGTCTCGGCCTTCTACACGCAGATCGGCGATTCGCCGCTCGCGCGCCTGCATGTCATCATCAAGACGCGGCCCGGCGAGGTGCCCGCCTACGACACCGCCGAGATCGAGGCGAAGCTGGCGCGCGCCATGCGCGCCTGGCGCGACGATCTGCGCCTGGCCCTGGTCGCGGCCCATGGCGAGGACGCCGGACTCGATCTGTTGAAGCGCTACGGCGATGCCTTCCCGTCGTCCTACCGCGAAAACACCATCGCCGCGCATGCCATCGCCGACATCGCCAAGGTCGAGGCGGCGCGCGCCAGCAAGACGCTGGGCCTCAATCTCTACCGGCCGATCGCCGCGTCCGAGGACATGGTGCGCTTCAAGATCTACAACGCCGGCGACGCGGTGCCGCTGTCCGACGTGCTGCCCATGCTGGAGAACATGGGCTTCAAGGTGATCGACGAGCAGCCCCATCATGTCGAGACGGCCGGCGAAACCGGCGTGTGGATCCATGATTTCGGCATGCAGCTGCGCGTTGCCGCCACCCTGCATCTCGACAGCCTGAAGCCGCTGTTCGAAGCGGCCTTCGCGCGGCTGTGGGCCGGCGAGATGGAAGACGACGGCTTCAACAAGCTGGTGCTGCTCGCCGGACTGGGCTGGCGCGAGGTGACGGTGGTGCGTGCCATCGCCAAATATCTGCGCCAGGCCGGCATCCCCTTCAGCCAGGCCTATATGGAAACGACCTTTGCCGGCAATCCGTCCTTCGCGCGGATGCTGGCCGATCTCTTCGCCGCGCGCTTCGATCCCAAGAACCGCCAGCATGCGGAAAGCCGCGAAGTCGCGCTGAAGGTCGCTTACGAAGAAGCGCTCGATAAAGTCGCGAGCCTCGACGAGGACCGCATCCTGCGCCGCTTCCTCAATGTCGCGCTCTCCATGCTGCGCACGAATTTCTATCAGACCGACGCAGCGGGCGGCCCGAAGAGCTATCTGTCGTTCAAGCTCGATTCGCGCAGCGTCGACGATCTGCCGTTGCCGCGCCCACTTTACGAGGTGTTCGTCTATTCGCCGCGCATGGAAGGCATCCATCTGCGCGGCGGCAAGGTGGCGCGCGGCGGCATCCGCTGGTCGGACCGGCGCGAGGATTTCCGCACGGAAATTCTCAGCCTGATGAAGGCGCAGATGGTGAAAAACGCGGTCATTGTGCCGGTCGGCGCCAAGGGCGGCTTCGTGCTGAAACGCGTGCCGGCGACGCGCGAAGCCCTGCAGGAAGAGGGCATCGCCTGCTACACTCTGCTGATGAAGGGCCTCTTGGACATCACCGACAACCGGGTCGGCAGCGGCATCGTGCCGCCGCAGGACGTCATCCGCCAAGATGACGACGATCCCTATCTGGTGGTGGCCGCCGACAAGGGCACCGCGACCTTCTCCGATCTCGCCAATGGCATCGCGCGCGACTACGGCTTCTGGCTCGACGATGCCTTCGCCTCGGGCGGTTCGGCCGGCTACGACCACAAGAAGATGGGCATCACCGCGCGCGGCGCCTGGGAATCGGTCAAGCGCCATTTCCGCGAGATCGGCGTCGACACCCAATCGCAGGATTTCACCGTGGTCGGCGTCGGCGACATGTCGGGCGACGTGTTCGGCAACGGCATGCTGCTGTCGCCG
>LNFM01023783.1_pt1 | contig 11863 bp, 14 predicted proteins | sample 596031 | NCBI WGS metagenome assembly LNFM01 (sample SAMN04254537, study PRJNA301005) | activated carbon metagenome | isolation source: dual media filters at the Ann Arbor, Michigan drinking water treatment plant | place: USA: Ann Arbor | reverse complement strand
ACGCACTGTTTTTAAAAGATTTGCTATGTTTGTCTTACATTATATATAAGAGTTGAGGATGTTTAAATGTCGGTAAAATTAAGTCAATTTGCAGTGTTAAGTAACGAAAAGATGCTAACTTCGCACAAACATATTCTTTTTGTATTAAGCGAAACGGAGTTAATTGCACCAGTGTTTAATGAATTGCTGCAAAATAAATTGCAACGTAGCGGTGTTGATTACCAAAGCCTTAATAAAACCCCAGTCACTTTGGATTTGCCCAACGGTGGATTGGCGAGTTTTGTGATATTGGCTGCAAAACTATCGATGTTTCAAAAACACACGCTATTGCGTCAATCAGTTAAACCTATGTTGGATGAAAATCCAGAAATATTGGCCATTTGTGTCTTTGGCGATGACGCCACACGTGAAGCGCATGCCTGTGCGGCTTATTATGTTGCAAGCGTAAATGCCGCCCAACTACCAAACCATAAAGGCGCTAAAGCCAAGCTAGATAATAAAGATAAGCCATTGAAAGAAATCAATATTTATGGCTACCAAGCTGAGCATGATTATGGCTATGTGAATGCGCGCGTTGCGGCAAATACACTGTGCCGCAGCTTAACGATTTTGCCGCCCAATGCTTTAACGCCGACCATTTATCGCGAAAAAGTAAAACAGTTGGCCAAGGAGTATGGCTGGGCTTGGGAAGAGTTTGATATGCCTGCGTTACAAAAAATGGGCGCTGGTGCCTTTTACGCGGTTGGTCAGGGTAGTGAGCCGTTGGATGCCGCGATTGTGCACTTAACTTATCAGCCTAAATGCCCCAAAAAACATATCGCGTTAGTGGGCAAAGGTATTTGCTTTGATACCGGCGGCCATAATCTAAAACCTGCCAAATATATGCAAGGTATGCATGAGGATATGAATGGTAGTGCCGTTAGTCTTGGCATCTTGCAGGCGGCTACCGAAATGGCGTTGGATGTAAAAGTAGATTGCTGGCTAGCGATTGCGCAAAACCATATTGGGCCATTAGCATACAAACAAAATGATGTGGTAACCGCGCTGAATGGCATGACGATTGAGATTGTGCATACCGATGCTGAAGGGCGCATGGTATTGGCGGATACTTTAACATTGGCCAGCCGTGCTGATAAAAATGGCAATCGACCAGATGTGATTTTAGATTTTGCTACCTTAACCGGCAGCATGCATACAGCCTTAAGTGACCGCATGAGTGGCGTGATTGCTAATCGGCCTGAGTTAGCTTGCAAAGCAGTGGGTGCAGGTGCTGCGGCGGGTGAGCGTGTTATGGCTTTTCCGTATGACGAGGATTTTGATTCGGATTTGGAAAGTGATATTGCCGACATTAAACAATGTACTTTAGAAGGCGGCGCAGACCACATTCATGCAGCCCGCTTTTTGGGTAAATTTATCGAAAATGATGTGGCATGGCTGCATACCGATTTATCTTCTTATAGCCGTAAAGGCGGTTTAGGAGCCGTTTCAACAGATACCAACGGCTTTGGTGTAGGTTTTGGTATAGCGCTCATCAAAAATTTAATCACTTAAACTTAAACTGTATATTAATTACCCTAAAATAGTTTGCGTACTAATAGTTAATGTGCTAAAAATACAATTAATTGAAGTTGTTAATTAATTGCTGCTAAATGTTGGTTAACTATTTCAAGATTGAAAGACATTAATTAATGTGAACTTCGCATTAAATTAAGATAAAAAATGTAATACGTTATTCACTATTCATTCTGTTAGGGAGAATTGAAATGGCAGTTAAAAGTAGATTAAGTCATTTATTATTATCAATTGTAGCAGTTGGTACAATGGTGGCCTCATTGCCTACATTTGCCGAAGATTCACTTTACACACGTCTGGGCGGCACTTACAACATTGCTTCAACAGTCGATCATTTAGTTGATAAAATTTATGTCAACAGAGCGTTAAATGCTAACCCAGCATTAAAAGCAGTGCATGATAATGTAGACAGCAAAGCGGGTTTTAAAGTGATGTTAACCAACTGGGTTGTGCAAGAAACTGGCGGGCCAAAAATTTATGTAAGAGATGAGTTTGGTCGCGGTAAATCAATGAAAGACAGCCATCCACATTTAAAAATTACAAATCGCGAGTTCAACATTATTTTAATTGAATGCTTGCACACATTTTATGCGTTTAATGTGCCCGCATATGAAATTAGTCAACTGATGACAAGCTTGGAAAGCTATCGCAATGTGATTGTAACAGGTGAAAAACCAGTATCAGAGCCAGTTAGAAAGTAGTCAGGTGGCAAATAATAAAAAAGCTAGTCAATTTGACTAGCTTTTTTTTGTATGAATTTTTAGTTATCTTTATTTTTGTTGGGTACTTCACAATTAGTCATGGTTTCAACCAAGCGATGCAATGAATCTTTGAGCTGATTAAATTCATCTGTGCTCAAACCTGTTTGACAGGCCACGCCATGTTGTACTTCTGCAATTTTATGTTGTAACTGATTGCCGACGGGTGTTAATTTTATTTCTACAATTCGCTCATCTTTAAGGTTGCGTAAGCGGGTAATGAAGCCTGCCGTTTCTAAACGTTTTAACATTGGCGTGAGCGTAGCAGAATCTAACTCTAAACGTTGCGCAATTTTACCGACACTAATACCATCATTTTCCCACAAGACCAGCATGACTAAATATTGTGTATAAGTGATACCAAGCGGCTCAAGCGAGCTACGATAAGCGCGCGTGAGCGAATGAGTGGCTGCATATAATGCAAAGCAAAGTTGATGGTTTAACTTTAAATTATCGTAGTTTGCCATTTGTGAATACTGTTATTTTTAGTTAAATTAATAGCTTAAATTAGCTTATTTTAATTAAATATGCAAATACTTTGTGTAGCAAACATTTTGAGTATAAAAATAAAGTGAACATTGCTTGAATATCACTCAAGCGACAATCAATTTAATCAAGTATTGAAGTGTGTTGCAACAATGCTGAGCTACTGATAGTGTTGCAATGTTAGATAGCTTAAGCGCTAAAATAATTTTAAAAACGATAAATTGAGCTTTTATGAGCCTTAATGCGCATAAAAAGACGATGAGGATTGAGTAAATGGATAATTTAAACTGGCTGGAAAGCTTTCCCGCTTTATTACAACTTGAGCCAAACGCACGTGAAATCTTAATTAAATCTGCCCGTATAGTAGAAGCGCCAATAGGCACTATTGGATATCGTGAAGGCGGTGCTTGCGGTGCTTATGTGATGCGCCTTGCAGGGCAATCGCGCGTTTACAAAATGTCTACTAGCGGCCGCGAAATTTTGTTGTATCGGGTTGCAGCAGGCGAAACTTGTGTGATTACAACCACTTGCTTGTTGGGTCATAGTAATTATCCTGCATCCACCATTGTAGAAGAGCCGATTCGTGATGTGATTATTCCCGCGTCAGCTTTCAATCAGTTAATGATCGATTCGTCTGTATTTCGCCAATTTGTGATGACCAATTACGGCGTTTTGATTAGCGATTTAATCGTGCTGCTAGATGAAGTCGCATTTCACAGCCTTGATGCGCGGCTAGCCAAGTTATTATTAGATGCAAACAGCACAACAATTAGCCGCACCCATCAATTAATGGCGGATGAGCTAGGTACCGCGCGCGAAGTAGTCAGCCGCCAATTAAAACGCTTTGAGCAAAAAAACTGGGTTGCATTAGGCCGCGGTCATGTCGAAATTAGTAACCGCGCCGCATTGGAAAAATTAGCAAGCAGCTGATTTATTTGCTTAATTAGCTGATTCGTTAGGCTCGAAAATATCGTGCCTAAGTTTATATAAGGCAAATAGCAGCAAGGCCGCAGCCAATAGCATTAAGCCCAAGCCAGTTGTTTGCTGCGATGCCAATAAATAGCTATTACACAATCTTGATTCGCTATCTTGATAAAAATGGCCGACTGAAAACAGCATCATCAAGCTACTGCCGGCAAAAAATAGTGACAAGACTTTTGGCCCTGCAAAAGCTGGTTTTAACAACATGCCGCTTAAAACCAGCGTGATTATTTTGAAAATATCCCAATTTGAGCTCATAAGCGCTTTATCTAAGCTTATCGGCAACATCCAAAACGTGCTTGCCAATAAAACCCACAACCAGCAGCTTAAGCTTAATGATAGCGCTGAATTAATTGGCTTATTTTGTGCAGTCAGCCAATAGCCAGCCAGTACAAGCGCTGGAATCTGTATCAGCATATGAATAACCATGCTAGATGCCAGAAAATACCTAAAAGGCGGCAGTGAAGGGGCAATGGCGGCGATTAAAAATAGCACGCTTGCGTAAAGTTGAACGGTATTTAGCTTAAGTTGATTCATTTGCAGCTTTACAGTTTTGAGGATTCCGATGCGGCCAAGCTTAAAGCACCTTGAATATCATCGTCGTCATAAATGCCTAATAATTTTCCCTGCGGCGAGATGACTAAAAAAGCGCTGTTGTGCACAAATTCGTTGGCGCTATCGGCAAGTACCACCAAACCTAATTGATGTTTTGCCATCACTAAATCTGCATCGCTTGCCATGGTGGCGATTGACCAAATTTGGTCATCCATTTTCATCCTAGATTGATAGCGATTTAAGCGCGTTGGATTGTCTGCAGCAACATCAAAACTAATGCTGAGTAAGTGGATTTTTTGCTGTAATGATTGTGCTTTGATGTGCGTTTGCGCTTGCTGAAAATAGTCTCCCAAGGTTAAGCACAGGGTTTTGCAACGGGTGTAAATAAACTCGGTAACCAGTATTTTGTTTTGCTGCTTTGCAAAATGCGCTAATGAAATGCGTTGCCCATTGTCATTAATTAAATGCATCGCAATACTGGGTTTGGTTGAAAATAATTGGGATTTTCGCTCAGATTCTAGGGTTAAGTTTGAAAAACTATCGGTGATTAGGCTGAAAAAAATCCCCCAAAACAGCAATACACCAAATAATAAAAAATACCTAGCGCGTGCTGAATTGGAGAAATAGGCGGTAATGCTATTTAGAGTTTGGATAACTCTTCGTCCCCGTTATAAGGATTCGCTCTGTCCTTAGTGGCATCGCGCACAGTGGTGATTAATTTTTCATCAATTGCTTCTGATTTATTATCCCATTGTGAGCGAATATGCGTGAGCACGGCCGCAATCTCGCCATCTGTTAATAAATCTTTAAATGCAGGCATTTGGCCGTTGTAAACAACGCCTTTCACCGTTAATTTGCCACTAATACCATGCAACAAAATATTGGCTAATACTTCTGGTTTGCCTGACACCCATTCGGATTGAGCTAATGGTGGGAAAACGCCAGGAATGCCTTGGCCATTGGCTTGGTGGCATGCAACACATTTACCCTGAAATACCGCGCCGCCATCAATGGCGACTTTGTCTGTTGCTGAACAATCTGTGCTAGCTAATACCTGAGATGCGCGGTTATCACCATCTTCTGGTGTGTCTGTCATGACGGTTTCTGCAATATAAGTTGCGCTCCACATTAACAATGCGCCAATGGTCATGGTAATAAACCAAGGTAGTGATTTTACTTCTTCGCTGGGGTCTATTTTTTCTCGTTTTTGCGCGTCATTAAGCGCGTCGTTGTCATTGTCGTTCATTACGTCGTTCTCCAGAATTTTGTGCTTATTTAGCTTGTTCTAAACTTTGTTCAATGGTTTTTTTAATTGGGTAGGTTCTATCTAAAGCTTTTAAATATTCCACCAAATCAAGCGCATCGCGCGTAGCGATAATGGTAATACCAGGCTTGGCGAAAGCAGGTGGTAGATTTAATGCTACTTCTCCCTCTTTGGCAGGGCCTTTGCGCTCCACAAACAGAAACGGGTAAGCAGGCATAATTGAGCCTGGCATGTACGCGCGCGGTTGATACAAGTGGCCTAAGTGCCAATCTTGCGATGGCTGACGTGCGCCAATGTTGAGCAAATCAGGTCCGGTACGCATGGTGCCTAATAAATGCACGGTATCATACGCAGGTGCATATTTAGCATCGCGCGGTTGTTGTGAGTGGCAATATACGCAGCCCATGCTCATATACACTTTGCGGCCATGCGCTTGCTGATCAGTATATCGTTTTAATTCCGCTGGTGCTTTTACGTGCTTTAACTGCACATAAGGCATTACCACCAAAGCTAGTGTGGCAAACGCAATAATGACTAATGCACCTGTAAATAGTTTTTTCTCATCAATATGGCCAGCCATATTTAACCTCTCTTCAATTCTGTGGCTGCAACTGTCGCCTCTTTAATAAACGGAATATTTACTTTTGGAATCAGTAATGCAGGCTCTTTTTTCGTGCCATAACGCAAGCTGATCAATATAAAGTGAATCATAAATATCAAATGCCCAAGCACCATTAAGCCGCCGCCAATAGAGCGTGATTTTAAATAGGGCAAAGTCACTGCGACTGAATCCATAAATGGTTTAGCCGCATCTACCATGGCGCTACCTTGTAACCAGCCGCCAATTGTTAGGCCGATAAAATAAACCGCAAAACCAATCGCAACCAACCAAAAATGCGCACTAATCATCCAAGGATGCGGCCATTCCCAGTCCACAATTCTAGGCATAATAAAGTAGATTGAGCCAAACATGACTAAGGTGAAAAAGCCATACATGCCCAAATGCGCATGTGCCACTGTGTAATGAGTGAAATGCGTAATCACGTTTACAGAGCGCAATGCCTCAAGTGAGCCTTGCACCGATGCCGCCACATATAACATTGAACCCAGCACAATAAAGCGCAGAGTAGGCGAGTGAATAACCGCTTTAATATTGCCGCCTACTGTCATGTGGTGATTAACCGCAACAGCAAACACAGGGATAATCATCATCATGGATTGCACAATGGATAATGTGACCATCCAAGTGGGTAGCGGGCCGCCAATTAAATGGTGACCACCCACTTGTGAGTAGAAGAAAGCCAAGCACCAAAAGCCTAGTAACGATAAGTTGTAGGAATAAATTGGTCTGCCTAATACTTTAGGAATAAAGTAATACGCCGCGCCTAAGCCAATTGGCGTAAACCACAAACCTAATGCGTTATGACCATACCACCAGTTCATGGCCGCGCCTTGCACACCAAAATGTAGGTCAGGAATGTTGGCGATAAAGAATAAAATTGGAAACCAAATCAATGCTGCGCCAATGTACCAAACCGATACGTACAAGTGGTCAACCTTGCGATTAGCAAGCGTTAAAAATAAAGGCAAGCCCATTAATGCGCCACCTAGCACTATAAAAATATCAATCTGCCAAGGCATTTCTAGCCATTCCATGCCATCTGTGTAACCCGCACCAATAGCCGCAACACCGCACATTAATGCCACATGCCAAATAATGGCGCCCCAATACACAAATTTTGCGCCCACCAATGGTGTTTTGAGTAAGCGCGGAATTAACCACAAACTCACGCCCACGCCAGCCATCGATGCCCAGCCATAAATGACTGAATTTAAATGGATGCTTCGCATGCGCCCAAATGTTAACCATGCTTGAGAAACCAACCAATCAGGCTCATGCAATTTAATCGATGCAATAATGGCAGCCGCAGAGCCTACAATTAACCAACACATGGCGGTTAACAAACAGACAAAAGTGGGCAGGGCTGTCGATTTGTCTGCAATTAAGCGATCGCTCAATTCTTTTTGCGTTAAGCTGGCATCGGTATCGCCAGCTGCCTCTTGCAATACATTATTGGTTTGGTTTGATGCAGGGTCTTCTACCAAACCAATTTCGTTTTGTCCAAAAATAATATGGGATGCACTTTGTTTGGTGTTAAAAAATCCATTCGACATGGACCAAATAAAAACTAACAGTCCTGTGACTGACACTAAAAATGTCAGTAATAATATGAGCGCGGTACCATCCATTTGCTAACCTCTAAGAAAATAACTTTTAAAAAGTGAAATAATTTTTATATTGAGCAGAGTAGTAAAACCAATTAAAAGTTTAGAAAAAAATAATTATTTTTGACTAATCTGGCATAAACAATCTTAATACCTAAAAATCATCAAAATTGCCGCCACTATGGTTAATAAGGCAAAGCCACGCTGACTGATTTTTGCGGGGATTTTTTGACTGAACTGGCTGCCAATTAGCAAGCCGAGGACCGTACTTAACACAAAAGGAATGGCAATTTTCCATTGTAACGGTGCGGTTAAGTTGTAGCTCACAATACTCACAATTGAAACGATGCTCACCACCATTAATGAAGTGGCTATGATGGTTTGCATATTAAAATTACTCACTTTGCTCAAACTAGGCACAATCACAAATCCGCCACCAACACCTAGCAAGCCAGAAACAAATCCAGCTAGCATGCCTGTTACAACAAGTCTTCTCGTGCAAAGCGCGGTCCAATATAATCTGGATGTCACTTTGTTAATCATGCACGGCATATCCGGTAAATCTTGCTGGGTGGTTTGCACAGGGCTACTTTGACGCCACATATGCCAAGCCACATAAAGCATCACAGTAGCAAAAATTAGGCTGAGAATCTGACTAGGAGTACGCGCCGCCGCCCATACCCCCATAGGCGCAAATGCAACGCCAAAACTGGCAATGAGTAGTGCCGTTCTATATCGCACAGTGTTTTGGCACAAGCCTCGAATAGTACCAATCATGGCCGTCAACAATACCGCCAGTAAGGCGATTGGGGCTGCTTGTGGTAAGCTTAAATTTAAGCCAAGCATTAGCAAGGGAATTGCTAAAATTGAACCACCAGCGCCACTGAAAGCCAACACTAAGCCAATAGATAGACCAATAGCAATGCCCATTAGAGACCAATCCAAAGCGAATACGTATTCCATTAATCTAATTTGCGCCTTTACAGCGCGCAAGCCATTCGCGGCATTTTAACATGCCGTTCCAATATAGCCAAGGGAGGCCATATTTTTTAAGTAACCAAGCGGAGAATCTAGGTTTGGTAGAATCCCAATTAAAACTGGGTGCTAACTTCCCGCCAAAACCAAATTCCGCCAGAATAATTTTGCCTTTTTCAACCGTTAATGGGCAAGAGCCATAACCATCGTATTGTGTTGTTAAACTTAACCCTGCGCGATGTGCAATTAAATTTTCGGCAACTACTGCAGCCTGTTTGCGAGCAGCCGCGGCGGTTTTAGCATTGGGGCTAGAGCAACAATCGCCAAGGCTAAAGATATGGGGGTAGCGCACATGTTGTAATGTGGTTTGATGCACTGCAACCCAGCCATCATTATTGGCTAATGGACTATTTTTTATAAAATCGGGTGCTGATTGTGGTGGTACCACATGTAGCATATCAAAGTCTTTCGCAGCGCGTGTGATATTGCCTTGCGCGTCTTTTACTTCAAACCATGCCATTTTATTAGGCCCATCTACTTCTACTAATGTCGTGTTAAAACTTAATTGCGCATTGTAACGTTTCACATATTGCATTAGTGGCGCAACGTATTCTTTAATCCCAAATAGCACTGCCCCTGCACTGTTAAACTCCACTTTAATTTGATTCAGCACACCTTGCTTTTCCCAATGCGAGCAAGATAAATACATGGCTTTTTGGGGCGCACCCGCGCATTTAATTGGCATGGGCGGCTGCGTAAATAGCGCATTTCCGCTTTTTAGGTTTTGTACTAATTGCCAAGTGTATGGCGCTAAATCAAAGCGATAATTTGAAGTGACGCCGTTCTTACCTAAGGTTTCTTGCAAACCTTTAATGGTGTGCCAATCAATTTTTAAGCCCGCCGCAACGATTAAGTATTGATATCCAATCGCACCTAAACTATTGGTTTTAACGCGGTTAAGTTCAGGCTCAAATTGCGCGGCTGCGGTTTGCAACCAAGTCACGCCTTTGGGAATGCAATCCGCCATATTGCGAACTGTTTTGACCACATCAAATTCGCCTGCGCCCACTAATGTCCAAGCAGGTTGATAATAATGATGGGCTGCAGGCTCAATAATGGCAATATTCAATTGTTTGTTGCGCTTGATGAGGCTAGTTGCAACAGCGCATCCTGCCGCGCCGCCGCCAATAATGACTACATCGTAAGAATGAGATGCTAATTGCGTCATATTCATTGTGCTTTATTGATACGCGTACTTATGCATTTTTGGCTTTTAGAAAACGATATAAGCGCGTAACCAAGCATTTACTTTGCAGCCACTGCCTAAAAGCTTGAAACGGCGACTTTGGTGTTTGGTTAGTTTCACCTTGTGCTGATTTATATAAGCTACCGGCGCGATTGCCTGTGCGGCAAAAGCCTAATACTGGCTTGGCGGCCAGATTAAATGCGCTACTAAAATCAGCGATTTGATTGGGTTGAATATTGTTTGGTACAACAGGAATGTAGATGTAAGTCAAACCTAGGTTTTCAGCTGCTTTTTTAATTTGCTCGCTAGTGGGTTGCTCTGCGCCACCTTCAAAATCAGGCCTGTTATTAATAATCGTTTTAAAGCCAAGTTGTGCAATTTCGGCCATATCTTCTGGTTGAATCTGCGCCGTGGTACTAAATTCAGATGAGTGCTGGGTAATTTGAATAGTCATTGATATATCCTTTATTTGTCTGTTTTATTTTTTGCAAATTTCTTGATGCAAAACTTGCATCACGGCCATAGCCGATTGGCTGGAAATGCGATAAAAAATACTTTTGCCGTCTCTGCGTGTTGCCACTAATTCTGCCTCGCGCAACACAGTCAGTTGTTGTGATAGAGTGGGTTGGCGAATATCCAGCAGATTTTCTAGCTCACCCACTGATTTTTCGCCAAGTGATAATTGGCACAACAACATCAACCTATCCGCGTTCGCCATTACTTTCATCAACGCAGTGGCTTTGTCAGCAGATGCGCGCAGTGCGCTAAAATCTATTTCGTTTGCTAGTGTGCTATCCATTTTTTAAATGCCCAACAATTAATATTTAAATATTATATAAAAATATATATTATAATTCAATATAATTTTAAATTAATTTGGAGTGCATGATGTTTAAACAATTATTTGATTCTGAATCATCAACTTATACTTATTTAATTGTAGATGACAAATCGCAAGAGGCGTTGTTGATTGACCCTGTTGCTAGTCAACTCAATATTTATATGGAATTATTAGCATCTAGCAATCCGCAATTAAAATATGCGATTGAAACCCATGTGCATGCTGACCACATTACCGCTAGCGGGCAATTGCGTGAAAAGTTGGTGGTGCAAACAGGTGTGAGCGCGCTTTGCGGGGCGGAAAGCGCCGATATGCAGTTAAAAGATAACGATATTTTAATGATAGGCGCGCAACAAATTAAAGTGATTGCTACGCCCGGACACACCGCAGGCAGCGTTTCTTATTTGTGGAATGACCGCATTTTTACAGGCGATGCGCTATTAATTAACGGCTGTGGACGTACCGATTTTCAAGGTGGTGATGCAGGCGTTTTGTATGACAGCATCATGCAAAAGATATTTAGCTTACCTGATGAAACGTTGATTTATCCTGCACATGATTATCATGGCAAGCGTGTGAGCTGTGTAGGGCAAGAAAAAAGCATCAATGCGCGGTTAGCGAATCAAACTCGTGAGCAATTTATTGCGATGATGAATGCGCTAGATTTGCCTAAACCCAAAATGATTGATATTGCGGTGCCACTTAATCGCAAATGTGGAGTGACTGAAGAAACAATCATACAAGGCTAAACTATACAATGCTAAATTTAGCATCAAAAAAAGGGTTAAGTTACTGTGTTTAAGCAGTATTTAACCCTTTTTTATACCGAAAATATAAACTTATTGTTTTAACTGTGCATGCATCATGCAGCTAGCCGCCAATTGCGCTGCTGCCAGATTTACTGGCGCATCGGCTTCAACCGCTTCAACAGTTTCAACTGGTGCAGCAATAGCCGCAGT
>LNFM01011656.1_pt1 | contig 11864 bp, 12 predicted proteins | sample 596031 | NCBI WGS metagenome assembly LNFM01 (sample SAMN04254537, study PRJNA301005) | activated carbon metagenome | isolation source: dual media filters at the Ann Arbor, Michigan drinking water treatment plant | place: USA: Ann Arbor | reverse complement strand
TAAAAGATTGGCGTATCAAATTTCCCAAGAAATTCTACCCAGTCTGCAATTTCCTCGGGCTCAGCGATCGTTACCCGAAAGCCGACCTTTTTATTGTAGCGGCGAAAAATTGCAAGTGCATCAGTAAGTACTCTGAAACTTAATCGCGGCCGGAATTTGTCCATGGAAAAATAGAACGTTTTGATTTTTGGAATTTCGTTTAGGACGTGAAGAATGCTTTCTTCATTTTTTAGAAACCATCCATTTGAAGTTATTGACGTTTCTGCCAAACTATTTTTTTCAAAATTAATTAATTTAATACTTTCAAGGTTTAACGTAGGTTCTCCGCCAGTAAACATTATTTCGTTAAATTCATATTGCTCGATGGCAGAATTGATATTCAATATATCATTATTACTTAATGTTTCTTTTCGGTTTGGCCCTGAACTATTTATGCAATGACTGCAGCGCAAGTTGCAGTTTAGACCAGTTAAAATGTTTAGTTTGTAGGAAGTCTGAAAAGTCATTACAACCACCGGAGCAAAATGTGGACCCATTAAGACCACCCTGGATTTGCTCATCGCTGCGACCTAGAAACTATTACACGATTGACTAAAAGTAGTGCTTCGAAATAAGTAATCACGATAAGAGTATCCGACAAACTTAAGCGTTCAGCTTACTTTTTTGAAAGACTGTTAGCAGAAAAAATGGGGAGAGATTTTATGAAACTATCTGATATAAGAAGCATTCTGACCCTTTCGTTCTTTGGTTTTAGTCTGAGTAGCAAAGCTATGGACCAAGTTCAATTTCCAGCGCAAATCAATGCTGACTCTCCGAATGAAACTATCCAATTTGTAACAATAGATGAAAACGCGATTTCCCTCTTTTCATCGCAAGAGGAGTCGCGTTTATTTTTGGACTCTGCGCTACAAGGTGTAATGATTTTCAGTGGTCTAGCTACGCATCAGACGGCGGCACAATATGTTGTCGGATTGTCAGATTATCAGAAGATCCGATTGTACAATTCATTGACTTCAAAACTTTTGAAACGAAATATGGCTGCCAAAATCCCAATCGTCGGTTATTAATTTCGGAGACTTGCTCGAATTTCGCTTCATGCGCTTGATTTTGTAAGAAGAAAATAAGTCATAGCAAAAATGAAGGTATAGCCTACCAGATTTCAGACCCCGTTTTGCAGCAAATTGATTTGCTTGTTTGCACTTTGCGGATCTATGAATTCCATTCAGGGTTTGCTTTTTAGTTCATAATTTTGCTTTGTTACCCAGCCTTATCCGAAACCTTGCCCTGAGCTTGCTCGCGGATGTAGTCGGCAGACTTGTCGCTTGGCTTAATAATCACTTCGACTTCGGCTGGTTGACCTTTAAAAAGAAATGAGCCGAACTCTACTAATCCGACTGGCTTGTTCTTGAGGCGATCCGTAAAGTCCCGTGTCATTGCCACGTTAGTTCCTGGAAACTCGTGGGTGAATTTTTCGATTCGATGAACCAGGTCTACGCCAGTGCCTGTTGTATCAAAAGACTTCTGTACGACGCTGCCGCCGACCGCGTCGATTTTTACGACGTGCAAATCGACGACTATTCCTGTCGCATAGTGAAGCCCGATTCCGCATTCGAAGGGTACTCCGGACTTAATGCTTAGATCGCGCAGGAAAATTTTGAAGCTTGAAGCCACCGAGTAAAGCAAATCACATGAGTTATCGACTTCCTTATACAACCCAATATGGCCGAACGCCGAGTCTCCGGAATGACTTTCGCGCCAGGCACCGACCTTTAAAAGAATCTCAGTAAACCCGCGAAGGATAAGCGCGCGGATTGGAATGCCTTCGTAATACTTTCCGTGAAGTTCTGAACTCTTAATGATGTCATACGTTATTAAAGCTAAATCTTTTTTCAAAGGATAGTTTGCATCCCCATGATTCAGTACGGTCTTAATAAACGGCGGAGCCCAACATTCTAACTCTTTTCGCAGGCGCTCTTCGCTTTCGCGCAAAGTGGATGCAATATCGAGTGCTTTTTTTAGTTCGATGTTGGCCACTTCAAGCTGGGCGGTCTTTTCCCTATTCTCTTTTTCCAGAATATAGGTCTGAACAAGCTTTTCGATTCGATGCTCAAGTTCTTCTACATCCCAAGGTTTACGGATGTAATCAGAAATCTGCGCCTTGCGGACAGAGTCAATAACCAAATCCTCATCGCTGTAGCCAGTGACCAAAACTCTGATCGCATGCGGGTTGGTTTTCTTAACAATCTCTAGAAATGAAACTCCGTTCATTCCTGGCATTTTTTGATCTGAAAGAACGACCCACGGATTTAATAAAGAAATTTGATCGAGAGCCTTAAGCGGGCTATCAAATGTGTGAATAGTCCAATCGCTTGGAAGTGCGGCCTCTAGGACCGTCAAATTCATTGGTTCGTCGTCAACATAAAGCAAAACTGGCTTCATGCGGCCTCCGTAAACAACTGAATTTCAGAACGCTTCGGTAGTTCGATTACAAATTTTGTGCCTTGGCCAACTTCGGATTCGATTCGAATCGTGCCTTTGTGTCGTTCGATTTCTTTTTGCACGATATGAAGACCTAGGCCAGTTCCTTTGCCAACATCTTTCGTTGTAAAAAATGGATCAAAAATTCGTTCACGTACTTCCTTGGGAATTCCAGTTCCATTGTCACCGACTTCGATGCGAATCATGCCGGAAGTTAGCTCTTTCGCAGAAACATTAATTACGCCGCTAGACTCTTTGACTGCATCAATTGAATTTGAAATCAAATTCATAAAGACTTGATTAATTCCAACTTGGTGACACTCAATTGTGAGGTTTAGATCAATATCAATTTTTAATTCTACGGCAGAAGCGCTTAGCCGACTTTTCAAGATGGTTCGCACAGAATCAACCATCGATTTAATAGTGACTTCTTTGATTTTCGATTGATTGAGTCCCGTGAAGTTTCTAAGACTTCGAATAATTTCAACAGTAAGGCTAGTGCCTTCCTTGATGGCACCAAAAAGTTTTGCGACTATTTCTACTTCAGAGTCAGGAATAAATTTAGTTATTCTGCGTTCGAGGGGAATGATTGCCCCATTAACATAGTTAATTGAATTATTAATTTCGTGCGCAATCCCAGCGCTGAGTGTTCCGAGTGAGGCTAATCGGGCAGATTGAACAAGCTCTGCTTGCGATTTTTTAACTTGTTCGAGTGCCAATGTGAGATGTTCGGTTTGTTGTTTTACCTTCATTTCAAGGTTTTTTACTAAGTCATTTCGTTCAGAATATGTTTTTTCAATGTCTTGATTTACTGCAATCGCCAAAAAAATACACCGAAAACAGAAGCCACAGGCATTATCATCACACTTTCAATCATACCAGTAATGTGAAGGGCATCATTCATACCAGCAGCGGAAAAGAAGAAAATCGACACTAGACTGAAAACTCGATGTCGATCAAATTTCGCTTTCAAACCGTCCCTTAAGCTATTTATGAGAAAGCTAGCCAAACATATGAACGCGAAAGGAATTGGAATAGTAGTTCCTAGTTGAATTGTATCAGCATTTTTGCCAAAGATAATTAATGCTTGCCCTACGGCAAATGCAGCCGCAAAGCCATAGAACTCGATTTGCCCCAAGACGTTAAATCTTCTGAAGAAGTATATGTACGCTAGAGATGCTGTCCAAACCGCAATATCCGCAAGCTTGTGAGCGTGAATCATTGAGATCGGAATCCCTAAATTGTCCGCTGTTGTCATTCCGGCGTATATTGCGAACATGAGTGAACCAATCACTAAACTAAGGACGTACCTTCTTTGTACTCGTCCTGAAAAAATGAAACCAACGAATGCTGCTAAAACTATAAGTACACCTGCAGCAATAGTGTTGACCGTTACGTTGAAAAAACGACTCGCAGCCGCTAATTCTGCTGGTTTTGGAAAGTGGTTAAATCTTGCAAAATATTCGGAGTAAGTAATGACCTTCCATTCAATTGGATCCGTCATATTTAGCTGGGAACATGAAACTACTGGCGCATCATAGAACGATGTTGCCTGCGCAAATGTTGCATCTCCCGATGACATAATGAGCCGACCAGATTGCCGGATCTCATGCACCCCATGAATAACCTGAGGCAGTTGAATTTTTGATTTTTCAGTTGTGCAAATTGAATTAGGATCATTACTAATGGCAAGAAACTGCCAACCCAAATTCGTTTTGCGCCACTGGTCTACAACCTGCCAATGCTGACTGTTCCCAATGTCAGTTCCACCAACAATGAGGCTGATAAATCCTATTAAAAGTTTTGTTGCCCATTCAATCATTTATCTTTCAGGAAACTTTGGGCTGAACTTGTTTTACGCCAAGATTTTCAAACTCAAAGCCTGACTTTATCATGGCCTTCTCAAGGCACGTTGTAACGTAATCTAAGTCAGACTTAGTATGCGTCGCCATTACCGTAAATCTGAATCTTGCATTTTTTCTGCTGACTGCAGGGTACACAATAGGAATGCAAATGACTCCGTCTTCCAATAAGCTTTGGTACATTTCACCAAGTTTTTTTTCGTCCCCTACTACAACCGGGACGACTGCACTTTCGTGATTCTGGCTAACTGGATAGCCAATGCTTTCAAGATTTTTTAAAAAATGTTTAACGTTCGAACGCAAATTTTCGAGATGTGATTTATCTTCCAAAAAAAGATCAAGGGCTTTATCCACCGCAGCTACTGTCGACGGTGCCAAGCTTACCGAAAAAATGTGCGCACGACTAAACGATCTAATCCATTCAATTAACTCGCTAGAGCCGACAACAAAACCACCAATACCGCCACAAATTTTAGAAAATGTACCCATGATGATATCAACTTCGCGAAGCAAGTTGTGTTTTTCACAAATGCCCAAGCCGTTGTGGCCAACAACACCAAAACAATGGGCTTGATCAACCATGATGCGCGCGTTGTATTTTCGAGCAATCGCATAAATTTCATCAAGTTTTGCCGTATCTCCATCCATTGAAAAGACACCTTCTGTAATAACTAAGCATCCATTAAAATTCGAACGCTCGCGTTCAAGAATTGTCTCCAAATGTTTAACATCGTTATGCTTGAAGAATCTACTGGTCGCCTTTGACATTTGCATTCCATCTTGGATCGATGCGTGGCACAGAGCATCTGCAATCACTAAATCATTGCCGGTTGTAATGGATCCAATTATTCCAATGTTGGCTGCATAGCCGGAATTGAATAATAGGCCTGCCTCTTTCTTATGAACACGTGCTAACCTATCACATAGTGCAACATGAAGATCTGAAGTTCCAGTTGTAACGGGTGACCCAGTTGATCCGAATCCATACCTATCAATCGCAGATTTAGCGGCAGCCATTACGCTCGGATGTGCACCCAAGCCAAGATAGTCATTTGAGCCCATTACAATGTAATCTTTTCGGTTATTTTTTCTTACTCGAGCCATGTTCACACGGGAACCCATAGAGGCTTCTCTTACATTCTTATAGCCATACTTCTTACTTTGCTCCCATTCAGATCTAAAAATTTCAAATTTTCTGATTCGATCGAATAAATCTACGTTTAAGTATTCTGTTTCTAAAAAGTGAGCCAGTGAAAAACGATCGGAGCTAAATTCTTCATTTTGTCCACTATCCAAGGCGCTAAAATCGAGTTCCAAAAACTTCGAAATTGCACCATTGACCGGAATTTTTAAATCTACTGTTGAGAAAGCTGCATCTACTTCTTTCGATGGGCTGATTTCTAAGAATCTACGAAATACTATCCTACCGAGACCGTATTCAAATCCTTCAGTCGTGAGCTTAGCGGCAGTTGCGATTTCTCCAGCTTGAACAAGCTTTTCACTCTCAACAAAATCGATTACATTTCCGCGAATTCCAGTTTGCGAACAGTCCTTCACTTTAATTCTGAGTTGGATGCCAGTTGGAAAGTCTACGAACAAAACAAGATCAATCGATTCTTTAACCTTATAACGTTTAGCTCGAATTTGGTGGTCTAATTTGCTCATGTGAATCCCCCGCTTGTCTCATCGGAAGAAAGCGGACCGTCAAAACCGTCGAAGGACTAGTTTTCAGCGCTGTGTATCAAATGACATATCTTATCACTCAAGAATCAAAACCAAAGTCCTGCCAGGCTAACCCCCTACCAGCAAACAAGCTGCTTGGTCTGCGCAGAGATTTGAAATTTCGCGTGCGGTTTGAAATTGCGAATTCGGGCTTTTACTTTTTCATAGCCGCTAGAATTTCCATCTGTGTTTTCTGTCCAATACTGCAAAGCCTTTTCTGGTGACCAATCGCAGAATTGCATAAGTGTCATTGCAGATACCAAACCCGATGCGTGCCAGCCGTTCCAGCAGTGCATGTACAGCGGGGATTCTGTTTTTCCTGTCACGGCGTCGAAAATAACCGACAGAATTTTTTCTTCGTTGGCTTCGTTGAAGGCTGCCATTTGTGCGTACTTTACGACATTCGAAGATTTTCTTTTTTCGGCGAACACATTCCCAGAAACGTCTTCGTTTGCAAAGCTTTGGCAGCTGGCTGATTTTTGTGCCCCGCTGAAATTGGTTTCATATAAGTACACGGCTCCGGCAAATCCTTCCTGACAAAGATTTTTCAATCCGTGATTTGGCATTGGATTCATATTGTTTCTTTTTTCAATTTTGTTGTACTTGTTATTCGCGCCCCCTCGGTAGAGCACTCCGCGGAGGACTTCACGAAAGTTTCTAGCACCGTAAAGTGAATCGTGGTTTTCACCAACGTTATCCACAAGTTTCTGGTTCGGGCCTTGGAATTGAAACCTATTTTGGTAAAAGCGAACCTGATCACTTAACTGCACACCGTTTTCTGACTGTTCAGAAATTTGTGCCCCTTGAGTTTCCGGCTGAGGTTTCACAATGTTATCGTGCACTGGCGCGACTGGAGCTTGCTGTTCTTGAGAAAGCCTAGAAACACTTCCGTCTACAACAACAGCCTTTGCTTGGCATGCCGTTGAACTGACTGCGATCAATCCAGAAACTAAGATCGCAACTATCTGATTCTGAATCTTCTTTTTATTCATCCTCAGATTGCATCGACGTTTGGCCCCGTCATCAAATCAGGAATCATTCAGGAGCCGTAAACCAAACCTTAGGCCAGCTTAGAAAGGCCACAAAGAAGTCTGAAAAGACCTTTAATGTAGTATGGAAAGAAAAGCTCTAGGAAAGTTAAAAACCTATAGCTGCTTCTAGGAGGCCCATAGACGTGGGAAGTTCAAAACAATAATTTCAAGTTTACAAAAGAGCACTATTAATGTACAATTTAGTAAATTTATGAAAGCACTCGATCTTAATAACATTTTTCATCACAAAGACTATCGTAGCTACATGGCGCATCGGCTGGCTTCTGAAGGCAAGCGCGGACAAGTGTCCAGAGCCGCCGAGAGTCTTGGGGTGCAACCATCTTTTATTTCACGTGTGCTTAATTCTGAAATTCATTTAACAAATGATCACGCCTTTAAACTCAGTGGATTTTGGGGCCTTGATAGTTTTGAATCCGAATATTTTTTGAAAATTGTGGAATGGGCGCGTGCCAGTCAAATTGAATACAGAAATTTTTTAGAGTCTCAAATCAACGAAATTAGATCCAATAATTTAGATGTCGGCAAACGGTCTGGGCGATCGGCAATGACGTTTGAGGGGCAATCTGCGATCTATTTTAGTTCATGGGTTTATGGTGCCATTCACTTTCTAACTGCGATCCCACAGTTCCAAACCGCAGCCAGCATCGCAAAAAAACTCAGTCTCGATCCCGACCTTGTGGATTCAGTTCTTCGAACACTAAAAGAGATGAACTTTATAAAACAAGTGGCAAACCGTTGGGAATATGTCGGCGGCGAATTTCATTTACCGAAGGGTTCGCCCCTGGCCGTGCAGAACAACTTCAACTGGAGAACTCGCGCGATCACCCAATCTCAGTCACCGAATTCCGAAGGTATTCACTACACACATGTGTATTCCATCAGTAAAAAAGATCTGGAAATGATCCGGTCAAAAATTCTAGATTTCATCGCAGAAGTGAACCGGCTTTCTGGGCCATCAAAATCTGAAGAACAAGCGATCTTGAATGTCGATTTTTTCAAATCGGGATTGTGAAATAAATTACAACCAAACTGCTATTTCGTACTGCCGCAGAGTATTCCGTTTTCATTTTACTGACTTAAACTGAGGTCAAAAACTGTTCTAGATTTTGAATGGATGGTCACAATTTGCGTCCATCGAAGTCAGAGTGTCTCAGCTTGAGACACTGCTGGGCAATGAGCAACTCCTAGAGTGGCACAAAAGTTGATATTCTAATTCATGATGAAAAATATTAAATTGAATAAAATGATCCTACTTTTGATGATATCCGCAAGCACCATCACGTTTTCCGCGCAAGAAGCCAAAACGAGTGACCTGGCTTCTCATCAAAATGCTAACCAAGTTCACATGGAGCCTCCACCTCAAAATCCAACTCCTTTCGTTAATCCCTTTGCGCCCGCTGCACCAGCTGGCTTACCCGGATTTGTAGAATGCAAGGGCCCCGGTGGATCTTCGGGTGGTTAGGGATCTGGCTGCAGCTCTGCAAATAAAGCCTTACATATCACGATGCAACTGGCTCGCGAATCGAATGATTCGAGCTTGGTGCAAATCTTGCGACAGGTAAAAATTCAGCACCAACCCGTTGGCTTTATTGAAATGAGTGCAATGGAGTTTGGACAACAGCGGCAAGACGTCAATGCAAATGTATTGAAATTAAATCTGCAAGACTTGCGATTGATTCACTTCAGCGTTGCCGACTGGATCTCAATGCTCATAGCTGAACTACATCAGCAGAACATTATTGAAAGACAACAAGCGATCCAATTAAATCAAGAGCTCAATAACGTCTTACGTTCTTTTAACTTATAGTTTCCATCCTTGCGAGCGCGCCTCTAACATACTCATAAAACGGACTCATTGAAAGCTTCACCAGCTCCAAAATCCACTCGTCTTCACAAAATCAAAATATCATGATGGAACAAACTTAGACGAAGTAATTTAAGGAGCTCAAATGTTCGAATGGATCACCTGGGAAAATCCAGTTGCAATATGGTGGATCGCACTTTCGACTGCAGGTGTGTTCAATATCTTACTTTGGACGTGGACGAAGGTTTACAAGTATCGGACTCATTCGGTTCGTAACTTTTCAAAACTTTGGAATTTGAACGAAAATATTATTTGGTTTTCAGCACTATACACGTTTGTCTGTGCCTTTAGATCCTGGCTTCCACGGGCTGACGTGCAAAGAATTTGTCTTTGGGACACTTGGTTTTCAAGCGTCATGCTCGGAAGGACTATCGCAACAGTCGCAGAGCTTGCTTTCGTAGCGCAGTGGATGATCGTTCTTAAGTTTTATGGAAAAGAAACAAACTCCCCGATCACAAAAATCATTGCGATTTCGATTTTACCAATCATCACCGTTGCAGAAATTTGTTCTTGGTATGCCGTCGTTCGAACTCACTACATCGGGAATGTCATCGAGGAATCACTTTGGGCCGTGACTTACGCTTTGATCGGTATCGCCATTTGCTTTTTGGTTCCTAAATTAAAGGGTGCACTGAAGTTAGCTGCTACGTTTGCAATTGTTGGCTGCTGCCTTTACGTTGCCTTTATGGTTTTAGTCGACGTGCCGATGTACATCGAGCGCTGGCAGGCCGACATCGCGTCGCAAAAAGAATATTTAAATCTGTGGACTGGTTTGGTCGACCTCAACACAAGATGGCACGTCACCTACAGCATTGATGACTGGAAAACTGAAATTCCATGGCAAACGCTGTATTTCACGTTTGCCGTCTTAGTGAGTATTGCACTTTGCTACGTACCGCTGAGCACTTCGACGGCCTCACGGTACTTGAAGCAAAAAAACTAGCGCATCACGCAGCTAACTTTTCCCTTTTCAACGACGAACTGAAGCGGAGCCGAGTGAACTGCAGGAACTACGGCTTCAACCGTAATGTCATAAAGGTCGCGGATTCCTTGGTCGATAGACTGGATCCCTGTGAGCTGAATAGTGTAGAAAGTGTCTCCCACTTCTTGATAGTCGTATCGAACAACTGTCGGAGCCGTTTGTTCGATATCAAACGTGTGTCCGCATGCATCTTGTATCGCTTGGACAACGATGGCTTGCTGAACAGGATTAAGATCTGATTTTGCAATAACTGATGCTTGAGCCGAGAAAGAAACGCCAAGAACTAGAGCCATAAGTGTAGTCTTCATACAAATCTCCTTTATAGTGGGTCCATTTAATTTTAAGAACCCAACCTGGATATCACACAACCATATTTTAAAAGGTCAGGATTATGTCAATTCGTGATCTTAAATGGGAGAACCAATATAGGCGTTTGGACAAAAAAAGAGGAGCTTGAGGCTCCTCTTTTTTGCATTTTTTACGCTTTAAAATTCGTGAAATTACTTACGAGTAACAGTCGCGATGTGAACCATTGTCCAAGAATCTTTGTAAACGATTTGGTCTTGGCAATTACGATCTACTTTTTCGCCAGTTTCATCATTCACTCGGCAAAGCTTGCTTCGCTTCATGTCAACAACCTGGATTGCTTGCTTCACTTTTTGAACAGTTAAAGAAAGCTTTTCTTTTGCGAACTTTACTGGAACTTTTGTGAATGGATGCTTCCAAGATGGGTAAACAGCTTTCAAAGATGCAACTTCGTCTGCAGAAAAATCAGAAGTTCTTAGCAAAACTGAAGTCCACTGACCTGCAAAACCATCATCAGAAAATGCGGAATCAGAAAATTTGATGTTAGCGCGAATGACTTCTTCGCTTTCTAGAACGATTGTTTCAGTGCAATCATTTGAAGCTTCACCGTATGGGTTGCAGCCTGGAACTGGACGCTCTTCAGTGCGAGTCGGAATTAATGCGTATTCAGCATCTGCCAACTTGATGTTGTAAGCTGATGAGCTCAAAACAACTTGGTTTGAATAATTAACTTGTGCGTTTACAGTAACTGATGCGATCGCAATCAGGGTTACTAATAGTGCTTTCATGTGGTCTCCTCTTGTTTCAAACGGGAAAATCCCATTTATTTTTTAAGTAAATCAAAGTTCTTTTGCCGGAGCAACTCGCCCTGCTTTCATGACTTGTTGCTGAGTGAGAGTCAAAGATCAATCCAAAATTACATCCTAACGAAACAATTAAAAACTATTGAAGCCCCGCATCCATTCTTGCTACTTGAATAGGCTGAATTATCGAAAAAATTCTCATTTGTGTCAAATTCAAGTCAAAAAAATTATTATGTTAACTTAAGGTGATCACTCATTTTGTCAAGAACCCACAATGGATCATCCAAAACTAAATCGTGTCCGGCGCTGTGATTAACGTAGTACTTCGCGCCGCAAAATTCCGCCATAGTGATCGTACACAAATAGGAAACGAGCTCATCTTTCTCAGATGTTAGAAAAGTGATGTTGGCGCCACTTTTAGCGTGGATTCGAATTCTGCCGGCTAGAATCAATTGTCGAAAGAAATTAAAAAGCGAAGTTGAATTCGATTTTGCGATTTCCAAGAATTTTGAGTGAGTTGTCTTATTCGTACCATGAAAATGAGACGTCATTTCCAAAATGAGTTTTTCGCGTAAACCAAAATCAGGTGTCCATAGACTTCGAATCAGTCGTCCGTAGTTGAGTGGGCGCAGTCTTTGAAATGGGCTTGAAAATTGTGACAAACTTGAATTCACAACAAAAGCCCTATCAATATCTAATGGAAACAATTCCGCCCATTTCAGCACGATCATTCCACCTAATGAAATTCCTAAGAGCACAGTAGCCGTGTCGGCAGAATTTTTAGAACGGGACTCT
>LNFM01016840.1_pt1 | contig 11865 bp, 11 predicted proteins | sample 596031 | NCBI WGS metagenome assembly LNFM01 (sample SAMN04254537, study PRJNA301005) | activated carbon metagenome | isolation source: dual media filters at the Ann Arbor, Michigan drinking water treatment plant | place: USA: Ann Arbor | reverse complement strand
GGGTGCAGATGGCCGGCCAGCACGTGGCGGCCCGCCACGCGCTGCGGGTGATGGCACAGCGCCAGATCGGCGAACAGCCACGGCTCCTGCTCGACACGCAGATCGAGCAGCGGCGGCGGTGCCCCGGCGTGGCGGTCATGGTTGCCTTCGACCAGCACCATGTCGATCAGCGGATGGCGCGCACGCCATACCCGCAGGGCAGCGAGCGTGTCGCGCGCATGCGCCTCACGCGCGTGGAACAGGTCGCCGAGGAAGACCACCGAGGTGGCGCCGGTGCGTTCCAGCAACCGTTCCAGCCGCTGCAGGTTGTCGGTGGTGGTGCCCTGCGGCACCGGCACGCCGCGCGCGCGAAAGGTGGCGGCCTTGCCGAAGTGAACATCGGCCACGACCAGCGCGCGCGCCGCCGGCAGCAGCAGGGCACGATCGGCCAGCAGTTGCACCTGCACCGGGGCGGCGCCTTCGGCCGCGGGCAGCGCGATGTCCAGCTGGTTTGGCGGCGGAGCAGCGTTGATCATGGCGCGCCTGCGATCATGTCGCTCACCGATCACGGCAGCGACGCGATCGTGTAGCCGCGCGCGCGCAGGCCATCGAGCAGGCCGGTCGGTCCGAAGAAATGCAGCGTGCCGACCGCCACCACGTGCAGCCGGCCACTCTTGGCAAAGCGGTCGATCGCCACCAGCATCGCCTCGTGGCGCCCGTCGATCACCTGCTCGGTGATCCAGCGTTCGCCGGCGTTGGGCGACTGGCGCATCGTCATCAGTCGCTGGCGCATCGCCACCGCGTCCGACGTCTGCCAGGCCTCGACCAACTTGCGGATCTCTCTCTCGCCGGCGCCGCTTTCGACGCTGGCCAGTGCCTGGTCGAGATAGGCGAGTTGCAGGTCGGCCGGAGCGGAGTCGAACAGCGCGAGTTGCTTTTCCACGCTCTCGATCTCGACGATCGGAATGCCGGCGCTGCGCGCCAGCGTGAACAGCTGCGCCTCGGTCGACAGTGCCGGGCTGAAGCCGAGCCGGCTGGCTTCGAGCACCACGAGGTTGTTGGCGAGCGCCCAGGGCTTCAGTCGCCACACCGCATCGGCCGCCAGACCGTAGCGCGGCAGCACGCGTTCGATGCGCTCGCGCAGCGCGGCCGGCAGCGACTTGTCTAGACCGGGTGCACCGGCAGCGATGAATGCGTAGCGCTGCAACGCGGCCAGCGTGCGCTGCGCATCGAAGACATCGGCTTCGACGGCGATCGCGGCGGCGGCGCTCACGCGCGCGGTCTGCGCCGGCGTCAGTTCGGTCTGGCCGCTGCGCCCGACATGGATCGTGCCGAGCAGCAGCACCCGAGCATCGCCCCGGGTCGCCTCCCACATGAACCCGCGGGTCGGTGACGAGGTTGCGGACTGGGCGAGTGCCGGCAGCGCGCATACGGCCGACAACAGCAGGGCGAGGAGTCGGGCAGCGAGCGATAGCATGAAGGGGCGAGGCAGTGAAGAATCGGCGTGGAAGGTGCGCCGATTCTATGCGGCACCCCACAGGCGGCCCGGTCGGGAGGACGCTAGCGCGCTTGAATGACAACCGCGGCGCGAGACGCCGTCTCAGCGCTGCGCGCGCGCCAACGCCGCGGTACGCAAGCGCGTCATCAACGCACCGGCCAGCGCCACCCCGGCAACATCGGCCAGCCAGTCGGCGACTTCGACGTCGCGCCCCGGATTGAGCAGTTGCGCCAGTTCGTCGGTGCCGGCAACCATCGCGCAGACGATGAATACCGCCCAGAAGCGCCGTCCGGCGAACGCGACCCAGGCCAGTGAGCCGAGCACGAAGAACAACAGCATGTGCACCGGCTTGTCCCACGGCGCTGCAATCGCGCCGACCGCGTAGGGCTGCGCTCCGTGATAGAAAAGATTGGCGATGATGAACAGCACCAGCGCCGCGGCCCAGGCCCGCTCGCGCGGGCTCGGTGCGACCGCAATGCGCACGATGCGCGAAAGGACGTGGCGGCCGAACATCAACGCGACCCGCAAGCGGCCGGTCGTGGCGGAACGCGGTGAGATCCGGTCAGCCGCCCGGCGCGACGCTCACCCCGCATGCCGATGCGCCGGCACTCAGGCCTGTGCCGTGGCGTCGCCGTGGCGCGCAGCACCGGCACCCAGATGGGCGGAGGCGAGCGCCTGCAGCGGCTTGCCAAAACGCAGCACGCCGACTTCATCCTCGTCGCGCCGGGCGTCGTAGCCGCGCGCACGCATCAGGGTGCCCATCTCGTCGTTTTCGCTGAGCACATAGCCGACGATCTCGCTGATGCCGCGGTCACGCGCGCAGCTTTCGAGCGCATTCATCAGCGCGTGCCCGAGTGCGCGACCTTGCCAGGCGTCTTCGATCACCACGCCGAACTCGCAGGTGCTGCCGTCGGGGTTGCGGGTGTAGCGGGCGATCCCGCGAATCTCACCGTCCGGATGCTCGGCGTTGGCGTCGATCGCCACGAACGCCATCTCGCGGTCGTAGTCGATCTGCGTGTAGCGCACCAGGCGCTCCATCGTCAGTTCTCGCAGCGGCGCATGAAAGCGCATGTACATCGTCTTCTGCGACAGGCGGGAGATGAAGCGGCGCTCGGCCTCGAGATCTTCGGGCCGAATCGGCCGCAGCAGCACCGTCTCGCCCGTCTTCAGCCGCGTGGCCCGCGCCAGCCGCTTTGGGTACGGGTGGATCGCCAGGTGCGAATACGTGGCATCCGGCGCAAGCGGGCCATCGCCCAGCAGTACGCGCGCGTCGAGCGCGATCACGCCATGCTCGTCGGCCAGCAGCGGGTTGATGTCCAGTTCGTGGATGCAGGGGATCTCGCAGGCCAGATCGGAGATCTTGAGCAGGGTATCCACCAGCGCGTCGAGGTCGATCGCGGGCAGGCCGCGGAAGCTGTCAAGCAATTGGGCCACGCGCGTGCGCGAGATCATCTCGAGCGCGAGAAAACGGTTCAGCGGCGGCAACGCCACCGCGTTGTCGCGGAACACCTCGACCGCGATGCCGCCCATGCCGAAGGTGATCACCGGGCCGAAGGTGGCGTCATGCGCCAGGCCGACGATCAACTCGCGACCGTGCGGCCGGCGGATCATCTGCTGCACGTTGACGCCGATGAACCTGGCACCGGGGGCGCGTTCCGCCACCCGCCCGGCAATCGTGTCGAAGCCGTGGCGAACGTCGTCGGCCGACTGCAGCGACAGCAGCACCCCACCCACCTCGCTCTTGTGCAGGATGCCCTGAGCGACGACCTTGAGCACGATCGGATAGCCGATCTCGTCGGCCAGCGCCACGGCCTCGTCGGCGTTGGTGGCAATTGCGGTGCGCGCCGACGGAATGCCCATCAGCTTGAGCAACTGCTTTGACTCGTGCTCGTCGAGCACGGAACGCCCGGCCAGCACCCCGGCCACGTCGGTATCGAAGGAATCGACCTGCGGGGGCGGCGTCTGCAATCGCAGTTCGCGATTGCGCACGAAGCGCGAAAGGTAAGAAAACGACTGCACGCCACGCTCGGGGCTGATCAGCGCCGGCACCCCGGCGGCCTTCATCAGGTTGCGGCCCTTGACCGCATCGGCCTCGCCGAGGAACACGGTGACCACCGGCTTGTCGGCCGCCTTGATCACCGGCAGCAGCGCCTGCGCGGTCTCCTCGGAACCGAGGCAAATGGTCGGCGTGAACAGCAGCAGCACGCCGTCATTGGCCGGATCGCCGAGCAGGACCTTCATCGCCTCGGCCAGGCGACTCGCATCGGCGTCGCCGATGATGTCCACCGGATTGCCTTTGGACCAGGTGACCGGAAGCGTCTCGCCGAGTTTGTCCAGCGTCTCGGGCGACAGCTTGGCCAACGTCACATCGGCATCCACGGTGGCATCGGCCGCCAGCACGCCCGGTCCGCCGCCGTTGGTCAGGATGGCGAGACGATTGCCCGGCAGGCCGCGCGGCAGGCGGCCGGTAGCCAGTGCCTCGGCCGCGGCGAACATCTGGTTGAACGCATCCACGCGAATCGCGCCACCGCGCTTGAGCGCGATGTCGAACACCGCGTCGTTGCCGACCAGCGCGCCGGTATGGCTCATGGCCGCCTTCTGCCCGGTCATGTGGCGACCGACCTTGAGCACCACCACGGGCTTGACGGAGGCCGCCGCGCGGATGCTGCTCATGAAGGCGCGCGCGTCGTGCACACCCTCGATGTACAGCACGATGGAGCGGGTGGCCGGATCGAGCGCCAGATAATCGAGGATCTCCGAGAACTCCACATCGGAGCCGCCGCCGGTGGACACCACCGACGAGAAGCCGAAGCCGGCGGTCCACGCATAGTCGAGCAAGGCGGCGACCACGGCGCCCGACTGCGATACCAGAGCCACCGAACCGGGGCGAGCCGGCGTGCGCGAGAACGTCGCGTTCAGGCCGATCTCCGGCCGCATGATGCCCAGGCAATTGGGGCCGAACAGGCGAATGCCGAGTCCGCGCGCACGCGCCAGCGACAGTTCCTGCAGGCGCTTGCCCTCCGGACCAACCTCGGCGAATCCGGCCGACAGCACCAGCACCGAGCGGATGCCGCGCGCGCCGGCGTCGTCGATCAGGCGCGGGACCGTGCGGGCCGGGGTGACGATCACCGCCAGTTCCGGCGCGGTGGGCAGCGTCGCCAGCGACGGGTAGCACTTCAAGCCACGCACCTGCGCGTGCTTGGGGTTGACCGGATAGACGGTGCCCTTGAAGCCGCCGTCCATGATGTTGGCGAAGACGTGGGCGCCCAGCGCATCGGCGCGCTCGGTGGCGCCGACCAGGGCGATCGATCGTGGCGCCAGCGCGCCCCTGAGGTAATGCGACGTAAACATGCTTCCTCGACTGTGCTCCCACCGGGTGACGGCAGGAACGCGTGACGTTGTCGCGGCACCGGGTTGTCCGGGCTTGGCGATCAGGACTGAACGTGCGAGGCGATGATCCGCAGCTACCGCGCGCCTTTGACGCAGCGCAACAGTAGCGAGCTACGGGCATCACTGCAACGTGCCGATCCTCTAATAACGCCGGTTGACCCGAGTCAATCGGGCGATGAGCGCGGCGACCTACCCTCTATTCAGCAGGGCCATTGCCCGGCTTAGGTGGAGTGCGTCATGAGCGTGCCCGTGCCAGGAACGGTCGACCAGCGAGCAGCGATTCTTGCCCAGTTGCCGGCGCGCCTGCGACAACGCCGTGAGGAACTGGCGGCCGCGCTGAGCACCCGGCTGCACCACGATGGGCAGGAAGAGCACGTCGAAGCCGGCCTACCGCGTCGGGCTGAGGAAACCGATGACGATGCCGCCGCCGAAACCCAGCGCGAACGCGACCTGACCGATCTCGCCCGCATGACCAGCGAACTGGGGCAGCTCGATGCGGTGCTGCTGCGCGCCGCCGCGGGTGAACTGGGAGACTGCACCGACTGCGGCGACCCGATAGATGCCGCTCGCCTGAACGTCAACCCAGCCGCCCTGCGCTGTGCCGAGTGCCAGCAGTTGATCGAGCGACGCCAGGCGCGCTCACGCCTGCTCGGCACCTGATCGCCGCCTGCAGCGGACCCGCCATGACACTGGACCACGCCGTCATCTGGATCGACGCGCACCTTGCCCGCGTGGTCCACTTCAACCCGCGCGACGCCGAATCGCTGGTGATCGCCCGCGGCGCCTGCCCGCAGGATGCGTGGTTCGACACCATTTCGTCCTCTGCCGCCGACGCCGAGGAGATCCTGGTTGCAAGCCCGGACGACACCGGGGTCGCCTTGGCCGCCTGGGTGCAACGTGTCACGCCCGCCCAGCGCGCCCGGATCTTCGACGTGCAACGCGTTCAACCGATGGTTGCCGATCGCCTGCTGACGCATGCGCGACGCTACTTCGAGCAGGTCGACCGCCCGCATCACCTCGACTCGGCCAGCGCATCCGCCTGAGCCGACCCACAACGACGACCTGGAGACCGCCGCATGGATGCGCTGAAACTGTTGTTCACCTCGGACGTGGGACTGATGTCCCTCGGCGTGATCGCCTTCACCATCTTCATCGGCCTGTGGTTCTCGCGCTGGTTCTCGAAAAAGATCGCCGAGAGCGAAGCCGAGCGTTCACGCTGAGCCACCGCGTGGGTACAGCTGCGTTGGGCAGATCGCGCCGCCTGTCGCCCCTCAGTACTTGATCGAACAACCGTAGGCCGTGGTGCTCGCCGCCGTGAGCGGCTTGCCAGCGCGCGCTTCAGTGAACGCCTGCACGACGAAGTTGTTGGCGGTCTTGATGTCGGCCGCGTTCGCCGAGCGCTTGTCGTCGATCGCGCCGGCATAGACCAGCGTGCCGCTCGGGTCGACGATGTACATGTGCGGCGTCACACGCGCCCCATAGGCACGGCCGGTCTTGCCCTCGACATCGAGCATCACCGCGGTCGGTGCAGCGCCCTGCTCCTTCATCCAAGCCGCCAGCGCGGCCGGTGCCATGTACTCGCTGTGGCCGGCATGGGTGGAGTTGATCACCAGCCAGGCCACATTGTCCGCAGCGAAGCGCTTCTGCAGCGACTGCATGTTGCCGCTGCCGTAATGCTTGACCACGAACGGGCAGTGCGGGTTGTTCCACTCCAGCACCACATAGCGGCCACGAAAGTCAGCCAGGCTGACGGGCTTGCCATCGACTGCCGTCAGGGTAAATGCCGGCGCCGGCTGCCCCGGCAGCGCCTGGGCCTGGGCGCCGGCGGCGCCAAGGCCCAAGGTGGCGGCCAGCGCAAGGGCGCCAAGGGCGGACCGGGCGGTGGTGGTGAGGGATTGCTTCATCATCATCGTCATCCTGTGCAGGTGCGGGGGTGAATCGGACGAAACTACAACTGGTCGATTGCCTGCAGCATCTTGCCTTCGGTCAGCAGTTCGGGCAGCACCCGCGCCTGGCCCTTGCTGTCGTACAGCACGTAAAGGGGCACGCCGTTGCGCTTGAAGCGCGCCAACTCGCGCGTGATTTCCTCGTCGCGATTGGTCCAGTCGGCGCGCAGCCGCACCACGCCCTTCTGCTCGAATGCGCGCGTCACCGCGTCGTTGTTCAGCACCAGGCGCTTGTTGGCCTGGCAGGTCACGCACCAGGCCGCGGTGAAGTCGACGAACACCGGCGTACCGGACGCCAGCAGGCGGTCGTTCTCGGCCTTCGACCAGTTGCCCCAGCCGGCCGCCTGGACCTTGCTGCCTACCCCGGCGTTGGCCTGCGCCGTGCCGCTGGCCTCGATTCCGGTTGCGCTCAGCACTGCGTACGCAGACAAGCCCGCGGTGACCAGCGCCAGCCAACGGAAGCCCCGTGCGCCGCGCTGCCCCACCCCCAGGGCCCAGCCCGCCATGCCCAGCAGCACCAGCGCCGCCAGCGCGAGGCCGACGCTGTTGGCATCGACCTGCTGCGCCAGCACCCACAGCAGCCAGGCGGCGGTGGCGAACATCGGAAACGCCATCGCCTGTTTGAAGCGCTCCATCCACGCGCCTGGGCGCGGCAGCCGCGCCAACAGCGCCGGAAACAGCGTCAGCAGCAGGTACGGCGTCGCCATGCCGAGACCGAGCACCGCGAACACGGTCAGCGCCAGCGGTGCCGGCTGGGTGGCGGCAAAACCCAGCGCCGCGCCCATGAACGGCGCGGTGCAGGGTGCGGCCACCACTACCGCCAGCACGCCGGTCCAGAAACTGCCCGACACGCGATCGCTCTGCAGGCGCTGCGCCAGGTGGCTGCTGGCGACACTCCCACCGAACGTGAACTCGAACGCACCCAGCAGATTCATGCCGATCACGAAGAACAGCAGCGCCAGTGCCGCCACCACCCACGGCGTTTGCAGCTGAAAGCCCCACCCAAGCTCGGCGCCCCCGGCACGCAATGCCACCAGCAGCCCGGCCAGCAGGACGAAGCTGACCACCACTCCGCCTGCAAACACCAGCCCATGGGTGCGCAGCGACGCATGCGGCCGATGGTCTGTTCCACCGACGCGCTGGTGCTGCATCAGCGATAGAAGCTTGAGCGACAGCACCGGGAACACGCAGGGCATCAAATTGAGGATCAACCCGCCAATGAACGCGCCGATCAGCGCACCCACCAGGCCGATCGACACCGGCTCGTCGGCATAGCTGATGCTCGCGACCGGTGCTGCACCGGCCACCGTTGCGACTGGCCCTGCCACCAGCGGCAGATCGACCACCCCGGCCCAGCCGCCCCGGTCGGCTCGCGCCGGTCCGCCGTTGACCACCAGCACGCCATTGAGCGCGGTGAACTCCGGTGCCACCGGCTGCATCGCGGTCAGGTAAAGCTCGGCCTTGCCGTCGCGCTGCTGCAGCACCTGCGGCGCCGCCGCCTCGAGACGTCCGTCCTGCAACGGGAAGAACTGCACGTCAGCCACCGCAGCCTGAGGGGCGAACGTCAGGCGGATGCGGTTGTCCTCGATCGCGGCGTTGCCACCCGCGAGCGCGACGGGTTGCGGGATCAACTGGCGTGTACCGGCAAACAACGCGGCAAAGTTCGACGGCGGTGCGCTATCGCGCACCGGCAAGGCGAGCTTCAGATCTGCGCCGCCGGGAATGCAGACATCGCTGCAGATCAGCCAATCGGCACGTGCGGCCAGGTCGACCGTCTGCCCGACCGTCAGGCCGGGCGGTGGCGTCAGGCGCACCGGCAGCAACACCTCGCCTTCATAGCCGAAGTTCATCAATGGGCCGACCGGCAGCCGCTTGGGTACCGGCCACTCGATCGCGCCGGCGGTCCAGCCGTCAGGCAAGGTCCACTTGATCTGTGTGGGCAGCCCCGAGTCGCCCGGCACTTGCCAATACGTATGCCAGTGGAGGTCGTGCTTGATGCGCAGGCCCGCTTGCAGCGGCTGGCCCGGCACCACGGCCTGGGTGGCCGCCACCAGTTCGGCCTCCGCGTGGTCCACCTTGACCGGCTGCGCGTCCGTAGCGGTCAGCGGCGCGAGTACAGAAAGCGCCGCAAGTCCGGTCAGGACGGCTGCGCGACGCCATAGGTTGTTCCAGGAAGTCATGAAGCCTTTGTCCTCGTGCATGCGGTCAGGTTCCCACGGGCCACCATGTCCTCGGAGAACCCTTGCCTCCGGTCTGCCATCTAGCGGGGTGCAGCCGCGGCCACCGTTGCGAAGGCCTGGTCGGCCGCCGCGAGAGTCCGTGCGATCACTTCGTCGTCGTGCGCCGCCGACACGAAGCCCGCCTCGTAAGCCGACGGCGCCAGATACACGCCGCGATCGAGCATCGCATGGAAGAAGCGATTGAACCGGTCCTTGTCGGTGGCCATGATCTGCGCATAGCTCTGCGGCACGCTCGGCGCGAAGTACAGGCCGAACATGCCACCGACGAAGTCCCCACAGAACGGCAACCCGTGCTTCTGCGCGCGAGCGACCAAGCCTTCGATCAGCATGCCGGTCTGCGCCGCCAGTCTCTCGTAGAAGCCGGGCGCCTGGATCAGCTTGAGCGTGGCCAGTCCACAGCTCACCGCCACCGGATTGCCCGATAGCGTGCCGGCCTGATACACGCCACCCAAGGGCGCCAGATGCTTCATCACCTCGCGCCGTCCGCCGAAGGCTGCCACCGGCATGCCGCCGCCGATGACCTTGCCCAGCACGGTCAGGTCAGGCTGCACGCCGTACAGCGACTGCGCGCCACCGAGAGCCACCCGAAAGCCGGTCATCACCTCATCGAACACGAGGATCGCGCCGTGCTTGGTGCACAGCTTGCGCATCGTCTGGATGAACTCGGGCGTGGCGCGCACCAGATTCATGTTGCCGGCGATCACCTCGACCATCACGCAGGCGATGTCGTCGCCATGCGTCTTGAATGCGTCTTCCAGTTGTTCGCAGTCGTTGTAGTCGAGCACCAGCGTGTGCTGGGTGATTTCGGCCGGCACGCCGGCACTGCTTGGGTTGCCGAACGTGAGCAGGCCGGAGCCCGCCTTCACCAGCAGGCTGTCGGCGTGACCGTGGTAGCAGCCCTCGAACTTGATGATCTTGCGCCGTCCCTTGCCGTCACCGGCGGCCCCGCGCGCCAGCCGCAGCGCACTCATCGCAGCTTCCGTCCCGGATGACACCAGCCGCACCTGCTCGATCGATGGGACGAGCTGGATGATCGCCTCGGCCATCTCCACCTCGCCCGCGGTGGGCGCGCCGTACGACAGGCCGCGCGCGATCGCCGCATGCATCGCGGCCACCACGTCGGGATGGGTGTGGCCGACGATCATCGGGCCCCAGGAGCCGATGTAGTCGATATAGCGCGTGCCATTGGCGTCCCAGAAGTGCGGCCCAAGGGCACGCTCGATGAAGCGCGGGGTGCCGCCGACAGAACGAAAGGCACGCACCGGCGAGTTCACGCCGCCAGGAATGCTGCGCTGGGCGCGGTCGAAGAGTTGCTGGTTGATGTCGTTACCGGTGCTCATGCTTTGCGTCGTCCTTGTTGTTCGTTCGTCAGTGTTCAAGCGCGCGGCGGCCTGGAGGTTCCATCACCCGCGCGCTCGTCGGGGCCGCCGGCCCCGGGGTCCTCTGTGTCACCGTCTTCGGTTGTCTCGTCGGCGGCCGACTCATCGCTGCCATCGTCACCCGCCCAGAACAGGCGGTCCGGCATGGCGTCGCCCATGCCGAGGCGAAAGCCGCCGGCCAGCGCCTGCGCCAGGAACTCGTTCGCCTCGCGCACCGCGTCGCCGACCTCGATGCCTTGCGCCAGCAGGGCAGCGATGGCTGCCGACAGCGTGTCGCCGGCACCGCGAAAACGCAGGTCGACATGCTCGATGCTCTCGTTCTGCACGCTCTGGTCGGGACCGTAGAGGCGGTTGACGATCAACTGCCCCACGGTCTCGGCCGACGTGATGAGCACGAACTGCGCACCCCACTCGAGCAACTCGTGCGCGCAACGACCGGCGTCCCAGTCTTCCGGCGCTTCGTCGTCGGCGGCCAGCGCCAGCCAGCGGCGCGCCTGCTCCAGCGACAGCGTCAGCACCGTAGTCTGCGGCACGATCAACTCGCGCAGCACGGTCATCAGTTCCGCGTCGGCCTGCTCCTGCGAGCCGCTGCTGCTGGCACGCACCGCCGGCAGCGGATCGAACACCACAGGCAGTTCCGGATAGTCAGACAGAATCTCGGCGATCGCCTGCGCGTTGTCGCTGGAGCCGACCGCGCCCACCTTGATCGCCGATACCGGCATGTCCTGCAGCACCGCACGCGCCTGGTCGTCGAGCCACTCATCATCGATCAGCAGTGCGTCCTCGTTGCTCGTGCTGTCCTGCACCGCCACTGCAGTGATCGCGCAAGCGGCGTGGCAGCCCATCGAGGCGCAGGTGAGGGCATCGGCGAGCACCCCGCCGGCGCCCGTGGGGTCCGAGGCCGAGAAGGTGAGGATCGTGGGTGGAGCGTGAATCGACATGATTGGGAGGATGCCAGTGGAAGGCAAGGGAGGCAGTTGGGTCGGCTATGCCCTGCATTGGGCTGGATTGACCGACCCGGTAGTCACCCCGACCCGTCTTTCCGTTCAGCCGTGGGGCCGACCCCGGGCAGAGACTGAGGCCAAAGCACCCTGCTTTTCGAGGCAACGGCTATGATCCGCGCCGCTCACCATGTTATCGAATTGACAAGACTTTTTCGCTGATGACGACAAGCGAGGTGTCAGCCGCCGCACGCACGTGGATGTGCCTGATCTGCGGCTGGATCTATGACGAAGCCGCGGGCCTTCCAGACGATGGCATCGCGCCGGGTACCCGTTGGGAGAACATTCCGCCCAACTGGACGTGTCCCGAGTGCGGGGCACGCAAGGAAGATTTCGAGATGGTCGAGATTTGAGGCGTTGCGCAGCGCCTGCCTGGCGGCACTGAGCCGACCCGTCAGCCGCGCGAACGCGACGGGAGGAAACGCATGTCAG
>LNFM01011655.1_pt1 | contig 11867 bp, 7 predicted proteins | sample 596031 | NCBI WGS metagenome assembly LNFM01 (sample SAMN04254537, study PRJNA301005) | activated carbon metagenome | isolation source: dual media filters at the Ann Arbor, Michigan drinking water treatment plant | place: USA: Ann Arbor | reverse complement strand
AGCAGACTCGCGACGCTGGGGGCCGGCACAGTCTCGCTGGCCGCGCCTCGACGTTTCACAAGTCTCTTGAGCACGTTCAACAGCACGGTGGTCGCCTCGTCCCGAGCCAGTGTCGAACACGCACGGACAAGACCGGGCCGCGCCGGCTGGATCCATGCGCGGTCACTCTCGTATCACCTCTTCCTTCAACACCTGCCCGCCCGCTTCGCCTTCGATCTTGGTCTGGAACCAGACTTCATAGGCGACACCCGGGTACCGCGAGGCCGTAGCGCGCAGAACGTCATCCCACCAAGCAGGCGGCTTGATGGTGCAATGGGCGTTCTCGCCGTTGGGCAAATGTTTGCGCGCCGGATAGCTGGCGACGTTGGCGTACACGAACCGCTCAGCATAACCAAAGAGTTCGCCCAGGATCCATGGCACGTCCTCTTCGGGGCAATGCTCGAGCACATCGGTCGAAAGTACGCCGTCGAAGCGCCCCTCCGGAACCCGGCTGTACGGTGCGTAACATGGGTCGTAGCAGTGCACGGCGACGACATCCCAGTAGTCGACGATGGTGTCGTAGCTGATCCCGTCCGGCGCCTTGATGGGCCGCCTCTCGTAGAGCACGCCCGTGCCGCAACCGTAATCGAGCAAGGTGTTGGCCGAAGTCCGCTCGACCAGCGCCTTGATGTGCGCCACATGGGAACTCAAGCTCATCCCGTTGAACGTCTGCTCAGCCGGCAAGCCCATCTGCGCCTCGCCGTGGTGATGCAAATGGGGCATACATCTTCAACAGACCGCTATCGCGGGGACTTGGGTTCGGCCGACTGGAAGACATACTAGGTTCCGTGTAACGACGTATTTCCGGCGCGTGCAGCCATGGCAAGCAGCCGCTCGCGGACAACCGATACGACGGGTGTCCAATCGCCTGGCGAGTTCTGACGTTCGATGCGTGCCGCAGGATACCAAGGCATCTCGTGACCGGCGATCCCGTAGCGCCACTCCGGACTGAAGGGGGCCATCACGAGGGTCGGCCGGCCGAGCGCTCCCGCGAGATGGATCACGGCCGTGCAGACGCTGACGACGACATCGAGGCTTGAGACGAGCGCCGCGGTGCGATCGTAATCGTCGAGCGCATCCTGCCAGTGCACGAGGGCGCCTTCGGCGACAGGACCGGCGACGCCCGGCTCGTCTTCCCGGCTGTCGTACTGCAGATTGATGAATCGAGCGCCCGGTATCCCGAGCACCGGCGCCAGTTCGTCGAGATCCAGGCTGCGCAACCCGCGCCGCGAACGATCCGTGCCTCCTCGCCAGGACAAACCGATCTTCAGGCCCGGACCCAGCGCGTCCAACCGCCCACGGTACGCTCGCGCCAGTGCTGGATCTGCATGCAGGTAGCCATCATGCCGAGGAAACCGATCCCGCGAGCAGCGGTACAGCAAAGGCAGGCTTCCGATCGGTATCATCTTCTGCGCATCGGCCAGCAAGGGTGCCGCAGGATCCCTGGCCGATTCGAACGCAGCGACCTCCGCCTGGGGAAAAGACCGGCGGAAGATCGGTTCGAGCTTGGCGTTGCACACCAGCGCCACGCGCGGGCACTGCGCCAACAGATCAGGCAGGCAGGAAGCGAACATGATCTCGTCGCCGATCCCCTGCTCGCCGTAGACCAGCAGCTTGCCCTCTCGGAATGGCTTGCCGTCCCAGACGGGCAACTGGCGCGGCGGCAATTGCCGGCCCTCGCTGACCAGGCGTTGTTCGTAGTCCGGCCAGCCGCGCCCGAACTCGCCACACGTCAGCAAGGCGAGCGAACGATGAAAGCGTGCCAGCGGATCGTCCGGGGTCAGGACCAGCGCCTCGTCGTAGCTCGCAATGGCCTCGTCCAGCCGACCGAGGTCTTGCAGCGCGATGCCGCGCGCGATCTCGCGATTGGAGAGCAAATGGGTGTTGCGGTAGCCAGCAGCGAACGCATGGTCGAAATGCTCAAGCGCCTCGCGCGGTCGGAATTCGCGCTTGAGGCGCACGAAACCGAGAGCGGCATGGGCGGCGCCGTGGCCAGGTTGCCGGGCGAGCAGACGCAAGCAGGTCTCGAGAACCTCCTCGCTGCGGCCAAGCCGATCCAGCAGATTGCACAGGGCGTCGACGGCCTGCGGCGTACCACTCGCATCGACCAAGCCACGCAAACGATCCAACGCGGGCTCGTGCTGGCCGGCGCGCATCTGCATCAGGGCGAGGTTCAAGCCGATCGCCTCGTCGTTCGGCTTGAGCGCCAGCGCGCTTCGATAGCAGGCTTCGGCCTCGTCGTACCGGCCGGCCAGGCTGTGCACGTTGCCCAAGTCCGTCAAGGCTTCCGGATGATCGGGCTCCAGAACAAGAGCAAGTTCAAATTGCTCGCGGGCCAGATCAAGTCGACCGTTGCGCCCCAACAAGCTGCCGAGGGCGCGATGCAGCGCGGAGGACGCGGGCTGACTGCTGGCTGCCGCGGCCAGAATCGTATTCAAGCCCTGCATGCGCCCGCCCTCGACGGCACCGGTCGCCTGCTCGAGCAATCGATGCTGTTCGGCCGTAGGTTCCCCATGCGATCGGCGCCTGCGCCGGGTGAAGGCTGTGCGCAACATGCGTGCAAGCATCTTCAACTCCGCATCGGATGCGGCGAGCACGCGGTGCTAGGCGTTGCGGTGTGTCCGGACTGACTCATCGGAATCTGCCATGATCAATGCAACGAAAGCATACGAGACGCGCCACGGGCGCATAACGAGAGATAACCCCAATCAACTCGCTCAATTTCGACGGTCCCGGCTGTTCGGGCAACCTGCGAACCCTAGGACGCAGCGCCGTCGGTAACTCGCGCAGCCCACAAGCCGAATTTACACGATCTGGGCCCAGGACGCGGAGACGAGGCGACCGACGCGGCATGCGGTCGCGCACTCGCCCCAGGCTCAAGACCGCCGACATCCATCCCGCACGGTACCCAAGTCGAGAAAGCAGGGCCGGAATGTGCCGCTATTCGGCGCAGCGAGACGAGCGCCGAACTCGATACACTAGCCGGGTCACGGTCGGGCCGAACCGGCGCATTCGAGCCGATGCTCAGGGCATTCGTGTGAGCGCGGCACGCCGCCGGATCTGCACGACCCTTGCGCTACAATGCGCTCATTGCGCCGCCCATCAGACGCCTGATGCGCGGCCAGGGTGCGGCACCTCCTCCGAAGGAGCAGTCAACATGGGTTTGTTCGAGCGCTTTTCCAGCAAGGACGTCGATACGTTCGCCAAGTCACTCGCGGTCGAGATTTCGAAGCGCTACCCGCCTACGCTCGACCAGGCCAAAGAGAAGAAGATTTCCCAGAACCGCATTTCGCGCGTGCTGGAAGACGCCTACGGCAAGGCGGTCGAGTTCAAGAGCGAGAAGAATCTCGGCGTGTATCGCAAGGCGCGCCTCGGCAACACGTTCCGCTGGGAGCTGACCGAGCTTGGCTACAGCAAACCGTTCGTCGAAATGGCCACCGAAGGTCTCATCATCTACATCACCCGCAAGGCGGGCGAATCCAAAGAAGCCCCGAAGAAATCCGCGTGACGTTCAGGGCTGATAGCCCGGGATCGCCGTCTCGTCGACACGATTGATCTGGGCCGGGTCGAGAAACTGCTCGGCATACTTCAGATACACTTTTTCGCGGATGAACACGTCGAACAAGTGGGCGTCGACGTGGTTCTCGAGCGCCATCCTGCCCAGAATCTCCAGCGACTCCGATAGCGTCTTGCCGGGCTTGTAGGGCCTGTCCTTGGCGGTGAGCGCTTCGAAGATGTCGGCGATGGCCACGATGCGCGCCTGCAGCGGCATCCTCTCGGCGGTCAGCCCCCGGTGATAGCCCTTGCCATCCAGGCGCTCGTGGTGACTGGCGGCGATATCGGGGACGCCGCTCAGGTGCTTCGGCCAGGGCAGCGCCGAGAGCATCTTGTAAGTCATCGCCACGTGATTGTTGATGATTTGTCGATCTTCGTGCGTCAGCGTTCCTCGCACGATCGACAGGTTGTAGGCCTCGTTCTCGCTCAGGAAGGGCACGCGCTCCCCTTGCTCGTTCACCCAAGTCATGCGCGCGATGCACCGAATGCGCTCCAACTGATCCTGCGTCATGAACTCCCCGCCGATGTTGACGCGGCGCAGGAAATTGCGATCATCGTCGAGGGCGTCGATCTTCTGCCGGTACTCGCTTTCCAGGCCCGACACATCCGCGCCCGGCGACTCGGCGAGCAGGCGCAGCTTCGCCTCCAGCATCTGGACCTCGGCCTCCCGCTTGACGACTTCGAACCGCGTGTCGATGAGATCGATGCGATCGAAGATGGTCTGCAGTTTGGTCGCCTTGTCGACGATGTGCACCGGGGTGGTGACCTTGCCGCAGTCGTGCAGCAGGCCCGCCAGCTTCAGCTCATACAAGGCAGGCTCGTCGAGCATGAAGTCGCGCAACGGTCCGGTGCGGGTGCGGATCGCCGCTTCGGCGAGCATCATGGTGAGCACGGGGACGCGCTGGCAGTGGCCGCCCGTATAGGGCGACTTGTCGTCGATCGCGGTATTGATGAGGTTGATGAACGCTTCGAACAGTTCCTCGAGCTGATTGATCAGCAGCCGGTTGGTCAGCGCGATGGCCGCTTGCGACGCCAGCGACTCGGCGAGGCTCTGGTCGGCGGCTGAAAAGGGAATGATCTGGCCCGTGCTCCGGTCCTGGGCGTTGATCAATTGCAGCACGCCGATGATCTCGTTCTCGTGATTCTTCATCGGCACGGTGAGAAACGACTTCGACCGGTAGCCCGTCTTCTTGTCGAAATTCTTCGTGCCCGAGAAGTCGAACCCGTCGGCGACATAGGCATCGGGAATGTTGACCGTTCGGTCGTGCAGCACCGAATATGCAACGACCATCGAGTTGTTCGGCAGACCCTCGCGCCCGATCAGGTGAATGGGATAGAAGGGGATAGCCACCCCCGTCGTCCCGCCCATGGCGATATTGAGCGAGTCGGTGCGCATGATTTCGAACTGACAATTTCCCTCGTCGTTGATGCGATAGAGGGTGCCGCCGTCGGCGTTGGTGATCGTCTTGGCGGCGATCAGTATCTTCTCCAGCAGGCGGGTGATGTCTTTCTCCTTCGAGAGAGACACGCCGATGCTGTTCAGCTCTTCCAGCCGCTTGAACGGGTCATCGCCATCCGGTGAGTGCATGATGGGCACTTACTTGATGCAGACGGCGCGGACTTGCTTCATGTCGGTGATGCCCTGAAGAACCTTCTCGATGCCATCCTGCTTCAGGGTGCGCATGCCGTCGTCGAGCGCCGTGGCGATCATCTCGGCGACGCGCGCATGCTCCTGAATATTCTTCTTGACCGCGTCGGTGCCGAGCAGCAGTTCGTGCAGACCCACCCGACCCTTGTAGCCCGTGCCGCCGCACACTTCGCAGCCCACGGCTTCGTAGAGAAGAACTTCGCCTTTGTCGTTGCCGAAGTTCTTGAGCCACTCCGCCATCAGGGCGTCCCGCTGCCCCTTGGGGTCGGATTTCCAGCTGGCGGTGTTCGCGAGTTCGGTCGCGAACTCGTCCATGAGCGCCTGCATCTCCTGTTCGCTGGCAATGTGCGACTGCTTGCATTTGCCGCACAAGCGCTTGGCCAGGCGCTGCGCCAGCACGCCGAGCAGCGCATCGGCGAAGTTGAACGGGTCCATGCCCATGTCGAGCAGGCGGATGATCGACTCGGGCGCGCTGTTCGTATGCAGGGTGGCGAATACCAAGTGGCCGGTGAGCGAGGCCTCGATGCCGGTCGAGGTCGTTTCCTTGTCCCGCATCTCGCCGACCATGATGATGTCGGGATCGGCTCGCAGAAAGGCCTTCATGGCCACCGCGAAAGTGAGCCCGGCCTTGGGGTTCATCTGCACCTGGCGCAGACCGCGCTGGGTGATTTCGACCGGGTCCTCCGCGGTCCAGATCTTGGTGTCGGGCGTATTCAGATAACCCAGCACCGAGTGCAGGGAGGTCGTTTTGCCTGAACCTGTCGGACCGCAGACGAAGAAGAGCCCGTAGGGCTTCTCGATGGCCGACTTGATGCGTTCGAGATTCCTCGCCGACAGGCCCAGCTTGTCGAGCGGTATCGGCTCGCCGGCCGCGAGGATACGCATGACGATGTCTTCGACACCGCCTTGGGTCGGAATCGTCGCTACCCGCAGTTCGATATCGAGGGGGCCGAATTTCTTGAACTTGATCTTGCCGTCCTGGGGCCTGCGCCGCTCGGCGATATCCAGATCGCACATGATCTTCAAGCGTGCGGCCAATGCGCTGCGATAGCTCGCCGGCACGGAAATGTAGGGCTGAAGCGTCCCGTCGCGGCGAAAGCGGATCTCGGTTTTCTGCTTGCCCGGATAGGGTTCGATGTGGATGTCGGAGGCGCCCTGGCTGTAGGCGTCCATGATGACCTTGTTGACGAGCTTGACGAGCTCGTTGTCGTTGGCGGCGCTGACCGCGTCGTCAGGACCGCCCGCGCCTTCCTCGATCTCGATCTCGTCGGTGAGGCCGCCCAGCATGTCGTCGATCGACCCGCCGATGTCGGCTTCCACCCCGAACATCTGATCGAGGGTCGCCGCAAACTCGCGCAGCGAGCAGACCTTGTAGACCAGCCTCGCCTTCGGATAGACGTTGTTGACCACCTTCGAGCTCTTGATCTTCTCGGGGTCGGTCGTCAGGATGCTCAAGCCTTCCTTGGTATCGTCGTCGATGGGCAGCCAGCCGCTCGATTCGCAAAAATCGCGCTTCAGGTTGCGCAACAGGTCGAGCGGCTTGACGCGGTCGACCTTGAAGGACTCGTAAGGCACGCCGAAGAACGCGCCGAGCGCCTCGCCCAGCGCATTGGGCTTTACCTGAAACTCGTCCAGCAGGACGGTCTCGATTTCGATGTTCTTGCGCCGCGCCGAGCGCGTGGCAAGCTCCAGTTCCTCTGCCGAAATGACAGCGTTGGTCACCAGCGCGTCGTACTTGCCGCGCACCAGGGGCTGACCCTTGGCGCGCTGGCGGAATGCGATCGCGAGCGTCTCCGCCAAGTGGGTCACGCCCTCCTCGACCATGACCGAGAACGGCTGACCGCTTTTCGAATTGATGACCTGGATGACGCCCATCAACTCCTTGGACGCAGCGTCGATGACCGGGGCCACCAGCATCTGCTTGGTACGGTATCCCGTGCGCTTGTCGACTTCCTTGAGAAAGTTCAGCTTCGGGCTGTAGGTCTTGAGTTCTTCGTCATCGTACACATCGCGGATATTGATCACGCGCCTGTGCGACCCGCAGTACCCCGCAATGCTCTGCTCGCTGATCGGGAGCTTAAGGTCCTTGAACTGGTTCAGACCCATCTTCACTTTGGAGATGATGGACTGCTTGTCGTCGGAAACCGAGTAGAGCGTGAGACGGTCCGCATTGAACAGCGAGCAGATCTCCTGCCCGAGCTCGAGCATGATCTCGTCGATGTTGTTCGTTGCGTGAATCTTGTTGGTGACGGCCTGCAGGTTGCGCGAGAAGGTCAGCTTCTCGGCCAATAGGCTGTCCTGCGTGGCCGGCTTGGTGTCGAGTACGCTGCTCATGGGCTCACCTCTCGGCGTAACCGCTGCACAGGCATCGCGGAATGGATGCCTAGTCGCTCGGCCGAAGCCGGTGCAGCGGTTCTCAGGAAACTGTCGGACATCATAATTCGAACACGTGATCGTTGCGCAACATTATCGGGCTGTAGGCACCGGCACACTCCTCGATCTCGTGCATGATGAGTTCCAGTTCGCCCGGCTTGAGATGCGTAATGTAGACCTCGGGCCTGCGCGTAAGCTTCGCCAGCTCCTCGGCAAGCATGCTGGGACACAGATGCTTCGAGGCGATCGCCAGATCCCGTTCACGGTTGCAGAAGGCGGTCTCGATGATGAGGTAGCGAAGATTCTCTATCTCATTGACGATTTTCCACAATTCGTCGTTGGTGGTGGTGTCGCCGGTAAACACCAGGCTCTCCCGGCCGCTGTCGACATGATAGCCAACCGCTGGCACGACGTGATTGGCCGGCACGGGCGTGATGGCGCGGGAGCCCAGTTCGACCCTCGTACCGACATGCACCGGCTCGAAGCGCAGGTACGGATGCTCCGGGCTCGGAATCTCGCTGAAGTCGGGCCAGATCTTCCAGTTGAAGACATGGGCGCGCAGGATATCGAGCGTGGCCTGAATCGCGTGCACCACGAGAGGGCGTGATCGCATGCCCCCCACCGTGTCCACCAGGAAGGGGATGAACGCGACGTGATCCATGTGGGAGTGCGTCACGAACACATGATCGATCGCTGCGAGTTCGGCAATCGATAAATCGCCTACGCCGGTGCCGGCATCGATGAGCACATCGTCATCGACCAACATCGCCGTGGTACGCAGGCATCCGCCGATGCCACCGCTGCAGCCGAGAACCCGTAGCTTCATGTCTATTTATGCTCGAACGTGAACGCGCCGTCCCAATCCCTCCCCGGAGACTGGGCACGGTAGATGCCGACGCGGTCCAGGTAAAGTTTGTACAGCTTGGAGTCGGGCGACAAGTTGAGCAGATTGATCAACTGCAGCTCGGCCATGTCCCAGTCTTGGGCGCGGTAGAGCTTGATCGCCTGGTTGTACAGCTTCAATTCGTCGAGAGTGCGCTTCTCCACTTCGCCCACGACGCCGATGGGCTCGAAGATGGCAACGGGCTCCAGTTTGCCCTTGACCCGAACCCGATCGAGCTCGCGAAAAACGAAGTCGTGCGCCGTGAGGCTTCGAGTGGAATCGCCGACGATCACGGCCGCACCGTACTCCTTCGTGATTCCCTCCAGGCGCGATGCCAGATTCACCGCATCTCCCATGACCGTATAAGCGAGGCGAACTCGGGATCCCATGTTCCCGACACTCATGCGCCCGGTATTGATGCCGACCCCGATGCGAATTTCGGGCCAGTTCCGACTTTGGAAGTGGGGCCGCAGTTCAGCCAGTTTGCGGTGCATCTGCAGGGCAGCCAGAATGGCCTGTCGAGCGTGATCGGGCGCGGCCAGCGGCGCCCCCCAGAATGCCATGATCGCATCGCCCATGTACTTGTCGATCGTGCCCCGGTGACGGTAGATCACCTCGGTGAGCGGCGTGAGGAATTCGTTCATCAGGCGGGAGAGTTCCTTCGGTTCCAGCCCTTCGGAAATGGTGGTGAAACCTCGCACGTCCGAGAAAAGCACGGTCATCTCGCGGCTCTCGGGCTCCATGGAGAAGTGTTCTGGATTCTTCGCCATCTCGTCGACCAGTTCGGGCGGCACATACTGACCGAACAGCCCCGTGATCTGGCGCTTGCCGCGCGCTTCGACGAAGAATCCGTAGGCCATGCTGAAGGTGAACAGCACCAGGATCAACAGCAGGCCGGATGCCAGAGGCAGCACGAGATTGCCCCGTTCGAACATCCAGATGTTGGAGCCGACGACGGCCAAGAGGGCGATGAACGTCGCAAGTCCCTGTTTGACAGGCGTAAGCAAGGGTAGCAGCAGCGTCATGGCCACGCCGGTGACGAACAGCAAGACGATCTCGGCACCGATCACATACGGTGGCTTTTGCTTGATGTTCTGATCGAGCATGCCAGCGATCAGGTTGGCATGGATTTCGACCCCCGGATAGACCGAGGCCACGGGGGTGGAACGAAGGTCGAAGAGGCCGGGGGCGGTGGTGCCGACCAGGACGATCTTTCCGCGCAGGTCCGAGGGGTCGATCTTGCCCTGAATCACGTCCGCCGCCGAGAGATACTTGAAGCTGCCCTGCTTGCCGCGGAAGGGCACCAGAGCAGTCACGCGATCATCCACGGGAATGCGCAACGGCCCGACCTGCAGCCACTCGAGGCCTTGATAACCGCGCGTCCATATCGCGTCGGCGGGATACCCGGGCACGACCTGGGGAAGCACGATCGCGTCGCTCTTGCGCTTGGCCGCCTCGGACATGCCCAGCAGCACTCTCACCACCGCGAGGGAGAGCGGCTCGTAGTAGGCTCCGTTGTATTCGGCCAGCATGGGCACACGGCGGGATACGCCGTCCGAGTCCGTGTAGGGATTGAAGTGGCCCGCGAGGGCAGCCGACTTCACGAGCTCGGGCAAGTTCGCCCCATAGCCTTGGGCGGTATAGAAGGGGATGTTCTTGCCCGCGAATGTCCCCGGCGGGAGCACCGGCGCAGGCAGCACACCGCTGACGGCCGCGCGCTGGCCCGGGGAAAAGTAATAGCCCAGAACGACCGGGCGCTGATGCATGCGCTCCGCGAACATGCTGTCGTAGCTCAACTGCGGTTCGAGCTGCTCCAATGCGGTGCGAAACCTGGCATCGTCCTTGAAGTGGCTTTGGCTGAGCTCGCGCAGCACACCTAGCCCCGAGCTTTCGTCGGGCTCGGCGAACACGACGTCGAAGCCGAGAATCGCCGCGCCGTACTTGTCGAACACGTTGTCGACCATCAGCGCAATGCGATTGCGGGGCCAGGGCCAGCGCCCCTCGCCACCGTCCTCGCGCGTGCGCAAGCTCTTTTCGTCGATGTCGACGATCACGATGCGCTCGTCGGGCGTGCCCGGCATGGTGAGATTCAGGCGGGCGTCGTAGGCGACCGCTTCCAGGCGATCGATCAAGGGCATCCGGTACCAATCCGCGGCATGACCTATGAAGATCAGGACGACGATCAGCCCGAAAACGATGCGGGCGGCGTTCTTTCTCAAGTCATCTCCACCGGCCTTTCAGCCCGTTCCCCAGCAAGCATGCCCTTGCATCGATCGAAACTCGAATCATCGTGCGAAGTTACGCGAGAAGCATAACGAAATTCAGTTACCTGCATCGCGCGAAAAAGCCCCTGAAACCCCCCTACAGTTCTACCTGGGGAGCCGTCTGCCACCCGCGACTCATCCGTCCGGACGCACCCATGCCCGCTAGCGTCCGGAGAATGCCCGGAACCGAGGCACGAATGCACGGGCGGGCGCACCGCAGGCAAGCCGACCTCACACCGGCGGGCCTCGACATGGCGCACGCCGGACGGCGCGCCGCTCGAGATGCTCGGGAACGCGACCTAGCCGCCCCGGTGGAAGAATTCCATCTTCACGCCGGCCAGTTCGACGACATCGTGATCGCGCAGCGGATGCGCCTGCGCATCGAGCGTCTTGCCGTTGACGATGGGGAAGTTCGCGCCTTCGACGTGGGTAATGAAATAACCTTGGGGCCGTCGCGTGATCACAGCCACCTGGACGCCAGGCTTGCCGAGCGTCGTGAGGTTCTTCACCAGATCGAGTTCCTTGCCGGCGCTGGGGCCGGTGAGAATCTGGATCGCACCGATCAGCTGACCGCTCGCCACCGGTGCGGGAGGCACCGGTGGCACCGGAGCCAGGTTGGTCTGCGTGGGCGGGCGCGGCGCTGGGGCAGGCTGCGGCGGCGCCGGGGGAACCTGTATCCCGGTGGGCGGCGGCACATAGGTCTGGGCGGGATGCGGCGACTGAGGAGCGGCCGCAGGCGAGTATTGTCCCGTAGCCGTGCCAGCCGGACGATTGAGCGGCCCGGGCTGGGTCGCGGTCACACCGATTTGCGCAGCCCCGAAGCCTTTGCCGGCACCGGTCTCCGCTGCGCGGGCGGCAGCACCGGGACGAATGATCATCGTCTTCTCGAAATCAGCGGGCGCGCCCCCCTGTACCCCGGTGGCCATCACCTCGGCCAGATACTTCAGTTTGTACTTGCCGATCTCGATGACATCGTTGTGCTGGAGAATGTGCTTCTTGATGGGCACACCGTTGACCAAGGTGCCGTTGGTGCTCCCCAGGTCCTCCAGAAAGGAGTCGTTCAGGATCGTGACGATCAAGGCATGCTCGCCGCTCACGGCGAGGT
>LNFM01017426.1_pt1 | contig 11868 bp, 11 predicted proteins | sample 596031 | NCBI WGS metagenome assembly LNFM01 (sample SAMN04254537, study PRJNA301005) | activated carbon metagenome | isolation source: dual media filters at the Ann Arbor, Michigan drinking water treatment plant | place: USA: Ann Arbor | reverse complement strand
CCTATCAGCGCGCCACCGACTGGCATCTCGCCACACCCGACCTCGCCTGACGGGAGAGCCCCATGACCGCGACCATGACCGTGCCGCCCGCCCCTGCCAGCCGCGACGACATCGCGGTGATGGCGCGCCAGGCCGGGCTTCAGCTCCCGCCCGACCTCTTCGAGGAGTTGGTCGTGGCCTGGGGCAATGTCGAGCCAATGCTGATGCGGCTGCGTCGAGGCCGCGACCGGGCCGACGAGCCGGCCCATGTCTTCGACCCGCGGAAGTTCATGCCTGCGAGCGGCGCCTGAGCCCGCTGCCATCTGCCGTCGGGCACCGACGAGCACAAAGAGCGGCCACCAAGGCCGCCGACCACCGGGAGACGACGCGAGGGGACATCTCGAGGACTTTTTGGGGAAGGGTTTCATCCATGACCAGACGTTCGTTTCTGCGCCTCCTGTCGGCGGCCTCGCTTGCGGCGTTGACCATGATGACCGCCCAGCACGACAGAGCCTGGGCGCAAGGCAAGCCGGGGGTGCTGCGCGTCGCGATGACCGCCGGCGACATTCCCCTGACCACGGGCCAGCCGAGCCAGGGCGGCGAAGGCATCCGCTTCATGGGCATCACGCTTTATGACGGCCTGACGCGCTGGGACCTCTCCAAATCCGACAAGGCCGCGCAGATCATTCCCGCGCTGGCCGAGAGCTGGGTGGTCAATCCGGCGGACCAGAAGATCTGGACCTTCACCCTGCGCAAGGGCGTCAAGTTCCACGACGGCTCGGAGTTCAACGCCGATGCGGTGGTGTGGAACCTCGACAAGCTGATGAAGAAGGAATCGCCGCAGTTCGACCAGAGCCAGGCGAACCAGGCGGCTTCCTATTTCGCGCCGATCGCGAGCTGGCGGAAGATCGACGACTGGACGGTCGAGATCACCACCAAGCGGGTCGATGCCGTCCTGCCCTACAATCTCGCGAGCCTGTTCATGTCCAGTCCCAAGCGCTGGGAGGAGCTCGGCAAGGACTGGAGCAAATTCGCCGAGAAGCCGTCGGGCACCGGCCCCTGGATGCTGGAATCCTTCAAGCCGCGCGAGCGCGCCGAACTCGTCCGCAATCCCAGTCACTGGGACAAGACCCGCATCACCAAGTCGGAGCGGCTGATCCTGCTGCCGATGCCCGACGCCAACACCCGCGTCGCGGCCCTGCTCTCGGGCCAGGTCGACTGGATCGAGGCGCCGCCGCCGGACTCGGTGCCCCGGCTCAAGCAGCAGAAGATGCAGATCGTCACCAATCTCTATCCCCATATCTGGCCCTACCAGCTCTCCTTCCTCGACGACTCGCCGTTCAAGGACATCCGCATTCGCAAGGCGGCCAATCTCGCCATCGACCGCGAGGGCATCGCCAAGATGCTCGGCGGGCTGGCTGTGCCGGCCAAGGGCATGGTCGACGACAAGCATCCCTGGTTCGGCAAGCCCAATTTCCAGATCAAATACGACCCCGCCCAGGCCAAGGCGCTGCTGAAGGAAGCCGGCTACGGCCCCGACAAGCCGGTCAAGGTCAAGGTGATCATCTCGCCGTCGGGCTCCGGGCAGATGCAGCCGCTCCCGATGAACGAGTTCATCAAGGAGAACTTCAAGGACTGGGAGGCGCTGCGCACCCGCCGCCGCCTCGGCGCCGACGCCCCCGAGAACAAGGGCCGGCACGGCATCAACAACTCCTGGGCCTATTGGGATCCCGATATCGGCCTGATCGCCGCGGCCGGCTCCTTCGCCCGCGTTCCGGTCGGCTTCAACTGGGGCGACTACAAGGACGCCAAGGCCGACGAACTGGCGCTCAAGGCCAAGGCGACCTTCGACGCGGCCGAGCAGAACAAGATCCTCGCGGAGCTGCATACCCGCCTCGTCGACGAGGCGATGTGGATCTGGGTCGTCCACGACCTCAACCCGCGCGCGATGCGGCCCAACGTCAAGGGCTTCGTCCAGGCCCAGAGCTGGTTCCAGGACCTGACGCCGGTCTCGGTGGAATAGCGCCACGCCTCTCGGGACGGCGGCCCCGCCGTCCCGATCCCGGCCGCAACGGAGGTCTGCCATGCTCATCTATGTGCTGCGGCGCATTCTCTACACGGTCCCGATCGCGATCGGCGTCTCGCTGGTCTGCTTCGCGCTGATCCATCTGGCGCCGGGCGATCCGCTGAGCTCGATCATTCCCGAGGGTGCTTCGCCGGAGACGGTCGCGCAGATCCGCACCGCCTATGGCTTCGACCGGCCGCTGCCGGTGCAGTATCTGAAATGGCTCGGCCATGTCGTGACCGGGGATTTCGGCACTTCGATCATGACGCGGCGGCCGGTGCTCTCCGAGGTGCTGCCGGCGATCGCCAACACGCTGACGCTGGCGGCGGCGGCGGTGACCTTCGGATTCCTGCTCGGCTGCGCCTTCGGCGTCGTCTCCGGCTATGTCGCGGGGACGCCGACCGACCGCGCCGTCACGGCGGTGTCGATCACCGGCGTGTCGATCCCGCATTACTGGCTCGGCATGGTCCTGATCGTGGTCTTCGCGGTCAACCTCAACCTGCTGCCCGCCACCGGCATGGGCGAAGGCGGTTCGGGCTCCTTCGGCTTCGGCTGGGACAGCCTGCAATATCTCATTCTGCCGGCGCTGACGCTCTCGGTCATTCCCGCCGGCATCATCGCCCGCTCGGTGCGCGGTACCGTCGCCGAGGTGCGCAAGCAGGACTACATGCAGACGCTCTACGCCAAGGGCCTGCCCGGACGGCGCGTCGTGATGGGGCTGCAGCTCGCGCAGCTGCTCGGCGGCTCGATCCTGGTCGAGACGGTGTTCTCCTGGCCGGGCACCGGCTTCCTTCTGAACAACGCCATCTTCACCCGCGACCTGCCGATGCTGCAGGGCACGATCCTCGTGCTGGCGATGTTCTTCGTCCTGATCAACCTGCTCGTCGACATCCTGCAGACCGCGGTCGACCCGCGCATCAAGCGCGCCTGAGGGGACAAGCCATGTCGCAGCCCGCCATCGCCGTCGCCGGTTCCGCCCCGCTCAAGGGCAAGCGCCCGGCCACCCGCAGCTTCTGGCGCAATGTGCTGCGCCGCCTGCTGCAGGACCGCTTCACGATGATCTGCTTTGGCGTGCTGATGCTGATCATCCTGGCGGCGATCTTCGCGCCGCTGATCGCCCCGCACGACCCCTACCGCACCAGCATGGCGCGGCGGCTGATCGCGCCCGGCGATGCGCGCCACTGGCTCGGCACCGACGAACTCGGGCGCGACCTGCTCTCGCGGCTGATCTATGGCGGCCGGCTCTCGCTCTTCACCGGCTTCACGCCGGTCCTGCTGGCGACGCTGATCGGCGGGGCGCTGGGGGTGATCGCCGGCTATGTCGGCGGCGCCGTCAACATGCTGATCATGCGGGTGATCGACGTCTTCTACGCCTTCCCGTCCGTGCTGCTGGCGGTCGCGATCTCCGGCGTGCTGGGCGCGGGCATCGGCAACACCATCCTGTCGCTGACGCTGGTCTTCATCCCGCCCATCGCCCGCGTCGCCGAAAGCGTCGCAACGCAGATGCGGGCTCAGGACTTCGTCGAGGCGGCGCGCGCGACCGGCGCCGCGAACTGGCGCATCGTCACCGCCCATGTCGTGCCCAATGTCACCGGGCCGATCCTGAGCTACGCCTCCAGCCTGATCAGCGTCTCGATCGTGCTCGCCTCGGGGCTGTCCTTCCTCGGCCTCGGCATCACGCCGCCCGAGCCGGAATGGGGGCTGATGCTGAACACGCTGCGCCAGGCGATCTACGTCGCCCCGCTCAACGCGATCATCCCCGGCGCGATGATCTTCATCACCTCGATGTGTTTCAACCTGATGAGCGATGGCCTGCGCAGCGCCATGGACGTCAAGCAGTGAGGTCCCCGCGATGAGCGCCGTTCCCACCTCCCCGCGTGGGGCCGCAATGACCGCGGTTCCCAGCGATCCGGACCCGCGCGACCGCGGCGGGCCCGCCCAGCCGCTCCTGATCGTCGAGGGGCTGAAGAAGCACTTTCCCATCCGCGGCGGGCTGCTCGGCCGGGCCCAGGCCTGGGTGCAGGCGGTCGACGGCGTCGATCTCGTCGTCGACAAGGGCGAGACGCTCGGCATCGTCGGCGAGTCCGGCTGCGGCAAGTCGACGACGGCGCGGCTGCTGATGCATCTGATGGTGCCCGATGCCGGCGAGATCATCTTCGACGGCGAGGCGGTCGGGGCGCTGCGCGGACTCTCGGTGCGCGACCTGCGCCGGCAGATGCAGATGGTCTTCCAGGACTCGTATTCGTCGCTGAACCCGCGCATGACGATCGAGGATTCGATCGCCTTCGGCCTGATCGCGCAGGGCACCGCGGTCAAGGACGCCAAGACCCGCGCCGCCAGCATGCTGCGCATGGTCGGGCTGACGCCGGACATGTTCGCCCAGCGCTATCCGCACGAGCTCTCCGGCGGCCAGCGGCAGCGCGTCAACATCGCCCGCGCGCTGACCATGGGGCCGCGGCTGCTGATCCTCGACGAGGCCGTCTCGGCGCTCGACAAGTCGGTCGAGGCGCAGGTGCTCAACCTCCTGCAGGAGCTCAAGCGCAATCTCGAGCTGACCTACATCTTCATCTCGCACGACCTCAACGTGATCCAGTACATGAGCGACCGCGTGCTGGTGATGTATCTCGGCAAGGCGGTCGAGGTCGGCCCGGTCGACGAGATCTATCGCGCGCCCAAGCATCCCTACACCCGCGCCCTGCTCTCCTCGCGCCCGTCGATGGATCCGCGCCGGCGGATGAGCAAGCCGCCCTTGTCGGGCGACCCGCCCAACCCGATCAACCCGCCCAGCGGCTGCCGCTTCCGGACCCGCTGCCCGATCGCCGAGCCGGTCTGTTCCGAGACGGTACCGCTGCTGGGCAGCCTCAAGGGCGGCGAGACGCATCCGGTCGCCTGTCACGCGCACCGCCCGGGCTCCGGCCACAGCGCGGCGCCAAGCGAGGGAGCGGTGCATTGACCCCAACCTCCCCCCTTGCCACGGCCGCGCCGACTGCGGTCGCCACCCGCACCCCTCTGGTCGAGGTCGAGGATCTCACCGTCCGATTCACCGGACGCGATCTCGACATCGCCGTCGTCAACGGCGTCTCCTTCACGCTCGATCGCGGCTCGTCGATGTGCGTGCTCGGTGAATCCGGCTCGGGCAAGAGCGTCACGCTGCGGGCGCTGATGCGGCTGTTTCCGCCGACGGCCCGGATCGGCGGGCGCATCACCGTCGACGGCACGGACGTGCTCGCGCTCGGCGAGCATCAGCTGCGGCGCATCCGCGGCGGCCTGATCTCGATGATCTTCCAGGAGCCGATGACAGCGCTCGACCCGGTCTTCACCATCGGTCAGCAGATCGCCGAGACGCTGGTCTATCACGAGGGCATCTCGTTCCGCGACGCCGAGAAGCGGGCGCTGGAACTGCTCGAACTCGTCCAGGTGCCCTCGGCGAAGCGCCGGCTCGCCGCCTATCCGCACGAATTGTCGGGCGGGTTGCGCCAGCGCGGCATGATCGCGCTCGCGCTCGCCTGCAAGCCCAAGCTCCTGCTCGCCGACGAGCCGACGACGGCGCTCGACGCCACCGTGCAGATCCAGATCCTGCTGCTGCTGCGCGAACTGCAGCGCGAGCTCGGCATGGCGACGATCTTCGTCACCCACGACCTCGGCGTCGCCTGCGAGGTCGCCGACAGCATCGCGGTGATGTATGCCGGCAAATTCGTCGAGACCGGCTCGGTCGAGCAGGTGATGGATGCGCCGCGCCACCCCTACACCCAGGGGCTGATGAACTCGACGATCCATGCCGACATGCGCGGCGCGACGCTCGATCCGATCCCCGGCTCTCCACCCGATCTCACCGATCTTCCCGCCGGCTGCCCCTTCGCGCCGCGCTGCTCGGCCGCCCGCGAGCCTTGCCTGTCCCTCCAGCCTGAGCTGATCGCGCTCGAGGGCGGCCAGAGGGCGCGCTGCCTGCAATACGGCCCCGGCCCGGGCTTCGCCCAGGCGCCGCTGCTGCAGGCCCCCCTCCTGAAGGCGAGCTGAGCGGCGCGACGATGATCTCACCCGGCCATCTCGGGCGCATCGCGCTCGGCCTCGCGATCGGCGCCCTCGGCGGCGCCGTCTTCAACGCGCTCGGCACGCCCCTGCCCTGGATGATCGGGCCGATCGTGTTCAGCGGGCTGGCGACCTTCTGCGGCCTGCCGGTCGCGGGCACGCCGGTCGGCCGGATCGCCGGCATGCTGGTGCTGGGCACGGCGCTCGGGCTCTACTTCACGCCGGAGGCGGCGGGGATGGTGCTGTCGCACCTGCCGGTGATCATCGCCGCCAGCGCGACCACGCTGATCGTCGGTGCGGCCGCCTCCTTCCTGCTCGCCCGCACGGCGCGCATCGACCACGCCACCGCCTTCTTCTGCAGCGTGCCCGGCGGCGTCGCCGAGATGAGCCTGATCGGCGAGCGTTTCGGCGGGCAACCGCTGCCGATCGCGGTGACGCAGTTGCTGCGCGTCGTCAGCGTGACCATCGTGATCCCGAGCGCGCTGACGCTGCTGGGCGCCGGTGGCAGCAGCACCAATGTCCATGGCGTGCTGCCGGCCTCCGCACCCGGCCTGCTGGCGACGCTGGCCTTCTCGCTCGGTTTCTCGGCGCTTCTGGCGGCTTTGCGCTTCCGCAACGCCTGGTTGCTCGGGCCGATGGCGGCGGGCTGCCTGCTGGGCCTGTTCGAGGCGAACCTGTCCTCGATCCCGCCCTGGCTCTCGGCCGCCGGGCAGGTGCTGGTCGGGGCGCAGATCGGCTCGCAGTTCCAGCGCGCGCTGCTGGCCAGCATGCGCCGCTTCATCCCCGCCGCCCTGCTCAATCTCGCGGTGCTGATGGCCGGTTGCGCCAGCGTCGGCCTGCTGGTGGCGCATCTCACCGGGATCTCGCCGGCCAACATGATCCTGGCGACTTCGCCCGGCGGCGTCACCGAGATGTGCATCACGGCCAAGGTCCTGCACCTCGATGTGCCGATCATCGTCGCCTTCCACCTCGTCCGGATCTTCCTGGTGATCCTGTCCTCGCCTCACGTCTTCCGGCTGCTGCGGGCGGCCGGTGTCTTTCCCGCAATGCCGGCCGAGGACGCAAGGCGCGTCCCGGCCGAATGAGAGGTGCCGCCATGAACAAGCCGAGCCCCGCCGCCAGCTTCGCCACCGACAGCACCCCGCTGCACTATCTCACCGTCACCGAGGCCTCGCGCCTGATCGGCAGCGGGCAGCTTTCGCCGGTGACGCTGGTCGAGGCCTTCCTCGCCCGCATCGCCGCACTCGACGAGACGCTGCACTGCTACATCACCGTCACGGCCGAGCGCGCCCTCGCCGCCGCCCGCATCGCCGAGGCCGAGATCGCGGCCGGGCGCTGGAAGGGTGCGCTGCACGGCATCCCCTTCGCGGTGAAGGACAATTACTACGTCGCCGGCCTGCCGACGACGGGCGGCTCGCGGCTGATGCTGGACCATGTCTCGACGACGACGTCGACGGCGGTGGCCCGGCTGGAGGCGGCCGGCGCGATCCTGCTCGGCAAGCTCAACACCTGGGAATACGGCACCGGCAATGGCGGGGTCTATCACGACCTGCCCTTCCCGGTGGCGCGCAATCCCTGGGATCTGGAGCGCTTTACCGGCGGTTCCTCGACCGGTGCGGGAGCCTCGGTGCCCGCGGGGCTGGCGATGTTCTCGCTCGGCTCCGACACCGGCGGCTCGATCCGCCTGCCGGCGGCCGCCTGCGGGCTGCAGGGCCTCAAGGCGACCTTCGGCCGGGTCAGCCGGGCGCATTGCCTGCCCAATTGCTGGACGCTCGACCATACCGGCCCGCTGACCTGGACGATCGAGGACAACGCCATCGTGATGCAGGCGATCGCGGGGTACGACGCGGAGGACCCCTCCAGCGCCGACATGCCGGTGCCCGACTACCGCAAGGCGCTGCATGCCGGCGTGAAGGGGCTGGTGATCGGCTATGTCCGCGATCTCGGACCGGGCGGCGAGGCGCTCGACGCCGCCAATGCGCAGGCGATGGACGAGGCAGCGGCGCTGCTGGAGGCGCAGGGCGCGATCATCCGCGAGGTCCGGCTGCCGGCGCCGCTGGCCGAGTACCGCAGCGTGACCAAGGTCATCAACTGGGCCGAGTCCTACTCGATCCACGAGAAGGATTTCCTCGAACGCAGCGCGCTGATGGGCCAGGCCCTGCGCGAGAAGATGATGGCGGGCTTCACCGTCCGCGCCGCCGACTATCTCGCCGCGACGCGGCTGCGCCGCACGCTGACGGCGGCGACGGATGCGCTGATGGCCTCCTGCGACGCGCTTTTGATCGCGGGCGCCTTCCATGTCGCGCCGCGCTTCGACGAGCCGCAGACGATCACCCCCTTCACCACCGACACCGCGACCTCGGTGTTCAACGTCACCGGCCACCCGGCGCTGTCGCTCTGCACCGGCTACGACGCCGGCGGCGTGCCGCTCAACGCCCAGATCGTCGGCCGCTTCTTCGACGAGGCGACCGTGCTGCAGGTCGCCCAGGCCTATGAATCCGCGACGCCCTGGCGCGCGCGCCGCCCCGCGCTCTGACGAATCGAGGAACAACGATGTCCGACATCCAGACCACCAGCCTCGACGAGATCAGGCTCTATGCCGAGCGGCATGGGCTCAACGGCCTGCCAGAAGCCCAGTTCGCGCGCCTCGCCGAACTGGCGAAGACCGTGCGCGAGGCCGGGCTCGGCGTCAGGCGCATGCCCTCCGAGGAGAACGAACCCGCCCATCTCTTCACCGTGACGCCGCGGCGGGCTGCGCCGTGACGGGAGCCGAACCCTGCTTCATGACGGCGGCCCAAGCCGCCGAGGCGATCAAGACGGGCCGGCTCACCAGCGAAGCGCTGATCCGCTCCTGCCTGGAGCGGATCGAGGCGCGCGACCCGGTGGTCAAGGCCTGGCTCCATGTCGATCGCGCCCACGCCATCGCCCAGGCGCGCGAGATCGACAAGCGTCCGCCCACGGGGCCGCTGCACGGCCTGCCCTTCGGCGTGAAGGACATCATGGACACAGCGGACCTGCCGACGACCTATAATTCGCCGGCGTGGCAGGGCCACCGCCCGACGCGGGATGCGGCCTGCGTCGGGATCGTGCGCCAGGCCGGCGCGGTCATCCTCGGCAAGACCGACACGGTCGAGTTCGCCTTCAACTCGCGCCGCGCCGCCAGCACCAACCCCTACAACGCGGCCCATACGCCGGGCGGCTCGTCCTCGGGCTCGGGCGCGGCGGTCGGGGATTTCCAGGTACCCTTCGCCTTCGGCACCCAGACCGCCGGCTCGCATATCCGGCCGGCCTCCTTCAACGGCATCTACGCGATCAAGCCGAGCTGGGGCACGGTCAGCCGCGAAGGCGTCCACATGATCTCGGCGATCCTGGACACCGTCGGCTGGTATGGCCGCAGCGTCGAGGATCTGGTTCTGGCGGCACAGGCGTTCAGGCTCGAGGGAACCAGGGCCATCGCCGTTCCCGACGTGAAGGGCCTGCGCATCGGCTCTTGCGAAACCCCGTTCTGGGCCCAGGCCGAGGACGGCGCGAAGACGGCCATGACGGCGAGCGTCGAGCGTCTGCGCAAGGCTGGCGCCATCGTCGAGGAGATCGTTCTGCCCGCCCATTTCGGCGATCTCGCCGAGGCCCATACGATGATCATGTATGGCGAGGGCCGCGTCGCGCTGCATGACGAATATCTGCGCCATGGCGACAAGCTCCATCCGGAATTGCGGCTGACGGTCGAGAACGGGCGCGGCGTGACGCCGAAACGGCTCGTCGAGGCCTTCGATCTCTCCGACATCTGCCGCAGGGAGTTCGACGCCATCGCCGCGGGCTATGACGCGGTGCTGGCGCCGGCCTCGACCGGCGAGGCACCGAAGGGCCTCCAGAACGTCGGCAACTGGATCTTCAACGGCCTCTGGACGCTGCTGCACACGCCTTGCGTCGCCATCCCCGCCATCCTGGGCGGGCTCGGCCTGCCGGTCGGCGTCCAGCTCGTCGGCCCGCGCCTGTCCGATGCGCGGCTGCTCGGGATCGCGCAGGCGCTCCAATCCGTCATCGACACGGGTGCCGAAGAGCGCACCCGCCTCCTCTCCGCCGCCTGAGAAAGCCCGAGCCCATGGAACCCTGTTTTCTGACCGCCGCCGAGGCCGCCGCGCAGATCCGCGACGGCAGGCTGACCAGCGAGACCCTGATCCGCTCCTGCATCGCGCGGATCGAGGCCCGCGACCCGCAGGTCAAGGCCTGGCTCCATCTCGACAAGGCCAAGGCGATCGCGGCCGCCCGCGAGGTCGACAAGCATCCGGTCAAGGGCCCGCTGCACGGGCTGCCCTTCGGCGTGAAGGACATGATCGACACCGCCGACATGCCGACGACCTACAACTCGCCGGTGTTCCAGGGCCAAAGGCCGGCACGGGACGCAGCCTGCGTCGGCGTGGCGCGGCTCTCCGGCGCGGTCATCCTCGGCAAGACCGACACGGTGGAGTTCGCGGCCGGCGGCCGGCGGGCGGCGACGCGCAATCCGAAGAACCTCGCCCATACGCCCGGCGGCTCCTCCTCCGGCTCGGGCGCAGCCGTCGGCGACCGGCAGGTCCCGCTCGCCTTCGGCACCCAGACCGGCGGCTCGCATATCCGCCCCGCCTCCTTCAACGGCATCTACGGGCTGAAACCGACATGGGGCTCGGTCAGCCGCGAGGGCGCCAAGCAGTATTCCAACATGCTCGACACGATCGGCTGGTATGGCCGCAGCGTCGCGGATCTCTCGCTCGTCGCCTCCGCCTTCCGCCTGCACGATGTCGGTGCACTCACGACTGCCGCACGCCCTATTGGGGCAAGATCGAGCCCGCGGGCGAAAAGGCCTTCGACCTCGCCTGCGACCGGCTCCGGCAGGCCGGCGTGACGGTGACCGAGCTGACGCTGCCCGAGCCCTTTGGCGGACTGTTCGATGCCCAGCACACGATCATGATGGGCGAGGGCCGCGCCTCCTTCCTCGATGCGGCGCTCGAATTCGGCGACCGCCTGCACCAGGATTTCCGCGACCGCGCCGAGAACAAGCTCGGCATCACGCCGGCCCAGCTGATCGCCGCCTATGATCTCGCGGCGGAATGCCGGCGGTCCTTCGAGGCGCTCTATGCCGACTTCGACGTGGTGCTGACCCCGGCCGCCCCCGGCGAGGCGCCTGAGGGCAGCTACAACACCGGCGACCATGTCTTCAACGCGATGTGGACGCTGCTGCACGTCCCCTGCCTCGGCATTCCCTGCACGACAGGGTCGATCGGCCTGCCCGTCGGCGTGCAGATCGTGGCGCCGCGCTTCGACGATGCCCGGCTGCTCGCGATGGGCGAGGTCCTGGCGCCGGTGATCGATCTCGAAACGCCGCAATACCACCCCGAAGCCTGAGCCCCCCGACCGCGAGAGGAGTGCCGCCATGAGCGACGTGCTGGACCAGAGCCTGCGATCGATCTTCGCGGAGAATTCCGCCTTCTACGCGCAGCGCGGCTTCGAGCGCCGCGTCGGCTGGGGCCAGGCGCCGGCGCTCGTCGTCATCGACATGGCCAATGGCTGGACACGGCCGGGCAGCCCCTTCACCTGCGGCGGCATGGACAGCGTCATTCCCGCCAACCGGGCGCTGCTCGACGCCTGCCGCGCCAAAGGCCTGCCGATCATCTTCACCACCACCGCCTATGACGTGACCGCCGGCCCGCACAGCGACATGGGTCTGTGGTCGCGCAAGGTGCCGATCGAGGCGATGAAGACCGGGAGCTGGGAGGCGGAGATCGACGCCGAACTCGCCCCGCGCGAGGGCGAGTTCG
>LNFM01020017.1_pt1 | contig 11869 bp, 13 predicted proteins | sample 596031 | NCBI WGS metagenome assembly LNFM01 (sample SAMN04254537, study PRJNA301005) | activated carbon metagenome | isolation source: dual media filters at the Ann Arbor, Michigan drinking water treatment plant | place: USA: Ann Arbor | reverse complement strand
GGCCATGGACAGCCAGGTGTTCAGGTCCTTGGTCTTGACCTTGACCGACCAGGTCGCATGCGCCTGGAGCACGGCGGGCATCAGGCGTTCGACGCCGCGGCCGCTGTGCGACGACAGGGCCACGAAGGGCGAGCCCTTCAGCTGGGGCAGCTTGTCCTCGGCCATCTGGGTCAGTTTGGCCAGCTTGGCCTGCGGGCTCTCCTCGAGGTCCCATTTGGCGGCGACATAGACCAGCGCCCGACCCTCGCGCTCGACCAGATCGGCCAGCTGCAGGTCCTGGGTGTCGAAGGCGTCGTCCTTGTCCATGACCAGCACGACCACCTCGGCGAAGGTGATGGCGCGGATGGTGTCGGCGACCGACAACTTCTCCAGCTTCTCCTGCACCCGCGCCTTGCGGCGCATGCCGGCGGTGTCCACCAGGCGGATGTTCTGGCCTTCGTATTCCCAGTCGACCGAGATGGAGTCGCGGGTGATGCCGGCCTCGGGGCCGGTCAGCATGCGGTCCTCGCCGATCAGGCGGTTGATCAGGGTCGACTTGCCGGCGTTGGGGCGGCCGATGATGGCGATGCGGATCGGCTTGTCGGGCTCGTCGACCTCTTCGACGAAGATGTCGGCGCTGGCGGCCACGACGGCCGCGTACAGGTCGGCCATGCCCTCGCCGTGCTCGGCCGAAATGGCGACCGGCTCGCCGAAGCCCAGGGAATAGGCCTCGCCGATGCCGCCGCCGCTCTCGCGGCTCTCGGACTTGTTGGCCAGCAGGATCACCGGCTTGTGCTGCCGGCGCAGGCGTTCGGCGAAGATCTGGTCCAGCGAGGTGACGCCCTCGCGGGCGTCCATCATGAACAGGATCAGGTCGCCGTCTTCCAGCGCGGCCTCGGTCTGTTCGCGCATCCGCGATTCGAGGCTGTCGTCGGTGACGTCCTCATAGCCGGCGGTGTCGATCAGGGTCAGGTCCATGTCGCCGATGTTGCCATCAGCGTACCGGCGGTCGCGGGTCACGCCCGGCCTGTCATCGACCAGCGCAAGGCGCTTGCCGACGAGGCGATTGAATAGTGTCGACTTGCCCACGTTCGGGCGGCCGACGATGGCGACTTTGAGAGCCATGTCGGCCTTCTAACGCAGTTCGGGGGCTAAAGGTCAGCGAATGCTGACGAGATCGCCCTTGTCGGTGAGAACATAGAGGGCGCCGTTATAGGCGGCCGGGGCGATATAGACAGGTCCGCCCATGCGGATCGAGGCGGTCTGGGCGCCGGTCTTGGGATCGAAAGCCACCAGTTCGCCATCCGAATTGGTCAGCACCAGCCGGTTGGAGGCCATCAGCGGACCCGACCAGATCGGTCGGACGGTACGGTCGAAGAAGCCGAACATGCCGCCCTCCTGCCGCACACGGCCTTCGTTCAGGTTGCGGGTCCAGTAGATCTGGCCGCTGTCGCGGTTGATGACGGTCAGTTCGCCTTCCTTGGACACGACATAGATCACGTCGCCGACCGGCAGGGGCGCATTGACGCCGGCGATCGGCAGGGGCGCCCATTTCGGCTGACCCGAACGGATATCCATGGCGGACAGCACGCCCGAGTGGCTGACGGCGTAGACGACGCCGCGGCTGATCACCGGACGGCCGGCGATGTCGCGGATCTCAGACAGGGCGCTGGTGCGGCTGGTGCGCGACAGGACCTGCTGCCACAGCGACTGGCCGGTCGAGGCGCGCAGGGCCACGACTTCACCCGACGAGAACGGTGCGATGACGGTATCACCGGTCACGGCCGGGCTGGACGCGCGCATCAGGCGGGCGGGCTCCGGAATGCCGCGGTAGGACCAGTCCTGGGCGCCGGTCGTGGTGTCAAAGGCCTGGATCTGGTTCTCGACATCGACGACGAAGACCCGGCCGCCCGAGACGGTGGGCGCGCCGTGGATCGGCACATCGACCGGCGTGGTCCAGATGACCGCGCCGGAGGCCTGGTCGATGGCGGTGACGGTGCGGTAGCCCGAGGCCACGAACACCTTGCCGCCGCCGACGGCTACGCCGCCGCCGAAGCCGCCGCCATCCGAGCGGCCGCCCATGCCGAGGAAACCGGTGCGGCGCGAATCCTCGGCCGGCTTGATATTGACCCGCCAGGCCTGGGCACCCGTTCCGGCGTCGAGGGCCGAGACGGTGGACTCGCCGTCCAGAACGAACACACGGCCGTTGTCGGCCACGACCGGTGCCATGACCTGACGCGTACGCGACGAGCCGGCGCCGACGCCGCGACGCCAGGCGACGGTGAACTCCGCCCCCGCGATCACGTGTTCGACGGCGTTCTCGGCGTTGCCGCCCGGCTGGGTCCAGGCGATCGCGGCCTGGGGTCCGGGGATGAAGAAGTCACGGCCGGACAGGGCGGCCGACGGCACCAGCGCCTGTTCGAACTCCAGCACCGAAATCCGCTGGCCCTCGGTGGCCGTGGCCTGCGGCTCGTTGTTCTTGCCGAGGCCGAACGGCAGCATCCCCTGCACCGTGCTGCACGAGGCGAGGGTGACGGCGATCCCGCTCAGCAGGGCGACTTTAAGCACGCGATTCATGGGGTACGTCCTGAAAGCGGTGATCACGGGCGAGCCGGAGCGGCGGCGGGCGCCGCTGGGGCCGCCGGAGCCGGCGGGGCGACAGGGATGGCGGCCTGCGCGCGGATGATGCCGGCGAGACTGGCCGCCCCGCCCGCGTCGATCGCCGCGATGGCGAGGTCCGCGCGCTGGGTGACGATTTCGGGCGTGTCCAGACCGTTCTTGAGCAGCACCAGCGCCTCACGGGCCGGCGCGACCTGACCGTGCTGCAGCCGGGCCATGGCAAGCGCCTCAAGGGCGAAGGCGCTGAACGGGCGGCCGTCCTTGGCGATCGGCTCGAGGCGGGCCTCGATCTGTTCCAGGGTTTCGCTGTCCATGGCCAGCAGGGCGGCCTTGTAGGCCGCGGGATCAGACAACAGCGGGTCGCTGGAAGCCTTGGCGGCCTCGTCCAGCAGGGCAATGGCGTCGGGAATGCGGTTGGCGGCGAGGGCGATGCCCGCACGCTGGCTCAGGGCCAGGGCCTTGTAGGCGCCGTTGCCGTCCTTGGCCGCCTGGATAAAGGCGGCGTCCGCCCCGATCGGATTGTTGGCCTCCAGCGATTCCAGGCCGCGGTCATAGGCGACGGAGGCCTTGTCGGCCTTGGAGGTCTGCCAGCTGTCCCAGCCCCAGAAAGACGGGCAGCCAGGTGCGGGCCAGCCGCTTGTAGCGGTCGGAGCGAAGCTCCTCCTCGACCTGCTCGAAGACATCAACCACGGATACGTCGCCCCCAGAAAACGGCTGCAAGGCCGCTGAAATTCAGTCCGGCCGGACCCTAGAGGGTCCCCTGCCCCGCCGCAACGCACGGCTTAGGGCGTGGCGGGCTTTTTCGAGAAGTAGGTCTCGACTTCGGCAGGAAAACGGCGGGCCTTCACATCGGCGGCGTAGGACGCCACGGCCCGGTCGATGTCGCCGCGCATGTCAGCGTAGCGGCGCACGAATTTCGGCGTCCAGTCGAACAGGCCCAGCATGTCGGGCGTCACGAGGATCTGGCCATCGCAGGCGGACGAGGCGCCGATGCCGATCGTGGGCTTGTCGATGGCCAGGGTGATGTCGCGCGCCAGACCTTCGGCCACGCCCTCGACCACCACGGCGAACGCGCCGGCGTCGGCGGTGGCCTCGGCCTCGCTCATGACCCGCAGCCGTTCCTCGTCCGTCTTGCCCTTGGCCTTGAAGGCACCGTCCGTCAGCACCGCCTGGGGCCGCAGGCCGACGTGGCCCATGACCGGAATGCCGCGCTGGACCAGATAGGCGATGGTTTCCGCCACCGTGGGGCCGCTCTCGACCTTCACCCCCTGGGCGCCCGTCTCCTTCATCACGCGCGCGCAGTTCTGGTAGGCCTGCTCCTTGCCGCCCTCATAGCTGCCGAAGGGCATGTCGATGACCACCATGGCCCGGCGCGAGCCGCGCATGACGGCCTGGCCGTGCAGGATCATCATCTCCAGCGTGACGCCGACGGTGTTGGGCATGCCGTGGACCACCATGCCGACGCTGTCGCCGACCAGCAGCAGATCGCAGTGATCGTCCAGCAGGGCCGCGGTCGGGGCGTCATAGGCGGTCAGGCAGACAATCGGCTCGCCGCCCTTTCGGGCCCGGATATCCGGTGCCGCGATGCGTTTGACCGCTTCCTGCTTCTGGCTGGACATGGGGAGGTCCTCCTGTTCGGACCTCTAGATAGTCGGGGAGGCCCGCCCCGTCATCCCTCGGGACAACGGGGCGGCCGATCAGAGGTCCTGCGACAGCTTCATCACCCCGGCGGCGGCCACGGCGATCAGGGCCCCGGCGGCGATCCAGAACAGGTGCATGCCGCCCATGGAGCCCAGCTCCAGATTGGCCAGCCCCAGCTGGTCGAGGCCCACCTGCACCGCGCCCTGCGTATTGAGCGAGGCGGAGCGGATGCCCTGACCGAGCGCGTTGCCGGCCACCACGCCTTCCCCGGACCCGAGGTTGACGCTCATGGTTTCACGGACCGCCACGACGCCTCCGACAAGGCCGGCGAGGCCCAGCGTCAGGAAACGGACGTGTGAACCCTTCTGCAGCCGCTGCTCGACCTGCGCCGTGAACAGGGCGGCGTCGTCAGGATCGAACTCGTCAGCCGACATGCTGCGCGCTCCCCAGGGACTGTCCGGTCGGCTGGAGCCGCGCACGGAGTTTATCCAGACCACGTTTGACATGAGACTTCACCGTGCCGAGTGGCAAATTAAGGGCCGCGGCGATCTCTGGATGCGCCATGCCGGCCCCGTGACAAAGGGAGACACACAGTCGTTCGGGCTCGCTGAGGCCTTTCAGGGCTTCGTCGAGATCCACCAGACCCGCATGATCAGTCGCGGGGGCGGCGTCTTCATTCTCGACCTCGGCGACGTAGCGGGCCTCCTTGGCGACCCGCTTGATGTACAGCCGCGCCGCGATCCGCTTGACCCAGGCGGCGAAGGTGCCCTCACCGCGGAACTCCGCGCACCGCTCGAACGCCTGGATGAAGGCGTCCTGGGCGATGTCGTCGGCGAGCGAGGGCTGCGCCCCCATCCGACGCAGCAGCCCGCGCACCGCCGAGCCGTGGCGACGCACCAGTTCTCCGAACTCCCGCCGTCCGCCCGCCGCCGCGAGGGCGGCGAGCTCGACGTCGTGCCGGTCGACCAGGGATTGGGTCATGTTGGTTCCCCCCGTCCGACCCGGCCTCAGTCCTTGTTCTTGTTGAAGGCGCTGAGGATGATGAAGGCCAGACCGATGAAGCCCGGGATCGCGGCGAAGGCGCCGAAGCCCCAGGCTTCGTCTTCTCCGAACCGGAAGCCGATGAAGGAGAAGGTGGCGGCGATGCCCAGCGAGAGCGCCAGCAGGATCACACCGATACGCAGGTCCCGGGCGGCGCTCGCCGGCGGTTTCACGGTCTGTCGGGTCAGGGCGTCGATGACTTCAGGCGGCAGCGCCTGCCCCTTGTCGATGGACGCCCGCAGCGTCGCCTGCATCTCGCGACGTTCCCTGCTCTTCAGCCAGGTCGGCACGATCACAATGGCGGCGATCATCGCGAACATCGTGATCGGAATCATGACCTCATTCATCTCGCAAATCCTCTGGTTTTGTGTTCGACCGGAGCGTGATGCTTCGGCCTTCTGACGACAAGAGGCGCCGGCGGGGCCGTACGGATGCGAGCCGGCAGGTGAAACTTTCGTAAGGCGGGCGATTTCGACTGAATGAGTGCAACTCGGGGAGCCGCCATGATCGACCGCCGCATCCTGCTGGCCGGACTGGCCGTCGCCCCGCTGGCCGGCTGCGCGTCAAGGCCGGCCGCTGACGCCGGCACCGACCTGAAGCTGGTCACCTTCAACATCTGGCACAACCAGGGTGACTGGGCCGCGCGCCTCCCGCTGCTGGTCGAAGCCATCCGGGCCGAGGAACCCGCCGTCATCGGCCTGCAGGAGGTGCTGGAAGACGCCGCCGTCGGCCTGCCCAATCAGGCGCAGACGATCGCCGATGCCCTGGGCGGCTATTCGGTGCATTTCGTCTCGACCGATCCGGAAGGCGCCCCGCGCCGCTACGGCAACGCCATTCTCAGTCGCCTGCCGGTTACCGCCTTCGACTCCCGCAAGCTCCAGCCGCTCGACGACTACCGCACCGCCCTGCGGGTCCGCGTGGCCCTGGGCGGACGGGCCGTGGACGTCGTCAACACCCATCTGGCCTGGCAGGCGGACGCGGCCCCCGTGCGCGCGCGGCAGCTCGCCGACCTGGTCTCCATGCTGGCGCAGGACGGACCCCCTGTGATCGTCATGGGCGACTTCAACGCCGTGCAGGAGGACGCGGGCCTCGCCGCCCTGACCGGACCCCGCTTCTTCAGCGCCCTGCCCCGCGGCACGGCGGAGACGACGCTGAACCCGGCCAAGGGTCATCCCAACCGGGTCATCGACCACATCTTCGCCGAAACGGCCGGTTTCGCCCCGGTGCGCGCCTCGGTGATCGGATCAGAGCCGGTGAACGGCGAATATCCGTCCGACCATTTCGGCGTGGCGGCGACGGTCAGCGTGCGCTGAACGGGATCCGTAGGCCTTTGCCGAAGCGGCGCGACAGCCACAGGGCGGCGACGGCGGTGACCGCGGCCCCGGCCAGCATGGCGGCCGCGGGCTGAAGCGCGGCGCCCAGACTGTCGCTCATCGGCCCGACCACCGGGATCAGGGCCCACAGGACGGCCACGGCGGCCACGGCCCAGGGCACGAGGGCGGCGACGGTCATCCACGCCCGGCGCAGGGCGATCGCCTGCGCCATCCGCGCCTCAAAGCCATAGTCGCGCGCGGGCGGGGCCTCGGCGGCGAACAGGGCGGCCAGTTTCTGTTCAGGCGTCATCCGGACCTCCCAGCGCCTTGAGCAATCGCGCCCGTCCGCGGGCAACATGCGACTTCACCGTGCCGAGAGGCAAGCCCAGAGCCATCGACGCCTCGCCATGCGACCACCCGTCGCCCAGACACAGGGCCACGCAGGCGCGCACATCGGACGGCAGCCCGGCCATGGCGGCCTCGACGGACATCCGCTCCTCCGGCGACACCCCGGCAGGCGTTACGACGGTCTCCAGCCAGATATTGTCCCGGACGGCCCCGCGCCTTGCGGACCGAATCCGGTCCTGCGCCTTGCGCCAGGCGATGCCGCACAGCCAGGCGCGGACTCCGGCGGGCTCCTTGAGCGACCGCAACGAACGCCAGGCCGCGAGGAACGCCTCCTGCGCCACATCGTCCGCCTCGGCCCAGCCGCCGCCCAGCATCCGCCGCAGAAAGCCGCGAACCGCCGCCTGCTGCCGCTCGATCAGGCGTGAAAAGGCCGCGTCCGAGCCGGCGAGCGCGCGGCTCACCAGCTCGGCGTCGGTCTGAAATCCCCCCATGACCCGCGCCCCCGGCCGGCATCAGGCCCGCGGACCGCGCCCGCCGCTGCGCAGGGCCGAGACCAGCGAGGCCAGGCACAGGGCTCCCAGCACGAAGCTGACGATCAGGAAGGCGTCGCCGGCACCGTACATGTCGGACCAGCTGGCGTAGCCAAAGCCGGCCGACATCACGCCGAACAGCACCACCGAGAACCACGAGCCGTCGCCGGGGCGGCCGCCCTGGTTGCGGGTTTGCCAGGAGTCGTCATCTGCATCGATCGGGCGCTCCAGCACCTTGAGCAGGGCCTCCGGCGGCTCCTGGCCTTTCTCGGCATAGGTCTGGATCAGCTTCAGCGTATCCTTCTGACGGCGGTAGTTGAGCAGGCTCGAAAAGCCCGAAGCCACGAACCAGCCCAGCGGAAAGATCAGCCACCAGTAAGAACGAAACAGGTCTTCCATCGTCTCTACCCCTCGTCGCGCCGGGCCCGACGCCCGCGCTTTCATAGGGTAGTCGGCGCCGACGCCGCCAGTGGATGCATGGCGCGCAGAATGTTTGAGCGGGCAGAATGGACGCGGCCTGCAACGCCCTTCCCTGCCCCGCGTTGACCTGCCAACGCCCTTTCAACCCACGCCGGAGCCTCGCCCCATGGTCCAGATCACCTATCGCATCGTCGAACACGACGGCGGCTGGGCCTATCAGCTGGGCGGCACCTACTCGGAGACCTACCCTGACCACGACACAGCCCGCGCAGCCGCGATCGCCGTTGCGCGCGAGCAGAAGGTGCCCGACGAGAACACGCTGATCGAATATGCGAACGCGTCGGGCGAGTGGATCACCGAACGCGCCGATGGTCATGACCGGCCCGAGGTCGACGTCGAGGGCTAGATCAGGATGGCGGCGTACCGCTCCGGCTTGAACCCGACCAGCGTCCTGTCGCCCAGATCCAGCACCGGCCGTTTGATCATCGACGGCTGCGACAGCATCAGGTCGACGGCCTTGCCCCCATCCAGATCGGCCTTGTCGGCGTCCGGCAGCGCCCGGAACGTCGTGCCGGCGCGGTTCAGCACCGTCTCCCAGCCATGTTCGGCCACCCAGGCCTCCAGCCGCGGCCGGTCGATCCCGACCTTCTTGTAGTCATGGAAATCGAAAGCCTGGCTGTGCTGCTCCAGCCAGACGCGGGCCTTCTTGACGGTGTCGCAGTTGGGGATGCCGTAGAGAGTGAGGGTCATGGTGCCTGTTTGCCCTCACGGTCGGACGGCTGCAAGACGAAGCGGCGCTAGTCGTCGTCCGCTTCCCGGCTGCCGACGACGATCGGTGTCGGACCACCCGCGAGCGCCATGTTCAAAGCCTCGCGATCCAGCCCGTTCTCCCACTTCGCCACCACGATCGTGGCCACGGCGTTGCCGATGAAATTGGTCAGGGCGCGGCATTCGCTCATGAACCGGTCGACGCCGAGGATCAGGGCCATGCCGGCCACCGGCACGCTCGGCACCACCGCCAGGGTCGCCGCCAGCGTGATGAAGCCCGCCCCCGTCACGCCCGCCGCTCCCTTGGAGCTCAGCATGGCCACCGCCAGCAGCAACAACTGGTCGCCCAGCGACAGCTCGACCCCGCAGGCCTGCGCGATGAACAGGGCCGCCAGCGTCATGTAAATATTTGTGCCGTCCAGATTGAACGAATAGCCCGTCGGCACGACCAGCCCGACCACCGACTTGTCGCAGCCCGCCCGCTCCATTTTCTCGATCAGGCTGGGCAGGGCCGCCTCGGACGATGAGGTGCCGAGCACCAGCAGCAGCTCTTCCTTCAGATACCGCATCAGTTTGAAGATCGAGAAGCCGTTGACCCGCGCCACCGCCCCCAGCACCACCACCACGAACAGGGCCGAGGTCAGGTAGAAGGTGGCCACCAGGGCCGCCAGATTGATCACCGACTCGATGCCATAGCGGCCGATGGTGAAGGCGAAGGCCCCGAACGCCCCGATCGGCGCCGCCTTCATCAGGATGGCGACCATCTTGAAGAAGGCCTCCGACACGCTCTCAAGCACCGTCATCACCGGCTGGGCGCGCTCGCCGATGATGGCCAGCGAGATGCCGAACAGGATGGCGAAGAACAACACCTGCAGGATCTCGCCCCCGGCAAAGGCGCCGACCACCGTCTCCGGAATGATGTTCATCAGGAAGCCGACGATGGTGGTGTCGTGGGCCTTCGCGGCATAGGTCGCCACCGCGGCCGGATCGAGCGTGGAGATGTCGACATTCATCCCCGCGCCCGGCCGCACAACATTGGCGACCACAAGCCCGATGATCAGGGCCAGGGTCGAGAAGGTCAGGAAATAGGCGAAGGCCTTGCCCACCACCTTGCCCAGCTTTCCGAGGTCACGCAGGTGCGCGATCCCCGTCGCCACGGTCAGGAAGATCACCGGGGCGATGATCATCTTCACCAGCCGGATGAAGGCGTCGCCCAGCGGCTTCAGGCTCTCCCCGAAGACCGGCCAGAAATGCCCGATCAGGGCGCCCAGGCTGATGGCGACCAGCACCTGGAAATACAGATGCGTCCAGATCGGCTTGCGCACGGGCGGTGGCAGCGGCGCGGTCGCCTCCGGCACAGCGACGCCGGGCGCGACCTTTTTCACGACAGGCGCACGCTTGCGCGCACCGGCGGATGTCGTGGGCTTGCGCGCCATGGCCGTCCCTCCCGTCGCCGCCCGATGGCGCGACTCGCGGGCGTCAGCCTAGAGCCAGTGACGCCCGCTTCACAGCCTCAGGCCGTCGCCACCCGCGCGAGGTCCGCCGTGATCCGCTCGGCCACCTTCAGCCGGTCCGCCGCCGTGTCCCACTCGCCCTTGACCACGATCTTCTGGTCCGGCCGGATCTTCCAGAAGGCGTGGTTCTTCTGGATCAGCCCGACCAGCCCCATCGGATTGGGGAAGGCGTTGTTGCGCAGGGTCAGCACCGCGCCCTTGGGCCCGATGTCGATGCGTTCGATACAGGCGGTCTTGCAGTTGGCCTTGATGCCGACGATGCGCAGCAGCTGTTTCGCCTCGTCCGGCAGCGGGCCGAAACGGTCGATCAGCTCGGCGGCCAGCGCCTCGCGCGTCTCCGAATTCTCGGCGTCCGACAGACGGCGATACAGGCTCAGACGGACGTTCAGGTCGGGGACGTATTCCTCCGGAATCAGCACCGCCGCCCCGACATTGATCGCCGGCGACCAGCCGCGATCGACGACCCCGCCGCCCTCGCCCGACTGGCGCAGCTCGGCCACCGCGTCCTCCAGCATCTGCTGGTACAGCTCGACCCCCACCTCGCGGATATGGCCCGACTGTTCGTCGCCCAGCAGATTGCCGCCGCCGCGCTGGTCCAGATCGTGGCTGGCCAGCTGGAAGCCGGCACCCAGATTGTCCAGCGACTGCAGAACCTGCAGCCGCCGCTCGGACGACAGGCTTATCGGCTTGTTCGGCGGCGTGGTCAGATAGGCGAAGGCGCGCGCCTTGGCCCGGCCGATGCGACCGCGGATCTGGTGCAGCTGGGCCAGGCCAAACATGTCGGCCTTGTGCACGATCAGGGTGTTGGCCGTCGGAACATCAAGTCCGGACTCAACGATGGTCGTGGACAGCAGCAGGTCGTAGCTGCCGTCGTAGAAGGCGCTCATCACGTCTTCCAGCTGGGTCGGCGACATCTGGCCGTGACCGACCACGAATTTGATCTCCGGCACCTTCTCGCGAAGGAACTGTTCGATGTCCGGCAGGTCCGACAGGCGCGGCACGACGTAATAGGCCTGACCGCCGCGGTATTTCTCGCGCAGCAGGGCCTCGCGGACCAGCACCGGGTCCCACGGGGTGACATAGGTCCGAACCGCCAGACGATCGACCGGCGGTGTGGCGATGATCGACATCTCGCGGATGCCGGACAGCGCCATCTGCAGCGTCCGCGGGATCGGCGTGGCGGTCAGGGTCAGCAGGTGAACGTCGGCGCGAAGGCCCTTCAGCTTCTCCTTGTGCTTGACGCCGAAATGCTGCTCTTCGTCAACGATAACAAGGCCCAGATCCTTGAACCCGACCTGATCGCTGAGCACCGCGTGGGTGCCGACCACGATCTCGAACGAGCCGTCCTTCAGCCCCGCCCGCGTCTCGGCCGCATCCTTGGCCGTCACCATCCGGGACAGGTGGCGGACCTTGACCGGCCAGCCGGCGAACCGCTCGCTGAAGGTCTTGAAATGCTGCCGCGCCAGCAGGGTCGTCGGGCAGACGATGGCCACCTGCTGCCCGGTCATGGCCACCACAAAGGCCGCCCGCAGCGCCACTTCCGTCTTGCCGAAGCCGACGTCGCCGCAGATCAGGCGATCCATCGGCGTGCCCTTGCCGAGATCCTCCAGCACGTCGCCGATGGCGTTCAGCTGGTCGTCCGTCTCCTCATAGGGGAAGCGGGCGCAGAACTCGTCGAACAGGCCGTGCGGCGGGG
>LNFM01012166.1_pt1 | contig 11869 bp, 11 predicted proteins | sample 596031 | NCBI WGS metagenome assembly LNFM01 (sample SAMN04254537, study PRJNA301005) | activated carbon metagenome | isolation source: dual media filters at the Ann Arbor, Michigan drinking water treatment plant | place: USA: Ann Arbor | reverse complement strand
TGCCGCGGCGCTTGTTCCACCACAGGGCCGTGTCGGCCAGCAGCGGCGCAAAGGTGGACGAGCTGCCCAGCATGCCCAGCAGCAGCCCGTGCGCCAGGCCAAAGGTCCAGATGCTGCCCGAGTTGGCGGCCCAGATGAAGCCGCCGGCCACCGCCACTGCGCCCACGCGCAGCACCGGCGTGATGCCGTGGCGGTCGGCCAACCGGCCGGTGAACAGGCCGCCGATGCCCAGACAAATCATCATCAGTGTGTAGGGCAGGGAAGCGTCGGCGCGGCCCACGCCGAACTCGGCCTGCACCGCCGGCAGCACCACCGCCACCACGTACATGCCGCTGTTGCCCAGCGTCACCAGCGCCAGCGTGGTGATGAGGCGGCGCACCGCCACGCGCGAATCGATCAGGCTGGGGTCGGCGGGTGTGTGGGGCATGGCGAAGGATGCTACGCCGCCTGTTCGCGCGTGGTTGTCACGCGCGTTGCCGGCCTCGGTTCGCGCTACTCCGTTAGAGACCGAACAGACCCGGGGCTCGCACAGGCAGATGCTGTGGCTGTGGTCCTCATCAACGGCACGACGCCGCTCCACGAAATCCCCTTCAACATTGAAAAGGCTCCACCATGAAAACCACGTTCCATTCCCGCGCTGTGCTGTTGGCCGGCGCCTTCTTGCTGGCTCCGCTGGTCACGCAGGCCGCCGCACCCACCAAGGCCGAATACGCGGCCGCCAAGACCACCATCAGCGCAAACTACAAGGCCGCCAAGGCTGCGTGTGACAGCCTCAAGGCCAACGCCAAGGACATCTGCGAAGAAGAAGCCGAAGCCGCGCAGAAGAACGCGCGCGCCGAGCTCGAATTCAGCGCGAGCGGCAAGCCGGCCGATGCCAACAAGGTGCAGACCGTCAAGGCCGATGGCATCTACGAGGTGGCCAAGGAGCGCTGCGACGACCTGAGCGGCAACGCCAAGGACGTGTGCAACAAGGAAGCCAAAGCGGCGCATGTGGCTGCGCTGGCCAGCGCCAAGGCCACGAAAGCCACCGCCGAAGCGCGCGCCGAGAGCAAAGAGGAAGTCAACGAAGCCAAGTACAAGGCAGCCGCAGAAAAGTGCGACACCCTGAACGGTGACGCCAAGACGGCCTGCATCCAGGCCGCCAAAACCGCCCACGGCCAGCGCTGATCGCCACGCCGCGCAAGCGGCGTCAGTCGAACATGTCGGGTTCGCTGCGCACCAGGTCGTTCCAGATGGTCTGGAAGTGCAGCCACCCGATGTACTCGCTGCCCACGTGCTCGCGGCTGTAGCGCGCGCGCTCGGCCGGCACCAGGCGCGGTGTCGCGCCGGTCGCCATCACCGCCAGTTGCTGCTGGCAGCAGCGCTCCAGCGCAATGAACCAGAACGCCGCGGCTTCAATGCTGTGGCGGCTCGCGGTGAACAAGCCGTGGTTCTGGTGGATCGCGGCCTTCACGCCCTTGAACCAGTCGGCCACCTTCAGGCCCGCCTTCACTTCCACCGCCACCTGGCCGGCTTCGTCGCCGATGACCACGTGGTCTTCAAAGAACGCTGCGGCGTCTTGCGAAATCGGCAGCAGCGGCTGGCCGAGTGAGGCGAACGCCGTGCCGTAGACCGTGTGTGCGTGGCACATGGCAATGATGTCCGGGTGCGCTTCGTGCACCGCGGCGTGCAACACAAAACCGGCGCGGTTCACCGCGTGGCGGCCTTCCACCACCTGACCCTGGTGGTCCACCAGGATCAGGTTGGACACCTTGACCTGCGCAAAGTGCACGGCCATCGGGTTGGTCCAGTACAGGTGCGGGTGCTCGGGATCGCGGATGGTCAGGTGGCCGGCGAAGCCGTAGTCAAAACCCTGGCGCGCAAACGCGCGGCAGGCGCCCGCCAGGCGTTCCTTCAGGTACTGGCGCTCCTGCACCACGTTGTCAAACGTGGGGATGCCGGGGTAGATCAGGCCAGGCTGGTCGGGCTGGTAGATCGAAACCTTGGGGTCGGTCAGCGGGTCGTGGCGGTATTCCTTCTGACCCAGCGCTGAGAGTTTTTCGAGCACGGCGGACATGGTGTCTCCTCGGGTGGTGATGAGCCGTGATGGTCGGCTCAAGTGCGCGCATTGACAAACGATGAATGCTCATGGAAACATGAGCCAGTTTCATCTGAAAGCTGCTTGCATGAGAAATCTTCCTCCACTGGCCCGCCTGCGCACGTTTGAGGCCGCCGCGCGCTTGCAGAGTTTTGCGCTCGCCGCCCAGGAGCTGCACCTCACCGCTTCGGCCATCAGCCACCAGATTCGCGACCTGGAGCGGCACTTCGGCCGCGCGCTGTTCGAGCGCCGGCATCGCCAGGTGCAGACCACGCAGGAAGGTCGGCGTTTGTTCGAGAGCCTGGGCCGTTTGTTCGACGCACTGGAGGCCACCTGCGCCGAAGTGCAGCTGCCCACGCACGACGAGGTGCTGGCGGTGCACTGCGCGCCGAGTCTCGCGCTCAAGTGGCTCGGCCCCCACCTGCCTTCGTTCGTGGCGCAGCACCCCGCCATCAACATCCGCCTGACCACCGGCGCCGACCCGGTGGACCTGGGCGTGGTGCGCGACATCGACGTGGCGCTCTCTTATGGTGCGGCGCGCCACAAGCCCGGGCTCGATGTGATTTCGCTCGGCGACGAACGCATCGCGCCGCTGGTGTCACCCGCCTTGCTGTTGGCCAAGCAGCGCCCGGCCCAGGCGATCCAGCGGCTGTCGCTGATCGACTCGCAGCTCAGCCCGGTGGGCTGGGCCGAGTGGTTCGAGCTCAACGGCCTGTCTCTGCCGGTGCGACCCCGCCCTTCGTTCGACCGCGCGGCGATGGCGATTGCGGCTGCGGCCGACGGCATGGGCGTGGCGCTGGAGAGCACACGCCTGGCGGCGCGCGAGATCGAGCGGGGTGAGCTGGTGGTGCTGGGTGAGCGCAGCCTGCAGAAGATCGTGCGGCCGGTGCACTTTTTGAGCGTGCGCACCACCGACCGCGCGCGCGCGCCGGTGGTGGCGTTTGTGCAGTGGGTGCAGGCGCAGACCGCCTGAACCCGCCGGGCCTCAGCGCGTGCGCAGCAGGGCGCGCTGGAACGACATCACGTGTTCCTGCACGGCATCCACGGCGGCCTGTGCATTGCCGTCGGTGAGCGCCTTGAGGATGGCGCGGTGCTCGTCCTGCACCTCGCTCAGGTGGTCCGGCATGGCCAGCGACAGCGCCCAGAACCGTTGTGAACGGGCGTGCAACACCTTCAGGATTTCGGCCAGGATCTGGTTGCGCGCGGCGCTCGAAATGTGTTCGTGGAACAAGCGGTCCAGGTTCATCACCTCGGTGGTCTGGCCACGGCTGGCGGCCTTCTCGAAGTCCCGCGCGATCGCTTCCAGCTGCTGCAGCTCGGTCTTGGTGATGCGCTCGGCGGCCAGGCGCATGCACAGGCTCTCGTTGGCCAGGCGAACGTCGATCAACTGCAGCGCATCGTCGATGGACAAGGGCGAGACGATCAGGCCCTTGCGCGGAATGATCTGCACCAGGCCCTCGGTGGACAAGCGGTGCAGGGCGTGGTTGATGGGCGTGCGGCCCATGTCCAGCTCGTTCATCAGGCTCGCCGTGCTGAGGTAGTCGCCCGGTTTGTAGGCCAGGGTGATCAGCGCCTGCTTGAGCTGGGCGTAGGCCTGCTCGTTCTGCGACAGGTCGCTCAGGTCCGGTTCCGCAGAGCTTCGGCGGGTTTCCTTGACGCTGGCGCGCACGGTGCGGCGGGGGCTGATGGCGTTGGGCATGGTACGGAAGATGCTAACCCATCCCTCAACTGAAATTGTTCTGGCATCTCGTTAACCCTCTTGTGAAATTTCACAACAATGTCAGAATGAGCCCACGTTGCACATGGCGTGCACCGCGTGGGTTTCAGTCCACGCGCCTCGGTTGAACATCTTCCGCGGTGCGATCTTTTGTCCCCTGTTCCTAGGAGCGTCAGTCATGAATATGCGTTTCATTCTCACGGCAGCCCTGGCTGCGCTGGTCGGCACCGCCGTGCACGCCCAGGCCCTGCCCAAGACCCAATTGAAGATCGTCGGTGGTCTGAGCAACCTCGCGCCGTACAACGATTTCGAAAAACCCTTCTGGACCACCACCGTGCCCGCTTTGTCGGGCGGCCAGGTCACGGCCGAGATCAAGGGCTTCAACGAAATGGGCCTCAAGGGCCCCGAGCTGCTGCGCCTCATGTCGCAAGGCGTGGTCGAGTTCGGCACCGCCACGCTGTCGTATTTCGCCAGCGACGACCCGATCAACGAAGCGGTGGACCTGGCCGGTCTCACCACCGATGCCAAGACGCAGCGCCAGGTGGTGGCCTCTTTCGAGCCGGTGTATGAAAAGCTGTACGGCGGTGCCAACGGCGTGAAGCTGTTGGGCCTCTCGCCCTACCCGGCGCAGGTGCTGTTTTGCAACGCCGACATGAAGAGCCTGGGCGACCTCAAGGGCAAAAAAGTGCGCACCAGCAGCCGCACCCAGGCCGAGCTGATCGAAGCCCTGGGCGGCACCAGCGTCACCATGGCGTTTGGTGAAGTCGTGCCTGCGATGCAGAACAAGGTGGTCGACTGCGCCATCACCGGTTCCATGTCCGGTTACTCGGCCAAGTGGTACGAGGTCTCGACCCACCTGGTGGCGCTGCCGATCAACTGGAACCCGCAGATCCACGCGGTGAACCAGAAGGCCTGGGACCGCCTCGACCCGAAGGTGCAGACCTTCCTGCAGACCAACATCGACAAGATGCTGGACGCGATGTGGAACGGCGCCGCGGCGCAGACCCAGCTCGGCTACGACTGCAACACGGGCGCCGCCGCCTGCCCGCAGCCGGTCAAGGGCAAGATGGTGCTGGTCCAGCCGTCCGAGGCCGACCGCGCCCTGCTCAAGAAAACCATGCAGGACACCGTGTTGCCCAAGTGGGCCGCCCGCTGCTCGGTCCAGTGCGTGGCCGATTTCAACGCCACCATCGGCAAGAGCCTGGGCCTGACCGCCCGCAAGTAAGCACGCCGGCCACCGCCCCGGGCGTCCTTGTGGACCGCCCGGGGTCGCTGGCCGCCTGGCACCCACTGGATTCCCCATGAACCCTTCCCCACCTCTGCCCTGGCTGGGCCGCTCGCTGCGGCTGGCCGAGACCTTTTCCCGGGCCGCCGTCTGGGCGGGCGGCGCGCTCACGCTGGCCGCGGTCTTCCTCATCGCCTACGACATCCTGGTGCGCAAGTTCTTCAACATCACCGTCGGTGGTGCGGACGAGATCTCCAGCTACGTGTTCGCCATCAGCACCTCGTGGGCGCTGGCCTTCGTGGTGCTGCAGCGCGCCAACGTGCGCGTGGACGTGATCTACGAGCGCCTGCCGGTGCGCGTCTCGGCGTTCCTCGACTGGCTTTCGCTGGTGGCGCTGGGCGTGTTCATGGTGTTCCTCACCTGGCACGCGTATTCGGTGGCCGAGACCTCGTTCGTGCGCAACGCCGCGGCCAACACGCCGCTGGCCACGCCGCTGTGGATTCCGCAGGGCCTGTGGGTGGCGGGCATGGTGTGGATGTGTGTGGTGCTCGCGCTCATGCTGACCCGGGCCTCGGTGGCCATGGTCACGGGTGACCTGGCCACGGTGAAGGCGCTGTGTGGCGTCATCTCCGCCAAAGAGGAAGCCGAAGAAGGCGCCTTGGAGGGCGAACGCATCATCCAGGGAGAGCGTTCATGATCGCCACCGCTGTTCTCATCCTGCTGGTGCTCATTGGCTTGAGCATTCCGGTGGCGGCCGCACTCGGCGTGCTCGGTCTCATCCTCGACCCGCTGTTTTCCATGTTGCCGCTGAGCCGCGCCATGGGCGAACTGGCCTGGAGTTCGAGCAACGAATTCCTGCTGGTGGCCATTCCCATGTTCATCATGCTGGGCGAAATTTTGCTGCGCGCCGGTTTTGCCGAACGCATGTACGGCGCCATGGCGCTGTGGCTCTCGTGGCTGCCGGGTGGCTTGATGCACGCCAACATCGGCGCGTCCACTTTGTTCGCCGCCACCTCGGGGTCGAGTGTGGCCACCGCGGCCACGGTGGGCACGGTGTCGGTGCCGCAGATCAAACGCTACGGCTACAACGAGCCGCTGTTCCTGGGCAGCATCGCCGCCGGCGGCACGCTGGGCATCCTGATCCCGCCCTCGATCAACCTGGTGATCTACGGCGTGTTGACCAACTCGTCGGTGCCCAAGCTGTACCTCGCGGGCATCATCCCCGGCCTCATGCTGGCCGGCCTGTTCATGCTCACGGTGATCGTGGCCTGTGTGATCAAACCCGCCTGGGGCGGTCAGCCGGTGCGGGCCACCTGGGGTGAGCGCTTGCGCAGCCTGCAGCACCTGCTGCCGCCGCTGGGCATTTTCTTCCTGGTGGTGGGCTCGATCTACGCCGGGCTGGCCACGCCCACCGAAGCCGCCGCGCTGGGTGTGGTGGGTGCGCTGGTGCTGGCGGCGTTCTCGCGCAAGCTGACGCTGCGCATGCTGCGCGACGCACTCGAAGGCACGATGAAGTCCACCGCCATGATCATGCTGATCGTGATCGCCGCGGGCTTCCTCAACTTCGTGATGAGCGCCACCGGCCTCACCGACACGCTCACCAAAAGCATCGGTGGCCTGGGCCTCTCGCCCGGCATGATGATCCTGGTCGTGGTGCTGTTCTACGTGGTGCTGGGCTGCTTCATGGAAACCCTGTCCATGATGATCGTGACCATTCCCATCGTGGCGCCGGTGATGATCGCGCTCGGCTTCGATCCGATCTGGCTGGGCATCCTGATCATCCTGATGGTGGAGACCGCCCTCATCACGCCGCCGGTGGGCATGAACCTCTTTGTGGTGCACAGCATCCGCAAGAGCGGCTCCATGAACGCGGTGATCGTGGGCAGCCTGCCCTTCGTCGGTGCCCTGTTCGTCATGGTCGCCTTGCTGGCGTTTTTCCCCGACATCGCCCTGTGGCTGCCGCGCGTTTTCGGCTGACGCCCGCGCGCTCCTCTTTCACTTTTCCTTATCAGGTTTCACATGAAGCTCTCTTTCCAGCTTGACGCGGGCGCGGCCTCGCAAACCCTCAACACCGAGGTGCACACCTTCATCGTGGCCGGTTGGGCCGGCCGCGACCGGGACGCCATCGAACACCACATCGAGGAGCTCGCACTCATCGGTGTGCCGCGCCCCAGCGCGGTGCCGCTGTACTACCGCGTGGCCGCGAACCAGCTCAGCCAGGCGTCCAGCATCCAGGCGGTGGGCCCGCACTCGTCGGGCGAGGTGGAGACGCTGGTCTTCACGGTCGGCGGCGAGATGTATGTCAGCCTCACGTCCGACCACACCGACCGCAAGCTGGAGTCGCACAGCGTGGCGCTGTCCAAGCAACTCTGCGTGAAGCCGGTGGGCACCACGGCCTGGCGCTTCGCCGATGTGGCGGGGCACTGGGACGAGCTGGTGATCCGTTCCTTCATTGAAGAAAACGGCGCCGAGGTGCTGTACCAGGAAGGCGCGCTCAGCGCACTGCGCACACCCACCGACCTGATCGCGGGTTACCTCGGCGGTGCGGCCGCGCTGCCCGAGGGTGTGGCCATGAGCTGTGGCACGGTGGGTGCCATCGGTGGCATCCGGCCGTCCACCGCGTTCACCATGGAACTGTTCGATCCCCGCAGCGGGCGCAGCATCAAGCACCGCTACGCTGTTGAAGTCCTGCCCGAAGTGGCCTGAACCCCGGAGACCGCCATGCACCCCATCGTCACCCTGAGCCACTGCGCCGCTGCCCTGGCCGACGGCGTCACCAGCTCGCACGAACTTGTGGACCAGGCGCTGGAGCGCATCGCGTCGCCGCAAGGCGAGGGCGCGCGTGCCTTCACCCGCGTGTATGCCGAAGCGGCGCGCCAGTCGGCCGTGGTGTCCGACATGTTGCTGGCGGCGGGGCAGGCCCGCTCCAGCATCGAGGGCCTGCCGATCTCCGTCAAGGACCTGTTCGACGTGGCGGGCGACACCACGCAGGCCGGCTCGGTGGCCTTGCAGGGCCACCCGGCGGCCACGGCCGATGCGGTGGCCGTGCAGCGCCTGAAAGCAGCGGGTGCTGTGATCGTGGGCCGCACCAACATGACCGAGTTCGCGTTCTCCGGCCTGGGCATCAACCCCCACTTCGGCACGCCGCTCAATCCGTGGGACCGCGCCACCGGCCGCATCCCGGGCGGTTCGTCGTCGGGTGCGGCGGTGTCGGTGTCCGACGGCATGGCGCTCGCCGGCCTGGGCTCCGACACCGGCGGTTCGCTGCGCATTCCCGCCGCGCTGTGCGGCCTGGTCGGCTTCAAGCCCACGGCCAGCCGAGTATCGGCGCAAGGCGCGCTGCCGCTGTCCACGAGCCTGGATTCCATCGGCGCGATCGCGCCCAGCGTGGCCTGCTGCGCGCAGCTCGATGCCATCTTGAGCGGCGACGCGCCCGCCGTGCTGCGTCCGGCGTCGCTCAAAGGCCTGCGCCTGGCGGTGCCGAGCACGCTGGTGATGGACGGTGTGGACGCGCAGGTGGCGTACAGCTTCGAGCGTGCGCTGGCGCGCCTCTCGGCGCTGGGCGCCGTGGTGCAGGAGCTGGCGGTGCCCGCGTTCGCGCGCCTGGCCAGCATCAACGCCAAGGGCGGGCTGATCGCCGCCGAGGCCTGGGCCTGGCACCGCGAACTGCTGGCCTCCAGCGGCCCGCGCTACGACCCGCGCGTGTCCTCGCGCATCCAGCGCGGCCAGGCCTTGTCGGCCGCCGAGTACATCGACGTGCTCAACGCACGCACCGCCTGGATCGCCGAAGTGCAGGCGCAAATGGCCGATCACGATGCGCTGGTGATGCCCACGGTGCCGGTGATCGCGCCCAAGCTCGCCGAGACCGCCGCCAGCGACGAGGTGTACACGCAGACCAATCTGCTGCTGCTGCGCAACCCCACGCTGATCAACTTTCTGGATGGCTGCGCGATCTCGCTGCCGTGCCACCGCCCGGGTGACGCGCCGGTGGGCCTGATGCTGGCCGCGCCGCGCCTGCACGACCAGCGCCTGCTGGCCATCGGCCTGGCTGTCGAGGCCGCCTTGCACGGCGCCTGATCCATCCATTTCGCGCACGCCATGACCGCACCCTCCAAACTCTTCACGCCGATCCAGCTGGGTCCGTTGACCCTGCCCAACCGGATCATGATTTCCCCCATGTGCCAGTACTGCGCGGTCGACGGCAACCCCGTCGCGTGGCACTTCGGCCACCTGGGCAGCCTGGCCATGTCGGGCGCGGGCCTGTTGTGTGTGGAAGCCACCGGGGTCAGCCCCGAAGCCCGCATCACACCCGGTTGCCTCGGTCTCTACAACGACGACAACCAGGCCCAGCTGCAACGCCTGGTCGACGCTGTGCGCGCGATCTCGCGCATTCCGCTGGCGCTGCAGCTCTCGCACGCCGGGCGCAAGGCCTCCAGCCGCACGCCGTGGGACGGTGGTTCGCTCATCGCCCCGGCCGACGGTGGCTGGGTGCCGCACGGTCCCTCGGCCGTGGCGCAAAAGCCCGACGAGCCGCCCCCGCACGCCATGACCGAGGTCGACATCCGCCACGCGATCGACTCGTTCGCGCAGGCCACGCGCCGCGCGCGCGCGATCGGCTTCGACGCCATCGAACTGCACATGGCGCACGGCTACCTGCTGCACCAGTTCATGTCGCCGCTGGCCAACCAGCGCACCGACCGGTATGGCGGCTCGCTGGAGAACCGCATGCGCCTGCCGCTGGAGGTGTTCGACGCCGTGCGCGAAGCCGCCGGCCCCGACATGCCGGTGGGCGTGCGCCTGTCGGCCACCGACTGGGCCGAGGGCGGCTGGGACATCGCGCAAACCGTTGAGATGTCGCGCCAGCTGGAGGCCGTCGGTTGCCACTTCCTCGACATCTCGTCGGGGGGGCTGTCGCACCAGCAGAAGATCCCGATCGGGCCGGGCTACCAGGTGCGCTTTGCGGCCGAGGTCAAGGCAGCGGTGAACATTCCGGTGGTCACCGTCGGCCTCATCACCGACCCTGCGCACGCCGAGGAGATCGTGCACGACGGCCAGGCCGACATCGTGGCACTGGCGCGCGGCTTCCTGCACGATCCGCGCTGGCCCTGGCGTGCGGCGGCGCATCTGGGTGGCACCGTGGTGCCACCACGCCAGCTGCTGCGCTGCCTGCCCCACGGGCACGCGCCCATATTCGGCGACGTGCGGATCGGCCAACGCTGACGGCGCGGGCAGCGGTCACCCGCTGCCTGGACGCTGTTGCGAACGCCTGCCCCTGGTGCTGCTGCTCAAACTCTTTCTTGTCCCCGGCCTGGTCGCGCTCATCACGCTGGCCGGGCGCCGCTGGGGCCCGGCCATGGCGGGCTGGCTCTCGGGCTTCCCCGTGGTGGCCGGTCCCACCTTGCTGTTCATTGCGCTGGACCAGGGCGCGAGCTTCGCGGCGCAAGCCGCCCACGTGACCCTGATGGCGGTGCTGGGCAACGTCGCCTTCGGTGTCACCTACGCCTGGATGGCCTTGCGCTACCGGTGGCCCCTGTGCGCCGCGGCGGGTGTATTGGCGTTCGCGCTGGTGGGCTGGGCACTCGTGACCCTGCACCCCTCACCCTGGGTGGCGCTCGCCATGGCACTGGTGGGGTTGCCCCTGGCCGCGCGCGCCATGCCCAAGGGGGCGTTCGTCAACCCGGGGCGCGCCGTGTCGCGCTGGGAGTTGCCGGTGCGCTGCGCAGCCGCGGGCGTGCTCGTCACCACGGTCACCTTGTCGGCCGGCGAACTCGGTCCGGTCGGCAGCGGCATGCTCACGATCTTCCCGGTCATGGGCATGGTGCTGGGCGTGTTTTCCCACATCGCCTGGGGTGGCCAGGGCGCCATCCACCTGCTCACCGGCCTGGTCAAAGGTCTCTACGCGTTTGTGGTGTTCTGCTTCGTGCTCGCACTGGCGCTGCCGCCGCTGGGCACGGCGGCGGCGTTCGGCCTGGCGCTGGGGATCGCCCTGATCATTCAGTGGCTCACGTTCAAGCGGGCCGCCTGAAACCTGGTCGAACGCTGACCCGGGGTCAGGCCACCAGGCGCAGTGTTGCTGCAGCCACCTTCGGGCGCAGCGCTGCAAACAGGTTCTTCGGGTCCGCCAGATCGGGGATCAGCGAGACCGTGGTGCCCATGCCTTGCGCGACGGCCAGGCCGTGCATGAAGCGCAGGGCCGAATAGTCTTCCAGCGCGAAACCCACGGAGTCGAACACGGTGATCTGCTCCGCGTGCGTGCGGCCTGCAGCGCGGCCGGCCAACACATCGTGCAGCTCGGTCACCGCAAAGTCGGCCGGCATCTGCTGGATGTCGCCTTCCACGCGCCGCAGCACCTCGGCGTGCAGCTCGGTCTTGCCGGGGCAGTCGCCGCCCACGCCGTTGATGTGCATGCCGGGCGCCAGCATCTCGGGCGTCACGATCGTGGCGTTGGTCTTGTCTGCCGTGATGGTGGTGACGATGTCGGCGCCGCGCACGGCCTCAGCCGTGCTCTCGCACACCACGATCTCCAGGCCGCTGCCGGCGAGGTTCATGACCAGCTTGGCGGTGGCGGCGCGGTCCACGTCGAACACGCGCAGCGTGGTGATGCCCACCAGGTGCTGGAAGGCCAGGGCCTGGAACTCGCTCTGCGCGCCGTTGCCGATGAGCGCCATCACGCGGCTCTCGGGTCGGGCCAGGGTCTGCGCGGCCAGGGCCGAGGTGGCGGCGGTGCGCAGCGCGGTGGTGAGCGTGAGTTCCGAGAGCAGCAGCGGCGTGCCGGTGGCCACGTCGGCGAGCACGCCGAAGGCCATCACGGTGGACAGGCCCAGGCGGGTGTTTTTCGGGTGGCCGTTGA
>LNFM01011654.1_pt1 | contig 11870 bp, 9 predicted proteins | sample 596031 | NCBI WGS metagenome assembly LNFM01 (sample SAMN04254537, study PRJNA301005) | activated carbon metagenome | isolation source: dual media filters at the Ann Arbor, Michigan drinking water treatment plant | place: USA: Ann Arbor | reverse complement strand
TGCCGCAGGTGTTCTTGCACTGATTTCTGACACTGAAGCCCCGGAGCGCGGGTTCAATAGGTTCCAAACCTTCAAAACCCTATAAGACCTTTAGACGCTGAAATCTTCTTCGCAATCAATCACTTAGCTTAATCGACGTGAGGGGATATAGGAGGTCACGTGAGACTGTTTAGGGGGTGGTGTGAGTGGGTATGGGTCGATGCGTGAGGGTCCCTAGGCTGACGCGTGAGTGGATATGGGTTTGCCGCTCATGGCGTGCTATGCAGTGCTTGCCGACGGGAAGCAAGCTAGTCGTCGTCTTTACGTGAGCTCTTTTAGGTGACTTTCGCCTGTTCCGGCCGGCTTCTGTGCGGTGAAGCCCGCGTGGCCTGGCCAGTGAATGCGCCTCGCAGGGGCAGACAGGCCACCCGCGCCGGTACAAGCTACACGTGAGGGCTTCTAGGAAACTGGCCGCTGGGGGCAACGTGAGGACTTTTGGGTAGCAACTGCGTACCCCAGCGGTGGGTCCGCACGACACTCGAAGTCTTGACGTGAGGATATTTAGGCCTTTGCGACAGAACGTGAAAGTTAATTTTCACGCTAGGATGGCGGAATGGACCGTTTCACATGAGTCGTCAGGGCGCCGCGCAGAGGGATCTCACCGAGAACCCGCTCCGCAAGCCAGTCAACACGCTGGCGATCGTTCCCACGAAGTCCAGCAAGATCACCGTTCTGGCGCGCAAGGCGTACAACGTGCTGCTCTACATCGCACAAGAGCAGGGCATCGAACAGGAAATCTTCCGGGCGCCACTGCAGAGCATCTTGCGCGGTGTGGACTTCAATTCCAACGCCCGAGAGATCGTCAAGCAGCACCTGCGCGCGATGGTCAGCACGACAGTTGAATGGCAATCGCCGACGGCAGGGGAGGGCGAGGCATGGAACGTTGCCGGCCTGTTGGCCCACGCGAAGGTGTACAAGCAGGGTGGCGAAAACTGGGTTGAGTGGTCCTTTGCGCCCAATATCAAGCATGAACTGCTTGAGCCGCAGCGGTTTGCCAGGCTGCGCCTAGACGTCATCTCGCAGCTCCGGCGCCACTCGGGTGTGGTGCTTTACGAAATCTGCGCCCGATACCGCGACGTCGGCCTGACCGCACGGCAACCATGGCCATGGTGGCGGCCTGTCCTGACGGGAAGCCCCGACACCGAAGACTCGGTCAAGCAGGAGTACCGCTTCTTCAAACGCGATGTGCTGAAGCTCGCCATTGCCGAGGTCAACGCGGTGACAGACCTCGACGTCGAGCTGATCGAGCACAAGGCCGGGCGCTTCATCTCCGACATCCAATTCAGGGTTGGGAAGAAGCAGCAGGAAGCGCTGCCATTGCGGCACCCGCCTGTGCCTGTGGACCTGTCTCAGGTGGTGCGCGCGACGGCGGCTGGCATCCGCGCTGAAGACGCTGAAGCGCTGATCCAAGCGCATGGCAACGAGGCCATGACGTCTGGGCTCGATGCACTGCTGAAGCGCATCGCCAACGAATTTCCGGAGCCCCTGCGTGACCCTTACCGCTACTTGCGGGCGCTCCTCGAATCCAGCTCTGCAACGGCCGCCAAGAAGGCTGCTGAGGGCACCGCTCATCCACCGGCCAACAGCTCTGCTGCGGCTGCAGCTTTGGAAGGCTGGACCGCTGAATGGGTCAGCGCGCGGCGTGCACTGGTGGTGGCGGAGTTCCAGGCGCTCTCGCCTGAGACGCAAGCAGACTGGGTCGAGCGGCTACGGGTGCACCTGTATGAGCGCGGCGCACACCCGTCGATCCGCAAGCGGCTCGAAACCAATGGGTGGAAGCACCCGATGGTGACCGGCGAGCTGATCCGGTTCTTCAAGGGCGCGGACTGGGACAAGCCCACCCCTCAGGAACTGCTTACGATCGCCGCGCAGCATGGTGGCCGTTAGGCCAAGGCCCGGCTCGCACCAAAGAAAGAACCCCTTGCAGTGGACCAAGCGACGGACAACAAGAGCTTCAACCGCCACTTCTGCAAGCCGCAGCCCTTGCGCACGCTCGCGGAGTACCCGGTCTTTGTCACCCACCGCCTGCTGTGGGACAAGCTTCCGGCTAGGCGTGCTTCCTCCAGCAAGCAGATTGTTGTGACGGTGTCGCAAGAATTGGCAGCCAGGCTCGGCGCCAGGTTCAATGGTCACGCGCCAACCCGGATGGCTCGTTTGGTCGGGTGGGTGCTATCTGCGATTGGGCACCTGCAAGGCGGTTGCGCCGCCCACAGCCATCAGATTCTCGTGACCGTGTCGCGAGCGTTGACGCCGCACCAAGGCCGCGAGTTCAACTGCGCCGAAGCCACCCGCGGGGCCTACGAGCGCGAAGTCGGGTTGGCGGCTGGGCAATCATGACCAAGGGCCAGGCGAAACCCAAGGCAAGGCCGGCGACGCGCCGGGGCACGGACACTGGCGGTTCACTCTCCGCAGCCAAGGACGATGAAACGGCATTCGCCGAAGTCGTCGACCTGATCCGCGCGGCGCGCCAGCGTGCCGCCCAGGCGGTCAACACTGCAGTGGTGGATCTGTACTGGCACATCGGCCAGTACTTGCACCACAAGATCGAGGCTGATGGCTGGGCCAAGGGCACGGTGGTGCAGCTGGCTGCGTACGTTGCGAGGCGCGAGCCAGGCAAGCGCGGGTTTTCCGCGCAGAACCTGTGGCGCATGCGGCAGTTCTACCAAGCCTATCCGGCAGCTGCAATGCTCTCATCAGGGTTGAGAGAATTGCCGTGGTCTTCGCACCTGCACATCCTGAGCCGTGCCAAGCGCCCCGAGGAACGCGAGTTCTACTTGCGCATGGCCGCTCAGCAGCGCTGGCAGGTGCGTGAAGTGGCGCGCCAGATAGACACCGGCCTGTTCGAGCGGGCCGTGCTCAACCCGCCAAAACTCTCAACCGCGTTGAGACACATGCAACCCCAGGCCGACCAGCACTTCAGGGACGCCTACCAACTCGAGTTCCTGGCGCTGCCCGACCCTCATTCCGAGGCCGATCTGCACCGCGGCCTGCTGCAGAACCTGGGCCGCTTCCTCACTGAGCTGGGGCGTGACTTCTGCTACATCGGTTCGGAATATCCGGTGCAGGTGGGCGGCCAGGACTTTGCGTTGGACCTACTGTTCTTTCACCGGGGCCTGAACTGCCTGGTGGCCATCGAGCTCAAGGTCACGGCATTCGAACCTGAACACCTGGGCAAGCTGAACTTCTATCTCGAAGCGCTGGACCGCGACGTGCGAAAGCCGCACGAGAACCCTGCCATCGGCGTGTTGCTTTGCGCGTCCAAGGACAGCGAGGTGGTGGAGTACGCGTTGAGCCGCACGCTGTCGCCGGCGCTGGTGGCAGAGTACCAGACCCAGTTGCCGGACAAGGCGATGTTGGCGGCCAAGCTGCATGAGTTCTACACCTTGAGCGCGCCTGTAGCCGACACAGATCTCGACACGGCACAAGTGGCTGCCGTCCACGTGCGGCGGAAAGAGAAGGGCGACTCGAGGTGATCGGACTCATCCAACTGAATCAGCGATGCAACGACTTCAGACGTACCTCACGCTCGCGGTTGTCCGCTTCCTGACCATTGCGTGGCTGGCATAGCGTAGTCGACGAAGTGAAAGATTTCATCGCGATTGAGGCATGGGGAAAGCTTGACCGGAACGCGCCGGACCGGGCCAGCGCCGTGCGCCTGTCGCTGGTGGGCCATTGCATCGACGTGGCTGCCGTAACTCGTGCGCTTGTGCATCTGCCCACCTGGCGCGCTCGACTGCAGCGCCTCGCTGGCCGGGAGTTCAGCGCCACTGACCTCGACCGCCTCACGGTGCTGGCTTTTCTGCATGATGCAGGCAAGGCCGGTGCTGGCTTCTATTCAAAGTGCCTGAGCCAGGCCGACCAGGTTGCGTGGCTGCGGCGGGCCTCCAATGACCGCTCGCAGCTGGGGCACACACGGGTCGTGGCTCCGCTGCTCCGATTTGACCCGGAGTGCACGGCTCACCGTGAGGCCCTGGGCATATCGCAGCTTCGGGCGTGGGCCGAGGCCGACACAATTTCCCAGGAGTCCCTGTTCGACCTGTGGCTCGCCGCGGTGTCGCACCACGGCGAGCCCATATCGGTCGCATCACTGACAACTCAGGGCGATGCTCCAGGGCGGCAGCTCACGTGGACTTTGCCTGTCGCCGGCTACGACCCCATCGCCGGATTGAACAGTCTGCGGCAAACGGCCATGGCACTTTGGCCCGAGGCCTACGCCGATCAACGCCCCATGGCCGAACCCAGCCAAGCTCTCATCCATGCATTTGCCGGCGTGGTCTCGCTGGCCGACTGGATCGGCTCGAACACGGACTTCTTCCCTTTCGATCTTGGGCCGCAGGATCAGGGGCGCTGGCCCATGGCGCTGGCCGCAGCGGAATGCGCACTTCGTGAAATGCGCATTGACCTCGAGGCCACGCGCGTCGATTTGCGAATCCGTTCGCCCAGCTTCGAGGATGTTTTTGGCTTTCCGCCGAAACCGACGCAACAAGCCACTGCCGACGCACCGCTGCCGAGTCCGGTGGTACTGGAGGCCGAAACAGGAAGTGGCAAGACCGAAGCTGCGCTGTGGCGCTTCAAGCGCTTGTTCGAGCTGGGCGAGGTGGACGCTCTGTGCTTCCTCTTGCCCACCCGGGTGGCTGCTACCGGCATCTCACAGCGTTTGCATCAGTTCGTGGATGCGCTCTTTCCTGACCCCAAGCTGCGGCCCAACACCGTGTTGGCCGTACCTGGCTACCTGCGCGCCAACGGCGAAGAAGGCAAGTGGTTGGCACCCTTCACCGTGCAGTGGCCGGACGACGACACGGCCAAGCCGCTGTACTGGGCAGCCGAAAACAGCAAGCGCTACTTCGCTGCGGCTGCGGCGGCGGCCACCATTGATCAGTTCTTGCTCTCCACTCTGCAGACCAAGCATGCGCACCTCAGGGGCAGCGTTCTGTTGCGTTCGCTGGTGGTTGTTGACGAGGTGCACGCCTCCGACCCCTACATGCGCGCGCTGTTGTTGAAATCGCTGCGGCGTCATCTTGCCGCCGGTGGCCACGCACTGCTGCTGTCTGCCACGCTGACCAGCGACATGCGCGACGAGTTGCTCGCGGCCGCGCCGCAACAAGGGCGCATCGGCTTCGGGCGGCGTGGTCCAGCCATGGTAGCAAGTCCACTGCCCGACGACTATCCGCGCATCAGTGCACCAGGGCACAACCGGACCTTCGGGCCCGTGACCCAGCACAAGCGCATCCAGCGCGAACTGCGGCCTCTGATGCGAGATCCCGCGCAGGTCGCTGCACGGGCCGTTCAGGCCATGCAGGCGGGCGCCCGGGTGCTGGTGTTGCGCAACACCGTACGGCAGGCAGTAGCCACTCAGGAGGCGCTTGAGGCACTGCTGGGCCTGGACCATCCGGCGCTGTTTCGTTGCCGTGGAGTGGCGGCACTGCACCATGGGCGCTACGCTTTTGCCGACCGCCAGGCCTTGGACCGCGAGGTAGGGGTGCGCCTGGGCAAGGGTGCCGCCGAAGACCGGGCACCGCTGGTTCTTTGCGCCACGCAGACGGTCGAGATCTCGGTTGACTGCGATGCCGATTTCCTGATCACTGACCTGGCGCCCATGGACGTGTTGCTGCAACGCCTGGGGCGCCTGCATCGGCACCAGGCGCGGTACGGTTGCCGCCCGAGTGCATACGCCACACCGCAGTGCCTGGTGTTGGTTCCCGCCGGGGACGACTTGTCCTCACTGCTCGCACCCGCAGGGGCCCGAGGCCAAGGCCTTGGACCCAGGAGCGCTTACCCCGACGTGCTCTGCCTGCAGGCCACTCTGCGTGCGCTCCAGGATGAGGAAGCCTACCCCGTGCTGGACATTCCGGCGAACAACCGCGAACTGGTCGAAAGATCCTGCAGCCACACGGCTCTGCAGGCCCTGGCCGACGAAATGGGTGGCCCGTGGCCGCAGCATGCGATGGACCTGCATGGCAAGCGCGGCGCCCAGCGCGCTACGGCGCTCTTCGGGTGTATCGACTGGGACAAGCCCTGGCGCGAGGCGGTGCCCGGCGAACTGAACCAGGATGCCAAGACGCGGCTGGGGCTCGATGGCATCGAGCTGACGCTGCCGCAAGCCCAGCGCTCGCCCTTCGGGCATACCATAGACAGCATGACGGTACCCGCATGGATGCTGCCCAAGCCAGCGGCAGGCCAGGAGGCGGTGATGCCCCAGGTCGACGGCCTGCACCCGTTCGATGGTGGGTTCAGCTTCTCGGTGCGCGGCAAAGCATTCGTATACGGCCGTCATGGCCTAGGCCAGTCCACTGCAGTTAGTCAGTGACGTATACGGGTTAGTGCCAATTTGACGAGGCAAGCTTGCGGCGCAAGACTGGCTGCCGAGGCGGACGACTAAAGGCATGTTTATAAAGTTCACCGCTTTGCGGTGATGGTCCGTTTTTCAACACGCCGCCGTGTTGATGCCCCGCGCAAGCGGGGGCAGGGGGGAGGAAAGGTGCAAGAACATTCTTTGCTCGACGAAGGTGTGTTCCATGCTACGGGCACCAGTGGCGCAGCAGCGTGCCTGTCTTTGCCAGAAGTGCTTGCACGCTTGTCGGCGGGCGAGGATCTGACGTTCAACGCATTGCGCCCCCACCAGCAGGCCCCTTGGCACGCCTTTCTGGTTCAACTGGCCTACCTGGCGCTGGAGGGGGAAGATGATGCGACACCGCCTGTGTCGCCAGCCGCTTGGGCCGAACGACTGCGCGCTTTGACAGCAGATCATCCAAGCGATGGCCCCTGGTGCTTGATCAACACTGACTGGCAACAACCCGCTTTCCTGCAGGCGCCATGCAGCGTCTCGCGCGTGGCCGACTTCAAGCGTATGGCTGACGCGGCGCAGGACATCGATGTGCTGGTGACGGCGCGACACCATGACGAGAAGACAGGCAAGTTGCCCCTTCGCGTCGCCTCTTTGGACGCACTGGTGTATGCCCTGGTGCTTCTGCAGGGGTGGTCCGCATTCCTCGGTGCCGGTAACTACAACACGATGCGCATGAACGGCGGTTTCAGCTCGCGGCCGCAGTTCAGGCTGGCCTTCGCGCGTGGCACCGGGCCTGAGTTCTTGCGTGACCTGACGGTACTGCTGGGCGCGCGAGGCGAGCTTGCCGATCAGTTTGCGCAACAGCACCCTCAGGCTGACCTTTCCGCATTGCACGGGTTGCTTTGGTTGCTGCCATGGGACGAAGGCTCCTTGCCGTTGTCGACCGTGCACCCTCTTTGTCTGGAGGTGACACGGCGCGTGCGTTTGGTACGTGAGGACGAGCAGTTGCTGTTGCGCCGCGCCAGCAGCAATGCGATGCGCGTGGCCGCTAAGGACCGGCGTGGCGACGTCATGGACCCCTGGGTGCCCATCGTCACTGGGGAAGAGCCCAAGGCACTGACGGCACAGGCACACAGTTTGGGTTATCGCAGCCTGCATTCGCTGCTCTTCGATGTCAGCAAGATTCGCAAGCCATTGTTGGCTCTTCCCTCTGATGGCGAGCGGCGAGCGAACCAGCCTGGTACTTGGATTGCGCAGGTGCTGGTCAGCGGCGATGGCGGCACGGACGGCATGCTGCGTCGCGAACTATTGATGCCCGCCCCGGTGCTGACGCAGATGGCTTCTGCCTCCACCGCCCTGGCCCTGCGTTCGCAGCAGTTCGTGCACCTGGCAGGCCTGGCCAGTGGCAAGGTGCTGCGCAGTGCACTCCTGCAGTTCGTCGACGCTGGCAAGGACGTCGATTGGAAAAATCGCGACTTCACGCGTGCGGTGGAACCGTGGGTGGACCGCTACGAGCAGGCCATCGACGAGGTGTTCTTCGTTCAGCTCTTCGATACCGTAGAGCGCGGTCTGGAAGACACACCTGCCCAGCAGCAATGGGTGGCTTGGCTGCTGGGCGCTGCCCATGCCCACCTGGCCACGGCCGCGTTGGCCTTGCCCACACGCGACAGCACGCGCCAGTTCGCGCGGGCGCGCGCAGAGCGCCTGCTGCGCATGAGCTTGCGCAAACAGTTTGGCGCTTTGCTGCCCGGCACCTCAGCCCCTTCATCCGACACCAAAGCAGAGCCCGAGGAGACTTCCAATGGTTGATGCCACACTGCCTTCGGTCGCGGCCAAGGACCCCATTGCCTCGCTGGCTGGCCAGCTGCGGCATGCCGGTACCGGCACATTAGCGCGGCTGCGACGCTTCCACCCCCAGCAAGATTCTCAGGCCGCGCTCTTCGACCTTGAACGCCTGCTGCTGGCCGCACAGGTGCAGCCGCGAGATGCAGAAGAGCATGCGCGCTGGGCATTGGTGCTTCACTGCCTTGCGCTGGCCCAGGGCCGCCACGACTCACGCACTGACGCCGATCCGGGTGCGGTGATGGCCCGCCTGCGCTTTAGCGAGGCCCGACTGCGCCAACTGGTAGAAGCCGACGAGCGCGTGCTGGCCACTCTGGTGCCGCGCTTGGCGCGTCGCCTGGCAGCCGCGGGGGCAGCCGTCAATTGGTGGCCGCTGGCCGACCTGCTGTTGCATGCTGGCCTGGCGGACGCTCAAAGCCAGGCCCGCGCCGATGCCGCACGCCAGCGCCTCATCCGTCGCTACTTGGGGGCGCAGGCGCAGAACTTGGTTGATACCACCAGTGACGCCGCGGCTTGAGCGGCCGCAGAAACAACGCACCAGGGAGACACAAACCATGACCCGCCCGCGCTTCGTCCAGATCCACAGCCTTGCCAGCTATCCCGGCACTTTGCTGAACCGCGACGACGCAGGCCTGGCCAAACGCCTGCCCTTCGGCGGCACCGTCAGATTGCGCGTGTCCTCGCAGGCGCTGAAGCGCAAGTGGCGCTTTGCCGGCGCGTCCGACCACGAGACCGCAAAGCGCGTGCCGCACGCGTTGCAGGGCCTGGGCGTACCCATGGGCGATCGCAGCAAGGACGTGGTGGAGCGCGCCGTCATGCCTCATGCCCTGCAGGGCCTGCCCGTGTTGCATGAAGCGGCGCTGGTGGTGTTGGCCACTGAACTGATCGTGGCGCTGTATGGCAAGAACGGCGCCGACCCGAAGAGTCGTCAGGCGCTGTTCTTCGGTCACCCGGAAATTGCCTACCTCCAAGGCCTGGCGCGTGAACTTGCCAGCCAGGCCAGCGCCCAGCCTGAATTGCTGGCCAGCGCGGGCAAGGACCCCGACAAGAAGGCGCTCAAGGTCCTGGAAGAGTCGGTGAAGGAAACGCTGAAGCCGTTGCAGAAGAACCTGCGCGTCTTGGCTGAAGGGGGCAGCGGAGCTGCCGGCCTCGAATCTGCACTGTTCGGACGCATGGTCACTTCGGACACATCGGCCAACGTCAACGCCCCCGTGCATGTGGCCCACGCCTTCAGCGTGCACGCCATCGAACAGGAACTGGACTACGTCACCGCAGTGGACGATCTGCGCCAGCGCAGCGAAGACGGCGAAACCGGCTCGGCCGGCATCTTCGACATTGAACTCACCAGCGGCCTGTTCTATGGTTACGTCACGGTGGACATCGACTTGCTGGTAGCCAACCTGAATGGCGACGCAGCGCTGGCGGCAGGTGTGCTTGAACGGCTGGTGAAGCTCATCGCGCGTACCTCGCCTGGCGCCAAGAAGGGCAGCACGGCGCCCTATGCGCATGCCGAGTTCCTACTTGTTGAAACGGGCGACGACCAGCCGCGCACATTGGCCAACGCCTTCCGCAAGAGCGTGGCCCTGCGCGGTGATGTGTTCGAGAACGCCATGCAGGCGATGCAGGCGCATCTGTCCAACCTGGACCGGGCCTATGGCCACCATACGCAGCGCCAGCAACTCAGCGTGACGCCTCCAGCCCTGGAGGGCGTGCCTGTGCAAGGCCTGGATGAGCTTTGCAACGCCCTGCGCCAGCGCATCGAGGCCGACTGAAGTGGGCCAGGACTACCTGTTGATGCGCCTGGAAGCTCCGTTGATGTCCTTCGGCACAGTGGCCGTGGACCACAGGCGGCCGGTCCAACTCTGGCCCGCAGTCTCGATGTTGACGGGGCTCCTGGCCAACGCCCTGGGCTGGCAGCGGGCCGACGTGAAGGCGCTGGATCAACTTCAATCGCGCATCCGCTGGGCTGCGCGCATCGACCGTGTGGGCGTTGCCCTCAACGACTTCCAGACCGTTCAATTGGCCAAGGACGACAAGGGCTGGACGACGCGCGGCGTCGTTGAAGAACGCGACGGAGGTGCCGAGTCGTACAAGTCGCCCCACCTGCGCAGCCGGGACTATCGCGCCGACGCTTCCGTGCTGGTGGCGCTGCGGCTGGAACCTGCTGATCAGGTGCCGACATTGCAGGATCTGAACCACGCGCTGGACCGCCCACGGAGGCCGCTGTTCCTTGGGCGCAAGGGGTGCCTGCCGGCCACACGCATCGGTCTGGGACTGGTGCGTGCTGAGGACGCGGTGACCGCGGTGCGTGAGGCGCCAGGGCTGCCCGGGGGCGTTCTGCCGGCACAGGCCACCATCTACTTCAGCCAGGGCGCGGCCCCTGCGCATGGGCTAGGGCGGCTGCGCATCCATGACGCCAGCGACGAGCGCAGTTTTGACCTGGATGTGCATGCCGGCCGCCAGCGTGTCTTCGAACATGTGGCTGCGGGGGACGTATGAGCGCTGAAACGCTGCAACAGGGGCAGGGCACTGGCCTGCTGTTGATGCTGCGACTTCTGCCAGACATGGCGGCGTTGGCGCGCTGGGTGGCCGCTACTGGCCAGCGGGTCTTGCAGGAAGATACCGGATACGCCTTGCATGCCGTGCTGCGTGCCGCGCTAGGTGACTTGGCACCCAAACCCTTTGCGCTGCTGCAGCGCCCAGGCAGCCTGCAACTCATCGGCTACACGCGGCGCAGCAACTTGGAGTTGGAGCGCGTGCTCGGCCAGGCAGAGGTCAGCGACCCTGGCGCCGCGTTGGCTCTGGGCTTGAACCGCCCTGAGAGCGCTTTGATTAAGTCGCTGCCCGTCGACTGGTACCGTGGCGAGCGCATGAGCTTCGAGGTGCGCGTGGCCCCGGTGGTGCGCAGCCGGCAGCCGCCCGGCGGGGGCTATCCCGAGATCGACGCTGCCTTTCATCCTGACTTCGCCGTCGACGGGTCTGGCGACCGTGAGGCAGCACACCTCCGCTGGCTGGCGCGTGAACTGGCGCGCGGTAGTGCTGCAACCCTGCAGACCGCAAGAGCTGTCAGCTTTCGGCTCGCCCCCATCGCACGCCGCCACGCGGCGTCGGAAGCCCGGCGCGCACAGCGGCCCACACAGCAGGGCCTCTTGCCCGACCTGACGGTGCGAGGGCAACTGCAAGTCGACGAGCCAGACGCGTTCAATGCCCTGCTGGCGCGCGGCCTGGGCCGCCACCGCAGCTTTGGCTATGGCTGCCTATTGCTGGCGCCACCGGGTGCATGGAGCTGAGCCATGCTGAAAGGCCGGCTGGGTCTGGAGCGTGCGCAGATCGCGCACGGCGACCGGCACGGCCTGCTCTACCTGGACCGTGGCGTCTTCACTGTGGTCGACGGTTGTTTGCACTTCGCAAGTGCAGGTGGGGCCTTGCCGGCGGGCGAGTACCAGTTGCCGCACCAGACCTTGTCCGCCCTCTTGATCGGCCCCGGTACCAGCCTCAGCCACGACGTGCTGCGCATCCTGGCTCGTCACGGCACCACGCTGGTGGCGGTGGGTACGGATGCCACCCGGCTGTATACCGCGCCGGCGCTCGGGCCTGCCGGCGCTGCAGGAGCAGGCCGCCAAGCTGGGCTGCCCCGCGTGAGCGGGGATGGACCCTCAGCGATGGCCTCGGTGCTGCTGACGCCGCCGGCTGCCCCGCGTGA
>LNFM01011652.1_pt1 | contig 11872 bp, 12 predicted proteins | sample 596031 | NCBI WGS metagenome assembly LNFM01 (sample SAMN04254537, study PRJNA301005) | activated carbon metagenome | isolation source: dual media filters at the Ann Arbor, Michigan drinking water treatment plant | place: USA: Ann Arbor | reverse complement strand
CATCCCGGGACTTGTTCCCGGGACCCATCGTTCGACAAGCGCAGAGCTGAGTAAGTTAAGTGCTGCCTAGCCACAGGTGCCTGTCCGCCACTCTCGAGTTGGCGGATGGATGGGTCCCGGGAACAAGTCCCGGGATGACAAGGGGTAAGTCGGTGCAACCTCGAACGATATCGACGGTCTCCCCCTGCACCAGCTGCGGAGCCTGCTGCGACTACGACGCGGAGTGGCCACGGTTCTGGACTGAGAGCGACGACGAGATCGCGCTCATTCCGCCCAACCTCGTGAACGAGGAAGGCACCGGCATGGCCTGCGACGGCAATCGCTGCCAGGCCCTGGTCGGTATCGTCGGCGAAGCGACGCAATGCACGATCTACGGCGTTCGCCCGGAGGTCTGTCGGTCGTGCATGCCGGGAGACGAAGCCTGCACCATGGCCCGGGAGGCCTGGGGTCTGGAGCCGCTCGACGGGAACGAGGAAGAGTAGGGCGCCGGATTGTAGGTTGGGTTAGCGCGGCCCGGTAGAGTGCAAGTGACTCGGGGCGGCTGGTCCGCGCGTAACCCAACATCTCGATATCTCGATGGTCCTGCCGCTGTTGGGTTACGGGGGACTCCATCGACCAATTTCGCTTCAAGCCCTGCGAACGCCCAAACCCAATCTACTCAAGCCTTGGGCGGTGGCGGTGGCATCATGTCGAACCGGGGCACGTCGGTCGGCGTCACGTCCCACGCCGGCTGATCCTTGACGTAGACCACCCGCTGCGCCTTGAACCAAGAGTTGTCGTCCACCGCTCCGACCGCGATCCCAACCATTCCCGGACGCGCCGAATTCTCGCCGTAGATGCGGCCACCGCATCGCGGGCAGAAGTGGCGCGTGTTGATGTTGCCGCTGTCGGCGGTCGCTGCAAAGCTGGCCGTCGGGCCGTTGATGGCCACGTCCTCGCGCTTGAAGAAGGCGAGCGACATGTGTCCGGTGCCCGACGCCCGCTGGCAGTCCTTGCAATGGCATTGCCCCGTCATGACGGGTGCCGTCTTGGCCACGAAGCTGACGGCGCCACATAGACAGTGGCCGGTGGCAAAGGATGTGTCTGACATCGCAAGCTCTCCTCGATGCTCTCGAGCAACATTCCGTTCAGATTCCGTACACAAGCTCCGGCGATGGCTTCGCCTGCCCGCGCTCGATCTTGCGCACCGCGTCGATAATGCCGAGGTTGGCTGGCACGTCGAGGCCTGCTTCCTTCGCCTTCTCGGCCACCAGACCGTTGATGAAGTCGATTTCTGTCCGCCGCCCCTTCTGGATGTCCTGGCCCATGGAGGGGCGCTGGTCGTCGTTCCGGAAAAGCGTGTTGTCGAGCAGGATCTTCTCGCATGCGGCCATCGCCGCCTTGTCGCCGTCGACGGCTGCGACGAGCTGCTCCGGAGGGATGCCGTAGACCTTCTCGATCTGGTAGCCGTGCGCCTGCCCGACTTTGCACGCTTCAGCCGCGAGGCGGATCGCAAGAATCCTCGTCTTGTCGTCCTTGTCGTTGGCGTTCCCGCCGCGACCGGTCGCCGCCGACACGGGATTGCGCATGGCGTTGACCGCGAGTTTCGACCACCGCTCTCCCCAGAGGTTCTCGGTCGCCTTCGCGCTATCGACGACGCGCAGCATCTCGGCGATCCTCTCGACGCGCGGCGTGATCCGCCCGTGCGGCTCGCCCACCCGGAAAATCAGCCGTTTGTCGCCGCCGAGTGCCACGTTGCGGCGGACCAGCGCCGGCTCCATCAACTCCACGGCAATCGTCGCCGCGATGACGCCGACCGTGCGCCCCCAGCCCACCACCGATGCGATGCGTTCCTCGTTGATCGAGTTTTGCAGCGAGGCGACGAAGCCCTCGGCCGAGAGATACGGCTTGATCATCTCCGTGGCCCAGATCGTGTCGTAGGACTTCATCGCGACGAACGCGAGATCGAACGGCTCGCCCTTGATCGTGTCCTGCAGCTCGGTGAGGTGGATCGCCTTCACAGGCACCGTGAAGTTTTCTGGCCCGGTCTGGCCGCGTAGCGTCAGCCCCTCGCTCCGCATCTTCTCCACGTGCTCGGGCCACGGATCGATGAACGTGATGCGCTGGCCGGCCCGCGTCAGGTAGGCGCCGACATGCCCTCCGAGCGCACCTGCGCCGACGATCGCAATGTTCCACTTGGCGCTCATGGGGCGGCTCCGGCTCGATTGAGTTCATGCTTGACCACGAAGAAGGGGACTGCAGCGCCTCGAGCGTGTCAAGCTGGGTGTAGGGTCCCGACCAGATTGCCTGCTGGCGTAAGCCGAGCCGCTTGGTCGGCTCGTGGTGCGCCGATGACGATCAATCCATATGCTCGTTGGGGCCGATAACCGCCGGAGACCATCCAATGACGAATGCCGTGCCCGCCGGCCACTTCAACATCTCCACCACCGAGCGCATCGTCTTTGGCCAGCCGCTCGAGGAGGCTATCCTCACGGAGGCTAGGCGCTACGGCGCGAAACGCGTGTTTCTCACCTCCACCCGCTCTCTGGCCAAGCTCGACAACGGCCCCCTCCAGCGCGCCGAACGTGCTCTGGGCGCAATGCACGTCGGCACCCACGCCGAGATCGCCTCTCACAGCCCCCGCGAGGACGTAATCGCGGGAGCCACAAAGGCCCGGGCAGCGAACGCCGACCTTCTCGTCGCCATCGGCGGCGGCTCTGTCATCGACGCCACGAAGGCCATGCTCATGTGCCTCTGGTTGGACCTCGACACCATCGACGCGATGGAGCCCTATCGCGCCGGCATCGATGGTGCCGAGGGGCGGCGTATCTCGGCCCCGGCCGATCCTGTCCGCATGCTGGCGGTCTCGACCACCTTGTCGGCATCGGAATTCACGTCCACCGCCGGCGTCACGCTGTCGGCCACCAACACCAAGCAGTCGTTCCTTCACCGCCAGATGGCACCGCGCTCGGTCATCCTCGATCCCGCGGCGACGCTCGACACGCCGCTTTGGCTGCTGTTCGCCACCGGCATTCGCGCTGTCGATCATGCCGTCGAAAGCTACTGCAACCCGGCCGCCAATCTCGCCACGGAGGCTCTCTCCCTGCAGGGTCTGCGCCTGTTGTCCGGAGCTCTGCCGCGGATGAAGGACGACCCGATAAGCCTCCCGGCCCGTCTCGAGGCGCAGTTCGGCATGTGGCAGGCCATCGCCCCGTCGGTCTCGGGCATCGGCACCGGCGCCAGTCACGGTATCGGCTATGCGCTGGGGGCCACGTTCGGCGTGCCCCACGGCCATACCTCGTGCGTCATGCTGCCGGCGGTGCTGGCGTGGAATGCTGCCGTCAATGGCGAGCGTCAGAAGGCGCTCTCGGCGGCGATGGGCGCACCCGACCGCCCCGCGGGCGAATTGGTCAAGCAATTGGTCGCGGGCCTCGGTCAGCCGACGAGCCTTCGAGATGTCGGCATCACACGTGATCGCCTAGACGAGATCGCAACGCGGGCGCTTGCTTACAAGCCCGTCCGCATCAATCCCCGACCGATCAGGTCCGCGGCGGACGTCAGGGAGATCCTGGAGATCGCCTGGTAGGCGACGACTTCTGGCCGAGGCTTGGGGCATGGCGAACCGCGCCCCAAGCCAATGTCGTGCAAAGCTCAGAGCTTCGCGTCCGGAGTGCCGGCGGCCGGCAGCACGAGCGGCCAGGAGCCTTGGCCCGGCCTCGTTTCCCATTCGGCCTTGGCTGCCCGAATCGCCTCGCCGTCCATCTCCTCGCCCGAGGACGCGCTTTGGCAGTGATGGAAGCGGACGCGCGGACCGTTGTCGATGTGGATGTGATGCAACCCGCAGCTGTAAGTCCCTACACCTCCCCCGTGGTTCGATTTGAGCCAGCTCGCCACCTCCGAGTACTTTCCACTGGGCGGTTTAAAGTCCACAGCGCGGCACGAAGCGTGGAAGCTGGAGCGGCCGTTGGGCATCCGCGCGCCACCTCGATACGTCGAGATGACCGAGACCTTGCCGAACTTCTTGCTGACCTGGCCGAGGCGTGCCTTCAGTTCGCCGGGCAGGCAGGAGCTGGAGGCATCCAGCTCATCGGGTAGCAAAGTGAGAGTGCCGACTGCGATGGCGGCGACAGCGAGCGCGAGCAGGCGTGGACGAGGTCCATGCATGGGATCGCTCCTTCTGGCTTGGGGAGTGCAGCGCGCACTCCGGTTTCCCCGTTGACCCGATGGGGTCGACAAGCTCGCTAGCCGGAAGGTGTTGTGGATAAAACCCTTAAACCAAGCAGATGGTTAACGCGCAGGCGGAGAAAAGGTGATTACGGACTATGCGATCGCGGCGCGTTTTGCTTCGATCGTATCCCAGATCATGGCCGCAATATCGTTGCCGCCGAACGCCTTGACCTGTCGGATGCCAGTCGGTGACGTGACGTTGATCTCGGTGAGATACGGTCCGATCACGTCGATCCCGACGAAGATCAGTCCCCGCTCCTTTAGGTGCGGACCCAGCCGTGCGCAGATCTCCTTGTCGCGTGGCGTAAGCTCTGTCGGCTTCGGTGTGCCGCCGACATGCATGTTCGAGCGGGTTTCTCCCTCGGCCGGCACCCGGTTGATGGCGCCCGCCACCTCACCGTCCACCAGGATGATGCGCTTGTCCCCGCCGCGCACCTCGGGACGGTATTCCTGTACCATGAACGGCTCACGGAACACGGTCTGGAACAGCTCGACCAGCGAGTTGAGATTGGAATCGCCCGGCTGGATGCGGAACACGCTGGCGCCGCCGTTGCCATAGAGCGGCTTGATGATGATGTCCTTGTGACGAGCCTGGAAGTCACGGACGTCCTCGAGATTCCGCGTCACCATGGTTGGCGGCATGAGGTCCTGGAATTCGAGCACCCACACCTTTTCCGGTGCATTCCGCACGTGCGCGGGGTCGTTGACCACCAGCGTCTTGGGATGGATGCGCTCGAGCAGATGCGTCGTTGTGATGTAGCCCATGTCGAACGGCGGATCCTGCCGGAGCAGCACGACGTCCCATTCGGCGAGATCCACCCGCCGCGCATCCGACAGCCGGTAGTGATCCCCGGACCGATCCTCGACCGTCAATGTATGGCCTCGCGCCACAAGATGACGGCCGTCGAGCGTGAGGTTGGGGGGCGTGTAATAGAAGAGTTCGTGGCCCCTCCGCTGCGCCTCGAGCAACAGGGCGAACGTCGAGTCGCCCTGGATGTCGATGCGGTCGATCGGGTCCATTTGGCAGGCGATTCTGAGCGGCATGGGGTTCTCGCAGACGTTCGATGCTTCTTCCGCATCGAAGGCGGGAGAGGCACCGAAAGTCAACCCGTCAGGCGCATCGCCGTCACGTCAGCTCGTGGTCTGGTCGCGCAAAACCCGCTTCGGGTCGAGTTCGCTCGCCATCAACGGATGCCCGAAATAGAAGCCTTGCATGTGCGTGATGCCGCACTCGGCGCAGATCCGTGCCGTCTCCTCGTCCGCCACCCACTCGGCGACCGTATCCAATCCGAACGTCTGCGCGATCTCGACCAGGGTCTTGATGAACACGCGGTTGGTCGGCTCCTCCAGCAGGTTCTTGACGAACGAGCCGTCGATCTTGACCATGTCGACATCAAGAATCTTGAGGTTTTTGAAGGATGTGTAGCCAGCGCCAAAGTCGTCGATGGCAACCCGGCAGCCCAGCTCCTTCAGCGTGTCGACGAAGTTGATCGACAGGTCGAGATCGTGGATCGCCGCCGTCTCGGTGATCTCGATGGTCAGTCGCTCCGTCAAGGCTCTCCGGCCACCAGTCAGCCGATGCAGCGTCACCAGCCACTCGTGGTCGCTGGCGGTGAGGCTGGACACGTTCACCGAAAGGTGGATGTCCGGATGTTTCACCAGAACCTCGATCGACAGCTCCAGTGTCCGCCGGTCGATCAGCCGCGACAGGCCGAGCTGCTCCGCGACCGCGATGAACTCGCCTGCCGAGACGAGCATCCCATCCGGCCGCTCCATGCGCAGCAGGCACTCGTAGAGGGCCGGCTCGTAGGTCTTCGTCGAGACGATCGGTTGCAGCGCGATCAGCATCCGGTTCTCGTCGAGAGCCGTGATCACCTCCTCGGCGATCGTGATGTTGCGCTTGCGCGTCGATTCTTTTGCAGCGCTCGGCTCGAATGCGGTGAACGCCTCGGGACGGCTGCGCTTGGCTTGGTCGAGTGCCTGCAGGGAATGGCTGAGAGCCTGATGCGCCGTTCGGGCGTGGTCGGGCAGCAGAACTGCTCCGATGGCGATCGAGGCCGATAACGGACAGGCAGACGTATCGATCGTCGCCTCGCGCACGGCCTTGATGAACCGCTCCGCAGCAACCCGCATCGCGCCCGGTCCGCAGTCGTTGAGAATGATGCCGAACTTGTTCGACGAATAGCGCCCGATTGTGTCGCCGCCGCGCAGCTTGGAGCGGATCACCCGGGCCACGGCCGCTATGACCTCGTCACCGACATCGAAACCGAATGTCTCGTTGATCACTGCCAGATTGTTGACGGAGGCCATGAGGAACGCGCAGGTCTGTTTCGTCCGCTCCGCCCGCGCCGCGACGGCGCCGAGGGCGTCGGTCAGACGGATGCGGTTGAGCTGCCCCGTCAACTCGTCATGGTCCGAGCGATAGAGCAGACGCTGCTCCTCGAGATAGCGCTCGTTGATGACGCGAATGATACCGCGCGCCCGGATGGGCTTACCGGTCTCGTCGAACCAGCACCGGCCGTGATCCTCGAGCCAGAGCGACGTGTCGCTGCGTCGGCCCAGCGGCGTGAATTTGTATTGCACCCGGTAGTGGGAGCCTCGGCTCGCATCGATTGCGGCCGCGTCGGTTATGGCCTCATAGCGCCTCTGGACGTGCTCGGGCGCTACCAGAAAATGAAATCCGGAGCTCTTCTCGATATCGGCGATGGACCGCATGCCGAGCACCTCGGCGGCATTGCTTTCCCATTCGATACGGTCGCCGATGATGTCCCAGAGATAGGCGGTTTCCTGGACCGACGAAAGAATACCGACGAGATCCAGCGAGCACCCCTCGACCGGCACGTCCGGGAGCGCGATCAGCGGTGCGGCCAATATTTCGTCGTCGATCTTCGCATCGGCGCGCGCGGCTACAGCCAGAATCTTGATGTCGGAAGGCGAAGGCACGGCTCGTCATTCCCCTCGGCTCGGGGCGCGCACATCGCCCGACGCCGCCTGCTGGCAGCACGCCTTTTCTTAAAGGTATCTATGACGCGTTAACAACTTCTGAAATGCGGTGCTGCGTGGACTTGCGGCGGCACACCGTAAACGAATGGGGCCGCCCATCGGACGGCCCCAGTGTTGGATCAGTGCACCCGCTTGCGAGGCAACGCCCGTTACTCGCCACCGATGTTGAGATCGCGGCGAGCCGTCCGGATGCCGATCAGGGCGCCTGCGACGACGTCGATCAGCGAAGCGATGAGGATGAAAAAGAACACGGACGAGGTTGCCTTCGGCACCAGCAGGAATTCGATGAGGCAAGCGATGAACACGATCATCGACAGGCCATGATCGACCATTTGCGTGCTCGATGTGTAGGTCGATTTGATCAGCTCGGCGAAAAGCAGCACCATCGTCAACAGAATGATCAGGTCGCCCATGGTGAAGACCCAACGGGCGCCACTCACCATCGGAAGCGAGAAGAGTGGCTTCGACAAAATGTCGTGAGCCGATGCATCGCCGCCCAAAAGAACGACGATGTTGTAGACGATGAACGAGATCACCAGCAGTGGAATGACACGAAGCGACATGCGATCTTCCCCCTTACGGCTGCCCGGACGGACGACACGACGGCCATGACTCCATCGATCCGGTCTCTACGGGTGCACTATATCCGTCGCGCGCATGAAACAGCGACGACGGATTCGCAGCCGCTTCCCCCACGATGCCCGATCACGCCTCGGTCTTGGCGGCGGCCAGGATCTGGCGCTTGCGGTACTTGCCCGACTTCAGATCGATGTGGTGCGGCCGGCGCAGATTGCCCGACTCTTTGTCCTCGACATAGATCGGCGCGGACAGAGCATCTGCCGAACGGCGGAAGCCGCGCTTCATGCGCGACGTTTTTGATCTCGGGACAGCCATTGTCGTGCTCCTTCGGTGCTCTGCTCGAGAGCCTTGATCCGGCGTCCCGACCGGCTCTGGCCGTCGGATGACGCGTATGCTGATAGTATGCCGCACGCAACGACCCACCCGTGGCCGGATGGTGCGGACCGAGCGCCGCTTATAGCGGCATTCCGGATGGCTGACCAGAGTCTCTGTGGCATCGGGTCGGCCGCTGCCGACGTTACCGACCCCCCGCAGCACGCGCACGCGGAAACTACCACAGGTTGCTGTTCGGCCACCGGATCGGTGCCGCTCTCCTTTCAGGGATTGTGGGACGGCGGGAGGCACGATATCCGGGCAGGACTGGCGCTGGTCGTAGCCCAAAGGAACGCGCAATGGCGGCTACAGAACACTCCCTCTTCGCAGCAGGCCTGGCCCGCTCGGCGGCCGAGGTCGAGGCGCGATTGGCGCTGCATCTCGATCGAGCCGGCGCGGCAGGCACGCCCCCACGTCTCCTCGCGGCCATGCGTCACGCGGTCCTGGCGGGCGGAAAGCGGTTTCGGCCGTTCCTCGTGCTGGAGATGGCCCGCCTGCTCGGAGGTCGGGAGGCTGTTGCCGACGCAATCGATGTCGCGGCCGCACTCGAGTGCCTTCACGCCTATAGCCTCGTTCACGACGACCTGCCTGCGATGGACAATGACGAACTCAGGCGCGGTCAGCCGACGGTCTGGAAGGCCTTCGACGAATGGACGGCAATTCTCGCGGGCGATGCCCTGCTGACGCTGGCGTTCGAGATCCTCGCCGGCAACGCCTCGTCCGGTAACGTATCGGCACCGGGTCTGCCCCCGGCGATCCGCGCTAATCTCGTCGCTCGGTTGGCGGCGGCAGCCGGTCCGGCCGGCATGGTCGGCGGCCAGATGCTGGATCTCGAGGCTGAGAAGCTGGGCGAGCCGGCATCGCCCGACGAGCAGCATGTTCGCCGCCTCCAGGGCATGAAGACCGGGGCCCTGATTGCCTTCGCGGCTGAGGCAGGTGCGATCGCCGCAGCCGGCTCATCCGAGGCGGTCGTGGCCGCACGCACATATGGTGAGGCGATCGGGCTGGCGTTCCAGATCTCCGACGACCTTCTCGACGTCACCGGCGACGTGGCCACGGTCGGCAAGGCTGTCGGCAAGGATCTGGCGCTAGGCAAGGCGACGTTGGTCGCTGTCGCGGGCGTCGAGACGGCGCGCGCGCATCTGGCGGCGGCAGTCGACAAGGCGATCGCGGCGCTTGCCCCCTTTGGTGACGCTGCTGATCCACTTCGCCAAGCCGCGCTTTTTCAGTTGGAACGAGAGCACTGAGCCTATCGCCTCGTTTGCTGGCCGCTGTTGCCCGACGGGTACATGAGGCCACGGGCATCCACCGTATACTGCACCAGCGCGCGGCTCTGTCGGCTTGCGCGGCATTGGTGAAGTTTGCGGCGTAGGGGGTATTCTCGTGGGTAGTTCGGACGAATTTCGGTCCCTGCTGCGGGCGAGCGCTGGATCGGCTCTCGCTCTGACCTGTGCGGCTCTATTGCTTGCGGCATCGACGGGAATGTCCGATGCGGCGGGCCGCTCGCGCGAGGCCCGATCATCGGGCGGTGCCTCGACCTCCTCAATGCCTGGCTCCGGGCCGCCCGAGCCGTTGATCACCATCGTCTCGATCGCCGACCAGCAGATCGACGTCTACGGTCCTCGCGGCCGGATTTCTGGGTCGCGGATCTCCAGCGGCAAGGCTGGCCACTCCACCCCGACCGGCGTGTTCAGCATTCTGCAGCGCAACCGCCACCATGAATCCAACCTCTACTCGAACGCGCCGATGCCGTTCATGCAACGACTGACATGGTCGGGAATTGCGCTGCACGAGGGGCATCTGCCGGGCTATCGCGCCTCGCATGGCTGCATCCGGCTACCGCGCGCCTTCGCTTCGTCGCTCTGGTCGATGGGGCGGATCGGCATGCGCGTCGTCGTCTCGCCGACGGGTGTCAAACCGGTGGGCTTCGCTCATCCGAGCCTTCCTTCGCCATTGAAAGCCCCCCAGCCGCAAGTAGCCTCGCTGGTCAGGGTCGCCACCACAAGCGATGGCGCCGGCGGCGGAGCAAGCCGCGCGCTGTCGCCGTTCGAGGCGGCCGAGCTGCGTCTGGCGATGGCAACCGCTGAGAGGGCCGAGGCAACCAGAGCCGTGAAGCCGGCTTACGATCTGGCCACCATCAAGTCGCAGGACGCGCATGAGGCCTCTGCCGCGCTGAAAGCCTCGGCGCGCATCGTGGCCGAGGCCGAGGAGCACCTCGAGCTCGAGAGCATGGGCATGGCCACCGTCCAGACCGAGGTCGCCGAGGCCGCGATGCTCGTTCGCATTCGCGCCGCGGCGGCAGGCGTCGACGCGGCCCGCGAGGCGCACGAAAAGCTGACGCGGATCGAAGCCACCACCTCAGCCGAGGCCTTCGCTGCCGCTCGCACCGCCCGCCAGTCCGATCAGGCAGCGGAAGCCGCCGACGACGAGTTGGCCCTTGCCCGTAGGGCGATGTCACCCATCACGGTCTTCGTGTCCCGCCAGACCGGCCAAGTCCATGTGCGCCAAGGGTTCCACGAGTTGCACGCCGCACCGGTCTCGATCGCCGAGCCGGATCGCCCGCTCGGCACCCACGTCTTTACGGCGGTCGAGGAGTTCGGCTCCGCGGAGATGCGCTGGGTCGTGGTTTCGGTGCCCACGAATGGCGGCGAGACCTCCACGCGATCATCGTCCAGCGCAGGACTGACAAGGCCCTCGCCATCCGAAGCTCTGGACCGCATCGATCTCCCGCCTGACGTGCGCCAGCTGATGAGCGAGCGCCTGTGGCCCGGCGCCTCGATCATCGTCTCCGACTTCGGCCTCGGCGAAACCGGCCCCAACACCGACTTCGTCATCACCACGCGGTAGCGCAGAGGGGGCGACGCCCGCGGCGGGCATGACGGTGGAGATGCGGAGATTGCTGCCATCGTCTCGATCAATCGTGACGCCCAGTGTCATCGACTCGGCAGGACCGGTAGTCCTTCGAAAGCGGACACGAAATCAAAAGAACTCTGAACCACTCGTAGAGTGCCCTTTCCGCCAGTTATGGCGGTGGTGATGACCGACCGTCGTCCGACTATCACGAGGGGCCTACTCCAAACATTATGAGATACAATGAAGGACCCGATGGCCTGAGTCCCAAGTAAGGATGCAACAGTCATGCAGCTGGTCCCGAAGAGCTTTTTTCTGACCCATGGCATTGGCGTTCACCGTGAACGTCTTACTGCATTCGAGCTTGCGCTGCGAGACGCCGACATTGAACAGCAAAATCTTGTGAGCATCTCCTCGATCCTGCCGCCGCATTGCATAGAGCTGGAGCCGCAGAAAGGTATAGCCACCCTGCTGCCGGGCGAGATCACTTTCTCCGTGTTGGCGCGCGCCGAAACGAACGAGCCGGGTCGTCGTGTTCATTCGAGCATCGGCCTGGCGCGCCCATCAGATCCATCGATGTACGGCTACATTTCGGAGCACCATGGCCACGGCATGACGCAGGAGCAAAGCGGCGACTACGCCGAGGATCTCGCAGCGTCAATGTTGGCCTCCACGCTCGGGATCGAGTTCGATCCCGACGCGGCGTGGAACGAGCGCAAGCGGGTCTACGAGACCAGCAATCTCATCATCGGCAGCACATCTGTAACGGCATACGCCGAGGGGGATCAGAACGGCCTCTGGACCTGCGCCGTGGCTGCAGCGGTGTTCCGCTTCAATTAAGCGGAGCGGGTCCAGATCCTTC
>LNFM01011651.1_pt1 | contig 11872 bp, 8 predicted proteins | sample 596031 | NCBI WGS metagenome assembly LNFM01 (sample SAMN04254537, study PRJNA301005) | activated carbon metagenome | isolation source: dual media filters at the Ann Arbor, Michigan drinking water treatment plant | place: USA: Ann Arbor | reverse complement strand
CTGCGCGCTACAACATTGACCGCGGCGCCCAGATCATCGACATCAACATGGGGTGCCCGGCCAAGAAGGTCTGCAACAAGTGGGCCGGCTCGGCCCTGATGCAGGACGAGGTGCTGGCGCTGGAGATCATCGAGGCCGTGGTGGCCGCCTGCGCGCCGCGCAACGTGCCCGTGACGCTGAAGATGCGCACGGGCTGGTGTCAGGCCGAAAAGAACGCCGTGACGCTGGCGCGTGCGGCCGAAAGCGCTGGCGTACAGATGGTCACCGTGCATGGCCGCACCCGCGAGCAGGGCTACAAGGGCGCTGCCGAGTACGACACCATCGCCGCCGTCAAGGCTGCGCTGCGTATCCCCGTGGTGGCCAACGGCGACATCCACTCGCCTGAAAAGGCCTTGGCGGTGTTGCGTGCCACCGGCGCCAACGCGCTGATGATCGGCCGCGCCGCCCAGGGCCGGCCCTGGATCTTTCGCGAGATTGGCCATTTCCTGGCGACGGGGGAGCATCTGGCGCCGCCGCTGGTGGTTGAGGTGCGGCGCCTGCTGCTGGAGCACCTGGAAGACCACTACGCGCTCTACGGCGAATACACCGGTGTACGCAGCGCACGCAAGCACATTGGCTGGTACCTCAGAAGCCTCCCCGGTGGTGAGGCTTTCCGCACGCGCATGAACCTGCTGGACGACAGCCGGGCCCAGGTCCAGGCCGTCGCCGATTTTTTGGATGAACTGGGGACCCGCATGGACCGCATGCCCGCGGCCGTGGCGCAAGCCCCCGAAGACAGGGACGAAGCACAGATGGAGCTTGCCGCATGAGCAAAAAACAGATCGAAGAATGCGTGCGTACCAGCCTGGAAGGTTATTTCAAGGATTTGCGCGGCACCGAACCCGATGGCATGTACGACATGCTGGTGCGCATCGTCGAGAAGCCGCTGTTGGAAGTGGTGATGCAGCAGGCCGAACACAACCAGTCGCGCGCCGCGCTCTGGCTGGGACTGAACCGCAACACCCTGCGCAAGAAGCTGGTCGAACACAAACTACTCAAATAAGCAAGCAAGGCATGAACGCACTCCTTTCCGTTTCCGACAAGACCGGCATCGTCGAATTCGCCCAGGCTCTGCATGCGCTGGGCATCAAGCTGATCTCCACTGGCGGCACCGCCAAGCTGCTGGCCGATGCCAAGCTGCCCGTGACCGAGGTGGCCGAAGTCACCGCCTTTCCCGAGATGCTGGACGGCCGGGTCAAGACTCTGCACCCCAAGGTGCACGGTGGCCTGCTGGCGCGTCGTGATGTGCCCGAGCACATGGCGGCGCTCAAGGCGCACAGCATCGACACCATCGATCTGCTGGTGGTCAACCTCTATCCCTTCGAGGCCACGGTGGCCAAGCCCGGCTGCACGCTGGAGGACGCGATCGAGAACATCGACATCGGCGGCCCGGCCATGGTGCGCAGCGCGGCCAAGAACTGGAAGGATGTGGGTGTGCTGACCGACGCTGCGCAGTACCCGGCCGTCTTGGCCGAATTGACGGCGAATGGCAAGCTGTCGGACAAGCTGCGTTTTGCGCTGTCGGTGGCGGCCTTCAACCGCATTGCCAATTACGACGCGGCCATCAGCAACTACCTGTCGGCCGTCAACGAGGACGGCACGCACGCGCCTTTCTCGGCCCAGGCCAACAGCAATCTGGTCAAGCTGCAGGATCTGCGTTACGGCGAGAACCCGCACCAGGCCGCAGCCTTCTATCGCGATCTCTACCCGGCGCCTGGTTCGCTCGTCACGGCGCGGCAGTTGCAGGGCAAGGAGCTGAGTTACAACAATATCGCCGACGGTGATGCCGCCTGGGAATGCGTCAAGAGCTTCGAAGTGCCGGCCTGCGTCATCGTCAAGCACGCCAATCCCTGCGGCGTGGCGATGGGCAAGGATGCGCTGGAGGCCTACAGCAAGGCCTTCCAGACCGACCCCACCTCCGCTTTCGGCGGCATCATTGCTTTCAATCGGCCGGTGGACCTGGCCGCGGCGCAGGCCGTGAGCAAGCAGTTTGTCGAGGTGCTGATGGCACCCGGCTACACGCCCGAGGCGCTGGCGCTCTTCAAGGCCAAGGCCAATGTGCGTGTGCTGGAGATTTCGCTCGACGGTATCCAGCGCGATGGCAAGACCGCCTGGGAGCGCGGCCAGAACTCGCATGACGTCAAGCGCGTCGGCTCGGGCCTGCTGATCCAGACCGCCGACAACCACGAGCTGCAGCGCAGCGACCTGAAGGTGGTCACGAAGAAGGCGCCGACGGCAGAGCAGCTCGAAGACCTGATGTTCGCGTGGAAGGTGGCCAAGTTCGTCAAGAGCAATGCCATCGTCTTCTGCAAGGACGGCATGACCATGGGTGTGGGCGCAGGCCAGATGAGCCGCCTGGACTCGGCGCGCATTGCCAGCATCAAGGCGCAGCACGCCAAGCTGTCCCTGCAGGGCACGGCCGTGGCCAGCGATGCCTTCTTCCCCTTCCGCGACGGTCTGGACGTGGTGGTGGATGCGGGTGCGACCTGCGTGATCCAGCCCGGTGGTTCCATGCGTGACCAGGAAGTCATCGATGCGGCCGATGAGCGTGGCGTGGCCATGGTGTTCTCCGGCGTTCGACATTTCCGCCATTGACGGGCATGTGCCTCAACGAAAAAGCGGCCCCCAGGCCGCTTTTTTCTTGGGGAAAGACGCGGACTATTTCACGAGCAGCTTGAAGACCTCATGCGCCGCCGCCACGGTCTGTGCAATGTCTTCCTCGCTGTGCGCGGCACTGACAAAACCCGCTTCATAGAGGGCCGGTGCGATGTAGACGCCGCGGTCCAGCAGGCCGTGGAACAGGGTGTTGAAGCGCGGGCTGTCGGTCTTCATGACCGTGGCATAGTTCTGCGGCAACTCGGGCAGCAGGAAGAAACCGAACATGCCGCCCTGGCAGTCGGCGCTGAAGGCCACGCCCTCGGCGGCGGCGGCGGCCTTGAGCCCGTCGACCAGGCCACGCGTCTTGCGCGACAGCGCATCGAAGAAACCGGGTTGGCTGATCTCGCGCAGGGTCGCCAGGCCGCAGGCCGTGGCCACCGGGTTGCCCGATAGTGTGCCGGCCTGGTAGACCGGGCCCAGCGGGGCCATCTGTTCCATGATGGCGCGCGGCCCGCCGAAGGCCGCCAGCGGCATGCCGCCGCCGATGACCTTGCCCAGCACGGTCAGGTCCGGCTTGAAGCCCGGGATGGCCTGCGCGTAGACGCTTTGCGCGCTGCCCAGGGCCACACGGAAACCCGTCATCACCTCGTCGAACACCAGCAGGGCGCCGTACTGCGTGCAGAGTTCGCGGCAGCGCTGCATGAAGGGCGCCGAGGCGCGCACGAAATTCATGTTGCCGGCGATGGGCTCGATCATCAGGCAGGCGAGTTCCTTGCCGTGCAGGGCGAAGGCTTCCTCCAGCTGTTGCACATTGTTGTACTCGAGCACCAGGGTGTGCTGCACCACCTCGGCCGGCACGCCGGCGCTGGTGGGGTTGCCAAAGGTGGCCAGGCCCGAGCCGGCCTTGACCAGCAGGGCGTCGGCGTGGCCGTGGTAGCAGCCCTCGAACTTGATGATCTTGCTGCGTCCGGTGGCGCCGCGCGCCAGCCGCAGTGCGCTCATGCCTGCCTCGGTGCCCGAGCTGACCAGGCGCACCATCTCCATGGAGGGCACGAACTTCAGGATCTCCTCGGCCAGCTCGATCTCGCGTTCGGTCGGCGCGCCGAAGGAAAAGCCCTCGGTCACGGCCTTCTGCACGGCGGCAACTACGTTCGGGTGGCCGTGGCCCAGGATCATGGGGCCCCAGGATCCGATGTAGTCGATGTAGCGGCGGTCGTTGGCATCCCAGAAGTAGGCGCCTTGCGCCCGCTGCACGAAGCGCGGTGTGCCGCCGACGGCGCGGAAGGCGCGTACGGGCGAATTCACGCCGCCGGGGATGACGCGCTTGGCGCGCTCGAACAGGATGTCGTTACGGTCAGTGCTGAGTGTCATGGGGAGGCAGTTCCAGTGGGGAGACGGGCCCCTGCGGCTCGTCTTCAGAAGGGTCGCTGTCGTCAAGGTCGGCCTGGGCCCAGAACAGGCGGTCCGGGATCACGTGACCCATGCCGGGGCGAAAGCCGCCGTCCAGGCAGTGGTCCAGATAGCCCAGGGCTTCGGTGAAGGCTTCGGTCAGGTCGCAGCCGCTGGCGACGAGGGCGGTGAGCGTGGCGGCCAGGGTGTCGCCAGCACCGGAGAACACCGCCTCGAAGCGTTCGAACTTCTCGCTGGCCAGCACGGATTGCGGCGATGTCAGCACATTGTCGATGTGCTGCTCGGGGGCGGGGATGCCGGTCACCAGGGTGTAGGGCACGCCGTACTCTCCAGCGGCGCGGGCGATGTCGCGAGCGCTCGGGCTGCGCTCGCCTTCCCAGTCGGGCAGCAGCCAGCGCCACAGGGTGCTGTGGTTTCCGACCAACACTGTCGTCTGGGGCAAAACCAGTTCCTGGAACGCGTCCAGATAGAGGTCGATCTGCACCTCGTTCCACCAGGACAGGTTGGGCATGTAGGCGATCAGCGGGATGTCCGGGTAGTCGGTGGCGATCTCGGCGATGGCGCTGAGGTTCTCGGGTGTGCCTGCAAAACCGACCTTGATGGCCTGCACGGTCACGTCTTCCAGCAGGCTGCGTGCCTGCTCGGCCACCACCTCTTCGTCGAAGGGAAAGTGGTCGAAAGTTTCTGCGGTATCGCGTGCGTAGGTACCGGTGATGACGGGCAGTGCATGTGCGCCTGCCGAACCGATCGCAGACACATCGCCAGACAAGCCGCCAGCGCCGCTGGGGTCGTTGGCGTTGAACACCAGCACGCACGGCGGCTGGCTCGGATCGTGCGGTGTTTCCTCAGGGGCTGGGGTTTGCATGGGCTGGCCTGTAGCGGTCATCAGGCAGAATACGACAAGTCGCTGCGCGAAAGCCGGCTGAGAGTGGTTTTCGCTTTGTACAATGTTGCATTCTATTCGAAGGTCTCGTAAGCTGTGAGTGATAAGAAAACCTGGATGTGTCTGATTTGTGGCTGGATCTATGATGAGGCGGCTGGCGATCCGGAGCACGGCATTGCGCCGGGAACCGCATGGGCCGATGTGCCCATGAACTGGACCTGTCCTGAATGCGGTGCGCGCAAGGAAGATTTTGAAATGGTCCAGATCTGAGGTCAGGTCTGAGTGATGGTGTCTGTCATCGCTTCAGTCGGCCGTAATCAGGAGTAGGGTTCAGTGAGCACTCAAGAATCGCCCCTCAGGGTCCTCGTGATCGATGACAGCAACACCATACGTCGCAGCGCCGAGATTTTTCTCAAGCAGGGCGGTCATGAGGTGATGCTGGCCGAAGACGGCTTTGATGCCCTGGCCAAGGTCAACGATTACCAGCCCAACCTGATTTTCTGCGACATCCTGATGCCGCGCCTCGATGGCTACCAGACCTGCGCCATCATCAAGCGCAACGCCAAGTTCACCTCGGTGCCAGTGGTCATGCTGTCTTCCAAGGATGGGGTGTTCGACAAGGCGCGTGGCCGCATGGTGGGTGCCCAGGACTACCTGACCAAACCGTTTACCAAAGACCAGCTGTTGCAGGCCGTGCAGCAGTTTGGCATAGTCTCGCAAGGAGTGAATTGATGCCGATACGCAAAGTTTTGATCGTGGACGATTCCAAGACGGAATTGATGTTTCTGACGGATCTGCTCCAGAAAAACGGCATGGCCGTGAAGACCGCTGAGGACGCCGACGATGCGTTCCGTCGCCTGGCCGAAGACAAGCCCGACCTGATCCTCATGGATGTGGTCATGCCGGGGCAGAACGGTTTCCAGCTCACGCGCGCCATCAATCGCACGCCGGAGTACGCCGAGATCCCGATCATCATCTGCACCAGCAAGAACCTGGAAACCGACCGTGTCTGGGGCATGCGCCAGGGCGCGCGCGACTATGTGACCAAGCCGGTGGACGAAGCCGAATTGCTGGGCAAGATCAAGGCATTGGGCTGACTCGCACCCCATGGCCAATCGCGAAGCTCTAAGGGACCTGCAGTCACGACTTGCCAGCCGCTTGCAAGCGGCCAAGGCCGAAGGTCTCTCCATTTCGTGGCTGGCGGTGCGTGCAGGGGGGCTGGATTACCTGCTGCCTCTGGCCCAGTCGGGTGAAATCTTTCCTCTGCCTGCGGTGCAGGCGGTGCCTTACTCGCAGTCCTGGTTCCTGGGGGTCGTCAATCTGCGCGGCGGCCTGTATGGCGTGGTGGACCTGGCGACCTACATCGCCGGCAAGGCGCCGGTGCGCACGGAGCAGTACTGGGCTGAGGCCAGCGTGGTCACGCTCAACGCTGCCCTGGAGATCAATTGCTCCTTGCTGATCGATTCGCTGGCCGGCCTGCGCCATGTCGGCGCGTTCTCGGGTTCCGAGCCGCCGCCCGAAGGCGCGCCGCCCTATTTCGGTAACCGTTACGTCGATGCTGACGGCAGCCGCTGGCAGGAGATCAACCTCCAGCAGCTGTCGCAGATGAGCGAGTTCTTGAGCATCAGTGCCTGAAGACAGGCCACCCTAACAATCCTGAAGGTTGCATCATGTCCGTCCTCAACAAACTCTTTGGCAAGAAGACGCCCGATACGGAGCAGAGTGTCGGTCTGAGCCTGGCCATGCCTGACGATCTGTCTGCCCTGCATGCGCCTCGCGCCTCGGCCCCGGGCAAGTCGGCGGATACCCAGCTGCAGGACCTGCCTGCGCCGGCGCCGCTGGAGCAGGAGGAGATGGTCAGCGTGCCCCTGCTGGGGCGTCGCCCGATTGCCGAGCAGCAGCGTCTGCTGTGGTGGTTGCTGGGCCTGGCGCTGGTGGTGCTGGGTGCCATTGCCTTCGTGGCGCTGACGGCCGCCGACCGCGTGGCGCAGCAGCTGAACGCCACCGGCCAGTCGCTGATGCAGTCGCAACGCTTGGCCAAATCGGTGTCGCAGGCCCTGGTGGGTGTGCCGCAGGCCTTCGCTGAAGTCAAGGAGAGCTCCAACTACCTGGTGCGTTCCGTCAAGGGCCTGCGCGACAGCGATTACACCCTGCGCCTGGAGCCCATCGATGCCGATCTGCTGCCGCAGTTGGAGAAGATCATTCCCCTGATGGAGCGTGCCGAGAAGAGCGCCGCCGCCATCGTGGCGCAGGAGAAGATCCTGACCCAGGTGGGCGCCGCCCTGCGCACCATCAACCGGCAGTCGTCTGACCTGCTGGAGATCGCCGAGACCGTGTCTTCGCTCAAGCTGCAGCAGAACGCCAGCGCGGCCGAGATCTCGGCGGCCGGCCAGCTGGTGATGCTGACCCAGCGGATCGGCAAGTCGTCGAACGAGTTCCTGACCGCCGAAGGTGTGAGCCCGGAAGCCGTGTTCCTGCTGGGCAAGGACTTGAACTCCTTCAAGGAAATCGCCCAGGGTCTGCTCGACGGCAGCCCCGAGTTGCGCCTGAATGCTTCCAAGGACGCTCAGACACGTGAGCAGATCGAGGCGCTGATCAAGCTGTACGAACTGACCCGCACACAGGCCGGTGCCATTCTGGGCAATCTGCAGGGCCTGGTCTCGGCGCGTAGCGCGCAGATCACCATCATCAACGACTCCGAGCCGATGCGCCGCGACCTGGAAGAGTTGCAAGGTCAGCTGGCCACGCGTACCGGCCTGGGCACCACCTCCTTGCTGGCCCTGGTCGGCGCGGCCATTTTTGCCCTGCTCTGCGCTGCCGGATTGGCGCGCGTGCAGCTGATGGACAGCCGCCGCCGCCAGGTGATGGCCGAAGCGCAGCGACTGGAAGCCGAGCGCCAGGAGCAGGAAGCCAAGCGCGTCAACGATGCGAATCAGGCCGCCATTTTGCGTCTGATGAACGAACTGCAGACGGTGGCCGAAGGCGATCTGACGCAGGAAGCCACGGTGACCGAGGACATCACGGGTGCCATTGCCGACTCGGTGAACTACACGGTGGAAGAGTTGCGTTTGCTGGTGGGTAACGTGCAGAACACGGCGGCCCAGGTGGCACAGACGACGGCCGAGGTGGACCAGACGTCCACCGAGCTGCTGGCCGCCTCGAACGAACAGCTGCACGAGATTCGCGAAACCGGTCGTTCGGTCGTGGACATGTCGACCCGCATCAACCAAGTGTCGCATCAGGCGCAGGAATCGGCCGCGGTGGCGCGCCAATCCCTGCAGGCTGCCGAATCCGGCCTGAAGGCCGTGCAGGACGCCATCGGCGGTATGAACTCCATCCGTGACCAGATCCAGGACACCTCCAAGCGGATCAAGCGCCTGGGCGAATCCTCTCAGGAGATCGGTGAAATCACGGAGCTGATCTCGGACATTACCGAGCAGACCAACGTGCTGGCCCTGAACGCCGCCATCCAGGCGGCCTCCGCCGGTGAAGCCGGTCGCGGCTTCTCGGTGGTGGCGGAAGAGGTGCAGCGACTGGCCGAACGTTCCGCAGACGCCACGCGCCAGATCTCGGCGCTGGTGAAGGCGATTCAGACCGACACCCAGGACGCCGTGGCCGCCATGGAGCGCTCTACCCAGGGTGTGGTCGAGGGGGCGCGACTCTCCGACAACGCCGGTACCGCGCTGACCGAGATTGACCGCGTGTCGCGCCGACTGGCCGAGCTGATCGAGCAGATTTCCGACTCCACCTCCAAGGAAGCCGCCATGGCCAACGTGGTGGCCGACAACATCCAGCACATCTTCGCCGTGACCGAGCAGACCGGTGAAGGTACGCGGGCCACGGCCGCCCAGGTGCGTGAACTCTCGCGCATGGCCGAAGAGCTGCGCCAGTCGGTCGCGCGATTCAAGATTTCCTGATCACCGTCCGTCATCCGCAGGAGCGACGTATCCATGCAAGCCCTCGCAGCCGCTAGCGGCAACGACGATCAGCCGGTCAACGACCTCGGCCCCCTGGCCTGGGTCCTGGACGAACTGCGCAAGTCGCTCGATGGCGCAGCCAAGGCCATCCGCCGTTTCGTGCGCGATGCCGAATTGGCGCGCGGTTCCGACCTGGAGTCGCTCGATGCCAGCCAGCTGCGCATTGCGCGCCAGCAACTGCACCAGGCTGTCGGCGCCCTCGAGATGGTGGGCCTGCCCGAGCCGGCCAAGGTGCTGCGCGCCATGGAGGCGCTGGCACAGAAGTTTGTCGAACGCCCGGAGTCCTGCAGCGAAGACGCTGCCACCAAGGTCGAGCGTGCCAGCTTTGCCCTGATCGAATACCTGGAAAGTGTGCTGCGTGGCAAGTTGGCCTCGGCCGTGGCCCTGTTTCCGCAGTACCGCGATGTGCTGGAGCTGGTCGGCGAAGAGCGTGTGCACCCGGCCGAACTCTGGGGCCACGCCTGGCGTTGGATCGATGCTGACATCCCCGTTCCAGCGCAAGCCCTGGGATATGAGCTGGCCGTGCGCTCCCAGCTGGATTCCGCTGTGCTCAAGGTGGTCAAGACAGGCAGCGTCTCCTCGGCCAAGTCCCTGCGCGACATCTGCCTCGGCCTGGCGGCTGGCCAGCAGGCGCTGGATGCGCGCTCCTTCTGGAAGATCTGCGCGGCCTACTTCGAGGCGCTGGCGCTCAAGCTCTGCCCGCCGGATGTATATGTCAAGCGCGCCGCTTCGCGCGTCCTGATGCAGTTCACCACACTGGCACGCGGCAAGAGCGAAGTCTCGGATCGCCTGGCCCAGGATCTGCTGTTCTTCTGTGCCCAGGCGGTGCCAGTGGATGTCCAGGCGGCCCCGGTGCTGGCCGCTGTCCGTCAGGCTTATGGCCTGACGCAGGAAAAACCCGTCAACTACGACACGCCGCAATATGGCCGTTTCGACCCGGCGGTGCTGGTCCAGGCGCGCAAGCGCATCGCCACGGCGACCGAAACCTGGTCGGCCCTGTCCGGTGGTGACACCAATCGCCTCAAGGTGGTGTCCGAGCAGTTCACCCTGGTGGGTGAATCTTTGCTGAAACTGCATCCCGAGAACAAGGCCCTGGCACGCGCCCTGCTCAAGGCGGTGGATGGCACGGTGCGTTCGGGCGAGCCGCCGACCACGCCGGTGGCCATGGAAGTGGCCACCTCCATCCTCTATCTGGACGCAGCCTACGAGGACATGGACCCGACCGACGTCAGCATGAGCGATCGCGGGGATCGCCTGGCGCGCCGGCTGGACCACGTGGTCGCCGGCGGCCAGCCCGAGGCGCTGGAGCCCTGGATGGAAGAGCTGTACCGCCGTGTCAGCGATCGCCAGACCATGGGCAGTGTGGTCGAGGAGCTGCGGACCAGCCTGACCGAGATCGAGAAGTCGCTCGACACCTTCTTCCGCAATCCCAAGGAAAAATCGCCGCTCAACGACGTGCCCAATCAGCTGGCACAGATGCGCGGTGTGTTCTCGGTGCTGGGGCTGGATCAGGCCTCGCTGGCGACCGTGCGCATGCGCGATACCGTCGAGAAGTTCCTGGTCGACAACATTGACGAGGATGCCGCGCGGACCGGCGTGTTCGAGAAGTTCGGCAACAGCCTGGGCGCCCTCGGTTTCCTGATCGACATGCTGAGCTATCAGCGCACCCTGGCCAAGAAGCTGTTCGTCTACGACGAGGAACTGGGTGAGTTCAAGCCCCTGATGGGCCGCGAGCGCGAGGTCGCGGCCGTCGCACCCGAGCCGCAGCCCGCGCCAGCACCCGCTCCCGCACCCCGTCCCGTGGCCCAGGCCGCACCGACACCTGCCCCTGCGCCCGCTGCCTCTGCCGATGTGTCCGACGACGATGGCGCGGAACTGCGCGACATCTTCCTGGATGAGGCCCGAGAGGTGATCCACAACGGCCAGGATGCCGTGCTGGCCCTGCTCGGGGATCCGTCCGATCTGTCCCAGCAGACCACACTGCGTCGCGCCTTCCACACCCTCAAGGGCAGTTCGCGCATGGTCGGCTTCACCGAGTTCGGTGAAGCGGGATGGGCGATGGAGCAGATGATGAACAATTGGCTGGCCGAGCAGAAGCCAGCCCGCCCCGAACTGCTGCAACTCTCCAATGCCGCCTTGCAGGGCCTGGGGCAGTGGGTCGAGGATATTGCCGCCGGCAGTGATGCCGGCTGGAGTGCCGTGCCCTTCCGTCAGTCGGCCGATGCGATGCGACTGGACAACAAATTCGTGGCGCTGGAATTGCCGGCGGCTCCGGTGGCGCAGGCCGCCGCGCCGGCTCCCGTCGCTCCCGTGTCTGCCCCGGTGTCAGCCCAGGAGCTACCCCAGATCGATTTCGAGTCGACCCAGATGTTCGACTTCGAGTTGGCAGATGCCCAGGCCCTGGGCAAGCCGGACGCGCCAGCTGCAGCCAAGCAGCCGTCGTCGCTGGCAGATTTTGGTGACATCGATTTCAGCAGCCTGGCCGGTGTGCCGCCGGTGGCTGCCGCGCCCGTGCGTGACGACGCGCCGGCCGCTGTTGACAGCAGCGACCTGTCGATCGACTGGTCGCCCACCAGCATGGCTGGCCCCGAGGATCTGATGCCTCTTTCGGGCAAGGGTGCGAGCCAGGACTGGGCGCCCACCAGCATGGCGGGCCCCGAGGACCTGCCCTTGCCCAAAAGAAGCGTGGACCTGGATTGGGCGGCGACCCGCATGGCCGAGCCGGCTGAACTGCCCGCGTTTGAACTGCCGGAATTGCAGAACAACTGGGCCGATACTTCCACCGGCTCCATCCAAGATCTGCCGGATCTGTCCGATACCCGTCCGGCGGACATCGAGGGTTTCGAGCTCGAACTGCCGGCGACCACCGCACCCGCTGAAACGGCGGACGAGCAGGTCAAGGTGATCGGCACGCTGCGCATCGGCATCCCGCTGTACAACGTTTTCCTGAACGAGGCCGACGAAT
>LNFM01011650.1_pt1 | contig 11873 bp, 10 predicted proteins | sample 596031 | NCBI WGS metagenome assembly LNFM01 (sample SAMN04254537, study PRJNA301005) | activated carbon metagenome | isolation source: dual media filters at the Ann Arbor, Michigan drinking water treatment plant | place: USA: Ann Arbor | reverse complement strand
GGTGCGCTCGCCGCGGAACTTCTTGTCCTGCGGGTCGTTGCCGACGGTGGCGTGGGCGTGGATGACGTTGCCGCGGCCGATGCGGGTCGGGCCGGTGATGACGCAGTGCGGGCCGATGCGGGTGTCGTCGCCGACCTCGACGTCGGGACCGATGACGGCAAACGCGCCGACCTGGACGTTCGCGCCCAGCCGCGCCCCCGGATCGACCTGCGCGCTCGCGTGGATCATGTCACTCCTTGCCTTCGGCGCAGAGGATCTCGGCGCTGGCGACCACCTGGCCGTCGACGCTGGCGGCGCAGTCGTACAGCGCCATGTTGCGGATCAGGCGCTTCACCTTGACCTCGAAGTCGAGCTTGTCGCCCGGCACCACCATGCGGTTGAAGCGGGCGTTGTCCACCTTCACCAGGTAGAACAGCTTGCCCTCGCTGATCTGGTCGCGCGGCTGCGAAAGCTGGGTCAGCAGGCCGCCGGCCTGGGCCATGGCCTCGACCACCAGCACGCCGGGCATCACCGGGCGGCCCGGGAAGTGGCCCTGGAAGAACGGCTCGTTGAAGGTGACGTTCTTGTAGGCCCGGATGCGCTTGTGCGGCTCCAGCTCGACCACCCGGTCCACCAGCAGGAAGGGGTAGCGATGGGGCAGCAGGTGCAGGATGCACGAGACATCCACGGGCAGCTTGATGGCGTCGTCGCTCATCGGGTTCCTTGCGTCAATCCTTGGACAGGGCGCCTATCTTACGCGCCAGCTGGTCCAATTGCCTGAAACGGGCGCCATTCCGGCGCCACAGGCGGCTTTCCTGCACCGGCATGCCCGAGGAATATTCCCCCGGCTCGGTGATCGACTGGGTCACCAGGCTCATCGCGGTGATGGTGACCCGGTCGCAAACCTCGAGGTGGCCGGTGATGCCCACGGCGCCGCCGATCAGGCAGTAGCGGCCGATGCGCGCCGAGCCGGCGATGGCGGTGCAGCCGGCGACCGCGGTGTGGGCGCCGATGCGGACGTTGTGGCCAACCTGGATCAGGTTGTCCAGGCGCACGTCCTCGGCCAGCACCGTGTCTTCGATCGCGCCGCGGTCGATGCAGGTGTTGGCCCCGATCTCGCAGTCGTCGCCGACCACCACGCCGCCCAGCTGCGGCACCTTGATCCACTGGCCGGCGTCCATCGCCAGGCCGAAGCCGTCGGCGCCGAGCACGGCGCCGGGGTGCACGCGCACCCGCGCGCCCAATCGCACCCGCGCCACCAGGGTGACGCGCGCCACCAGCACGCTGCCCGCACCGACCACGCAGTCCTCGCCGACCACGCAGCCAGGCCCGAGCACGGCGCCGTCGGCGATGCGGCTGCGGGCGCCGATGCTGCAGAACGGACCGACCTGGGCGCCGGCGGCGACCTCGGCGCTCGCATCGACCACGGCGGCCGCGTGGATGCCGGGCACGGGCGCGGCGGCCGGCTCGAACAGCGCCGCGACCTTGGCGAACGCGGTGTAAGGGGATTTCGCGACCAGGCAGGGCACCGGGCAGTCCGCGGCGTCGGCGGCCGACACGATGACGGCGCTGGCGGCGGTGCTGGCCAGCTCGCTGCGGTAGCGGGGGTTGGCCAGGAAGGCGATCTGGCCGGCGCGGGCACCCGCGAGGGTGCCGACGCCGTCGATCAGGAGGCCGCCATCGCCGCGCAGCTCGAGCCCGAAGCGGCCGGCGAGGCCGGCCAGGTCGAAGCGGGGCGGCTGCGCGGCCAGGTCGGCTGCCTCAGAACTGGCCGCCGAAGGTGAACTGCAGGCGCTCGATCTGGTCGGAGCGCTCGCGCTGCAGCGGCAGCGCGTAGCTGATCGAGATCGGGCCCATCGGCGACTGCCACTGCACCGCCAGGCCGGTCGAGATGCGCAGGGTCTTGGCTTCCCAGTCGCCGACGCCGTTGTAGATGTTGCCGTAGTCGAGGAAGGCCGACAGGCGCGTGCTGCGGCTGTCGAACAGCGTGGGGAAGTAGAGCTCGAAGGTGCCCACGGTCTTGAACGGACCACCGATCGGCTGCCGGAAGTTCTGGTTGAACTGGTAGAACGGCCCGATCGTGTTGACCTCGAAGCCGCGGATCGAGCTCGGGCCGCCGGCGTAGTAGTTGCTGAAGAACGGCAGGCCGCAGTCGCGGGTCTCGCCCGTGACGATGTTGCCGAAATCGTCGTAGACGCGGCAGGTGCGGTCCTTGGTCACGCCGTAGCTGTCGCCGTAGCCGACGTCCAGCCCCGACTTCAGGCCCAGCCACGAGGTGATCGGGCGGTAGTTCTCGAACACGTAGCTGAGGCGGTAGTACTCGAGGTCGCTGCCCGGCAGCACGATCTCGGCGCCGATGCGGTGCAGCGTGCCGCGGGTCGGCATCAGGAAGTCGTTGCGCGAGTCGCGCTGCCAGCCGGTCTTGAGGCGCCAGGCGTTGATGTTCCAGCGGCGGTTCGGGCCGAGCGTCAGCGGGTCGGTGGTCGACGGATCGGCGTCGTCGTTCTCGATCGGGGTGAGCGGATCGTTGTCGTTGTCGACATGGAACTGCGGGAAGCGCGCGCGGTCGCCCAGCGCATCCACGAGGTAGTCGATCAGCAGCGGCGGGGTGCCGAAGTCGTCGGTGCTGATCTGGTTGCGGTCGATGCCGAGCGACATGCTGATGCTGTCGGTTTCGGTCAGCGGGATGCCCAGGATCACTTCGCCGGCGGCCACGGCGTTGTCGAACTGCGCCAGGTTGGCGTCGCGGTTCGAGTAGCTGTAATCGCTGTAGCTGAGGTTGTAGCCCAGGCTGACGCCGTCGTCGGTGAAGTACGGGTCGGTGAAGCCGAGCGAGAACTGGTTCGAGAAGCTGTTGTTCTGCACGGCCAGGCTGACGCGGTTGCCGGTGCCCAGGAAGTTGTTCTGCACCAGCTGGATGGTGGTGACCAGGCCGAAGTTCTGCTGGTAGCCCAGGCCGAAGGTGAACTGGCCCGAGTTGCGCTCCTTGACGTTGACGACCAGGTCGACCTGGTCCGGCTGGCCCGCGACCTCGGGGGTCTCGACGTCCACTTCCTCGAAGAAGCCCAGGCGCTGCAGGCGGATCTTGGAGCGGTCGATCGCGGCCTGCGAGAACCACGCGCCCTCGAACTGGCGCATCTCGCGGCGCATGACCTCGTCGGAGGTGCCGACGTTGCCCTTGAAGATGATGCGGCGGACCTGCACGCGCGGGCCCGGGTCGACGAAGAAGTTGATGCCGATCGTGCGCTTCTCGCGGTCGATGTCGGGCACCGGGTTGACCTGGGCGAAGGCGTAGCCGATGTTGCCCAGCGTGGCGACGACGGCGTCGGTGGTCAGTTCGACCAGGCGGCGCGAGAAGGTGTCGCCCTCCTTGAGGATGACCAGCTTCTCGATGTCCTCGACCGGCAGGATGGTGTCGCCCGAGACCTTGGTCGAGGAAATGGTGTAGACCTCGCCCTCGGCGATGTTCGCGGTGACGAAGATGTCGCGCTTCTCGGGGCTGATCGCGACCTGGGTGGATTCGACGTTGAAGTCGACGTAGCCGCGGTCGAGGTAGTAGTTGGTGAGCTTCTCGAGGTCGCCCGAGAGCTTCTCGCGCGAGTACTGGTCGTCGCGGCGGTACCAGGACAGCCAGTTGGTCGTGCCGGACTCCCAGCCCTTGCGGATCTCGTACTCGGGGTAGGTCTCGTTGCCGACGATGTTGATGTCGCTGATGCGCGAGGCCTTGCCCTCGACCACGGTGATCGTGATGTCCACGCGGTTGCGGTCGAGGTTGGTCACCGCCGGGGTGATCGAGGCGTTGTACTTGCCGCGGTTGTTGTACTGCCGGATCAGTTCCTGGGTCACGCGGTCCAGGGCCAGCGGGTTGAAGGTCTCGCCCTCGGCCAGGCCGATGTTGCGCAGGCCGGCCAGCAGGTCCTCGGACTTGATGTCCTTGTTGCCGGTCAGGGTGATGGTGTTGATGGCGGGCCGCTCGGTGACCACCACGACCAGGATGTCCCCCTGCCGCTCGAGCCGGACGTCGCTGAAGAAGCCGGTCTGGAACAGGGCGCGGATCGCCTCGGCCGAGCTGCTGCGGTCGAGGGTGTCGCCCTTCTCGACCGGCAGGTAGGTGAACACCGTGCCGGCGGAAATGCGCTGCAGTCCCTCGACGCGGATGTCGGAGACGGTGAAGGCGGGCTGGTTCTGTGCCTGCACGGGCCCGGCGAGGGCGGCGGCGAGCGCGAGGCTCAGGAGGCAGCGGCGAGCAATGGGTCGCGTCATCATCAATCCGTTGGCGGCGGGCGCAAGGGCGCCCGCGAAAGGGGTGGGGTCAGGAACCGAGCCGGAGAATGTCGTTGTAGAAGGCCAGTCCCATGAGGCTGGCCAGCATGGCCAAGCCTACGTACTGGCCCGCCACGAGCGCACGCTCGCCGACCGGGCTGCCCTTGACCAGCTCGATAAGGTAATACAGCAGGTGCCCCCCATCCAAGACCGGGATGGGCAGCAGGTTCATGATGCACAGGCTCAGGGACAGGATCGCGAGGAAATTCAGGAACCAGGCCGGGCCCAGGCTGGCGCTGCCGTGGGCGACCCGGGCGATGGTGATGGGCCCCGAGATGTTCTGCAGCGAGGCCTTGCCGGTGACCATCCGCCAGAGCATCCCGACCACGTCCGAGGCCATCTGGCCGGTCTGGGCCAGGGCCACGGGAACCGCCCGGAGCGGGTTGTAGCGCAGCAGGGCGTCCTGTTCCGGGGCCGCGGCCATCACGCCCAGGACCCAGGTGGCGGCCTCGCCCTCGCCCACCAGGCGGGGATCCACCGGCACGGTGACCCGGCTGCCGCCGCGCTCGACCACCAGGTCCAGGGTGCGGCCGGGGGCCGACAGGCGCTGCAGGGTCGGGCCGATCTGGTCGTAGCCGAGCAGGGGTTCGCCATTGATCGAGACGATGCGGTCGCCGACCTGGAGCCGGCCCTCGGCGGCGCCGCCAGGCTGGAGCCCGCCGACCACGGGGGGGAACCGAAGCATGAAGCCCAGGTCCTCGAACGGCTGTTCCTCGCGCAGGGCCTGGCCGGGGCGGTCCAGCGGCAGCTGGCGGACGGCCTCGCGGCCCTCGGCGGTGCGGACCCGCACCGCGGTCGGCGCGCGGTCCATGATGGCGGTCGACAGGGCGATGCCGGCATCGGTCCAGGTCGGCGTCTCGCGGTCGCCCACGGCCAGCAGGCGGTCGCCCGGGGCGAAGCCGGCCTCCGCGGCGATGCCCTCGACCCGCCCGAGCTCGGGCACCGCGTCGGGCTTGCCGATCACGAACATCAGCCAGAGCAGGGCAATGCACAGCAGCAGGTTCGCCACCGGGCCGGCCGCGACGATCGCGATGCGCTGGTAGACCGACTTGGCGTTGAAGCTTTCGTGGCGCTCGTGCGGGGCGACTTCGACCTCGCGCTCGTCGAGCATCTTCACGTAGCCGCCCAGCGGCAGCATGGCCACCACGTACTCGGTGCCGTCCTTGCCGCGACGGGTCCAGAGCGGCTTGCCGAAGCCGACCGAGAAGCGCAGCACGCGCACGCCGCAGCGGCGCGCCACCCAGTAGTGGCCGAATTCATGGAAGGTGACGAGGATGCCGAGGCTGACGATCAGCCACCAGATCGAGCCAAAGAATTCGGTCATCGCGGCCCCCCGCGGGCGACGAGGTCGCGGGCCAGGCGCCGGGCTTCGGCGTCGGTGGCCATCAGGTCGTCCAGGGAGCCGGCGGGCGATGCGGGCATGGCGTCTAGGCAGGCCTGGATGAGGTCGGGAATGCCAAGGAAACCGAGTTCGCCCTGAAGAAAGGCTGAAACCGCGATTTCGTTCGCCGCGTTCAGCACCGCGGGCGCGGTGCCGCCGGCCTCCAGCGCGCGGAAGGCCAGGGCCAGGCAGGGGAAGGCGTCGAGGTCGGGCGGCTCGAAATCAAAGCGCGCCAGCGCCGCAAGGTCCAGCGGCGCCACGCCCGAATCGATGCGCTCGGGCCAGGCCAGGCCATAGGCGATGGCCGTGCGCATGTCCGGGTTGCCCAGCTGCGCCAGCACCGAGCCGTCCACGTAGTCCACCAGCGAGTGGATGACGCTCTGCGGGTGCACCACCACCTCGATGCGCCCGGACGGCAGGCCGAACAGGTGCCGGGCCTCGATCACTTCCAGTCCCTTGTTCATCAGCGTGGCCGAGTCGACCGAGATCTTGCGGCCCATCACCCAGTTCGGGTGCGCGCAGGCCTGGTCGGGGGTCACCGACGCCAGGGACTCGCGCTTGCGGCCGCGGAACGGCCCGCCGGAGGCGGTCAGCAGCAGGCGGCGCACGCCGCCGCGCCCGCCGTCGGCCGGCAGGCACTGGAAGATGGCGTTGTGCTCGCTGTCCACCGGCAGCAGGGTGGCGCCGCCTTCGGCGACGGCCTGCATCAGCAGGTCGCCGGCCAGCACCACCGATTCCTTGTTGGCCAGCAGCAGGCGCTTGCCGGCGCGGGCCGCGGCCAGGGTGGAAGCGACGCCGGCGGCGCCGACGATGGCGGCCACCACGACGTCGTTGGCCGGATCGGCCGCGATCTCTTCGAGCGCCGCCGGCCCCGCCAGCGCGCGCGTGGGCAGGGCCAGGGCACGCAGCCCGTCCCGCAGCGCGGCATAGGCTTCCGGATCGGTGACCACGGCTGAATCAGGCCGGAACCGGGCGCACAGCGCCAGCAGCTCATCGACCCGGGAGTGGGCGCTGAGCGCACCGACCCGGAAGCGCCCGGGATGCCGCGCGACGACGTCGAGGGTGGAGCCGCCGATCGAACCGGTGGCTCCCAGCAGCGCGATCGTCTTCAGAGGCCCAGCCATGCCTTGCCCACCACGAACACCGGCAGCGCGGCGAGCAAGCTGTCGAGCCGGTCCATCAGGCCGCCGTGGCCGGGGAAGAGGGCGCCGGAGTCCTTCACGCCCGAGTGCCGTTTCATCAGGCTCTCGAACAGGTCGCCCACCACCGAGATCGCCGCGGTAAGGACGGTCAGCAGCACCAGCGCCGGCAGCGACGACCAGCCCAGGCCCAGCAGGGGCAGCGCCGCGACCGCCAGCAGCGCGCTGGTGGCCAGGCCCCCCCAGACGCCCTCCCAGGTCTTGCCGGGGCTGATCGCGGGCGCCAGCTTGCGCCGGCCCCAGCGCGAGCCGGCGAAGTAGGCGCCGCTGTCGGCGGCCCACACCAGCAGCACCGCGAACAGGGTCCAGCGCGGGCCGAAGTCGCCCTCGGCATGCAGCCAGCCCAACGCACACCAGGCCGGCACCACGCACAGGCTGCCGGCGAGCAGCTTGATGCCGCGCGCGGCCTGGCCATCGCCCTGGCCGAAGCCCGGCCGCGCCAGCCACAGGCAGACCAGCGCCCACCAGGCCACGCCGACCAGGCTGGCCAGCTTCAGGGTGAACAGGCTGGGTCCGCCGCCCCAGACCAGGGCCGCCATCATCAGCGCGTTGGCGGTCAGGAACAGAACGCGCGGGGTCTTGTCCTCGAGCCCGGCGAAGGCGGTCCATTCCCACAGGCCCGCCAGCATCACCGCGGCGACCAGCGCCGCCAGCCAGGGCGTGGGCAGGAACAGCAGCGCCAGGATCGGCAGCGGCGCGAGGACCAGGGCCGTGGTGACGCGCTGTCGACGGCTCATGCATTGCTCCCGGCCACCTGGGCACTGGTCAGGCCGAAGCGACGTTCGCGGTCGGCGAAGTCGGCGAGGGCGGCATCCAGCACCGTGCGATCGAGGTCGGGCCAGAGGGTTTCGGTGAACCACAGCTCGGTATAGGCCAGCTGCCACAGCAGGAAATTGCTGATGCGCAGGTCGCCGCCGGTGCGGATGAAGAGATCGGGGGCGGGCAGCGCCGCCAGCCCCATGTGGCGGCCGACGAGGGCCTCGTTGATGGTGGCCGGGTCCAGCCGGCCCGCCGCGGCCTCGGCCGCGAGCCGGCGGCAGGCCTCGGTGATGTCCCAGCGGCCGCCGTAGCCGGCCGCGATCGTCAGCACCAGGCGCGGCGTGGCGGGGCCGGTGGCCTCGGCCTGCGCCATCCGGGCGCGGATCGCTTCGGGGAACTGCGCGCGCTCGCCGATGAAGGCCACCCGCACGCCGCGGCGGTGCAGTTCGTCGACCTCGGAGTCGAGCATGCGCAGGAACAGCTTCATCAGCGCGCCGACTTCCTCCGGCGGCCGGTTCCAGTTCTCGCTGGAAAAGGCGAACAGCGTGAGCGCCTCGATGCCGCGGTCCAGGCAATAGTCGACGCAGACCTGCACGGCCTTCGCGCCGGCGCGGTGGCCGAGGGTGCGCGGGCGCTGGCGGCGCTCGGCCCAGCGCCCGTTGCCGTCCATGATGACGGCGAGGTGGCGGGGCAGGCGCGCGGCGGGCGGGGCGGCGGTCATTCGGGCGGCGTGGCTCAGACCGCCATCAGTTCCTGTTCCTTGGCCTTCACCACTTCGTCCACGTCCTTGACGTGCTTGTCGGTGAGCTTCTGGATCTCGTCCTCGGCGCGGCGGGCGTCGTCCTCGGTGACCTGCTTTTCCTTCAGCAGTTCCTTGACGTGCTGAATCGCGTCGCGGCGGATGTTGCGGATGGCGACCTTGGAGTTCTCGCCCTCGGCGTGCACGTGCTTGGAGAGCTCCTTTCGGCGCTCCTCGGTCAGCGGCGGCAGGTTGATGCGGATGGCGGTGCCGGCGGTGTTCGGGTTCAGGCCCAGGTCGGAGGACAGGATGGCCTTCTCGACCGCGGCGACCATGCCCTTCTCCCAGGGCGTGATCAGCAGCGAGCGGGCGTCGGCGACCGACACCGTAGCGACCTGCGACAGCGGCATGTCCGAACCGTAGTAGTTCACCTTCAGGTGGTCGACCAGGGCGGTGGTGGCGCGGCCGGTGCGCAGCTTGGTGAGCTCCTGGCGGAAGCCGTCCACGCTCTTGGCCATGCGGGTGGTGGCGTCTTTCTTGATGTCGTTCAGCATCTGGGGCTCCGCGTCGGATCTGGGCAGTCGGGCATTATAGGCGGGCAGGGGGCCGGTGGTTCAGGCGCAGACCAGGGTGCCCAGGTCCTCGCCCCGGAGGATCCGCATCAGCGCACCGGGCTGCATCATGTCGTAGATGCGCAGCGGCACCTGGTTGTCGCGGCACAGGGCGAAGGCGGCGGTGTCCATCACCTGCAGGTTGCGGGCGATCACCTCGTCGTAGCTCAGGCGGTCGAACTTCTTCGCGCCCGGGTTCTTCTTCGGGTCCGAATCGTAGATGCCGTCGACCTTGGTGGCCTTGAGCAGCAGGTCGGCGCCGATCTCGCTGGCGCGCAGCGCCGCCGCGGAGTCGGTGGTGAAGAAGGGGTTGCCGGTGCCGGCCGCGAACAGGGCGATGCGGCCCTTCTCCATGTGCCGGATGGCGCGCCGGCGGATGTAGTCCTCGCAGACCTCGTTGATCTTGATCGCGCTCATCACGCGGGCGAAGCCGCCCTGCTTCTCGAGCGCATCGGCCATGGCCAGCGCGTTGATGACGGTGGCCAGCATGCCCATGTGGTCGCCGGTGACGCGGTCCATGCCGGCCGCGGCCAGGCCGGCGCCGCGGAAGATGTTGCCGCCGCCGATCACCAGGCCCACTTCGGCGCCCGCGCGCTGCACCGCGACGATCTCGGCCGCCAGGTCGCTGATCACCACCGGGTCGATGCCGTAGTCCACGTTCCCCATCAGGGCCTCGCCGGAGAGCTTGAGCAGGATGCGGCGGTACTTCAGGGGGGCGGCGCTCATGGGTCTCTCCGGGGGCAGGCAAACGCGCAGATTCTAGCCGATCGCCGGGTCTGTCGTGACGGGGATGTAACTTTCCTGTTTTAACGCGGATTTACGCGGAAGGAAGCGGATGAGGGCGGATAGGGCGAGAACGCTTGGATCGGATGCTCGCTTCGCAACGTCGGCGCGGCAATCGGTGGGCAGAAAAAACCCCGCGTTTTCGCGGGGTTTTTTCTTGCGCCGGATCCTGCCTGGAGGATAGCCCCCTTGGTAAGGGGGCGCGCCGAAGGCGCGGGGATCGGGAGTGGTGAGGCCAGGGCCCGCGATTCGCGAAGCGAATCGTGGGGGTGTCACAGGCGAATGCCTGTTACACCGCCATGGCCTTCGCGACTTCCGCCGCGTAGTCCTCGACGACCTTCTCGATGCCTTCGCCGACGGCCAGGCGCTGGAAGCCGATGACTTCGGCGCCGGCGGCCTTCAGGGTGGCCTCGACCGACAGGTCGGTGTTGAGCACGTACGGCTGGCCGTAGAGGGTGACCTCGTTGACGATCTTGGCGACCTTGCCGCCGATGATCTTCTCGAGGATCTCGGCCGGCTTGGCGCGGTCCTTGTCGGACATCTTGGCCAGCTCGATTTCCTTTTCCTTGGCCAGGAAGTCGGCCGGCACGTCGGCCGCCTTGTTGTACGGCGGGTTCATCGCCGCCACGTGCATGGCGATGCCGCGGGCCAGGTCGGCGTCGCCGCCCTTGAGTTCGACCAGCACGCCGATGCGGCCGCCATGGATGTAGGCGGCGACGTGGTTGGCGGTGTCGACACGGGCCAGGCGGCGCACGTCGACCTTCTCGCCAACCTTGGCGATGACCGCGGCGCGGCCTTCCTCGACCGTCTCGCCCGAGGCGAGCTTGGCCGACTTCAGGGCTTCCGCGTCAGCGGCGCCCGAGGCCAGCGCGGCCTGCGCGACGGCGGCGGTGAAGGCCAGGAAGTTGTCGTCCTTGGCCACGAAATCGGTCTCGGAGTTGACCTCGACCAGCACGGCCTTGCCGCCGTCCTGCGCGGCCACGATGCGGCCCTCGGCGGCGACGCGGTCGGCCTTCTTGTCGGCCTTGGCCAGGCCCGACTTGCGCAGCCACTCGGCGGCGGCGTCGATGTTGCCGGCGTTCTCGGTGAGCGCCTTCTTGCACTCCATCATGCCGGCGCCGGTGCGCTCGCGCAGGTCCTTGACCAGGGATGCGGTGATTTCCATGGGGTTCTCCAGAATCAGTGGGGGTCGCGGCGGCGCAGTGCCGCCTCGGCCGGGATGGGGCCGCGGCGCACTGTGGCGCCGCGGCATGACGCCGCGGTGACTTACTTGGCGGCGCGGGGCGCGCGCGGGGCGCGCTTGGCGTCGTCGCGCGGGGCGCGCGGACCGCGCGGGGCGGCCTTCTTGTCTTCCTTGGCGACCGGGTTGCCCTCGGCGTCGAGCTCGACGAACTCGTCGGCGGCCACGTGCGCCTGCGGCGAAGCGGCCTTGCCCTCGAGCACGGCGTCGGCCGCGGCGCGGACGTACAGCTGCACGGCGCGGATGGCGTCGTCGTTGCCCGGGATGGCGTAGTCCACCAGGTTGGGGTCGTAGTTGGTGTCGACCACGGCGATGACCGGGATGCCGAGCTTCTTGGCTTCCTGCACGGCGATGTTCTCGTGGCCGATGTCGATCACGAACAGCGCGTCCGGCAGGCGGTTCATTTCCTTGATGCCGCCCAGCGAGGCTTCCAGCTTGTCGCGCTCGCGGCGCAGGCCCAGCACTTCATGCTTGACCAGCTTCTCGAAGGTGCCGTCGGTCTCGGCGGCCTCGAGCTCCTTCAGGCGGGCGACCGACTTCTTCACGGTGGCGAAGTTGGTCAGGGTGCCGCCGAGCCAGCGCATGCTCATGTACGGCATGTTGCAGCGGATGGCCTCTTCCTTGATGGACTCGCGTGCCGAGCGCTTGGTGCCGACGAACAGCACGGTGCCGCGCTTCTGGGCGATGCCCGAGATGAAGTTCATCGCGTCGACGAAGAGCGGGAGGGTCTTCTCGAGGTTGATGATGTGGATCTTGCCGCGGGCGCCGAAGATGTACGGGCCCATCTTGGGGTTCCAGTAGCGGGTCTGGTGGCCGAAGTGCACGCCGGCTTCCAGCATCTGGCGCATGGTGACCTGGG
>LNFM01011648.1_pt1 | contig 11874 bp, 10 predicted proteins | sample 596031 | NCBI WGS metagenome assembly LNFM01 (sample SAMN04254537, study PRJNA301005) | activated carbon metagenome | isolation source: dual media filters at the Ann Arbor, Michigan drinking water treatment plant | place: USA: Ann Arbor | reverse complement strand
TCGGCGGCGCGCCGGTGATCGCCGACCTCGCCCGCATGCCGCATCTGCTGATCGCGGGCACCACCGGCTCGGGCAAGTCGGTCGGCATCAACACGATGATCCTGTCGCTGCTCTACCGCTTCACCCCGGATGAGTGCCGCTTCATCATGATCGACCCCAAGATGCTGGAGTTGTCCGTCTACGACCGCATCCCGCATCTGCTGGCGCCGGTGGTCACGGAGCCGGCCAAGGCGATCGGGGCCTTGAAGTGGACGGTGCGGGAGATGGAGAAGCGCTACCGCGCCATGTCCCAGCTCGGCGTCCGCAATATCGGCGGCTACAACGAAAAGGCCGAGGCCGCCCGCGCGCGTGGCGAGGTGCTGACCCGCCGCGTGCAGGTCGGCTTCGATCCGGAGACGAACAAGCCGCTGTTCGAGGACCAGCCCCTGGCGCTGGAGCCACTGCCGATGATCGTCGTCGTCATCGACGAAATGGCCGACCTGATGATCGTCGCCGGCAAGGATATCGAGGCCGCGGTGCAGCGCCTGGCGCAGATGGCGCGTGCCGCCGGCATCCATGTGATCATGGCGACGCAGCGGCCTTCGGTGGATGTCATCACCGGCACCATCAAGGCGAACTTCCCGACCCGCATCAGCTTCCAGGTGACGTCGAAAATCGACAGCCGCACCATCCTCGGCGAGATGGGCGCGGAGCAGCTTCTGGGCCAGGGCGACATGCTGCACATGGCCGGCGGCGGCCGCATCAGCCGCGTGCACGGGCCCTTCGTCACCGATGACGAGGTGGAGGCGGTGGTCGCCTTCCTGCGCGAACAGGCCGAGCCGTCCTACATCGAGGAGGTCACCGAGGTGGATGAGGAGGGCGGTGGCCCCGACCTCTCCGGCATGCTCGGCGGCAACACGGATGGCGAGGCCTCGCTGTATGACCAGGCGGTGGAGCTGGTGACGCGGGAAGGCAAGGCCAGCACCAGCTTCGTCCAGCGCCACCTGAACATCGGCTACAACCGCGCGGCCAAGCTGATCGAGCAGATGGAGAAGAACGGCGTGGTCGGCGCGGCCAACCATGTCGGCAAGCGGGAAGTGCTGGCGCCAGGGCCGCGGGACTGATCCCGCGCCGGCGCCGCGCGCTCAGGCCGCCCGGCGCCGGTGCCAGGCGCGCAGCAGCCAGGCCATGGCACCCGCGGACAGGCCAGCCATCGCCAAGGTCAGCAGGATGGCCAGGATGGAACCCGGCTGCGCCACGCGGTCGGCCAGGGCGGTCCCGCCCCAGACCCCGGCGGTTCCGCCGAAGCCCCCGCCCATCGACCCGATCCAGAGATCCCGCCTCGCTCGCGGATCAGCCCTCTCCGACATGCTGCGCCCCTGGCTACCGAATGGGTGTCGCGGCGATCTGTGCCGCCAGCCGCTTCGGTGCGATGAGCGAGAAACTGCGGCGGATCAGCGCCTCGGCCTCCGCCCAATCCACGGTGCCAGCCAGGCGCAGCGCGACCCAGCCCTTATGGCCGAGATAGGGCGGGCGGAAGAAGCGCTCCGGCGCGGCTTCCACCAGCACCTCCTGGCTGCCCGGCGGCGCCTTGAACCAGACGGCGAGTCCCTGCTCGCCTGTGTGCAGCATGGCGAAGATGCGGCCGCGCACGCGGAAGGTGGGCTGTTCCCAGGTCTCCACCTCCGCCGCTTCGGGCAAAGCGAGGCAGATGCGGCGCAGGCGGGCGGTGGGGGATGCGGCCATGCGGCGATCCTGGCACGGAATTGCCGGCTTTTTCCACGATGCGGGGCGATCCTTCAGCGGCTTGTCACTGCGCGGCGGCAGGACGCCATTGTCGCCCGCACTTCACGTGCTTCACGGCGACCCCGGCGCGGCTTGACGCGACGGGCCGGCCGGGCGGAGCGTGCCGCACCCGCCGGAGAGGACCGCCATGCCGACCACCCGACGTCTTGCCCTGATCCTGGCCCTGGCCGCCGCGCTTCCGACCTTCGCACTGCCGAGGACGGAGGCCATGGCACAGGACCGCCCCGCCCTGTTCCCGACGCGGGATGTCGCCGTGACCTATCGCGTGGCTGGCCCGCGCGCGCAGTCGGGGATGCCGGCGATGACCATGTCCTTCCTTGCCAGCCAGCAGACGATGCGGGTGGATATGGGGGGCATGGGCTACATGGTGGCGGACCAACGGGCGCAGCGCGGCTTCCTGGTGATGGAGCAGATGCGCATGCTGATGGACATCCCGATGGAACAGGCCAATGCCGGCCTGCCGATGCGCGGCCAGTTCAACCGCAGCGGCAGCGACACGGTGGCAGGACATGCCTGCACCATCTGGAATTTCCAGGATGGCAACGACCGCGGTAGCGCCTGCATCACGCCGGATGGGGTGATGCTGCGGGCGCAGGGCAGTTCGGGCGGGGAATCTGGCAGCATGGAGGCGACCCGCGTGGCCTATGGCGCGCAGGACCCGGCACGCTTCCGCCGGCCGCAGGGCTACCAGACCATGCAGATGCCCCAGGGCATGCCCCCCGGGCTGTTGCAAGGTATCCCCGGCATGCCGGGACGCTGAATCAGGCGGGCATCGCCACGCCAAACTTCCCCGCGGCGCCGCGCAGCCCGTCCCAGATGGCCGGCGACAGCGCCAGCCCATCCCGGAAGGCGGCGCGGCGATGCGCCAGGCCGGATTCGCCCGGCAGCCGCACCGGCGGGCCACCCGGCCGCGGTGTGGCCGCGCGGCAGGCGGCGGCGGTGTGGCTGGTCTGCCGCAGGAAGGCGGCCTGGCCGGCGAAGGCCTCCGGGTCATAGACCTGCAACAGCACGCTGGCGGTCCAGCCGGTGGGGCGGTCGGCGCGGCCATAGCCGGACAGGCCCTGGGTCAGCGCCTCGTTCATCAGCGCCCAGGCATAGCCCTTCTGGCCATGGTCCAGCCCGCCCGCCGGCAGCAGCGTGCCGCCCTGGCTCAGCACGGCCGGGTCCGTGCTGGGGTTGCCGGCCGCGTCCTGCACCCAGGGGTGGGGATACCGGGCGCCAGCCTTCTGCAACTGCCCGGCCATGTTGATGGTGGTGATGGAGGCGCTGACATCCATCAGGATCGGGTCGCCATCCGTGGGAATGCCCGCCGCCATCGGGTCCGGCGCCAGCACGCCGGTGATGGCGCCGAAGGGGGCGACCGCCGCGGCGGCGGAGGCGGAGGAGGATAGCACCAGCATGAAGCCGCGCTCCGTCGCCCGCGTCAGGTAGGCGGCGAGGCAGCCGATATGGTGGCTGTCGCCGATCGCGACGGTGCAGGTGCCATGCGCCGCCGCGCGATCGAGAGCGATATCCAGCGCCTTGTGCACCAGCCAGGGCCCCGGCAGGCGGCGGCCATTCCAGGTGAGGGTGGCGCCGCGGTCGCGCAGCACCTCCGGCTCACCCTCCCGCGTCATGCCGCCGGACAGCGCATCATCCAGGTAGCGCGGCAGCAGGGCCAGACCGTGCGTCGCATGGCCCAGCAAATCGGATTCCACCAGCGTCATCGCCACGGCCTGGGATTTCGCCGTATCCAGCCCGGCGGCGCGGCACAGCGCGGTGGCCAGGTCGATCAGCGTGGCGGGGTCGTGGCGCGGGGTGGTCATGCCGGGCGGTTCCTTCTGGTCGCGCGCAGCATTATCCGCACCGGGCGCTGGCGCCATCCCCGCACCTTCACACATCGCAAAGACTTCTCGTCATAATGTGAAGCCATACAAACGGCATGCAGAAGCGCGGGATGAGCCTGACCAATAGCCAAGACAAGCGCCTCGCCGCCTTCGGACTGACGCCGGCGCATCTCGAAACCCTCGGCACACTGCAAGGCTTCGCCAAGAACCGGCTCCCGGCGCTGTTGACCGCGCTGCACTCCACCTTCGATCCCTGGCCCGAGATGCAGGCCGCGCTGATCAAGCCGGGGGTGCATGACGTGCGCCTGGCGCATTGGCAGCGCGTGGTCACCGGCGCGATGGGCGAGGGCTTCACCGAATCTGCCGAACGCCTCGGCTCCGCCTTCTACAGCCACGACATACCCGGCTATGCCGTGGCCATCTGCCACCACAGCGTGATGAACGGCATCCTGCGTGAGCTGGTGCCGCAGCATGATGCGGTGCATGGCACCGGCATCTTTGGCCGCGCACGGCGGCAGCGCGAGGTTGCGTTGGCCGATGCGCTGCGGCGCATGGTCTGGCTCGACCTGGAATTGCTGCTGGAGACCTATGCCTCGGCAGAAAGTGACAGCCGCCATGCCCTTCTGCAGGCCATGGCCGAGACCATCGAACGCGAGACCGGCATGGTGGTGACGCAGGTCAGCGACCTGACCGGGCAGATGGCCCGCACCGCCCGCGCCATGTCGGACACGGCCGCCCGCACCGGGCGCAATGCCGAGGATGCGGCCACCGCCGCCGCGCAGACCCAGGACACGGCGCAGACGGTGGCCGCGGCGGCGGAGGAACTCACCGCCTCGATCGGGGAGATCACGCGCCAGGTCACGCTCTCCGGCCATGCCGCGCAGCAGGCGGTGGCGGTGGGCGAGCAGGCTCGCGGCAGCATCGAGGTGCTGTCCCAGCAGGCGGAGCAGATCAGCCGTGTTGCCAGCATCATCGCCGATATCGCCAGCAAGACGAACCTGCTGGCGCTGAACGCGACGATCGAGGCGGCGCGCGCGGGGGAGGCGGGGAAGGGCTTCGCGGTGGTGGCCAGCGAGGTCAAGCAACTCGCCACCCAGACCGCACGTTCCACCGAGGATATCAGCCGCCAGATCACCGCGATCCGCGATGCGACCAGCACGGCGGTGAATGCGGTGGGCCAGATGGTGCAGCGGATCGGGGAGATCGATTCCGTCGTCGCCACCGTGTCCGATGCCGTGCGGCAGCAGGGGGAGGCCACGGCGGAGATCGCCCGCAGCATCGGCCAGACGGCGGAAGCCGCCGATGCCATGTCCCAGCGCATCGATGCGGTGCGCGACGCGGTGTCCGAATCGGACCGGCAGGCGGAAGCGGTGCAATCCACCTCCGCCACGCTGGAGGAGACGGTCGGCACGCTGCGCCGCGCCGTGGTCCGCACCGTCCGGACCTCCAGCGAAACCGTCAACCGTCGGCGCCATGCGCGCCATCCCGTCAGCCTGCCGGCGGAGCTGGTGCTGGACGGGGCGGCACCGCACAGCGTGCGGGTGCTGGACCTTTCGGCCAGCGGCGCAAGGCTGGATGGCGCGGTGCAGGCGGCGGCCGGGCGGAAGGGCCGGCTGCGGATCGAGGGGCTGGACCTGCCGCTGTCGGTCACCCATGTCGAGGAGAGCGGCGCCTGCGGCGTCAGCTTGGCCCCGGCGGAGGCCGATGCGCCGCGCCTGGCGGCCCTGCTGGACCGGGCCAGCCGCAAGGCGGCCTGACGCGGTTCAGAAACCGAACAGGCGCGCCGGGTTGTCCACCAGGATCTTCCGGCGCGCCGCCTCATCCACCCAGTCGCCCAGCAGGTTGAACAACGGCACCGTGCCGACGCTGTGGGCGAAGGACAGATGCGGGTAGTCGCTGCCCCAGATGATGCGGTCCGGCACCGCGGCCACCAGGGCGCGCGCCATGGGCGCGGCATCGGCGAAGCCGGGCGGGGTCGCCATGCGGTAGGTGCCGGTGAATTTGGCGTAGCCTTGCACATCCTCCCGACGCAGCAGCTCGATGAAGGCCTGGAAGCCGGGCTGCATCGGGCCGTCCCTGGCCGGGAACATGCCCATATGCGCCACGCTGAACGGCACGGTCAGGCTGGCCAGCACCGGCAGCAGCTCCGCCGTCAGCCAGCCAGGGCCAAGGAAATCCAGGTGCCAGCCCAGTTCGCGGCAGCGCGCCTCCAGCCGCCGGATGCGCGGCAGCATGGTGGCTGAGAAGCCATCGATGCGCGGCTTGATCGGGGAGTGGTTGATGCGCACGCCGCGCACGCCGGTCGCGTCCATCTCCGCCAGCAGCGCATCCGGCGCATCCTCCTGCACATCGACGATGCCGCGGCAGCGTTCGGCGCCAACCTGCCGCATCGCATCCAGCATGCAGGCATTGTCCTCGCCATAGGCGCTGGGCTGGACGAAGACGAAACGCTGCAGGCCGAGATGCGCGGCCAGGCCGAGATAGGCCGCCAGCGGCGCCACAGGGGGCGCGTAGCGCAGCGGCTCGGGCGAGGCGTGGGGATAGCGCGCCGGGTCGCCGAAGACGTGGAAATGCGCGTCGCAGGAGAGCGGCGGTGCGCGGAAGGCGGGCGGTCCCTCGGCGGCAGGGTCCAGGGCCGGGTGGTCGGGCATGCGTGTCCGGTTCCTATTCCAGCCTGACCCCGGCGCGCTGCACCACCTCCCGCCACTGCGCGGCCTCCCGCGCCAGCTGGGCGGCCATTGCCGCGGGGGTGGATGGGGCGGGCGCGGCGCCGGCGGTCGCGAAGGCCTCCACCAGCCTCGGGCTGCGCAGCGCCAGGGCGATTTCCGCATTCAGCCGGGTGACCACCGCCTCCGGCGTGGCCTTCGGCGCGGCCACGCCCCACCAATAGGTCATGTCGTAGCGTGGCACCCCGGCCTCGACGAAGGTGGGCACCTGGGGCAATGCGGCGGCACGCTGCGGCCCGCTGACGCCCAGGCCCAGCAGCGTGCCGGCCCGCACATGGGCGATTCCGGAGGCGAGGCTGGCAATGGCCATGTCGACGCGGCCGGAGATCACCTCGCTGATCGCGGCGGCCACGCCGCGGAAGGGTACATGCAGCATGCGGGTGCCGGTCACGTTCAGCAGCAATTCCATCGCCAGATGCGCGGAGGAGCCCTGGCCACCCGAGCCGAAGCTCAGCCCGCCGGGCCGCGCCTGGGCCATCGCCACCAGCGCCGCCACATCGCCCGCCCCCAGCCCCGGCCGCACCAGCAGGATGGAGGGGCTTTCCGCGATGCGGCTGACCTGCACCAGATCCGCCACCGGGTCATAGGGCAGGGACGGATACAGGCTGGGTGAGATCGCCACGGAATTGTCGGTCAGCAGCAGGGTCAGCCCATCCGGTGCCGCGCGCGCCGCCACCGTGGCGCCGACCGTGCCACCGGCGCCGCCGCGATTTTCCACCACCACGGATTGGCCGAGCTGCACGGTGAGTTCCTGCGCTACCAGCCGGGCGGAGACATCGGTGAAGGAGCCGGGGGCGAAGGGCACGATGATGCGCAGGCCGCCCCCCGGCCAGCCTTGCGCCATGGCCGGGCGCGGCAGCAGGAAGGGCGTTGCCAGCAGCGGCAGGATCTGGCGGCGGCGCATGGCTCTTGGTCCTCCCAGCCTGGTCAGGGTCTCACGGTAGCAGCTTGTGCAGCGCAGCCGCGTCGGCGCGGGCCGCGGCCATCAGGTATGCCACATCATTGCCCGCGATCAGGAAACGGGCACCGAGGTGAATGAGGTCCTGTTGCAGCGCCGTGTCGCCACGAATGCCGCCGACGCCCAGCACCTTGCCATGCGCGCGGCAGGCGGCGGCGACCGTGACAAAGGCCTCCCGCAGCTTTGGGTTCCGCAGATCCCCGGGGATGCCCATTTCGGTGCACAGGTCGTTGGAGCCGATCAGCAGCGCATCCACGCCGGGGATGGCGGCGATGGCCTCCGCATTGGCCACGCCTTCCGGCGTCTCGATCATGCAGATCACCAGCGTGCCGGCATTCAGCGTGGCGTTGATCTCGGCGAGCGGCATGGCGCGGTAGCCGGTGCCCGGGCCGGGGCCCATGACGGAACGGTGGCCGAGTGGCGGGAAGCGCGCGGCCCGCACGATGGCCTGTGCCTCCGCCGCGGTGTTCACATGCGGCACGATGACGCCCTGCGCGCCGCCATCCAGGATGCGGCCGATCCAATCCGCGCCATGGCCGGGCGGGCGCACCAGGGGGGTCACGCCGAAGGCGGCGGCGGCGGTGCAGATGGCGGCGGTTGCCTCCAGCCCGATCGGGCTGTGTTCCATATCCACATACAGGGCTTCGAAGCCGCAGGCGGCGACCATCTGGCCGATATCCACGCTGCGCATCTGGCGCAGCCCCATGCAGAGGACCAGCCCGCCGGCCTCCAGCCTGCGCCGCGCCGCATTCGCGGCTATACCTGATACGGAAATGGTCGCTCTCCCCCCACCTCTCCGCGACGCTAATCGTGGGTTTTCGGATTGTACAGCATGACGGGATTTTCTTCGGGCGTCGAAGCCCGGCGCGGCGCCAGCAGCCTTGAGAAGATGCTCGGCCTGCTCGATCTGTTTACCCCGGAGGCACCAGCCTGGCCGACGGAGGAGCTGATTCGCGTCACCGGCACCTCCCGCTCCACCTGCTATCGCTACATCAAGGCGTTGCAGGCGGCGGGGCTGCTGACGCCGGTGGCGGGCGGGGCCTGGATGCTGGGGCCGCGGATCATCGAGCTGGACCGCACCATGCGGCTGTGTGACCCGGTGACGGCCGGTGGCATCCCCCCCATGCGGCGCCTGGCGGCGGAGACGGGGCATACCGGGCTGCTATGCCTGTTGTTCTCCGGCACCGTGATGTGCGTGGCGGATGCGCCGGCACCGGGCGCGCCGGCCGGTCTGTTCAGCCGGGGCCAGCGGCGGCCGCTTTTCACCGGGGCGGCGTCCAAGGTGATCCTGGCGCATCTGCCGCCGCACCAGCTGCGCGCCATCTTCGCCCGCCACCGTGCCACCATCGGCGCGGCCGGGCTGGGCGCGGATTGGGAAAGCTTCCGCCACGCCCTGCGCGCGATCCGGGAGGCGGGGCACAGCATCACCCAGTCCGAATTCATGCCGGGCATCATCGGCGTGGCCGCGCCGCTGTTCAATGCGGAGGGGGGGGTGCTGGGCAGCATCGGCATCGCCGCCAAGATCGACCAGGTGCCGCCGGAGTCGCGCCCCGCACTGGCCGCGCAGGTGATGGCGGCGGCGGCGGCGGGCTGCGCCAGCATCGCGGACCAGGCGCAATTGGCGGCCTTGCCGGCGCGGGCGGTGGGCTGAGGCGCTGCACGCCACGGTGGTACGGCCGGGCTGCGGCGAGCTGGACATGGCTCCCGGGAAATTCAGTTGGCCGACCAGATCTGGTGGTGACGGATGGGGCAGGTAACTATATATGGTGCTCAACGCCGCGACGCTGCGCGGCCAAGGATGCACGACATGGATGGTTCACTGCCCGGCGCCCTCGCCCTTCGCAACCGCCGCACTCCCGGTGCCCGCTTCGGCGGCCCGCCGGCGAAAGCGCGCGCGCTGGATGCGGGGATGGGCCTGGCAGTGGCGCGGCGCACCGTGTTCCGCCCCTCGGATGCCGAGGATTTCGGCCGGGTGGCGGACCGCGTGGCCGCCGGCAATATGGCGCTGCTGGGCGACCGTGCCGACCGCATGGAGCAGGCGCGCCTGCGCAATGCCATCGCCACCGGCGCGCTGATCACCTCCGGCCGCCACCTCCAGCACGGCGATGCGGACCAGCCCGGCCGCAACATGGAGGTTTTTACCAACTGCGCGACGGCGGCCGCGTCCTTCAGCCTGTTCTATCTGCTGCTGAACGGCAGCGGCGTGGGCCGGGCCTATGATGATGAGCTGATGGCGGTGGATTGGGCGCAGGCGCCGAAGCTGCTGCTGCATCTCGGCACCGCGCATGTCGACTTTCCGGCGAACCGCGCCACGCTGCATCGCTTCGGCCTGGATTTCTCGCTGCTGCCCTGGGGCACCAGCCTGGACTCCATGACAGCGGCGCAGGAGGCCGATCTGCGCGCCTGGATCGCGCGCGAATTCCTGGACGACACGGCCGCGGCGCCGGCGGATGCGATCCGCCACGTGATCGATGACAGCCGCGAGGGCTGGGGCAAGGCGGTGGAGCTGCTCGAAAGCCTCGCCTTCGCCGGTGCGGCCGACCGCACGCTGCTGCTGGACTTCTCCGCCATCCGGCCCTGCGGCGCGCCGATCGGCGGGATGCAAGGGCGCCCGGCCTCCGGCCCGCTGTCGCTGATGCGCGCCTTCGTGAACCTGCGCGCGCAGGTCATCGCACCGGCCCGCAGCGGCACCATGCAGCCCTGGGAACAGGCGATGATGGTGGACCATCACCTCTCCGTCGAAGTGCAGGTTGGCGGCGCCCGCCGCGCGGCGCGCATGGCCACGAAATCCTGGCGCGATCCGGGCATCCTGCGCTTCATTCGCGTGAAGTCCGAAGGCGGGCTGTGGACGGCGAACAACTCCGTCATGGTCGATGCCGAATTCTGGGACGGCGTGCGCGCCGCCCGCGCCGGCAGCACGCAGGCCCTGCACCAGCACGCCTTCGCGGTGTTCGAGGAAGCGACGCGCTGCGGCTACATCAATGGCGAGCCCGGCTTCATCAACGGCGACAAGCTGGAAGACCACCGCACCGGCAGCGCCTGGGACAAGCCGGTGCATGAGGATGGCCGCGACGTCCGCTCCGCCCGCTACCAGGCCGACCACGCCGTGGGCCTGCTGGCCGAGATCGCCCGCCGTGCCGGCACCGCGCGCTTCCCGGCCACTACCAATCCCTGCGGCGAGATCACGCTGCATGTCACCGGCGGCTATTGCGTCATCGCCGATTTCGCGCCGCTGCTCGCCTGCCCGGTCGACCATGCCGCGCTGACGCCCGGCGAGATGGACGCCGACGTGGCCGAGGATTGGGATGCGCGGGTGGAGGACAGCGTGCGCCTCGGCGTGCGCTTCCTGATGCGCGCCAATACGATGGATGCGCTGTATGGCGCCGAAGTCGCGCGCACCAACCGCATGGGCATCGGCCCGACCGGCCTGCATGAATGGGCCTGGATGCGCTACGGCCTGGGTTTTTCGGATTTGCTGGACCAGGAGCGGTCGTCCGGTTTCTGGACCATGCTCGACCGGCTTTCGGCCGCGGCGAAGGACGAGGCGGAGGCCTATGCCCAGGAGCTCGGCCTGGAATCGCCGCATACCGTCACCACGGTGAAGCCGGCGGGCACCACCAGCAAGCTGTTCGGCCTGACGGAAGGCGCCCACCTGCCGGCGCGCCGCCACTATCTGCGCTGGGTGCAGTTCAAGGGCGTGCGCGCCGAGGATGGCGGCTGGACCGCAGATAGCGACAAGCTGCTGGCCGATTACGAGGCGCGCGGCTACCCAATTCGCAGCCTGGCCTCCTTCCCCGGCATGTCCATCGTCGGCTTCCCGACCCTGTCGCTGATCGAGCGCCTGGGCCTCGCCGAGAAGCTGGTGACGGCGCCCGAGGCCTCGCCCGAGGCGCAGTATCGCTGGCTGTCGCTGCTGGAGCGCCACTGGATCGGCGCTGAGCGTGGCAATCAGGTGTCCTACACGCTGAAGATCTACACCGATCAGCACGACATCGCCGATTTCCGCGACATGGTGCTGACCCACCAGCCGCAGATCCGCTGCTGCGCCATCCTGCCGAGCCGGCCGGACAATGAGCTCGGCTACGAATACCTGCCGGAGGAGGAGGTGACGCCGGAGCGTTTCCTCGCCCTCGTCGCCGGCATCAACGACCCGGCGCTACATGAGGCGGTGGATGGGGCGCATCTGCAATGTGCCTCGGGTGTCTGCCCGATCTAGCTCCGTGCCGATTCCGGCGCACGACCGATAGCGGTCGCTGGGCCTTTTCAGATATCGTTTGAGATGGTCCGAGCTCGGCAGCTGGCACAGCAGATCAATGAGGGCGTCGCAGGCCTTGGCCCTGGTTTCGGCGGCCACATTTGGTTGACGTTTTATCTGACTGGCCAGCCGGAGAACCTGGCCGTCATTGCTGCCCAACTTGCTAAGCTTGGGTACGTTAATCTTGAGGGGAGCGACTGCGGGTTCATCTACCCAAAGACGTATGTCCCTAAGAGTCCGTCCAAGAACATATTCAACGTCGGCAGAGGCGTCGCAGCATCATGCGAACGGACGCCCAGCGGAGGAACGCCAGCGCATTCTGGT
>LNFM01011646.1_pt1 | contig 11874 bp, 14 predicted proteins | sample 596031 | NCBI WGS metagenome assembly LNFM01 (sample SAMN04254537, study PRJNA301005) | activated carbon metagenome | isolation source: dual media filters at the Ann Arbor, Michigan drinking water treatment plant | place: USA: Ann Arbor | reverse complement strand
ACCGGCACCCAAAGATTGGCAACAACGTGCTGCTGGCGGCTGGGTGCTCGGTGCTCGGCAACATCCGCGTCGGCAACTGCTCCAAAGTGGCGGCTGGGTCTGTGGTGTTGAACCCGGTGCCGGACAACACGGTCGTCGCGGGCGTCCCCGCGCGCGTCGTTGGCACGAGCAACTGCCCGGAGCCCGCCCTCACGATGGACCAGCGCCTCTCACCTGACGACTGCGGCTGTTGCTGACGGCCATCGACCGGACACACCCTTCGCCGGCGCCGAGATCTCGGCTGGTGTCCAAGGCGCGCGCCCTCTATCCTCGCAGCAGACTTTGAAACAGCCGGCGATGGCCACGAGGCAGTCGTACTGGCAAGGAGATTGAACGTGGCAAAGCCGAAGCCGGTTACCCCGCAGGAAGCGAAGAACGTCGAGGCCTACTTGCGCAAACTCTTCGCCAACAAGTCGATCCAGGTCAGAGCACGGCCCAAGGCAACCGACGCGGTCGAAATGTATGTCGGTGACGAGTTCGTCGGGGTCATCTCGAAGGACACAGAGGACGGCGATGTCTGCTACCAGATCTCGATGACCGTGCTCGATATCGATCTCGAGCAGGGTTGAGCCATATGCCTCTTTACGAGTTCGACGGCGCCCGGGTCGAAACGCCGGTTGACGGCGAATTCTGGGTCGCACCCAACGCCACGGTGATCGGGCGCGTGACGCTCGGCTCGCAGGTCAGCGTCTGGTTCGGTGCCACCATTCGCGGCGACAATGATACGATCCGCATCGGCCGGCGCACCAGCATCCAGGAGAATGCGGTGCTGCACGTCGATCCGGGTTTCCCGCTCGAGATCGGTGAAGAGTGCACCATCGGCCACGGCGCCATCCTGCACGGGTGTACCATCGGACGTGGCGCGCTGATCGGCATCGGCGCCATCGTTCTGAACGGGGCCAAGGTCGGTGCAGGCGCGATGATCGGTGCGGGCGCCCTCGTGCCCCCCGGCAAGGAGATCCCGGCCAACGCGGTGGTGATCGGTGCGCCGGGCAAGGTCGCGCGGGAGGTAACTCCGGAGGAGCGGGCGTTCAACGCCTGGGGCGTGGAGGACTACGTCAAGAAGTGCCGCCAGTACCGTGAGCACCTGAAGCTGCAAGGCACGCAGGTCGGATAGGGCTGCTGCGCTTCCGAACGCGACACGGACGGCGCCTCGGATCTGGTGAAAGCCTCGCCCGACCGCCGTGGGGAAATTTCTCAGCCCCCTTCGCGCGTGCCGCCGAGCAAGGTCGGGCTGTGCACCTGGCGCGGATCGAGCGACAGCCAGACGTTCGGGTCGATATAGGACTGGCGCATCACGAACGCATACGGCGTGGCGCTCCAGAGCTTCAACTCGTCCGTCTTGTTGTCGAGGATATAGTCCCCCTTCGAGGTCCGCGCGGTCAGAATCGCGTGCCCTTCGCCCTTCTCGTCGCGAACGACCGTCAGCAGTAGAGCAGACGCCGGCCAGCCCTGTCGCATCAGGATATGCCGCTTGAGAAGCGCGTAGTCCTCGCAGTCGCCGCGGTCGGTGGGCAGCGTCCAGCGCTCGACCTCACCATAGATCTCGACATCGGTCGCCGGCTTGACGGCCGTGTTGACCTGCCGGTTGATGGCATCGAGTTCGGCGATCCGCTCGGGCGAGCCGGCGATCCGCTGGTCCTCGAGCGGACCGCGCCGGCACTCCTCCGAGAAGGCCGAGCAGAATCGGACGTATCCAAAGGGCGGCAGCGACGGGCCAAAGACCCGCATGAAAGGCTGAGCGCGTGTCTGTCCGGCCTTCCCCGGGGCCGGATCGGCACCCGCTTCAGACGGCAACAACACAGCGACGACAACAACGATACCAAACGCCTTAGCAACTTGCCACATGGTACGAACCCCGACACACCACGCAAAGAAAACCGATGCGGCCTGACAGTGCCCGCACAAGCGGTGCGGCTGACCAGCCGCACACATCAGCCGAAATACCGCCGGAGCGCCGTCGGCTGCTGGATATCCATGAAACTCACAGCGAAACCCTGGTCGTGCCACCGCACGACGCGGCTGCGCAGCTTGCCGAGCCAGACGTCGGTGCCGAGTTCAGGGCGCAGATCGGTGGAGATCGAGGCGCCCGAGATCGAGACGTCGATGACATGGCAAGGTTGCGTGGTGCCGTCGGCAAATGTGAGGCTCGATGTGGGATTGCGGGGCACCACGCGCTCGTGGCGGCGTGCCTCGGTGGGATCGAGCTCGTGGCGATTGAGGAGCCACGTGATCTGGGCTGCGAGCTTCTCGCGCCGGTGCTGCGTGGCGCTGAGCTGAATGGCGAAGCCGCCCGGAAACTGGCGCGAAACGACGCCCTCGAGGCCGCCGAGCTGATCGAGGTAGACGACGATTGTCTCTCCGTCCTCGACGGGCACCGGTGACATCAGAGCCGCGCCACCTACTGAAATGTCGATGAGCTTGCAGGGATATTCCTGCTTGTTGGCCCGCATGAAACGGCCGAGAAGCGTGAGCGCGACGCGACGGTGCCGGCGCCGGTCGGGCTCGATGCGAGCGGCAATCGGGTCGGGCAACCTAGATGTCGTCTCGATCTCAAGGACCATGGCAACCTGCTCGAACAGCGGACTGGGACGAACTGCGACCCGAGCGCTAACGAGGCTTGCCGGGGCGCGAGTTTGGCGCTCCCCGACTATGCCGACCGGCCCTTAATGATGTTCTAAGCCGACGCGTCTTTTTGAAACGGATTCTCGCGGATGGCGCGAGTCGGCCCCCGCGTGATCGACCTCACTCCTTGCGGCCGCCGTCCAGAATGCGGAACTGGCGACGGGCCGAGCGGACGATGCGCGCCGCCGCAAGCTCAGGTGAGAACGGGATCTGGCGGTCGTCGTCACTGGCGGCATCCGGGGGGCCTTCTGGCCACACCACATCGTGGGCGATGAGCCAGCTCGTGCGAAGCGGCTCAGAGCCGAGCCAGGGCTGGGGCTCGATCGCAGTGATCGTCCCGAGATAGCGTGTCACATCGGTCGCCGGATGAACGAGAGGCAGGACGAGCGCCTCGAACAGAGCTGTGCGGCCATCGCCCGTCTCGGCCTCGATCTCGAGGACCAGCACGGCACCGGCTTGGGTAACAGCGCCCAGCGCCCGCGAGACGGCGCGGCGATCGCTCCCTGTCAGGCCAAGGAAATCCTCGCCACGCAGCTCCCGCCCGAACTGCTCGCAGATGCGGGTTCCGGCCAGGCGGAACGGATAGGTGCCGTCCTCGGCGCGCTCAAGAATGAACGTCTCCGAGAGAACGGAGGCCATGCGCGACGGCTCGATCTCGAACCGCGTCGGAGCGAGGCGGCTGCCACGGACGTCGTTCCAGTAACCGTAAAGGATACGTGTGGTTGGCTGCTTCATCCGTGTCCTTGCCGGGCCGCGAGGCCGCTCGAGTTGTGCCAGCAGCTGCCACCAGTGCCCAGGAAGCGTCCCAAGAGAGGACACTGGGTCGGCGAGCGGCAACCTTTGACGGTACTGGGAGCAGCTTCGGTGCCATCGGCGCGGTCCGCGCTTTGCCGGTTGTCGGCCAATGCAGCGAAGGTTAAAGCGTCGGAGCGAGGCGCCTGCCGCGCGGCCCACGACTGGCCAGTCGTCACAAGGAGCGAGCCGTTGCAATCGCGTGAGCCGATGTTCAATGCGCCAGCCGTCGTCGTCTGGGTGCTGGGGGTGCTGGTTCTGATGCACGCCGGCCTCTGGATGCTACCCGAGCGGCAATGGGCCGAGGCGATCGAGACGCTGGCGTTGATCCCGTCCCGCTACACGGGCGAGGCCGAGGCCATCAGTGGCGGGTGGACCGCGGCGATCACCTCTCTGGTGACCCACCAGCTCGTACACGGCGACATCGCGCATCTCGGCATCAACTCGGCGTGGTTGCTCGCCTTCGGAAGCGCCGTTGCGAGCCGCATCGGGACGATCCGCTTCCTGACGTTCGCCGTGCTCTCGGGCATCGCGGGCGCGCTGGCGTTCATCGTCATGCATCTCGGCGAGACCACGATCATGGTCGGTGCCTCAGGTGCCCTCGCTGGACTGATGGGCGGTGCCTTCCGTTTTCTGTTCTCGGCGTTCGACGACGGAGGAGCGGAGGCCTTTCGCGGCGATCAGCGCCGCATCCGGCGCATGTCGCTCGGCGAGCTTTTCCGCGATCGACGGGCCCAGCTCGCGATCGGGTTCTGGATCGCGATCAACTTCGTGACGGCGCTGCTCGCGCCTCTGATCACGTCCGCCGGGGGGATCGCCTGGGAGGCCCACCTCGGTGGCTTCCTGTTCGGGCTGCTGGCCTTCGGCCTCTTCGACGGTCGACGGCTCGAGGCGCAAACCCCTCTGGACTGAGCTGCTCGCGCGCGATCCGGGTTTGGAGGCGATCAATTCGACGGGCGAGGCCCGTAAACGGCCTGATAAACGTGCCAAGTGGTATGGCCGATGAGCGGGAAGGCCACGATCAGACCCAGCAGCAGGGTGGCAAAGCCGGCTGCGATCATACCGGCGATCAGCGCCGCCCAGAGTGACATCGGCTTCGGATTGGCAACGACGGCCTGGATGCTCGCTCGCATCGCGGTAACGGCATCGATGCGCTCGACCAGAAGCATCGGGACCGCGACCGCCGACATGGCGAAAACGATCGCAGCCAACACACCGCCGACGATGGAGCCGACCACGAGGAGCCCCAGCCCCGGAAGCGTGAAGAGCAAGGTGGACAGGAATTGGCTCGGCGGAGGCAGGCCGCCCCCGCCCATGAAAAGCACCAGCAGAATGAAGGCCAGCTCGAGCCAGACGAGAAAGACGATCATGAGGGCAACGCCGAAAAAGGCGATCTGACCCTTGGCGGTGAAACCAGCGCCGAGTGCTGCCCCGAGAGTGACGGGCTCCCGGGCGGCCATGCGGCGGCTTGTCTCGTAGAGGCCCATGGCGAAGAACGGGGCGAGCAGCAGGAAGCCGCCGGCCAGCGCCGGAAAGAGCGAGTGGGCCTCCAGCGACAAGAGGCCGAGCGCGAGTGCAAGAGCCGCGAGCGCGAAGATGGCGCCGTAGGTGAGGCCGATGGCCGGAGCCTGCCACAGATCACGCCAGCCCGCGGCGAGCCAGATCCACGGATCGTCGAATGCCAGCTTGTTGGGCTCTCTCAGCGTGCCATCGCCTGCGACCGCGCCCACGCTGCCAGCCAGCACATCGCCGGAGACCGATCTATCGCCTACCTCGACCATGCTCCAAATCCTTCCGTCGCAAGGCTTTCAATCAGGGCTTTTTGGTCGGCGTCGGCTTGCCGTCAGCGTCGTCGAGGGCACGCCAGGCAGCGCCTTCGAGATCGTCGTATTGGCCGGTGCGCAGGCACCACATGAATGCGGCGAGGCCCAGGGCGCCGAGAGCGAGAGCAGAGGGAATGAGCCAGGCGAGCGCTGTCATGACGGGGTCTCCCTTGTGCGCACGAGCGCCACGCGAAGCGCGTTGGCAGTGACCGCGATCGAGGACGCGGACATGGCGATGGCAGCGATCAACGGCGTCACCAGGCCGAGCATGGCGAGCGGGACGAAAACGATATTGTAGCCAATGGCGATGGCGAAGTTCTCGATCGAGCGGCGCTGTGTGGCTCGTGCCACGGCGAGGGTCTCCAGCACTGGAGACAAGGGCTCGCCCTGGAAGATGGCATCGGCCGTTGTCTGGCTGATGTCGGCCGCCGTCGAGGGCGAGAGCGAGGCATGGCCGGCGGCAAGTGCAGGAGCATCGTTGAGCCCGTCACCGACCATCAGCGGATGTCGACCCTGGCTCTTCAGCGCCTCGATGCGAGCGATTTTCTCGTCGGGTCGCACAGCGGCGCGCCAGGTCTCGACGCCGACGGCGAGCGCTGCCTCGGCAACCGGCCCGGCACGGTCGCCCGAAAGGATTTCGACAGCCAAACCCTGGGCCTTCAGGGCCGCAATCACGGCGGGCGCGTCAGGCCGCAACGGATCGGCAAGCGGGAAGGCGAGCGGTGCCCGATCGCCGTCCCGGAGCCAGAGCGTGGCATTGTCACCCTCGCCGGCATCGAGACCGCAGTGGCGAGCCGAGCCGAGCCGAACCTCGCGGCCGCCAACCGCGGCTGTCAGGCCCGCACCCGCGCTCTCGGCAACATTGGCGGCGGGCGCGACGCGAAGGCCCCGCCGCTCGGCCGCGCGCACGATGGCACGGGCGTAGGGGTGGCGGCTCGCGACCGCGAGGCTTGCGGCGAGCACGAGGTGATCGTCGGGGATCTTGTCGGCAGCCGACAGCCGCGGCTCGCCGAGCGTCAGGGTGCCGGTCTTGTCGAGCACGACGGTGTCGACCGCCGCAAGACGCTCGAGGCCATCGGCGGCCTTGACGATGATGCCCTTGCGGAAGAGGCGGCCGGCCGCGACCACCTGCGTCACCGGCACCGCCAGCGCGAGGGCACAGGGGCAGGTGATGATGAGCACCGCGATCGCGGCTTCCAAGGCCGGCTCCCAGCCGTTGCCCCGCGCCAACCACGTCAGGAACGTCGCGAGCCCGAGGATGTGCACGGCCGGTGCATAGAGTTCGGCCGCCCGGTCGGCGATACGGACATAGCGGCCACGGGCCTGCTCGGCACTGGCCATCATGCGAGCGATCTCGGCGATGAGCGAGCCGTCCTCGCGGGCCACGGCCTCGACCTCGATGGCGCCGCTGAGGTTGATCGTGCCGGCGTAGAGCCGATCGTCGCCACGGACATGGCGGGGGCGGCTCTCGCCCGAGATCAGGCTCTCGTCGATTTCGCTCTCGCCGACGCGCAGATGGGCATCGACGGGGATGCGCTCACCGGCGGCAACGAGAATGCGCATGCCCGGTTCGATGGCGCGCGTGGCGATGCGCTCGGCGGTGCCGTCGGCGTTGAGGACCGTGGCAGCGGCGACACGGGCGCCGAGCAGGTTCTGCGCGGCGGCCGTCGCGCGGGTGCGCATGCGCTGGTCGAGAGCGCGGCCGATCAGCAGGAAGAAGAGCAACGTCACGGCCGCATCGAAGTAGACGTGATCGAGGCCACGGGCCGTCTGGTAGAGGCTCATGCCGGTGGCGAGCAACACGCCGAGCGAGATCGGGACATCCATGTTGAGGCGGCCAGCCGCCAGTGCGCCCTTGGCCGAGACGAAGAACGGACGGCCGGCATAGGCGACCGCTGGGATCGCGATCATGGCCGACAGCCAATGGAACAGGGTGATCAGCGAGGCCGGCATGTCCTGGGCCTGGCCTGACCAGACGGCGACGGACATGAGCATGATATTGGCTGCAGCGAAGCCGGCGACGCCGAGACGGCGAAGCAGATCGGCGTCGTCGGCCTTGGCAGCGTCTGGGCGCTCGTCGACCAGTGGAGTCGCCTTGAAACCAACCGAGGCGAGGGCTGCCACAAAGGGCTCCTCTGTCGCTGCAGGTTGGCGCGTTTCGATACTGACGCGACGCTGCGAGAGATTGGCGCGCGCCGAGACGACGTCGGTCAGTCCGGCGAGAGCACGTTCGACCGAGCGAATGCAGCCACCGCAGTGCATATTCTCGACAGCGAGGGTCGTGATGTGGCGGGTGGCGGGTGGGGTGTCACGTCGGCCGCTCGTGGCGACGTCGCCGCCCGTTCCCCCGTTCAGCGTCAGCGCTTCAGCCATATGCGCCTCCTGAGGCGATAGACGGGCTCGGTGCCATGATCGCTCGATGTAGCCTCGAAGGCGACGACCCAGGTTCCCTCGTCGAGCGATGCGGTCTGGGCCACATACCGGCCAGGATCGGTCTCGACCAGCGCGACGGCGCGATCGCGACTGCTCGTCGAGGGGCGGCCGATGCTGCCGTCGAACTTGAGGCCGCGCACCGGGCGTCCGCCATCGTCCTCGATCGCGAGTGCAATCGCACCATCGACCCCGATGCTCAACGTCTCTCGCCAGCCGAGCTTTGCCTGGCGCTCTCCGGCCGCGATGCGCTCGTTGTACTTCAGGCCTTTGACGTAGGGTTCGACCGAGACGATGCCGGTGTGGGTCTGGAGGGCACGCGTGAGAAAGACGCCGTTGACGCTGAATACCACGCCGAAGAACGCGATCAGCATGAACAGGACGTGGCGGCCCTTGAGTTCGCGCGGCGCGCCAACGGCAACGTCTCGGCCAGGACTGCTCATGGCGTGTTCCCTCCTCCGCTCTGGAAGCTCGTGGCACGGCGCTTCTCGGAGCCGGTGTCCGCATCACGCACGACGATCGAGAAATCGTGCGACGTGCCGCTCAGGGCACTCAAACTCGCGGCCGGCACGGTGACGAGCACGCGGATCTCGCGCAGCGCATCCGTCGCCACGTTGATTTTCGGCTCGGCCTGATCCTCCAGGCCCAGGATACGCATGGTTGCGCCGGGGATACCGTCGGGCCGCAGCGTGTAGACATGCGGCTCGTGCAGCTTGTTCAGGATCTTGACCGTGTAGCCGTTGCGCACGCCACCGTCGGAAAGGCGCACGAATGGCGGATTGCGGTCGCGCAGAACATTGATCTCGAGCGTCGTTCGGTTGAACCAGACCACCAGCATCACGGCACCGACCAAGGCCATCACCCCGGCATAGAGGAGGGTGCGCGCACGCACGAACTTGTGCGGCTCGTGCTCACCCTTGGACTTTGCCTCCTGCTTGGCGACGGTGTCGTAATCGATCAGGCCCTTGGGGCGGCCGATCTTCTCCATGATCTCGTTGCAGGCATCGATGCACAGCGCGCACTGGATGCACTCGAGCTGCGAGCCGTCGCGGATGTCGATGCCCGTCGGGCAGACGGCGACGCAGGCCTTGCAGTCGATGCAGTCCCCTCGCGTCGTCCAGTCGACAATGCCATCCTTGCCCTTGCGGGCGGGCCCGCGCGGCTCGCCGCGCTCGGGCTTGTAGCTGACGAGCAGCGTGTAGCGATCCGTCATCGCGCCCTGGATGCGCGGCCACGGGCACATGTAGATGCAGACCTGCTCACGGGCGATGCCGCCGAGCAGGTAGGTGCTGAATGCGAAGATGCCGAGGAACAGGTAGGCGATGGCCGGCGCCGTGCCGGTGACGAGTTCGACGGCGAGCGTCGGTGCATCGCGAAAATAGAAGACCAGCGCGCCGCCGGTGACGAGACCGATAAACAGCCAGGAGAGGTGCGTCATCACCTTCTTGAAGATCTTCGACGGCCTCCATGGCTCCTTGTCCAACCGAATGCGCGCGTTGCGATCGCCCTGCCAGAAGCGCTCGACGGTGACCATGAGATCGGTCCACACCGTCTGCGGGCAGGAATAGCCGCACCAGACGCGTCCGGCCACGGCTGTGGCGAGGAAGAGCGCGAGGGCGCCGAGCACCAGAAGCCCGGTGATGTAGTAGAATTCCTGCGGCCAGATCTCGAGGAAGAAGAAGAAATAGCGATTGTTGGCCATGTCGAGCAGCACGGCCTGATCCGGAAGATCCGGACCGCGGTACCACCGCAGCCACGGCAAGCCGTAGTAGACCGCAAGCGTGATGGCCATCACGAGCCACTTCAACGTGCGGAACGTACCGCTCGCCAGCTTGGGATGGACCTTGGGTCGCGCGGCATAGAGCGGGCGGCGCTCCGCCTTGTTGACCGCCTCGACGTCGTGAACGACGACGTCGCCGGCAACCTGCGTGGCATCCGTACCATGTCGCTTATCGAGAACGGTGGTCACCGGGTTGCTCTCCATCCGGGCACGAGGCCAGTGACGAGCCGGGCGATCCAGCCCGCGGCAGCGATCGTAACCGGTCGGCTCCGGTCATGAACCGTCGGCAGATCTCGCCCCGATCCGACCCGAGCCGGCACACCGGCGCGCGCCTCAGCCAGGACGATGGCAAGCTCGCATCCGCAGCTGCACATGGCTGGCTCCTCAATGTTGCCGATGGCATTCCCTCTCCCCATTCAAGGGCAGTGAACGGGGAGAGGGAGAAGACGCCCTACTTGCCGCCGCCGAGGCTGTGCACGTAGACAGCAAGCGACTTCAGCGTTGTCGAATCGAGGCGCGGTCCCCAGGCCGGCATCATGCCTCCGCGCCCGGTGCGGATCGACTCGACCACCTGCTCCTTGGTGCCACCGTAAAGCCAGATGGCGTCCGTCAAATTCGGAGCGCCCTGGTCGATCTTGCCCTTGCCGTCGTCACCATGGCAGAGCGCACACTGCTCCTTGTAGACGGCAGCCCCTCGCCCAGCGGCAGTCGCATCGCTGGCCTTGCCTGCCAGCGACATCGTGTACTCGGCCACGTCGTTGATCTTGGCGTCGTCGAGCAGCTTGTCGACACCAAACTTCGGCATCTGGATGGCGCGTGCCTGATCGTCGCCGGTTCGGATGCCATGGAGAAGCGTCTTGTGGATCTCCTCGACGGTACCGCCCCAGATCCAATCGTCGTCGTTGAGGTTCGGATAACCGGTGAACCCTTGAGCACCGCGCCCGTGGCAGGGAGCACAGTTGGTCTGGAAGGAGGCACTGCCCGCTGCGCTGGCGAAACGAAGCAGCTCCGGATCCTTGCGCACGTCGGCCAGTGGCGTCTGGTCGAGCTTCTGGCGCATGGCGGCCTGTGCGTCGATGCCAGCCTTCACCTCGGCCGCCACAGTCGCACGCTGGCTGTAGCCCCAGATGCCCCGCGTGTAATCGTTGGCCAGCGGCCATGCCGGATAGACGATCCAGTAGCCGACCGACCAGATGATCGAGGCATAGAAGGTGAGCAACCACCACCTCGGCAGCGGCTTGTTCAGCTCTTTGATTCCGTCCCACTCATGGCCGGTCGTCTCGACGCCGGTGACGTCGTCAATCTCGCGCTTCTTTGTCACCTGTGCCCCCTTTCGCTCAGCTTGCGCTGGGACGGCGTTCCATTATCGAGATCGAGTGCACGCTTCTGTGCCGCATCGAACCGTGGCCCGTTGGAGGGCCACAGCGCGTAGGCGACAACCGCGATGAACATGGCGATGAACATCAGCAACGACGCGACCTGGCTGATGCTCGCAACCGTCTGGTAGGTCATGGATGTCACCTCAGGTTCGGGCCGGCGGCGTCGAAGGTCGTGAAGTCGACCATCTGGCCCAGGATCTGCAGATAGGCGACCAGAGCATCGAGCTCGCTCGGATCAGTCCCCGGGCGCTGATCGAACTTGCCGTTGCGAGCCTTGGGGTAGCGCTTCTTGAGGTCACGAACGGCGCGACCCTCGGCGAGCACCTGCGCCTTGAGGTCGGCATCGGCCTTCTCGATCATCTCGTCCGTGTAGGGCACGCCGACCGCGCGCAGCGTCTTCAGCTTCTGCGTGATGTCGGCCGTATCGAGCTTGGTCGTCGCGAGCCAAGGGTAGCCCGGCATGATGCTCTCCGGCACCAAGGCGCGCGGATTGATCAGGTGCTCGGCCTGCCACTGATCCGAGTACTTGCCGCCGACGCGGGCGAGGTCCGGCCCCGTCCGCTTCGAGCCCCACTGGAAGGGATGGTCGTACATGCTCTCGGCGGCGAGGCTGTAATGGCCGTAGCGCTCGACCTCGTCGCGCAGCGTTCGCACCATCTGGCTGTGACACCCGTAGCAGCCCTCACGCACGTAGATGTCGCGGCCTGCCTGCTCGAGCGGCGTGTAGGGCCGCATGCCCTGGACCTTCTCGATGGTGCTGTCGATCCAGAACAGCGGTGCGATCTGGACCAGTCCGCCGATCGACACCGCAACGAGGATGCCGACCAGGAGGACGATGGAGTTTTTCTCGAAGACTTCGTGCTTCATGATGCTGTCCCCCTCACTCGGCCGGCGTCAGTCGCACGCTGGGCGCCGCGGCGACCCGCGGCTGCTCTGCGAGATCCACGGAGACATCGCCGCGGATGGTGCGCCAGATGTTGTAGGCCATGATCAGCGAGCCGAGGAC
>LNFM01011644.1_pt1 | contig 11876 bp, 13 predicted proteins | sample 596031 | NCBI WGS metagenome assembly LNFM01 (sample SAMN04254537, study PRJNA301005) | activated carbon metagenome | isolation source: dual media filters at the Ann Arbor, Michigan drinking water treatment plant | place: USA: Ann Arbor | reverse complement strand
CCGGCAGCATCACCGCCAACTACGACGGCGCGAAGAAGCACCGCACCGAGATCGGCGCCGATGTGCACGTGGGCAGCAACTGCGTGCTGGTGGCACCGGTCACGATCGGCGATGGCGCCACGATCGGCGCTGGCTCGACGATCACGCGGCAGGCCCCAGCCGGGCAGCTGACGGTGGTGCGCGGCCGGCAGGTGTCGTTGCCGACCTGGAAACGCCCGGTCAAGCCGGGCTGACGAGGAACAGCGGCAACGGCTCGGGCTCGTCACCGCGCAGCACCATCGTGGCCAGCGACGTCGGTTCGTCGATGAGACGGGCGCCGATGGCATGCAAGGAGCGGCCTTCTGCCGCGATCGGTGGTCGCGGGCACATCCAGTCGTTGCGGGGCACCACGTGCCACACCGGCTCGTGGGCTGCCGGCAGCTCGGCCACACGACCGCGCTCGATCCAGAGGCCTTGCAGGTGGTCGGGGTGCACGCCAGCGGTACGCGGCACCGGACTGTCGTGGCGATAAAACAAGCGCCCGCGCGTGCAGGCAGCCGGGGTCCAGGTCTGCTGGTCCCAGGGCGGTGGCGGGAGATGGCGCAGCTGGCGGTCGAACATCTTGCGCAGCTTGCTGTCGAAGGTTTCGGCGCGGTCGGGGCCGATGAAGTCGGCGGCGCTCGCTTGCGGACCGTTGGCGGTGCACAGAAAGAACTTGACGGCCAGTTCCCAGTGCCACGGATGGCCGCCGGCATCGTGCAGCAGGAAATCGATCTCCCCCACGGTGGTGCGATCGCCGTCCGGCGTCAGGCGACGCAGCGGAATGTTCGCGGCCACCAGACGGTGGGTCGGACCGTGCTGCAGGAAGAACGCCATCAGCCGTTCAGCGCGCCGGCCCAGGCGCATCGACGGTGGGCGGCGCAAGCGCAGATCGGTGCCGCGCGCTGTGCTCGCATGCACGGCCTCGAACAGCGCTTGCGGTGCCCGGTCGATGGCGTCCAACCACGCCGAGATGGCGGATCGCTCGGCTGCGCTGAACTGCTGCACCGGAGCTGAATGTGCTCCTGGCGCTGTGTCGAGCAGCGGCGGCGAGAGCAGCAGCCAGCGCAATTCACGCGCTGTCTGAGCAGCCGCGTCAGGCACCACCGGAAGCGCGCGCAGCGGCCGCTTCGACAGTGTCGAGCGCCAGGCAGAGGTCATCCCAGGCACGGGCTTTTTCAGGTAGGTTGCGCAGCAGGTAGGCCGGGTGATAGGTGACGACCAGGGGCACGCCCTGGTAGTGGTGAACACGGCCGCGCAACTGGCCGATCGGCGCCGTACTGCGCAACAGGCTCTGCACGGCGAAGCGGCCCATCGCGAGGATGATCTTCGGTTGCACCAGCTCGATCTGCCGGATCAGAAAACCCTCGCAGGCCGCCAGTTCCTCGGGCAAGGGATTGCGGTTGCCCGGCGGCCGGCATTTCAGCGTGTTGGCGATGAAGACCTGTTTGGAGGGATCAGGTGCTTCAGCAGCCTGGCGGCTGAGCCCGATCGCGCGCAGCATGTTGTCGAGCAGCTGGCCAGAGCGGCCGACGAAAGGTTCGCCGCAGCGGTCTTCCTCTTCGCCCGGGGCCTCGCCGACGATCATCCAGTGCGCCCGCGGGTGGCCGACGCCGAACACCGTCTGCCGGCGGCCCTGGTGCAGGCTGCACGCGGTACACGCGGAGACGGCTTCGCGCAGAGCGGGCCACTCCATCGCGGCGACGGCATTCGGAGCCGCAGCACTCGCCGGCTGAGCAGCGACATCGGCAGGCGGCGCAGCAGTGATGGGCACCTCGCTCGAACGACTCGAGGGGCGCACCTCGGCCGCCACTGAAGCAAAGGCCGGCTCTTGCGTCGCAGGCTCATCCCACACCCGCAGGCCCATCTCGGCCAGCATGGCCCGCTGGCGCTCAGTCCACCTCATGCCGCGCTGCCGGAGACATCCAGGCTCATGACCAGCGCGTCTTCGCGCCGACCGGCTGCTGCTGGGTAGTACCCTCGACGCACACCGATGTCACGAAATCCGTAGCGCTGGTACAGCGCGCGCGCTCGAGGATTGCTCTGCCGCACCTCCAGCCACAGCTGCAGCGCATGGCGTTGCCGGCACAGACCGACCAACGCATCCAGCATGAACCGGCCATGCCCTTGGCTCTGCACCTCGGGCGCGACCGTCAGGTTCAGCAGGTGCATTTCTTCGACACCTTCCATCGCGACGAAGTAGCCGATCGCTTGTCCGCGTCGGTCGCTGCCGAACAGCACCTGCGCGGGGTAGCCCGAGGCCAGCGAATCGATGAAGTTGCCACGGGTCCATGGGAACGGATAGGCCTCGTTCTCGATCGTCATCACCCCGTCGAGGTGGGTGGTCGTCATCTTCTCCAGCCGGTGGGCATGGCGCAGCACCGCATTCATGGCAGCACCGCCGGCACCCCGGATTCGGCGAGCGCTTTTGCGGCCGCCCGCTCGGCCATCGTCTGCGCCACCTTGTCGCGCAAATACAGGGGCAGCGCCTGTGCGGCATCCACGGCACCACCTCGTGCCCACAGCGCCGCGGCCAGGGGCAGCATCGCGCGCGCTCGCGGCAAGGCCTGCGGCAAGCACAGGGCGGCGCCGCAGGCCAGCCGATCGCCAAACGCTGCGAGCGCGGTGCCAGCCACCGCGCGCGGCGGCGCCACGCACCAGCGTTCGTTCAGTTGCTGCGGCGTGCACAGCCAGGGCGCGGTGTCGAGCCGCCACACACCGTCCTCGAACAGCGCGTGCGCTGCGTAGATTTCATCCATCCGCGCATCCATCGTGACCCACACGTCTTCAATCGCCCCGGCGCCAGACAGACGCCGTGCGTCCTCCGCCACGGCCAACAAGGTGTCGATCGGCAACACCGGCTTGTCAACGCCCAGGGCCAGCCCCTGCGCCACCGAGCACGCAGTACGCAACCCGGTGAAGGCGCCCGGCCCGCGGCCGAAGGCAATGGCGTCGAGGTCGCGCAAACCGATGCCGGCCTGCGTCAGCAGATCCATCACGCCGGGGATCAGCGTGGACGAGGCCAGCGCCCCACCCGCGCCCTCGTGCGACCAGACGCGATCACCCACCTGGAGCGCAATGCTCAGGTGCTCGGTGGCGGTATCGAAGGCCAGGCAGACGGTCAAATCAGAGGTCACCAGATGAGTCTAGCTGCGGCAGACCGGGCTTGTCTGCGCCGGGCCTTCGAGGTCAGAGCATGCAGACGCATGCGATCATTCCCAGATGCTTTTGCGCGCGGGATCGACCGCCCTTCTGTTGCTGCTCGGTTGCCATGCGATGGCTGCACCAGCGTCACCGCCGGTTGCGCTGAAAACGCTGCCGCCCGAAGTCGCCGCCGCGATGGACCGCGCTCGCGTGCCACGCGAGTCGTTGTCGGCGGTGGTGCAGGAGGTCGGCCGAGGCGGCGCCCCGCGGCTGTCTTGGCAGGCACAGGCGTCGGTCAATCCAGCCTCGCTGATGAAGCTGGTCACCACGTATGCCGCGCTCGACATGCTCGGCCCGGCCTGGACCTGGGCCACTCCGGTGTGGCTGCAGGGCGCGTTGCCCACTGGCGGCAGCGGCGTGTTCGAGGGCGATGTGGTGATCAAGGGCGCCGGCGATCCGAAGCTGGTCGTCGAGCGCGTCTGGCTGCTGCTGCGCCGGCTGCAGCAACTCGGTGTGCGTGAGATCCGCGGCGACATCGTGCTCGACCGCAGCGCGTTCGAGGTGCCCGAGCAGAGCCCCGCCGATTTCGACGGTGAAGCGCTTCGGCCATACAACGTGCGCGCTGATGCACTGCTGCTGAACTACAAGGCGCTGTCGTTCACCTTCACACCCGACCCCGCACACGGCGTCGCGGTGATCTCGACCGAGCCCGCGCTGGAGGGTGTGCGCGCTGATGCCCGTGTGCCGCTGGCGGCAGGTGTCGGCGCCACACAGTGCAACGACTGGCGCAGCGCCTTGCAGGCCGATTTTTCCGACGCGCAGCGGATGCGTTTCAAAGGGATCTATTCGCCAGCCTGCGGCGAGAAGCAATGGCCTGTGGCCTACGTCGACCCAGTGGGCTACAACGGGCGACTGCTGGCAGGTCTGTGGGCCGAGATGGGCGGCAAGTTGACGGGCAGCGTGCGCGACGGCATGGCGCCGGCGACCGCACCTACCTTCGAGCTGGCATCGCCACCGCTGGCCGAGGTGATCCGCGACATCAACAAATTCAGCAACAACGTGATGGCGCAGCAGCTTTTCCTGACGCTGGCGCTGAATCAACGCGGCCTGGGCACGCCGGACGGCGCGCGCGAGGTGATTCGCGACTGGCTGGCAACCCGCTATGGCGATGCCGGCAGGGCTGCGGTGATCGACAACGGCTCGGGCCTTTCACGCGAAACCCGCGTCAGCGCCGCTCTGCTGGCGCGACTGCTGCAGGACGCTGCGGCCAGCCCGCTGATGCCGGAGTTGATGGCCTCACTGCCCGTCAGCGGTGTCGATGGCACGATGCGGCGTACGCAGACGCTCACCGGCCGTGCGCACCTGAAAACAGGCTCCTTGCGCGATGTGACCGCGGTGGCCGGCTACCTGCTGGCGCCCAGTGGCCGGCGTTATGTGCTGGTCGGCATCGTCAATCACACGAACGCGGCGGCGGCCAGGCCTGCACTGGAAGGGCTGATCCAGTGGGCAGCCAACGACGGCTTCGCCGAGGCCCTGGCCCGCAGCGCCCCAAACAGCCCGAGATGACCCGATGAGTACATCTGACTGGATTGATGTGCTCGGCTATGCCGCCGCAGCACTGACCACGGCCTCGTTCATCCCGCAAGCCTGGCTGAGCTTTCGCACTGGCGATGTCAGCGGAATCTCTGTCAGCATGTACGCCTGCTTCACCGTCGGCGTTGCGCTGTGGCTGGCCTACGGCGTGGTGCTGAGCGCGTGGCCCATCGTCGTCGCCAATGCCATCACACTGGTGTTGGCATTGGCGATCCTGGCGATGAAACTGCGCGGGCCGAAGGTCAAGCGGAGTCGCTGAAAGGCGACTGCATCACCACGGCAGGCTGGTCGCGAGATTGACGGCGTCGTCACCGATGAAGATGTGCCCGGCGAAGCTGAAGCGAGTGTCGTCAGCCCACAGGTGGTTGAAGATGGTTCCACCCGTGACCAGCGTCAGCGGAGTGCAACTCAAGATGGCAACGGTGCAGACGGGGACGCTCGCGTTGATGATTTCGTTGGGCCGCCCGCCATCATTCACGTCATCTACGACGTTGGTGAAAGTCTGGGATGCGTTGAGGAAGCCCAGGCTGCGACCATTGATCCGGACCTGCCCGCGCATACTGTTGTTGAAACTGTCGGTCAACAGCTGCAGCAACACCTGGTCATCCGATGATTTGCTGCGGCCAAAAGGGGTCAGGCTCACCCGAGGTACCGTGGAGTACATCACCCGACCCAGCGTGTTGCTGTCGTTGGTCAGGCGGTTGATCTGGGCCGCGAGCAACTCGCCGCGGCGCTCGATTTCAGCGACCGCAGCTGCCTGCGTGAGCGCGGACGTGATCACGCTGTTGTAGAGCTCCAGTACGTCATTGGTGCCCACCATCATCGTGATCAGGTCGGTGGGAACCGGCTTGTTACCAGGGGTCGAGGCCAGGAAGGCATCGACAGCTGCCACCACATCGGCCACCTTGCCGCCCGCGGTAGCGCGCATCTGGGCCGTCGGTGTCACGCCGCCCGGATTGCACTCCGCAAATACCAAGTCGTATTCGGCCGCAAGGAGCTGGACCCAGAGCGGGTTTGCGTTGCAATCGGGCGTCGTCGTGCCAGTGGTGAACCCGTTGTTGGTGTACTTGCGCCCATCGATGGCGGTCGAGGTGCTCCCTGGCAGCAGCAGACTGCTCTCGTCGCCGAACACGATCATGCGGGCCGGGTCGAACCGGCTGGTCTGGCTGGATTGTCCGCCCCCGCCACACGACGAAAGCAGCAGCGCGCTCACCGTCGTCAGGACCACCAGGCTGCTGCGCAGCGCCACAGCGCTCCATCGATCGACTCTGAAATTCATGCGGTCTCCAAAGGAAATGGGGTTGGGGTACGGTCAGTCTGCGCAGGCTCGCCACAGGCGATCCCGCACACCGTCGCACTCGGGGCCTGCCGGGGGTTCTTCGACCCAGATCAACTGGACACCCAGGTCATCGAAGCGGCGCAGCACGTTGAAGAGCTCGTGGGCCGCGAGGTCGGCGCGGGAGGGCATCACCTGATGGGCCACCGCAGAACCACTCGGCACAGGCAGGCGCGAATATACCGCCAGCGGTACGACCGACTTTTGCGCTGCGGCATCGGTGGGCGCATCGGCCAGCAGCTTCAGCGCCGACTGCAACATGCCCGGCGCCATCAGCCTGACCCTGGCACGCGGCGCGTAATGGGAGGCCAGCGTGCCGGAAGCGCGGGGCGCGTCTGCATCGCGGTCTGCCAGCGACTGACCAAGTACCGCCTCGATCGCACCCCGCGTCAGCGAGCCCGGTCGCAGCAGCACCGCGCTGCCGCGCGAGCAGTCGACGATGGCCGATTCGATCCCGACGTCACAGTCTCCGCCGTCGAGCACACGCAGATCGGTGCCCAGCTCGGCCACCACATGCGCTGCGCGCGTCGGGCTGAGGCGGCCGAAGCGGTTGGCGCTCGGCGCAGCGATGCCTGGCACCCCGCGTGCAGCCGCTTCGCGCAGCAACGCCAATGCCACGGGGTGCGACGGGCAGCGCAAGCCGATGCTCGCCTGCCCGCCAGCAGTCGCTGCGGCCATTCCATCGGCACGCGGCACGATCACCGTCAGCGGACCGGGCCAGAACGCAGCGACCAGCTTCTGCGCGAGATCGGGCCAATCGGCACAGAACGGGCGGGCGGCTGAGGCGTCGGCGACGTGGACGATCAGCGGATGGTTTGTCGGGCGCCCCTTTGCCGCGAATATCCGAGCCACCGAGGCATCGTCATCGGCGCGAGCGCCCAGGCCGTAGACGGTTTCAGTCGGAAAGGCAACGAGCTCACCGGCGGCGATGGCATCAGCCGCCTCGGCGACGGCGCCGGGATCGTTTCCATCCAGCAGCATGGCAGCGTGCGGCGCGGTCGGCAGCGTCAGAACGCCGGCAAGCCCAGCACCGCAGCGGCTTGGAGCGCCACGGCCCGCGCCTGTTCGGCGGTGGCCGCGGTGACGGTCAGGTGCCCCATCTTGCGCGCGCGGCGCGGCGTCGTCTTGCCATAGAGGTGCAGATGCACACCGGGCAGCGCCAGCACCGCGGCCCAGTCGGGCTCGCGCGCCGTGGAATCTGCGGAGGCAAACCACAGGTCACCGAGCAGGTTCAGCATCACCGCCGGGGAATGCAGCCGCGGGGCAAACAGGGGCGCACCGGTCATGGTGCGCACCTGCAGGTCGAACTGCGACAGGTCGCAGGCATCGACGCTGTAGTGGCCTGAGTTGTGCGGGCGAGGCGCCATTTCGTTGGCGACCAGGCTGCCGTCTTGCAGCACGAAGAACTCCACACACAACACGCCCACATAGCCCAGCGATCCCGCCACCCGCTCGGCGGCATCGATCGCGCGCTGCTGCACCTCAGAAGTCAGATCGGGTGCCGGCACCTGAGTGACCGCCAGGATGCCGTCACGATGCAGGTTCTGCTGCAGCGGGAAATGCACCACCTGCCCGGCCGCGTTGCGCGCGACGATGACACTGACCTCGTAGGCGAGCGGCAATTGCTTTTCAAGCACGGCAGACACGCTGCCCAAGGCTGCCCAAGCCGCCGGCAGATCGGCTCGCGTCTTGACCCGCGCTTGGCCCTTCCCGTCGTATCCCAGGCGGGTGGTTTTCAGGATGCCGGGAAACAGCTCATCTGGCACTGCAGTGAGTTGCGACGCGTCCTCGATCACTGAGTAAGGCGCACAGGGGACATCGCAGCGTGCGAAATGGCGCTTTTCGGATGCCCGGTCCTGGCACACCGCCACGGCTTGCGCACCCGGCGCCACAGGCCGGTGCGCGCCGAGCATCTTCAACGCATCGGCCGGCACGTTTTCGAATTCGGTGGTGATGGCCGCGCTGCGCTGCATCAGCAACGCCAGACCCTCTTGATCGAGGTAATCGGCTTGAATATGGTGGTGCGCAACCAACCCAGCGGGACTTTCCGGGTCAGCATCCAGCACCGCGGTGAAATAGCCCATCTGCTGCGCGGCGTGCACGAACATCCGGCCCAGCTGGCCACCGCCCATGACACCCAGCGTCGCGCCCGGGGCGATGAAAGGCATCATTTCAAGTCGGCAGTCATGGCCCGCGCGAGCTCGGTCTGTCGGGCACGGTAGGCCTCGAGCTTGGTGCGCAAGGCGGTGTCAGCCACGGCGAACATCGCCACGGCGAACAGTGCCGCATTGGCCGCGCCAGCAGTGCCGATGGCAAACGTGGCCACGGGAATACCCTTGGGCATCTGCACAATCGAATGCAATGAATCGACTCCCTGCAGGTGACGGCTGGCGACCGGCACGCCGAGCACAGGCAGCGTCGTCTTGGCGGCCAGCATGCCCGGCAGGTGCGCTGCGCCGCCGGCACCGGCGATGATGGCCTTCAGGCCGCGCGAGACCGCCGATTCCGCGTAGGCAAACATGTCGTCCGGCATGCGGTGCGCCGAGACAACGCGGGCCTCGAACGGAATGCCAAACTCGGTGAGAATCTCGGTGGCTGCGCGCAAGGTTTCCCAGTCGCTGCTGGACCCCATCACCACACCCACCACAGCAGGCGCGTTCATGGCCTTGCTCCACTTTTTCAGAAGCCTTGAATTGTAGGTGGCGTGGCGTCATCTCCGTAAGCTCGTCGCCGCCTGCCAGTACGTACCTGACCTTCCGCCATGATCAACATCACCCTCCAGAATTTCAAAACCGACCTGATTCAGGCGTCGGTTGATCAGGCCATCCTGCTCAACATCTGGGCGCCGTGGTCAGAACCGGCAAAGGCTCTCGGGCCGGTGCTCGAGAAGCTGGAGGTCTCGTATGCCGGTCGGTTCACGCTGGCCAAGCTGAATTCCGAGTCAGAGACCGAGATCGCGGTGCAGTTGTCGAAGCTGTTCGGCGTGCGCAGCATTCCGTTTTGCGTGATGTTCAAGGGTGGTCAGCCGATCGACGGGTTCGTCGACTCGCTGCCCGAAGCCGAGATCCGCCAATTCCTCGACAAGCATGTGCCCAGCGTCGAGGAAATGGCCTTGGCAGAGGAGATGCAAGATGCCGAGGCCTTGCTGGCCGAAGGCGACACCCAGAGCGCAATCGCCAAGCTGCTCGACGCGGTCGCGGTCAACCCTGGCAACGACAGCGCCCGGGCCGACTGTCTGCGGGCCTTGTTGATGGCCGGCCGCGTCGACGAAGCCCGTGCGGTGTTCAATCCGGTGGCTGGCAAGGTGCTGCCGGACCCGCGGCTGGTGGCTTGCGGCCATTGGCTCACGGCCTGCGAACGGGCACCTCTGCTGCGCTCCCCCGACGTGCTGACCACTGCGATCGCTGCGAACCGGCGTGATTTCGAAGCTCGTTTCGAGCTGGCGCAGTTGTATTTCGCTTCGCAACGCTTCATCGAAGCGATGGACGAGTTGCTGGAAATCATCATGCGCGACAAGGTCTGGAATGGCGAGCTGGCGCGCAAAACCTATGTGGCCGTGCTCGACGTGATGGCCAAGCCAGCGCCAGCCAAACCGGCCGTTGCGGCGCCGAAGGGCGCGTTGGAAATCGCCGGCAAGGTCGACACCACGCCTACCGATCCCGAAGTGGATCGCTATCGGCGCAAGCTGAGCATGGCCCTCTTCTGACGGTTGCAGCGGCCTTCCGGGGCTCGCTGCCGACGCCATCATCGGGCAGACGACTCAGCCGGTGCCGAGATCGAACTGCTCGCCGACCTGCAGTGACTGTCCTTGCAGGAACTGCGCAGCGCCCATCCGCTTGCCACCCGGGCGCTGCAGTTCGGTCAGCATCACTGCACCGGTTCCGCAGGCCACGCTGATGCCAGCAGCAGACGCACCGGTCACCACCCCTGGGCCCATTGCCGCCTGAGCTGCCGGCAGCGCCTGTGCGTGCCACAGCTTGACCACCTCACCTCGAAGTCGTGCAACGGCTCCCGGCGCGGGGTTGAAGGCACGGATGCGCCGCGCGATGGTGTCGGCATCGAGATGCCAGTCCACAGCGGCCTCGGCCTTGTCCACCTTCTTCGCGTAGGTCACGCCGTGTGTCGGCTGCGCGGTGGCTTGCAGCCCTCCGCAGGCGGCCAGTTCGAGCGCTTCGACAATGAGGCGCCCGCCCAGCGGCGCCAGCCTGTCATGCAGCGAACCGGTGGTGTCGCTGTCTGTAATGTCCATCGGCTCGGCGAGCAGCATGGGGCCGGTGTCCAACCCCGAATCCATTTGCATCACGGTGATACCGGTGCGCGCATCGCCCGCCTCGATGGATCGGTGGATCGGCGCCGCGCCACGCCAGCGCGGCAGCAGGGACGCGTGGATGTTCAGACAGCCCAGGCGCGGCAGAGCCAGCGTCCATTCAGGCAGGATCAGACCGTAGGCGGCCACCACCATCACGTCGGGCTGAACGGACTGCAAGGCAGCTCGGGCTGTGTTGGCGTCGGCGGCGTAGCGTCCGTCAAGCCGCAGCCCCTGTGGCTGGATCACCGCCAGCCCCTGCGCCACAGACCACGCCTTCACGGCCGAGGGCTGCAATTGCTGACCACGCCCGGACGGGCGGTCCGGCTGCGTAAGCACAAGCGCGATATCGAAGCCTGAGGCGTGCAAGGCAGCAAGCGCGACGCGGGCGAACTCCGGGGTGCCCGCGAAAGCCAGCCTCATGCGCGATGTGACCCCGCGTCAACGGTCGTCATCGCGCCAGTGTTTCAGCATCTTGGTCTTGATGCGAGTGCGCTTGAGCGGGCTCAGGTATTCGACGAAAACCTTGCCCATCAGGTGATCCATCTCGTGCTGCACACACTTGGCCAGCAGGCCCTCGGCATCGAACTCCATCGACTCACCATCGCGGTCTAGCGCACGCACGCGAACCTGGGCGGCTCGCGAGACCTTGTCGTAGACGCTCGGCACCGACAGACAGCCTTCCTCATCGATCACCTGTTCCTGACTGATGAACATCAACTCGGGATTGATCAGCACCAGCGGCTTGTTGCGCGTATCCGACGTGTCGATGACCAGCACCCGCTCATGCACATCGACCTGGCTGGCCGCGAGGCCGACACCATCAGCCTCGTACATGGTCTCGATCATGTCGTCGACCAAGCGGCGAATGCGGTCATCGACCTGCGCCACCGGTCTGGCAACGGTGTGCAAACGGGGGTCAGGGTAACGAAGGATGGTGAGCTTCGGCATGGGGTGTGGCAGCCCGCTTTCGTTGCGACGGCAAGGGTTTAAAGGCAGAATCTTTCAGATCGATCGAGGATTTTCGCTGAATTCCCAGCCACTTTGGCCGATACGGAATAGTGAGTATTGCGTACCCCTTTCTCGGCCCACCCATGACGCGTTGCCAGCCGCAATCCGTTAGGAGACTTCTTCCCATGACTCGACCCGTGATTTCTCTGCCTGCCCGCAGTCCACGCCTGGCAGCCCTCGGTTTGTGCATGTCGATCACGCTGGGGGGCGTTGCTCCAGCCAGCGCGGAGCCGAGTTTTCCGATTTCCGCTCAGCAGCGCGATACCGCGCAGAAGGTGGCCAGCGCTGGCGTCGCGCTGTCCGAATTGGCTCCCAACGCTCCCGAATCGCACACGGTGAAGTCCGGCGACACGCTCTGGGGCATTTCGGGCCTGTTCCTTAAGTCGCCTTGGCGGTGGCCTGAGTTGTGGGGCATGAACCTCGATCAGATTCGCAATCCTCATCTGATCTATCCAGGTCAAGTTGTGT
>LNFM01011642.1_pt1 | contig 11876 bp, 10 predicted proteins | sample 596031 | NCBI WGS metagenome assembly LNFM01 (sample SAMN04254537, study PRJNA301005) | activated carbon metagenome | isolation source: dual media filters at the Ann Arbor, Michigan drinking water treatment plant | place: USA: Ann Arbor | reverse complement strand
ACACATTCGATGTCGCGAACGGGTTCGCGGTCACGCCGCAGGCCAACCCGGCGCCCGCCAGCCGGTGGTCGCCGCGGGAAGAATCGATGTTCGCCCGGATGACCATCAAGGGTGACCCCAGCGACGTGTTTTCGTTTCGCCTGAAGGCGTCCTTCGCCGACGTAAAGCTGAACAACGCCAATCTGACGGAGCTTTACGACTGCGCCGCGCTGAACGGTGTTCCGCATGTCACCACGGGCGCCGCGCCCAACCAGGTTCCCGTTCCGGTGGCGGGCGTGGAATGCGACACCGACAGACGCTCGGGCCAGAATCCGATCCCGCCGGCGGTCGCGGCCACCACGCCCGATCTGAACCGTTTCGGCGGCCAGCTCGGCGAAGAGTACAAGTCATACGTCGTAACCAGCGAGCTGGGGTTCGATTTCGACGTCGTCAACATCCAGGCGATCCTGAACTGGCACCAGCAACGGGTCGGCTGGGTGATCGACGCCGATGGCGGCGGTCAGACGGCCGTGTTCGCCAGCGAGTTCAGCGTGTTCAACAACTACTCCGCCGAAATCCGGGCCGCCTCCAAGTTCGATAGCCCGATCAACGGCGTGCTCGGCTTCTACTACCAGCGGACCGACCGCGATTTCCGGCAGGAGGTCATCTTCGCCGGCGCCGAGAACTCGGCCGCCGATCCCATGGACCGGTTCATCGCCTATGACAAGGTCTCCGCGACAGATGGCGAAACCGTCTCGTTCTACGGCGAAGCGATCTGGGACATCACGGACCAGCTCCAGCTCACGGCAGGCGCGCGCTACATCTGGGAGAACAAGGACTCGTTCTTCGTGCAACCCTACGTGAATCCGGCGTTCTCGGGCCTGTTCGTCCAGGGACGCGTGCTCGCCGACGACAGTTCGCACGAGGATCTGATCCCGGAGGCGACGCTGCGCTGGCAGCCGAACGACGCGCTCACCCTGTTCGTCGCCTACAAGCAGGGCTTCAAGTCCGGCGGCTTCGACAACGGATCCATCGACAGCACGCTGAACGCGGATCCGATCGCGGATATCACCTATGAGCCCGAACATGTCGAAGGCGTCGAAGGCGGCGTCAAGGCAATATTGGCGGGCGGCAACGTCAACCTGGAACTCGATGTCTATCACTACAAGTACAGCGACCTGCAGCTGAACTTCTTCAACGCCACCACGTTCGCCTATCGGACGATCAATGCCGGTGGCGCGGTGACCTCGGGCGTGGAATTGCAGGGTACGTGGGTTCCCGAGGGTGTCGAGGGCCTGACCCTCATGGCCGCAATCGCCTACAACGATGCTCACTACACCCAGTTCACCGCACCGTGCTATGCGGGTCAGTCGCCGGCGCAAGGTTGCCCCGTGCAGCCGGCCGCCCTGAAGGACCAGGATCTTTCCGGTGTCACCAGAAACCTGGCGCCGAAATGGGCGGGTAACATCGGCTTCGACTACACGGTGCCGGTCGGAAATGGGCTGGAGTTGGGGTTCTCGGGCAATGTGAAGTACAAGTCCAAGTATCTGCTCAGCGCCTTCATTCCCGATGCGGTCCAGAAGGGGTACGCCCAGTTCGACGCGGGTATCCGCATCGGCGGCGGGGACGGCATGTGGCAACTCGCGCTCATCGGCAAGAACCTCACCAACAAGTACGTGCTGGTGGGATCCACCGACAACCCCAGCACCGGCGGCAACACCGGTACCGCGAACGCCTTCCAGGCCGACCGCTACGGCACGCCGCTCAACCCGCGCACGATCGAGTTCGAGCTGACGCTGCGCTACTAGACGACGCTCGACAGGCGGATCGAAACGGGAGGCCGCGCGGACCTGCGGTTCGCGCGGCCTCATCGACTCCAGCCTCCATGCCGGTGGCCAGGATTCACCGCTTCAGGGGCTATGGCATTGGCCGCGATAGTGCTATCAGAAGCCCGTCCTCAAGCTTCGGGGGCCTGTAGCTCAATGGTTAGAGCCGGCCGCTCATAACGGTCTGGTTGCAGGTTCGAGTCCTGCCAGGCCCACCACGCTTCGCCCTTACGGGCTTCGCGTGGCGCAGCCAGGCGGAACCGTTAGGCCGAAGCAGTGCCCGGCGTAGCTGGAGCGCAGCGGAAGCGAAGACGGGTTTCGCGAAGACGCAGCCGTCTAGTCGCCGTCCGGCGCTTCCGGCTTGGCTAGGATTTCCTCCAGCGCACGGCCTGGTTCTTGTCGTACAGTCATGAGCGTGCCCGATGGCAGCCCCTCGATCCCGGTTGCCGCGACCACTTCGTCCGCATGGGGCAGCAGTCGCGCCAGGGCGTCGCGCCGGTCCAGGCAATCGGCCTCGATGATCACCCGTCGGCAGCGGCCGAACGGCAGGCCGTCGCGCATGATGTCGTCGGGAGTCAGGTGCACGATGGCAGCGTCGATCGGCCGCTGGCGCAGCAGCATGCGCGCCGCGGTGAAGCCGTCGGGCTGCGGCGGCGCCCAGCGCTCGTCGCCGATCCAGATGCCGCGGGCCGACGCATAGCCGATCGCCGCGCCGGCCGGCAGGCGCGGAGGCGACGCCGGCGTTTGCGTGGACAGGTGAAGCCAGACCGGGGCGCTGTGATCGGGCCCCAATAGCGCCCGCAGAATGTCCGCATAGACCGCCGGCGAGCCGGTCATGCTGAGTTGCGGCATGGCATTCACCTCGCAGATCAGCGCCCCGGTTTCCAGCCATGACCTGGCCAGGTCGGCCATGATGAGATCGACGCCGACCAGATCCATGCGCAGCGCGGCCGCCGCATGGATGGCGAGCGCGGCATTGTCGGGATGGATGTCTGCGGGTTTGAAGTAGATCGGCAGGCCGCCGGTGGAGACGTTGGCGCGCCGGCGAAGCGCCACGAATTGATCCGCCGGAACGACGGTGTCAGGCGCCATGCCACGCGCCCGCAGCAGCTCGATGGCCTCCTCGTCGAGTGTCAGGAGCCGCCTGCCGAAATCCCGTTCCCGCCGCCGCGCGCCCTCGTCTCGCAGGTGAATGTCGATCAGTTCGGCGACACTGTGCCGTCCGTCGCCCATGACGCCGCCCGGGCGGCGGCCGAACGCTTGAACCACCGTGCCGTCCAGCACCACGATCCGGTAGTCGTTGCCCTCGACATGCTTCTCGACCAGGATCGCGTCCGAGAATTCACGGGCCGCGGCGAACGCGGCGCCGACCCCGGCGTCGTCTGTGAGCCCGGCCACGACGCCGACGCCCTGGTCCCGGTCGGCGGGCTTGACGACGACCGGATAGCCCAGCCGGTGGGCCGCGTCCACGGCCTGGTCCTGGTTCGCGACGCGGAAATGCGTCGGGGCAGGGAGGCCGGAGTCGCGCAGGATGCTCGCGCAGGTGAACTTGTCGCGCGCGATCATCGCGCCGATCGCCGATGTGGTGTCGAGTAGGCTGCTGTACAGCCAGCGGCTGCGCCGTCCCAGTCCGAACGCATGGAGCCCGGGCGCGATGGGCGTTACCGGTATCCCCGCGCCGTCGGCGGCGCGCAGGAAGCGGAACGTATTGATCCCCGGTTCGACGAACGGGGCGAGGCGGCGCCGCAGCGCCTCGCGCTGCTGGTTCAGTTGGGCTTCGTCGGCCGCCAGCCCGCCGCGGGCGAGAAAGCTCAGCACGCAGGACCTGACCCAGTTGATCGAGGCGGACGCGGCTTCCTGGGCGACATAGGGCATCGCCAGGACGAACCGCTCGGCGTCGCCGGCCGGCGATGCGCGGACGTGCGAGCGCTCGAGGTGGAAACGGGACGCCACGGGTATCTTGTGCCGCCGCTGTACGGCGCCCGTCCAGTGCAGCACCCGGAAAAGCAGCGCGTAGGCCGTGCCGGCATCCGCGGGAAGAGCCGGAACCGGCTCGCCGACCTGCTCGTCCATGGCCTCGTCGAGGACCCGGAAATCAAAGAATTCCGGAAGCCTTGCCGTGGCGCCACCGATGATCGCCGGCTGGGCCAGGCCGAAGACCGGCCCCCGCAACGCCGTCCATTCGGGATCGAACAGGCAGGTCGCGCCGGGACTGGCCATCACGTGCGGGGGGACGGGTAGGACCTGCGGGGATAGTCGTCCAGGTTGTCCGGCGCGGGGAACACAAACCCGTCGTCGTCCGGCGCCACATAGCGGGCCATGGCTGAAACCACCGAGAAGCCTTGCCTTGCATTGAACGTATGGGGCGTCCAGGCGGGCCAGCAGATCATGTCGCCGGGCTCGACGGCGCAGTCGACCACGGCTGGCGTTCCTTTCGCGTCGTCGCGCTTGACGTGGAAGACGGCGCTGCCGCAAGTCACCAGGGCGATACGGCCCGAATCGTGCTGGTGCGGGGGGCGGTTGAGGTGACGCAGCGCGCCAGTGGCGCACTGTTCCCGCGGCGCCTCGATGTGGATCGCGCCAGGCTGCCCGGGCACGCCGACCAGCCATTGGCTGCGAAAGCCCAGATGCGGCATGTCATGCGCGTAGTGTGCATCCCGCCGCGCCTGGCGAGCCGCCAGAAGCCGGAGCCAGGAGGCCGTCCTCGGCGCGCGCAGGATGAAATCGCCGCGGCGCCAGTGGTCATGCACCACCTCCTCGAAGTCGCCTGTACTCAACGTACACGACAGGATCGAGCCGAAGAAAGCCGTCGCCCAGCGATCGATCCCGGCGTCGGAGAGCCGATGTGCGGCCAGTTGGGGCATGTTTTCCGGTTGGCCTCGGTTGCGAACGGGAATCTTAGGATATATAGCCGGGAACATGCAACGTCATGGCTGAGTGGACCATTCAGGATCTGTTGCCCGCCGGCGCGCCACAGCCCCTGGCGCCGGACCGGGGCGGCTACACCTTGACCATGCGCGAATGCAGCGGTTCGGAGGCGGTGCTGGCGCGGCTCGCGGCCGATGCGCCGCATGACGGACGCGCGCATGTGGGCTGGGGCAGCTTCCGCAACCTGGACATCGCCGCCGTGAGGCGCTCGTCGTGGCTGCTGCTGCTCGACGTCAACCTGCATCAGTTCCGGGTCTGGGATGCGGTGCGCGCGGCGCTGCTCGATCCAGCCGCCACCGACGCCGCCGCGTTCGTCGATATCGTCCTGCCGTTGCTGCCGGCCGAACCGCGCCTGCGCCAGTTCGCGGCGTCGACCCGCACCTGGCTGACCGGCGACCTGGAGCGGCCGGGAAGCTGGCTGTTCGCCGAACGGCCGGAGCGGTTCACCTGGCTGCGCGGCCTGTTCCGCGACGGCCGGGTTGCCGCCGGCTGTCTGGACCTGCGCGGCAGGCCGCGGGGCGACGGCGATCCCTTCGGCGCGATGGCCGGACGCATGGCGGCCGCGGCGCGACGAGGCGCCGCCGACCTCGATACGCTCTATGTGTCGAACATTCCCTGGATGATGGCCCAGGACCTTGGCTTCTTCGGCGAGAGCCACCGGGAATTCCTGCCGCCAGGCGCCTTGCGCGCGCTCGATCAGGTGCATTCTAACCTTCGCGCCATCGCGCCGGCCTTCCGGCTGGTGGTGTCGGCGGCCCATCTCCGGCCCGAGGCCACGCCCGACAATCTGCAATGGCATACCGAGGTGCTGCCGCCTGCCGCGTTCCTCGACGACGCCTACTGGAATACACTGGTTCCGGTATCCGCTGGATAGGCCATACAGGCTTTCGTTTCGCGCGTTCCTCACGCATAACTATCGTGATGGGCACGACTTCGCCGGAGGGCGCCATGGATGACCACATCGCGGTCCTCGCGCCGCCGCCCGCCCGCGCGGTGCCCGAACTGACCATCGTCGTCCCCACCTTTAACGAACGCGACAACATCCGCCCGCTGCTCGACCTGATCGCCAGGGCGCTCGACGGCGACAGCTACGAGGTCGTGTTCGTCGACGACGACAGCCGTGATGGCACGCTGGAGGAGCTCCAGGCCTTGTCGCGCGCCGATCCCAGGGTCCGCTATATCCACCGCATCGGCCGCCGCGGCCTGTCGTCGGCCGTGGTCGAGGGCATGCTGAGCAGTTCGGCGACCTACCTTGCGGTGATCGACGCCGACCTGCAGCACGACGAGACACTGCTGCCGGACATGCTCGCTGTGTTACGCGGCGGCGAGGCCGACGTGGTCGTCGGCTCGCGCTACGCCGACGGCGGCGGCATTGGCCAATGGGACGGCACCCGCCAGCTCATCAGCCGCGCCGCCACCCGGATCGCCAGGCTGATCATCCGCGCCGACCTGACCGATCCCATGAGCGGGTTCTTCATGCTGACCCGTGAGGCCTTTGCCGGCTCGGTGCGGAACCTGTCCACCCAGGGCTACAAGATACTGCTCGACATCTTCGCCTCCCATCCCAGCAGCCTGCGGCTGCGCGAGATTCCCTACGAGTTTCGCATCCGCCAGCACGGCGAGAGCAAGCTCGATGCCCTGGTGACCTGGGAATACCTGATGCTGGTCGCCGACAAGCTGTTCGGACGGTTCGTTCCCGTGCGCTTCCTGATGTTCCTGATCGTCGGCGGCCTCGGTGTGTTCGTCCATTTCGGCGTACTGACGCTGTTGCTGAAGGGCCTGGGGTCGGAGTTCGAGATCGCTCAGACCGGCGCGACCGTCGCGGCCATGACGTTCAACTTCTTCCTGAACAACCTGCTCACCTACCGCGACCGTCGCCTCAGGGGCTTTTGGCGTGTCTCCGGCGGGCTTGTGAGCTTCTATGCGGTGTGTTCGCTGGGTGCGGTGGCCAATGTTGGCGTCGCCACCGTCGCGTTCAAGGAGGAGTTCGACTGGCGACTGGCCGCGCTGGCCGGCATCGTCGTCGGCGTGGTCTGGAACTACGCCGCCACCAGCCTGTTCACCTGGAAGCAGAAGAAATAGCCGGGGGCTGCTTCTGGTTCGAGCGCGGCACGCTGACGCCGTCGGTGGATCCGCCACGACACCGCGGCGCGCATCTATCATCTCGACTAACCTGCCCCGGCGGCTAGGATAGGGTTCAGTCGCGCGACGCCGCGCCAGGGGAGAGATCATGTCCATCGACTATTTCGACATGACCGGCAAGGTCGTGCTGATCACCGGCGGCAGCCGCGGCCTGGGCCACGCGATGGCGCTGGCCTTCGCCAACCAGGGCGCCGACATCATCGTCGCCAGCCGCAAGATCGAGGACTGCGAGAAGGCCTGCGGCGAGATCGAGGCGATGGGCCGCCGCGCGTTCGCCCAGGCCTGCAACGTCAGCAGTTGGGACGACCTCCAGCGGCTGACCGATGCGGCCTATGGCGCGTTCGGCAAGGTCGACGTGCTGATCAACAATGCCGGCATCTCGCCGGTGGCGCCGTCGTCGCTGGAGACCACCGAGGCGCTGATCGACAAGATCATGGCGGTCAACTTCAAGGGTCCCTTCCGGCTGATGTCGCTGGTCGGCACGCGGATGGTCGAGGCGGGCGGCGGCTCGATCATCAATATCAGCAGCATCGGCGCCATCCGGCCCACGCCGCATATCGCGCCCTATGCCGGCGCCAAGGCGGGCCTCAACGCCATCACCAAGGCATTCGCCCAGGAATACGGCCCCAAGGTGCGGGTCAACTGCATCATGGCCGGGCCGTTCTGGACCGATATCTCGAAGTCCTGGCGCGAGGAGGCGGACAAGAACGCCACCAATCCGGCGGGACGCATCGGCCGGCCGCATGAAATCGTCACCGCGGCGCTCTATTTCGGCAGCGACGCGTCCTCGTTCACCACCGGATCGGTGATCGCCGTGGATGGCGGCACCACCTGATCCGCACGGCGGTGGCGCGCCGCCACCCCTTCGGAGCTTTCGACGCTGCGCACGTAACCAAACAGTCATATCCGCAGGAAAACTCCTTGCACCTGTGGTACGATTCGGCGGTTGCTTGAGACTCGGGGGAGGAACATGAAGACACGTCTCTTGCTCGCGCTCGCGGGCTTGCTGCTCGGTGCCGTGTCGGCCCATGCGGCGTCGATCGATTGGTCGGACAAGAGCGAGCCCGACGCCGTAGAGGCTTCCAGAAAAGCCTGGGCCGACTCGATCCAGGAGGCGCAGACGGAAGCCGGCACCTCCACCGACATCGCCGCCTTCAAGGTCGACCTGAACGGCGACGGCAAACCCGAGATCGTCGGCCAGGTAAAGAACAGCTACATCTGCGGCAACGCCGGCCCGTGCTTCTTCGCGATGACCGGCGCCGGCGAGGTCCTGTTCAGCGTCCCTGGTACCGAGAACGCCGAAATCCTCGACAGCAGAACCGGGGGCTGGCTCGACATCATGATCAACGAGGACAAGAAGTACCGCTACGGCGGCGGCACCTACCGCAACCAGTAAGCGCTACCGGTTGCTGTACTGGAGCAGCCCTTCATCGGTTTGCGCGCCGGGCGCTCGCTCGACGTCTCGATGCCATCCAGCCTCAGCCGGCTGCCGCTCATGGCCGTTCCTGCCCTTTCCGGTTTCGTTATCGGCAAACCCCGTCGCCCCGCTCGCCAATTCAGCATGATGATAATACCGATAGAGCCGTCGATCGACGGAGGGATCGCTTCACGGCGGGGCACAGGCTAGGATCGCTTGAGGGGAACGGCCCATGAACTTCGTCATCGCATCGAACAGCGAGTCACGGGCGCCTGGCAAACGGCTGGAGCACCCGCAGGCCGTGCCGCGGAGCGTCTATCCGTCGAACGGCGAAGACCGTTGGATCGACATGAACGAAATCGATCCCAAACTCGCCTGTCGCGGGTCGTTCTCTAGGCCATGGGAGAGCAGGGACAGTTTGGTCCGGCGTCGGCCGGGGCCGTTTGGACGACCCCGGCCGACGCTGGAACTGGATATACGCGACGAAACCGGAAGTTCCGTACCACAGGGGGAGTTGGGCGAAATCTGGGTCCGGGGCGAACAGGTTTCTGGCACGTATGTCGGCAGGATAACGCGGCGTCGGCAAGGTTGGTTCCCTCCAAATGACCCCGGAGGAGCGGATTGTGACGCTAATCCATACGTTCAGGGACGCCGCCGGCGCGAGGCCCGGTGCCTCGCGGCCGTGACTCAGGACATGCCATGACCACCACCGCCGATCGACGCGAGGATGCGAAGGACCAGGCCCTGGTCTGCCTCGCCGCCGACCCCGCCGCGCCGGAAATCTTCTCGCCGGTGGGCGGGCGGCCGGTGACCGTTCTCAATCTGGACGACCTGACGATCGGCTCGTTGCGTGTGGCGGGTACGCCATCGCCACGGTCCGGCGTGATGATCGGCGTCGACCGGCGTGGCGCGGTGCCCGATGGCGTCGCCGGCCTGTTCGACGTGCTGCTGACCACGGGCCATGCGCCCGGCAAGGAATGGGTCTGCGTCGGGCCTGGCGAGATGGACGCCGAGATCGACGGGCTGAATCGCCGCGCGACTGCCACGCCGTTCGCCGCCTCGGTGTTTGCACAGGTGCTGCGCATGGGCGCCAGCCTGTCCTTCGATGAAGGCCTGATCCTCGAATCCTTCGCCTACTCCACCCTGCTGGCGGGCGGCGAGTTCCGCGCCTGGCGTGCCGCCAATCCGGCCCGTCACCGGGGCGACGAGCCGGAGCGGCTCGTCGCGGTCGAGCGCGAGCGCGCCCTGCTGCGCATCAGCCTCAACCGGCCCGCCGCCCACAACGGCCTGAATGCCCGCATGCGCGACCAGCTTGCCGAGGCGCTGCGGGTCGCGATGGCCGACCCGATGATCAGCCGCATTCTGCTCAGGGGCGAGGGGCCGTCGTTCTGCAGCGGGGGCGACCTCGACGAGTTCGGCGGCGCCACCGACCAGGCGCTGGCCCACGCGGTGCGTATCGCCCGGTCGGTTGCCTCGCTGGTCCACCGCTGCACCGACCGCGTCTCGGTGCGCCTGCACGGCGCGTGCCTGGGCGCGGGTATCGAGATTCCTGCCGCCGCCGGCAGCGTCACCGCCCACCGGGACGCGCGGCTGGGCCTGCCGGAAGTGGGCATGGGCCTGATCCCCGGCGCCGGCGGCACCGTCACCGTCCGCCGTCGCATCGGCCGTCACCGCACCTGCTATCTGGGCCTGTCCGGCCGCCGCCTGACCGCCGAAGAGGCGCTGGCCTGGGGCCTCGTCGACGGCCTGGAGGACGACGCGTGAACCGGCCGGTGTCTGCTGACTTCGAGCGGCGCGGGGCCGCCATGATGCTGCTCGACTTGGTAGCCGACATCTACAACGCCCGCAACGAGCACCTCGACGACGCGCCAGCGCCACGGACGCCGAGATCATCGAGGCCATCGCCTGCGCCTTCCCGGTCGGCGGCCTCGCGGGCCTCATCACCGGCGTCTCGGCGCTGGTAGAGACGGGGCAATAGGCGCTGTGTGAAATGCCGATCTCCTTTGTCGAGCGGGTGAGGTATATCTAGGCATTCAGGCTGATAGTTTTTGGCATTTATACCAATGAATTAGGTATATTTTTTCAAATTGAAATTTGTCGGGTTTTTGCATATATTGAATGTCGGGTTTTTGAGGGGTATTGGTCGTGTCTAGGCGTAAGACGCTGTACAGCAAAGTTGTTGGACGCATTGCACGCAAGCGCAGCGATGTGTTTCTGACGCGCGAATTCGCCGACTTGGGCGGCGAAGATCAAGTTTTGCGAGTGTTGCGCACCTTGGTGCGTGACGGCCGTCTTGTGCGTCTTGGTTATGGCGTGTACGGCCGAGCGGTCATATCCTCTCTATCCAGAAAGCCCATGCTCTATAGCGCAAACGGTTTTGCTGGGGCAGCGCGCGAGGCCCTCACAAAGCTGGGGGTCGAATGGGAGCCGACGGCGTCCGAGACAGCCTATAATGAGGGACGTTCAACACAGCTCCCGGTTAATCCAGTCGTGCGCGTAAAAGGCCGTTTCTCGCGCCGGCTCCGTTATGGAGATACGGAGCTGGTGATTGAGAAATAGCCCAACGCTGCAGCAGCTTCTTGAAGCGCAAGACTTTTTCCGTTTGCCTAGCCCGGCGCTCGTTGAAAAGGACTGGTATGTCGTACAGGCACTGGCCGCGATCATGGCAGCCGACATGGGGCAATTTAGCCTTGTATTCGGCGGCGGTACGGCGCTTGGGCGGGCTCATCGCCTGATCCGCCGCATGTCAGAAGATATTGATCTGAAAATTGTGGGCGACCGCGAGCCCAGGCGTCCTGAACTGCGCCAAATTCGCCGCCAGGCCACGGCCTCTCTGCTGGATGCGGGCTTCAGCTTTGATCCCGAGAATCCAGCACATCGCAGGTCGGGAAATGGCACGCGCTATACGCTCTACAACATACCTTACGATCCGATCAATCGCGGCCATGGCGTTCTGCGCCCGGAAATCAAAATCGAAATGGCGGTCTGGCCGCTCCGACAACCCGCCGTCTTGCTACCGGTCTCCTCCTTCATCGCTGAAGCCTATAAACAGCCCCCGGAACTCAAGGCCGTCCCTTGTGTGACCATCGCGCAGACCGCCGCCGAAAAGTTTGTGGCGCTAACGCGCCGCATCGCGGCCGAAACAGGACTTCCCGAAGACGAAAGAGATCACACGCTTATGCGGCATATATACGACCTCCATGCTGTCCGCGAACATTGTGACCTCGCTCAGGTCGCCGCGATGGCACGCGGTATCATGGACCATGACGCGGAGGAATTTGGCAATCAGTCGCCGGCCTATCGTGACGACTGCCTGGGCGAGACCAGACGTGCCCTGGACGCTTTACATGCGGATATCAGCTATGCGGCGCAATATACAAGGTTCGCGCGCGATATGGTGTTTGGAGAGGTGGCTGATTATGGAACGGTCATCAATACGCTCCAGCGTTTCGCAAGCACGATGGGACTTGGTTCAGCTTTAGGTTGACCCTTCCATGGTCGTCTGGATCCTCTACACTGTGATATACAAGCGCTGCATGTGTGCCGCGAACGGGGAGAAAGTGAATGAACGCCATTGCCAGGGT
>LNFM01016416.1_pt1 | contig 11877 bp, 13 predicted proteins | sample 596031 | NCBI WGS metagenome assembly LNFM01 (sample SAMN04254537, study PRJNA301005) | activated carbon metagenome | isolation source: dual media filters at the Ann Arbor, Michigan drinking water treatment plant | place: USA: Ann Arbor | reverse complement strand
CAGGTTGGAAATTACATGCCTTAAGCGGCAGCCTTGCCGGTCATTACTCGATAACGGTAAACGGGAATTGGCGAATGACTTTTGCTTTTGAAGGCGAAGATGCCATTCTGGTTGACTATCAAGATTATCACTAGGAAACATTCAACATGAGCAAAATGCACAACCCGCCACACCCCGGAGAAACCTTAAGAGAAGATGTACTCCCTGCGCTCGGATTATCAATCACCAAAGCAGCCGAGCAACTCAACGTTAGCCGCGCTGCTTTATCACGTGTACTCAACGAACGCGCCGCCCTATCTCCCGAAATGGCATTGCGCCTAGAAGGCTGGTTAGGTGTAGAAAATGGCGGAAGCGCTGATCTCTGGGTAGCACAGCAGGCTGCTTACGATTTATGGTTAGCGCGCCAAGCAGGTATTCCGGAAGTAAAGCGCGTAGATATCGAGCAGCTCACCAGTAACCGATTGAAACAGGCTCATCGGTAGATCAATCCAATATCCCAATCCGCCGCTCGTCACAGCCAGATAAAATCTAATATGTCCGTACAACTTATCAATAAATTAGCTAGAGAACTCAGTCGAGCCGAAATACAGCAAATCGTACAAAATTTTATTGATGCACTTGTCGAAAACAATCCTGATCTGGTGGAAATTAATAGTAAACAAATTGCGGAATATTTGGTAAATGGGCAACCTGAAGATGATAAACGTCTTACAGCAATTTTATTTTTCCTTGCAGCCGCTGAAACTCTATCCGATCAAACTTCGGACTTATTTGGATATTTACTACACACCTTAGTAAAATGTGACGACAAAAATGGCTTTATTTCCTTGCCTGTGAGTGAACGACAGACTGTGCAATTGATTGATGCCGCCCAAAAAGGAATTTCACTAATTCCAGATTATAATAAGGAACATCAAGAACATAAAAATGGTACACGCAATTCACGGTTTGAAGATGTGAGTGATTTTGTGCCCGAAAGTGGCTTAGGAGATCCTGTTGCAATTTGTCAGAAAATGGCCTTTGAATTATTAGTGGCAATTGGTGATCAGAAATTTATAAACCCTAACGGGCAAACAAAAAATTGGTCGGAAATATGGGAAGAAATCTTAAACGGCAAACTCGATCCATTGAAAATATTGAGTGGAAGAATTGTGAGTAATCCCATTAACCCACTTGATTCACCTCTACAATATATCCTGATAGACAAAGAAAAATTTCCAAACCATCCCTTATCTGTACCCGAGATCTTAGAAATTTTTCTTGAAAAAACAAAGAAAAGATTGCCAATCTATGCCTATGGTGCAAACAATCCATCCTCTGCAGAGGATTGGTTGCACGTTCCTGAGGTGGACATTTATGGGATACTTGTAGGGAAAACAGTAGATAACTATCATAAAAATAATTTGAGAAGGTTTATTCCTATCGAGGATCTAGAAATGAAACCAAAAGAAAAGCCTAGCGTCGAATATCATATATATGGACCTAATAACGGGGTACTCAATATTGCCGGCAACGACCAAAAAAATTTACAAACAACCCATATAACTCAACAAAATGATCCGCAGTATATCGAGCAATTGCATCAACTGTTAACAAAAGTTCTACAGGAAGCTGATAAGCAAAACGAAATCAACAAAACACAATTTGCCGAATTATCAAAAATTGTCGATCAGATCCAGACCGAATTACAGAAAAAACAAAGCGCAGACAGTGGCCTCTTGTCTAAGGCCAAAACTGCGCTCGAAGCTTTCAAGAATATTGCGAGCATCGCTGGTAGTATTAATGCCATCATTGCTCTTCTTCCCTAATTTTCTCTAACAACTCAAAACATGCCCATCGAGCAACCTCAGCATCCCCCCGCACAATCTTTTTATTTACCGGCTGTCGGCACTTGGCAGGAATCTTGGTATTGGCTCGATGGCAAATCGCAAGATGCCATTGATCTGGCGGTAGCCAGTGGCAGGCCTTTGCTGGCGCGGGGCTTGCCCGGCACCGGCAAAAGCGATTTGGCGCGCGCAGCGGCTGAGTATCTAGGTCGTGCATTTGTTTATGAAGTGATCACTGCACGCACTGAACCGCAGGATTTGCTGTGGCATTTTGATGCGATCGCCCGGCTGGCTGATGCACAAGCTCGGGAAAGCAACGCAAGTTCAGTCACTCCGTTAGATTATGTCAGCCCAGGCCCGCTGTGGTGGGCATTGAACTGGGGCAGTGCCGTGCAATACTTAGAAGAACACCCGAAAGCCGCGACACAAAGTCCCAATCCATCGCTGACATTGCGAACGGGTGAAGCCAGCCAACAAAGTGACCGGGCATCAACCAATGGCACCGTGCTGCTGCTCGATGAAATCGACAAAGCCGATAGCGAATTACCCAACAGCCTGCTGGAAGTTTTGGCCAACACCGGCTTCCGCTTGCCTTGGGAGGGAATAGAAATCAAATCAGCAAGCAACAATCGGCCGTTGATGATCATCACCACCAATGAAGATCGCGAACTGCCGCCTGCGTTTGTGCGCCGTTGCCTGGTGCTGAACATCGTTCCGGATAGTAATTTTGAAGCATGGATCAAACAGCGGGCGCGTGTACATTTCAGAGATCCTGAACGCGATTCAGTTGATCAGCGCCCTGCCCTGACGCAGAAAATTCTGGACGATGCAGCCGCAAAACTGATGGAAGAACGGGATAAAAACCGTGGCGATGGCCCGCAACCGGGTTTAGCGGAATATCTGGACTTGCTGCGTGGCTTGGAGCGTCTGGCGCCGGACGATCCGCAAAAACAATCCGAATGGCTGGATCGTGTGTATAGCTTCGCCTACCAGAAGCAGCCGGATATCACCGGTAGCAATTCCTGATCGTTCGTGCGCCCATCCAACCAGAATAATCTTAAATTAACTGGCGCAAGTGGACGCGCAGACTTGCTGCTCGCCCTTGCCATGGCGGGGAATAATCCGGCAAGGCAAAACGCATTCGCTGCCGTATTGGGTTTTTTACCCAACCCCCCTTCCACGGAAAAAATTACCGATTCCACGAAAAGCGTAATCGATGGCACGAAACCAGAATTTATTAAACCAGTAACATCCGAGCAGATCCAACCCAAAATCATTTTCCGTCCCTATCGGCTGGTATCCATCGACACAGTGGCTTCAAAAGAAACTTGGCAGCAACCCTCGGAACTCCACGAAACCAGCGTGCTTAACGCCAGCTATCGAGCGCCACAAGTAAAATCCATCGTTCCTTGGACACGCTTATGGCCAAAACTGCGTCAAGCGGTGGCGAAATCGCGTTGCTCCACTTTGGATATTTCCCGCCTGACGCAACAACTTTCGCGTGGACGGGTGGTGCGTCGTTTCCCGCACAAACAGCGGCTCAGCTGGCCGGATCCGCTACCTGTGATCCTGGATTTCTCAGACCGGCTGACACCATATTGGCAGGACTGGCATTGGCTGCAACAGCAATTGCGTAACCGTTTGCATCAAAATGTACATTGTTACCGTTTGCACGGTGTGCCACAAACACCGGTGCAACGCATGCTGGCAAACCAGCCGCATACGCAATTCGCGCAATGGCCGCGCCTCACACCCGGCGGCACAATGCTGATTGTCAGCGATTTGGGTATGATTGATCCCGCGCACCCTTGGCCGATGGCGTGTTGGCAATCAAAGCTTTCTGAGCTGAAGCAACGCGGGATACGCGTAATTGTCTTAGCACCTGCTTCGATTCGGCACTTGCAATCACAGCTCACAAACCCAACCACCTACTTACGCTTAAGCCCGGATAGCTGCCTGCGGCCGCTGCGTAGAAAACCTGCGCAAGTCGCCTGGCGAACCGCTGCGGAACCCCAATTATCGGCAGCAGCAGAAACATTATTGGCCATGATGTCAGTCGCAACGCGCATAGAACCCGCTTTATTGCGTGAATTACGCACCTTTCTGCCCGATGGTCATCGCGATTCCGGCGTCGAAGGCGAAGTCTGGTGTCATGCCGAGCTGGACACCGCCGCCACCGCTTGCGCCATCGCGCCCTGGGCCGTACAAGGCTGGCGCGGAAAATTCAGGCAATTGCCGGAAACGCTCCAGCAACGCACGCTGGATTGCCTGCGCAACTGGCATGCGCAACTCCCGCAAGCAATCCATCATGAAGAAACATTATTGTGGCAGCATCTGACAAAAGTACAGATCCTCCCGGATGAAGCGGCGCACTCGGATAAAGCACGCGATTTCTTCAATAAACTTACCAATACACTGCAAGCACCTGAGAAGCAAGGCACGCTTTCACACGCGCGCATGGTGCAACTGGCCGACCGGCATGTGCGCTGGGCGGCACCCGTGCTGGAACAGAACGAATCGTATATTGCAAGACTCTCGGCCGCAGTCATTCAGGCTGAACCGGAACGTGGACGGCAGGGCTTGCCAGAAGGCATCGATCCGATCGAATTGTTAAAAATGTCGCCTGCCGTTGCCCCTCAGCGCATGCATATCGCGCAAAACATGAATCAAGTGCTCAGTCTATTACCAATGGCTTCGTCCTTACCAGCAGGAACCACCCGTCTGGTCACGCTGGAAGTTGATCGCGACACGCTACTCTGGGCCCATCAGCACAATAAAAAGGTGTCAGCGTATCGTCCCTGGCAGTGGAATACCACTTCATCCGGCGAGCATCCAGCGCCTCATTTACCCAAGCCACTAGATATAGCCGCAGAATCACAAGCGCTGCAATCATATCCCGCATTCATTCTGCATACCGGACGTGAGTGTTTACATTTTGAAGCCTTCAACCCGCCCACGTGGGCATCGAATTGGGGGCAAGATGCTTTTGGATTATTCGCTGAACTCACCATTCAGCAAATCACCCAACGCTTCCGCTGGATCACCCCCGGCACCTTCCTGATGGGTTCCCCGGATTCGGAATCGGAAAGAAGAGATAACGAAACACTACACGAAGTCACGCTAACAAATGGTTTCTGGCTGGCCGACAGCGCTTGCACGCAAGCGTTATGGACAGCGGTAATGGGGGATAATCCCAGCCATTTCCAGGATAATCCGAATCTGCCGGTGGAAAATGTCAGTTGGCTCGATGTACAGCAATTCATCGAAAAATTAAATACGCTGTTTCCGGATTTGCACGCCCATCTTCCGACCGAAGCGCAATGGGAATACGCCTGCCGCGCGGGCACCCAAACGCCGTTTTCGTTTGGAGAAAACATCACGCCCGAGCAAGTCAACTATGATGGCAATTACCCTTATGCCGGAGGCGAGAAAGGCCTGTACCGTGAGAAAACAGTGCCGGTGAAATCATCGCCGCCGAATCCCTGGGGATTGTATGAGATGCATGGCAATGTGTGGGAATGGTGCGCGGATTGGTATCAGAATGAATACCCCACACAAGCAGTAATCAACCCGCTTGGCCCTGACCAGGGTACATCCCGCGTGCTGCGTGGCGGCTCCTGGTTCCGCTACGGCAGGTACACGCGTTCCGCTCTCCGCGCCGGGCTCGAGCCTGACGACCGCGACGACATCGGGTTTCGCCTGGCCCCAGGTTGAAAACAGCAGGCAAGAGGAGGCCGGTAGCGAGGTAGGACGGATAAGCGCAGCGCCATCCGTCATAACCATCTTTCACACCACCCGTCACCATTGACACGCTATCCATCACCCCTTACATTTCCATCCATTATCCCGCATCATTGCGGTGTATTTTTAAACAAAATTGGATACGGACACAAAACTGTGTGGTCAATGAAATTGATCATTTTGACGGATGGCGCTGCGCTTATCCGTCCTACACATTAATCGACACATTACTACACATTCACTGGATAACAACTTGACCCATGCCAAACTACCGGCGCAACCGGCAACCCGGTGGCACATACTTTTTCACGGTTAATTTACTTGACCGCAAATCGCAATGGCTGGTCACTCATATTGATGAACTGCGTGCAGCCGTGCGGAAAACCCGGCAATTGTATCCATTCCATATTGATGCTTGGGTTGTGCTGCCGGATCATTTGCATTGCATTTGGACATTACCCGAAGGGGATACGGATTATTCCAACCGCTGGCGGCTGATCAAGAAAACTTTCTCCAAATCAATACCCAAAATAGAATACCGCTCTGCCAATCGGATCAAACGCCATAAACGCGGTATCTGGCAGCGGCGTTTTTGGGAACACACTATCCACAATGACGCAGACTATGCAGCTCATATGGATTACATCCATTACAATCCGGTAAAGCATGGCTGGGTAAAATCGGTGAAGGATTGGCCTTATTCAACGTTTCATCAGATGGTTGAGAAGGGGATTTACCCCGAGGATTGGGCGGGGTGTGAAACAGAAGCATGGGAAACCGGTGAAAGGAATTGATTCGCCGGAAATGAATAGGACTACGATGGATGGCGCTTTGCTTATCCATCCTACAAAAAAAGATTGGGTAGGACGGATAAACGTAGCGCCATCCGTCAACAAATTTCATACAACAGGTGTACAACCAAAATGGATAGCACATTATTACCACCCGCCTTCCCCGCCCCCTGGGCCAGCGAATGGGGTCAGGATCGGTTTGGTTTATACATGGATTTGGACTATCAAGGTATCCGCCAGCGCTTCCGCTGGATCATGCCCGGTACGTTTCAAATGGGCTCCCCTGACACGGAAGCCGAAAGAGGCAATGACGAAACGCAACACGTAGTCACGCTGACAAATGGTTTCTGGCTGGCCGATAGCGCTTGTACGCAAGCGTTATGGGCTGCGGTAATGGGCGTTAACCCCAGCCGCTTCCAGGATGATCCGAATCTGCCGGTAGATAATGTCAGTTGGCTCGATGTACAGCAATTCATCGAGAAATTAAATACGTTGTTTCCGGATTTGCACGCCAAACTTCCAACCGAAGCACAATGGGAATACGCCTGCCGCGCTGGCACCCAGACACCGTTCTCTTTTGGAAAAAATGTCACGCCCGAGCAAGTCAATTATGATGGCAATTACCCTTATGCCGGAGGCGAGAAAGGCCTGTACCGTGAAAGAACTGTTCCGGTGAAATCATTGCCGCCAAATCCTTGGGGATTGTATGAGATGCATGGCAATGTGTGGGAATGGTGCGCAGACTGGTATTCGGAAGAATACCCTAAGCAAGTAATAACTAACCCGCTTGGCCCTGACCAGGGCACACACCGCGTGCTGCGTGGCGGCTCCTGGATCCTCATCGGCTGGGGCTCGCGTTCCGCTATCCGCTCCGGGATCGAGCCTGGCCTCCGCATCGACCGCTTCGGGTTTCGCCTGGCCCCAGGTTGAAAACAGCAGGCAAGAGAAGGCCGGTAGGCCTCAAACCAGTCGCCTTCGGGCAGGCAGTCGAGACGGAGCGAGACGGTCAGGCCGAAGGCTTGAAAATTTTATTGCGCGCATGATTTTTCAATCCGTATAGGACAATTGATATTTAACGTCATGCGCTATATTATTTTCAAATGATTAAAACATTTGCCACCAAAGAAACCGCTGCGGTGTTTGCTAATGAAAGAGTGCGGCGCTTACCACCCAATATTCTCCAGGCCGCTCGCAGGAAATTGGTGCAGCTCCACAATATTGCCTCTATTGAGGAACTTCGCGTACCGCCGGGAAACAGAATTGAAAAGCTATCGGGGAATCGGGATGAATTGTGGAGCATCCGGATTAATGATCAGTGGCGCATTTGCTTCAGATTTGAAGCAGGTGATGCCTATGATGTTGAAATTGTTGATTACCATTAAGGAGTTTTATCATGACCATTCGTATCGAAGATATACATGACATGAATTTCAGTGATATCGCTAGTAGCGAGAAATTGCAGCCGATCCATCCAGGGGAAATTCTGCGCGAAGAGTTTCTTATTCCGCTAAAAATAACACCCCATGCGCTTTCTCTGGCCTTGCAGGTTCCCGCGCCGCGCATTAACGATATTGTGCGGGAACGTCGCGCGATCAGCGTCGATACTGCGCTTCGGCTGGCGCGATTTTTCGGCACCCGCGCGGAATTCTGGATGGGGTTGCAAACCGACTACGACATGGCAATTGCACGCGCCAGCTTGGGCGATGCATTAAACCGGATTCAACGTTTTGAACCGGTTCAGGCGTAGCGAGAAATTTTTCTAAACACGCCAGTCTTACACAAACACTTCACCCAAAAAATCCGCAATCGACCGATACGCCCGGTTCGCCGCCACTTCCTTGTACACAGTACCAAAACTGGGATTATTCGCTTTCGGGTTGGTAAACGCGTGCATCGTTCCGCCGTAAACATGCACTTGCCAATCCACACTGGCTTGAGTCATTTCGGTTTCAAACGCGAGCACTTGTTCCGGCGGCACCATCGGATCGTCGTGGCCGTGCAGGCACAGCACTTTGGCAGTTATTGGTTCATTGGCGACGTTGCCGGGGGCAAAAATGCCGTGGATGCTAATGACACCTTGCACATCCGCGCCGGAACGCGCCAGTTCCAGCACGCACATGCCGCCGAAGCAGTAACCCATTGCGGCAACTCGGGTTACATCGACTTGCGGCAGTTGCCGCACGGCGTGTAGTGCGGCATTGATCCTTCGACGCAATAAGGCGCGATCTTGCGCAAACGGCGCCATCAACGCGCCGTTCTTTTCCGCATCGCCATCCGCACCGAACATGCCTTTGCCGTACATATCCAGCGCAAAGCCGACGTAGCCCATATCGGCGGCTCTTTCCGCGCCTTTGCACGCCAATTCGCGCCGCCCGCTCCAGTCGTGCGACACCAGCACGGCGGGTTTGGGCTTACCGGTTTCGTGATAGGCCAAGTAGCCTTCGAGTTGTGTATCGCCATCCTGATAATCGATCGTTTTTATAATCATGTTGTCACCTTGACTTGAAAGTAGTGATAATCTCACTGCGTGTCTTAAAGAGTTCTGAGTAACCCGCATTTGTCATTCCGAACACTGTGAGGAATCTTAATCGATTTCTCGCTACACTCGAAATGACAGTTATTCAGAGATTCCGTAATATATCCCTAAAATTGACCCAAAGGACTTGATCATGACAAACAAACTGAAACAATTTGCAATCGGTGTTTCAACGCTATCACTCTGGGCATTATCCACTCCCGCTTTCGCGCAGGATTTTCCAACGCAAAAGGTTTTACCTTTGGAATTATCAACCCAGGCGGCAATGGCGGCAATCAAAAAATGCCATGACGATGGATTCAAAGTCAGCGTGGCCATTGTCGACCAATCCGGATTACTCAAAGTGCAACTCAAAGCCGATGGCGCCGGGCCACATACATTAGATAGCAGCCGCCGCAAGGCTTACACGGCGAATAGCTTGCGCGATTCGACGCAAAAATACGCCGTGCTGGTGACACAAAAACCGGAATTGCAAAGTTTGACGCGGTTGAATGAAAACATCCTGCTATTGGGCGGCGGTTTTCCGATTAAAATCGGCGGTGAAGTGGTCGGCGGCATCGGAGTGGGCGGCGCGCCGGGGATTGAGTTTGATGAAGTCTGTGCCAGCGCAGCGCTGAAAGTCTTGAAAGCGGATGATACGTTTGAGAAAAAGTAACTACTTTCTACGCAGCATCGCTGCATAACCGATGAACAATTCTTCCAGGAACAGACGGGGATTCAGCGGATGATGCGACAGTTGTTGCTTGGCATTTAAAGCGCGGGCAAAAGTAATACATTCCAGCATATCAATCTGCCCGCTTAATGCCTTGATGGGAGTTGACTGGTTCAAATAGTAGCGAATCTTTCCGGTGGTGCGGTAACTCACCAGGTCGTAGCACCACTTTTGCAGCCAGTTGACGACGACAGAGAGACTAGTTTGCTGCAAGGCAGCGGCCAGAGAAAGCGGATCCAGTTGATTGGGGTGAGCGATTTGCTGGATGAATTGCTCATAGTGCGCCGCATGTTCCCCTTTATCCAACAACAAAGCCTGTAATGGAGAATAGCTGGCGGCTGCGAGGCAACCGTCAGGATCACTGACTGCCTGCTGTTTTAACCATGCCACTGATGTTTCAATATCGGGAACCGGCATGGCGATTTGCTGGCAGCGGCTGCGTATCGTCGGCAACAAACGTTGCGCTTGATGCGTGACCAGAATAAACAGAACATTTTCCGGCGGCTCTTCGAGTTTTTTTAACAGCGCATTGGCGGATGCCGTATTCATCGCCTCAGCTGGATAAATCAGGATAACTTTGTAACCGTTTTGATGCCCGGTCATATAAACAAAATCGGTCAGTTTGCGGATCTGATCGACACCGATTTGCTGACTGGCGGTTTTCTTGGTCGCAGCGCTGCCGGATTTTTCCTCGCTTTCTTCTTTTTCGTTACTCTCGCCTGGATTGACTGTTAACGCTTCGGGCATGACCGGATAAAAATTCGGGTGACTGCTTTGCTCGAACCATCCGCAGCTTAAACATTCCCCGCACGCTTTATGCGCTGCAGTCGGCGCAGTGCATAACAATGATTTCGCCAGTTGGCGCGCAAATTCATATTTGCCGATTCCCTTTTTCCCTTTGAGCAGCAATGCATGCCCGAGAAATTCACGGTTCTGCGTCAATTTCCGCCAGATTTCCTGCTGCCAGATAAAAATATCAGCCATGATTCAGTATAACCTTCAATGTCCGTTCAACCGCAGCTTTGACTTCGGCCAAAGACTGACTGCTGTCGATGAGCTTGATTCGCTCAGGGAATTGTCTGGCTCTGTCCAGATAAGCAGCACGCACGCGCTGGAAAAAATCGGCTTGTTCTTTTTCAAAGCGGTCAACGCTCTTGATTTGACTGACCCGCTGCTGCCCTACTTCCACCGGCACATCGAAATAAAGCGTCAAATCGGGTTGCAACATGCCTTGCACCCATTGCTCCAAAATCGCCAGTTTACCGCTGTCCAATCCCCTGCCTCCGCTCTGATAGGCAAAACTGGCATCGGTAAAACGATCCGATATCACCCATTGGCCTTGCGTCAACGCAGGCAAAATTACTTTGTCCAAATGCTCGCGGCGTGCGGCAAACATCAATAGCGCCTCTGTTTCAGGATGCATACTGATGGATTTATCCAGCAACAAAGCGCGCAGTTGTTCGCCTAACGGTGTCCCGCCGGGTTCCCGCGTAACAACAGCGTTCAATCCCGCACGCTGCAACAGTTCGACAATCCAGGCAAGCTGAGTCGATTTGCCCGCACCGTCTATGCCTTCCAGTGTAATGAATTTGCCTTGCTTCATGCGATTCCGGTTTTCAAGTTTTGTTAAGGTAAGCTACCATGGGGAATTATTCCATGATCAGCTAATTTTAACGCATGCCAATCGATGCATCAGGTTTTCTTGATACCGCTCAATTTATCGCCTCACCCAATTGTGATGAACGCCCGGCGGATACGGAAATCAGTTTACTGGTAATCCATAACATCAGCCTCCCGCCGAACGAATTTGGTGGCAATGGCGTGATTGAATTATTTACCAATCAAATTAATCCAGAAGTCCATCCTTACTATCAGACTCTGCAGGGATTGAAAGTATCTGCACATTTTTTCATTCGCCGGGACGGTACGACCATACAGTTTGTGTCCTGTCATAATCGCGCCTGGCATGCCGGTGTATCCAGTTGGCAAGGTAAAGATCGCTGCAATGATTTTTCGATTGGCATTGAACTGGAAGGCAGTGACATCACGCCGTTTACCGATGCGCAATATACGACACTGATTGCACTGACACAGTGCTTATGCGGCCACTATCCGATCAAACATATCGCCGGACATTCGGATATTGCACCGGACCGAAAAACCGATCCGGGGCCTTATTTTGATTGGCAGCGCTATACCGCCGATATAAATCGCGGCGATTTATTCCGTGCAGCCGGGCATGTCTCAATAGACCATGAAAAACTGTAGCAC
>LNFM01011641.1_pt1 | contig 11877 bp, 11 predicted proteins | sample 596031 | NCBI WGS metagenome assembly LNFM01 (sample SAMN04254537, study PRJNA301005) | activated carbon metagenome | isolation source: dual media filters at the Ann Arbor, Michigan drinking water treatment plant | place: USA: Ann Arbor | reverse complement strand
CGGTCACGTTACCGAAACGGCGCTGAGAACATCGCTCAGCCCACCGGTCACGATGCGCCGAAATGACCGGTCACATTCGCCGAAATACGCAGTTGGCTATCTTCGAAGATTACTGGGACGGAGCGGAGGTGCCAACCGACGATCAGCTCGCGTTCTACAAAGAGATCTTCAAGCAGAACGAGCAGCTCCAAGGCAAGTCTGACGCCCTCGCTCAAAAGGTGCTCGACAAGCTAGGCGACAAGTCGCCGGCCAACATCAACCGCGGACTTTCCAAGCCCAGGAAGCACTCGCTTTTTCTTTCGAACTTTCGGAAGACCTACCAAGAGGCGGTTTCGGCCTTCAACGTGGTGCGCAAGGCATATGAAGTCAGCGGATACCGCAAGGCGCCCGAGTCCGCCGTGCCGCTGCGCATCGAGATCGACTCGTTCATCAGCTGGGTGCGCGAGAAAGTCGCGCCTGGCGAGTCTTGGAAATCGGGGCCGCTTAGGACCGCCTCGGAGCAGGAGAAGATGGTTGACGATCTGATCGCGGAGTGGAGGAGCGTCTACTGGAAACACTTCGAGGAGACTATCGTCGACGAGCGGTATCCGCGATTCAACAAGGTGTTCGGCTCTCGCGAGGCGATCCTCGCGGCGAATGATTCGGACCTTTTCGACGCCCTCGGGACCCTGCATTCCTTTTACGATCGGTTCCGGTTCTTCGATGGCGGGCTCGTCGGCTGGAAGCGGGAGTTTCCGACGTTCAACGATCCCAAGCGCACACGCGAGACGCTCGCCTATATCGTCCACGGCGATGGAGACATCGTCCAGCGGATGGCCAACGCGATTTTCGATCCCCGCTGGAAGCTCAACGAGTTCGGCCAAGCCAACGTCCAAGAACTGATTGGATGGCGCAACAGGGAAGAGTTGCCCATCATCAACGGGCGCACGACGAAGGTTCTGCGCTACTTCGGGTCCAAAGTGCGTCAGCTTTGACGCGCGGGATCGCGTGTTAAGGAGTACCGAGTGTCCAGCGCATCGAGCATAGCGGCCGGTGTAGACGACGCAGGTTTGATCAACTCATAGCCTCATCATTGCCATGTCGCTCAAAGAGAACATTCGAGAAGAACTCGAGAAATCGCCGCTTACGGTCGTAGCCACAGTTGTTGGCGTATTCGTTGCCTTTCTTGCCCTACTTGTCGCATGGCTTCAGTACGCTGGCCCGACAGCAGTGAGTTCACAGAGCGCAACCACTTCCGTGCCGCTTGAACTCCAACTCTCGAATCTGTTGGTCCTCATCTCCTTCTTCCTCGCCGCGTCTTTCTCAAGTGCTTCGCTTATCCGAATGCTGGAGCGCTCGCATCCCTTCCCCGCCATGGTGCTCTCGGTACCAACCGCTGTATTGGCAAGTTTCAGCACCTTGGTGATCATCAAGTTGACGCCTCCGCGCTCGATGACTCCGGAACTCTTTGCTACGGCGCAAGACCTTGTCTACTGGTCGACATTGTTCGTGTTCGTAGCACTCAATGGCCGGTCCATTGCTCTCGACATTGCAAGCCCGAACACCAGCGGCCCGCACGTGCAGACTCCAGCCTTGAGCGAGAAGAAAGAGTCAGATGGCCTTGGGATGCTGGTCGCACTACTCGTAATGTTGGCGATTTGGGGTGGGCTCGTCTCAGCGGGTCTGTCGAAGCTCACGCAGCTTTTCCTCATCTAGTGAGAAACCTGATTTCACCAGCCGGGCATCCATGGCCGGGGCGCAGGCGCATAGCATCCGCCACATGCTGATCCAGCCGGGGCGCCCAATGCAGAACGGTTGCTTCAAGAGCTTCAATGGCAAATCCCGCGAAGGGCGCCTCAACGAGTGCTTGTTCCAGAACTTGCATCAGGCCAGGATGGCCGTAGCGTTCTGTGCACGGACTACAACAAAGTCAGGCCGCACAACAGCTTGGGACGCAAGGTAACGGACGCACGGACCGACTTGTCTCCAGTGCCGCAGGCAACGTCAACATTGCATTCACGACCGGTCATCGAGCCAGGGTCATCGCTGCGTGGGAATGACTGAGATGTCTGCCCGCACTGCGGCCACGAGATGACCATCGTGCTGACCTTCACGCGCGGCGAGATGATCCGCGCGCCACCTCTTCAGGCGCCGCCATGAACGTTCGTCGCGGCCCCCGCAACTCATGTTGGTCGACGCTTCACACGTCGGCAAGGTCAGCTCGTGTTCAGCGTGCTACACGCTTACATTCGCTCCGCGCACAAGGCCTCGTCGATGACGACGTTGCGCCTCCTTGCCCGCATGGGCACCGCTGTCGGGAGTCAGCACGCCATTCAAGCGCACCATCACTGCGCCACCGCACGCATGCAATCGCCATAACGTGAACCGGCACCATCGCGTTCGCTGCGGTCTCCTCCCTCGAGGCTTGTTCAACATCCGCCCTTCATCCTGGCGCATCGAGTCGTGTGTGGCACGCTGGCAGGTGTCGAACAAACTAAACGCTTGGCGACATTCGGGGCGGCATGACGCGCGGGCGATCCTCTCCAAGGCGGTCATCCAGAGCAGTGCAGTTTCATGGATCGAATGTCGGCTCTCGGGGTACTTGAGACGTTCCATTTCTGATGTGTGGAGCAAACAGAGCAGCGGCTGTACCTACTTAAGATGTTCTTCCTCCTAGCGGTGGAGCCAGATACGATCACTTCCACAGTGTGCAAAGCAAACCATGTGGATTGCTCACCCTGAGTGATGGCATGGGAGGCCCTGTTGAGATTCATAGCTCTTTCTGCGATTTTCCTGATCTGCCAAGTTGCTGCAGCGGAAACCGTCCAAGTCAAATATCACGGTGCAGTGTCGCTGGACGCTTTCGCCTGTTCCGAGGTCAGTGCCGGATACCAAGATCACAGGCACGATACTGGTCACAATGTCTGTTCGGTGATCGAGCTCTGTGAATCGTGAGGAAAACTATGACGTTCTGGGAGCTCTGTGCAAAAAGAAGTGATCGCAACGTGGTGTTTCGTGCGCAGAGGCGACGGATCGTGGCCGCATATGCTCAGTTGAACTGGCGAATCGAAACCGTACAGTTGATTGAGTCCGAGATGAGAGGGTTTTTTTCCCGAGGACACGGTCGATGGGTGCTTATGCCAAAGCGTTCCGCTGGTACAGCGGTACAGGTTGACCTCCACACAGATCAATTCCTTCCTGAAGTGCTTGGCTCATCTATTCTTACTCGGGAAGGCCCTGCGTCGCTGGTCTACTCGTTGCACCCAAATGGAAGCGTTTTGGTTGTCGCCTCATCTCACTCGTCTGCTCATACTTCGAGCGACTCACAAAACTACATCCTAGATCTTGTTCCGCACGTCTGGTCACTGGCTGGTAGCGCGGGTAGAGCACGCGTTCGCTGTCACCTAAGAGCTTTTGGAGGATTGACGGTCAGTACGAGGGCAGAGGCGCTACCGTCGCGAGCAAGTGGCAGGTTTTTGCGCAAACTCGCTGATCGAAGTGACCGCTTTGCCGTGGTGTTCCAGTCAGCCAGTGAAGCTAGACGCCATCGCCTAAGCCAGGAGGCAAACCTTGGCATTGGACTAATTGCCGGACTTATAGCCAGCACAATCTGGCCATTCGCCAGGGACTTTGGTAAGGAAGCAGGGGTGAGGGCAGCTGCGACCAGGGAGCGCTGCTTAGAAGGGTTTTCTTCCGGGCCAGGACTCAAGGCTTGTCTTCAGCGCAACACTTACGGGCAGGACGATTTCGTGGCGAGTCTTCTTTCCACTGGCGGTTTGCTAGTTCTTGCACTTACGCTGACATTCACCGCTCTATGGATCCTTTGGCGGATAAATCGCCGACGTTAGCCTCTAGCCCGGTGGGCGAGCTGAACACATCATGTCATTGCATGTGTCTGGGAAACTGGGGAAAGCCCACAGCGCTACTTTGGCACCGAAGTCGACGGTATATATGTCGAAGAGCGCGGCGCAGCAATCACGCAGGGAGACTATGTCGCATTCTTGCGCTCGGCGCAGAATCCGGCTCGAACCTGGGTTATTCGTCGGGTGGTACAGCCTTTCGCAGGCTGTGCAGAACGTCTAAGACCTCGTGCCGCAACGGCGGAGCAAGCTGCACCAGATCACGTTCTATCGATTCTTGAAAATCCTCCCCCCTCCCCCGCTGGAGACGAAAAACGCGCCCCAAGATCTTCCTGCCTTCACCTGCCCGCACCGCTGCAACCGCTAGATCAATCAGCCGCCACTCTGAACGCAAATAGGAATCTACTAATGTGCGCCTGGCGGTCTTGCACTTATCCCAGTCGAAAAACATGAACACGAACGTCATGAAGTCGGGGACTCGCTCCTCTCGCAACTCGTGGTAGACCGGCGGAAAAGCGGCTGCGATGAGAGGCGAAATATGCTCACTCGTAGCGCGCATCAGCGCCGGCAATAGAGCAGCCGATGCCTTGAGTCCCTGGCTAGGGCTGCGCTGATTGGCGTCCCAAAGTAACTCGGCAGCTGAAGTGGCCGCTGCGCACGAGATGTCAATCCGAATTCTATCCGCCAGTACCGTAGCCATAGCCTCGATGGCACTGACAAAACTGTCTCGAGTGGCGTCATTCGCCGCATTGAAAGCAAGCAAATTTCGAGTCGCAATCTCACCCGATACACGCCCAAGTCCGACGCGGTACGCGCGTGCCGCGTTCAGACTCACGGTTGCGTTCAGGAGGTCTTGCAATGCCGATAACGAGACTTCATCGTTAGTCCTCGGCAATGCGACCTCAAGCGCTCGCTCTGCGAGTTCCGATGCAGTATTGCGATCAACGTCGGCAAGCAACCTCAGGACCAGTGTCACGAACGAATGAGGCGGCACATGCGCATACCTTGCGATTTTCAGAATCGCTTCAGATGCATCTCCCGCTTTGCCAAGCAAAGCGCAGGTTGTCTTATCAAGCACGTCGGAATCACTCAACATCGAGCGAAGCTGCTCCTTTGTGGCTGCTTTAACCACTTCCAGCGTAAGTTCAAGACGCTCCTCACTACGGAGGTTCGATGAGCCCTGTATCCATCTCAAATCTTGCTCATTGGGTTCGACCAACGAATGGAGAATCTGACGAGTGGGCTGTCGACGAGACTGCGCCACGACATCTCTCATAGCCTCACGAGCGCCAATGTCTCGCGCGCGCTTGAACAGCAATGCGGCAAGCTCTGATGAAGCCAAGCCATTGACGTGCTCGAGACGGCGAAGCTCTTCCACGAGCGCCTCGGAATCGAGTTCAGCGAACAACACGCGAGCCAAGTCAGCGTGTTTGTCGGATACTAGCAACGGCAATAGGTTGGACTGTGCCCGCAGCCGCTGAGATGATTCAGCCTGTTCGAAGGCGTCACTGAGAGATTTAGTGAGATCAGAGTGCTTATTGAGCAACCCTGAGCTAAGCGGCATGCTTGCCAGTGTCAACTCGATTAGCGCAGAGGGTTCAAGTTCACCAAGGCGACGAGCGACCGAGGTATCCAACGCCTGAGCAATTCCGTCTCCTGCAGCCCCAATCAAGAGGTTACTTTCGGAATCGACAAGAACTGAAACCTTCGACACTGCCTCCTCCGGATCCTTTCGAGCAAGGTTTGTGGCGATTTCCCGAAGCTCGGGTTCGACAGATGGTCCGACAACGCTGCCATGCAATTTTCCTGTGAGTGCAAGAAGGAACTGCCAGGCCTCGCTTGGAGGTAAGCTCTTCGCCGCATGAGTTGCCGCAGCGATCAGATCTGGTTGAAGTGCGCGTAGAACTTCAGCGCGACCGGCTTGCCTCGTATTCGCGATGTCGAGAAGACCGAGCGCGGCTCTAGGCGATACCTCCAACTTCGACTTCAACTCATCCCACAGCAAGGAGATTCGCAGCGCTGCCTCGTTGCCCTCCACGTCGGTGGACATTTCTCCCAGCAAATCCAACGAGCGAAGCGAAGGCAATGGCGCCTGAAATACCCGTTGAGCGATCGACTCAGACCAGCGATGACGACCAGCATCTACCTTTCGCCCGTCGATTCGTCGCCCTTTCCAGCTCGCGAAGCGCGAGCGGGAGTCTCGAGAAGCAAACACTAAGTCGAAGCTTTTTTGGTTTATCAGCCGGGGCGAACGCGCGAACGTCGACACACTGAAGCTCTTCCGCAGGCTGGGCCACAACGCGGTAAGCAGCCGAATCGCGATCAACTCAGCCTGATCGGCGTCGAATACCACTATCGGTTCACGTTCTTCCAGAAAGAGCGCTTCAAGAATCTCGAATCCCTTCGAACTGCCCACCGCCGGAAGTGATAGTGCTTCGGACAAGTCGGCGAGAACCGAGGCAGAGGGTTCCAAGGGCCCAGACGCGGTTGCTATCACGAGAATCGAGGCGACATTGCTCGCACTCATCCAGTCTGACATCGGAACCAACAGGCTGCGCGTGCGCACGCATCCCGCCCGAGGTGCATTTAGGTCCTGCCAAGTCCTTGCGACAACGAAGTGCGAGCCACTCGTCAACGGATAGCAGGTGACATAGGGCTCGAAAAGCTCCCCGGGTGAAAGAGGGCCCGCGACATCCGACAGCCGATCAACGAGTGCCTGATCACCTTTTGGTAAGACCATGGAGGAGGACAACAATTCGTGTCCATGCCTGTATCCATGCAGTTGTTGTTCAAGTTGGGCCACGAAAGTCCTAGTCGCCAATGAGCCACGAAATGGGTAACGTCACATCGCTGACGGTCGCGATCTTCCCATGCTCGTTCATCGTGACTACCGAGCCCATCTCCGCGATGTCGTTTCCGAGAAATTTCTCTCTGAACTCCTCGTCATCGTCAAAATCGCCGTCGACAACGCTCAATCCAAAAACCTTGATGTCGAGACGCCCTGGATCGAGTAGGCGGCCTCGCAAGAGCGGGAACTCCTGCTGCAAAAATGCAAGCGGTCCCGCCCTCTGCCTTTCCTGATCAAGCCGATCCCAAGCTGACACAATTAATGCGATGCGCGGAGCCGCACCGCCAGGCCGGTTCGAAAGTAGGCGATTCAGATGTCGAAGGAGTTCGCAAAGCAGCACCTGGGTCGGCAACTCGTGCTTCTTGGGTGATTCGTCGTCACCATGCAGCTTGAGGAGCTTGTACGCCGTCACCCAATCTGCAGGTTGCACATTCTGATCGGAGTGCACGCGCACGAAGACAATCGCTCCGGAGGCTTTCTCAAGCTCGGCAAGCCAAGCACTGGGAAGCTCTGACTCCTCAATAGCATTCTTCCAAAGTTCACCGGAGATGTCCGGTACGACAAGGTCTGAAATGGGCCCGTCGTCATATGTGCGGACATTCACCGAAAAATCCTGTCGGCCGGTCTCGATATTGCGGTCCGACCGGGGGGCGAACGAGCCGCTCATCAAGTGCTGCACCGTTCGATCAACATAGTCGATGTTCTCAGGCATCCCTACTGGCAGGAGCGCTCCCTTGCGTCGCTTGATGGATGCCCAAAGGCGGCCAACATAGTTGGTCTTCCCAGAGTCTGGAGCTCCTATCAGGACTATCGAACGAGATGTCATGCACCGCCCCTGAAATTCAGAATGGCTCTAGAGGCTTGTACGATTTGCGCCTCAGGCCAAAACTTCCTTGGAATCGTTGGCTCGCGGAGCGTTTCCTCGATCAATTGCGAAATCCCCGACCCAGGCTTGATTGCTTCGGTATCTGAAAAGGACGCCACGGAGATAGCGTCAAGGTGTATGCCCCATTTCTGTGCTTCCTCTTGAAGCTTGGTAACTACTCCGGCCGGTATCTCGCCTTCGTCTCGCCAGCTTGACACTAGGATGACACGAGGCCGCGGACAGGGTAGGAAGGCTGCTAGCCGCTCAATCAGACACTCGGCGCGATAGGTGGCGTATGCGACCTTGCTGCGGTCGATGAATTTGCGTCCATCCACCATGATCCATATGACCGACACGGCCTTCAGGAATTCGAACCGATCGGTGTCGTTCTGGTCGATCAAGGACCTAGACCACTCTCCCGGAAGGTCAGGGATCAGAAGATCGACGATTTCGTCGCGAGCCTGTCGGTGCAACCTGAGATGTAGGAAACCCGCCTCCCTGTCATCCGACAATTCTGTGTGTGCAGTCATCTGCTTAGGAGGGTTACCTTCGTTCCATCGGCGAGAGCCCCTGGCTATCTCCTCGAACGCCATGAGTGTTTCGCTGTTGACAAAGGTGAATCCATCGAGCATCCCTTTGGCGAGAAGTAGATACATGCTTGCGAGACACGCCGTTTTGCCCGAATCGGGAAGACCAACGACTCCAACGGCCGTGGCTCGGCGCTCAACTCGGACGCGATCAGCATGGCCTAGGCTCAGTGTGTCGCTTCGTGGCAGTCGAGGGACCTCTGCGGGACGGTCCAACACAGAATCGCCAAGCTTGGAAGGATAGACTTCGCCTTCCTCGGAAAACTGTGCCTCCGGCTCTTCTGGCGAAGCAACTGCAGACTCTCCAGCGTTCGATTGCCTGGAACCAACGCTCAAACGATTCGGACATGCATCGATCGCCAGATTCTGAAGACATACACCCGTCGCCGCCACGGTGCATTCGGGAATGCCGCAGGCGGCGACGCTCATGCAGCCACCTGTCGGCTGGTCACGGCAATGAGGCTAGCCTCCAGCAGCGCTCTCGCGCCCCAGTCGCGTGTGCTGTATGCAACCTCATTTCCGGCGGTTTGCGATACACCAGTTGCTATCGCTGTAAGAAGCGGAAAGACATGCGCGGCCCTATTGGTCAACAGACCAATGCTTGGCGCCGCAAGTTCTTTGCCATCCTCACCTAGTCGATCTACGACGGCTCCGAGTGCGACCTCTTCGCCAGCACTGATCCCTCGCAGCAATAGGTTGCGATGACCATCAGAGGGAATCTTTCGGAGCTTTGCACCACCCTCCACACCCGCCACTATGGCCCTCGCCACTTCGTCGAAGCTCGACATAGGACGCTTTAACGCATCGCTGTACTCGCTAAGGACCCACCAAAGAAGGTCAATCTCCTCCCTATCCAGCTCGGCATTTTCGCGCAGCGCGGCAACCAAGGGCTCCGTGGCTTCACGGAATGCAGTGTTTGCCCTCGTTCCCGTTGGAGTGTTCTCAGGAATTGACAATCTGCCAACTTCCGGCACCGGAAGGCGCTGACGCGAAGTTAGCGCGACTGCGGAAGCTCGCTTCACACTTGCGGCAAGCAAGTTGGCGCGCAGGCCCTCGACTTGGGGTTCGGCATCCGCAGGCTGGAACGAAAGGGCAGACCAAAGCGCTGCGGCGAGAAAATCGGCGACAGATGAGCCACGCGAATTGGCAGAGTTCAGGATGAGCTCCTCGGCCGCCGCCATTGCACACACCAGCATCTGCAAGTGCTGCCCATCCTGTACGAATGAGTCACTAGCTGCAGATAAGGCAGTTGCGGCCATGTCCGCCAAACGTTGCGGCACCACTCGAGTCTCGAGACCCGCAGCGATTGACGATGCGAGCTCAATCGCATCCGAAGCCGGGTTCAATTCCGCGAACGCTCCTACCAGAGTGTTTACTGCGCTTTGTCGCTTTCTCACATAGTCATCGTCAGGTTCGAGCTTGAAGATCCGCGCGTAGCTTGCCATGTTGCTCATATAGATTTCCTCTCCCTGTTTTTCAGAACGTCGGTCACCATCCGTTTCAAATCATCTCCGCGGCCGAGCTTGAATACGTTGGAAAACATGCGTCGTTGCATGTCATGGTCCAACGCCACGGCCAGATCTTCGGGAACTGCGTTGAGAGCCACCAACGTCTGCAGGCGCTCCCCTTCGGTCAAGTCTCGGAAGAATCGAAGTAGGAACAGCTTTTCGTCGGCACTCGGCGTCACCACGGGATCACCTCCCTCATTGGGCGCGTTCGGGACCGTCTCAATCTCAGGAGGCACTGGGCTGTCCACAACTTCCCCTTGATGGGTGGCAGCCTCTCGTGGAGCAGCACGAAAATTTGGCGACCCTAAAAAAGTTGTAGCAGAACGGCCGGCGAGAAAGCCCCTGTCCTCTTCGAATCGCTTGAAATCGTCTCTCCACGTACGGGCATGTATCGTTACCGCCAGTGCGTCTTGCTGCTCATCCCAGCCGAACTCGACAATGTTGTACCGGTAGGTGTATTGCTCGGAAACCTCGTCGGGGGTTGTGGCACCGGCGGCCAGTAGCATCAGATCGGACCCATTTTCGACGCGATCGATCTCCAACGACGGGAAGTGCTCGTGTCCGGAAATAAAAACGCGTCCTCGCCCTCTGAGATAGCGCTTCGCGTCTTCAGAATCCTGGAACCAACTGAGAGGGTGGTGCGACAGCACTACTGTCTCCTCGCCGACTCTGACCGGTATCCTCCTCTGGCGTGCGCCCAAAATCAGCTTGCCTTTGTCATCTTTCTTTGAGCATGCAAGTGCTGAATTCAGTCGGACGAAGCGCAATGCCCTATTCGGAGCCAACGTCACTCTAAAGTCGGTTGAGTTCTCGCCCTTGAAATCAAGCGGGCATCGGTATCCTCCGGCAAAGTCTCGGTATGCGTGAAACCTACGATAGAGGTGATCTCTATCACCTTCATCATCAAGGATTGCATCCAGGGCAGGTTCGCCTCTGGTGGCCACGTCATTCAACATATACGTCACAGCACTCGAAATTTCTGAGCGGTCTACGTCGTGGTTACCTGGCACCATCTGAATCTCGTAGATCGATGCCCCTAGCTTGACCGCAAGCCGGTCTAGCCACTCGCCGGCTTCGGCATACTGCTTGGCTGTGGCTGAGTAGGCGATGTCTCCAGTAACGATGATTCCGGCGAGCCCCTTTCCGATCGATTTCATGACCACGGCGGCGTCTTCGATTAACTGGTCGCGTGCATCAGTGTTGATGGCAACCTCGCCGCCATACTTCTCTTGGCCGAAGTGGATGTCTGAGAGATGAACGAAGACAGCGGTCAAAGAGGGCGCTCCAAAGCCAGAATGTTTCTGAAATGTAACGCAGACGAAGTCCGCGGCACTTTCCCCCTGAAGCACCACTGAACGGGGGATCGGTCCTCTGATTGGCGCTTTGTCACTGCACTGCAGTGCCACCCGCCGGTTGACAACGGGTTACGGCACGCACTGGCATCAAGACCCGAGGCGGATGAACGCGAGTGACAGCTTCTAGCCACAAAGCAGGCCCCCACCCCGTCGGTACGACAGACTGCAACCGTTTAGGTTTGTTCGACACCTGCCCGCGTGCCACACCCACGACACGTTGCGACAAGATGAAGGGCGGATGTTGAACAAGCCTCGAGGGAGGAAACCGCGGTGAACGCGAAGGTGCCTGTTCACGCTATGGCGATTGCATGCGTGCGGTGGCGTAATGAGGGTGGGCTTAATGGCGCGCTGTCTCCCGCCGACGGGGCCCACCATGCGGGCAAGGAGGCTCAACGTCGTCCTCGACAAGACCTTGCGCGGGCGCGGATGTGAGCGTGTAGAGCGCCGAACACGAGCTGACCGCGCCGACGTGTGAAGCGTCGACGAACACAAACTGCCCCATTTAGCCGGGGCTGAACGAGTGCAGCGCTGCAATCAGCAGTTCACCGCCTCTGAGTCAAGAGGGCGGATATCCACTTCCAAGCTGACAGAACTCAAAATCCAGGAGTGCTCTACGAGTGGTGGCTACCACGATGACCTTTTCCACAATGTGGGATACCTCAGGCAAAGAGAAAGTGAAGTGGCGCGGAAGAGAAGGATGGGTGGCTTTCCGCAGCGGCCAGGGGGGCCGCTGCGCACGGCGCGCGGGAGAAAAACACAGCCCGGCCTTGTAAAGGCCTCCCGCCGCCCTTATCATTAGCACTCGCTGGGGTTGAGTGCTAACAAGCCCACCCCAAGTGATCGGCGACACCGCCGACCTGAATCCTTTCCTTATC